>JAABUJ010007067.1_pt1 | contig 10604 bp, 14 predicted proteins | sample 5559131 | NCBI WGS metagenome assembly JAABUJ01 (sample SAMN10711875, study PRJNA513366) | rock metagenome | isolation source: Antarctica rocks | place: Antarctica: Victoria Land, Mt New Zealand nord | collected 2016-01-07 | reverse complement strand
GCGCGATCAACCGAACAAACCGATCCTGCTTCTCCGTCAACGCACGACCCGCATGCGTTATCCGAGACCGTCCCATCGCAACCTCCGCCTAGCGTCGGGTGTTGCGACGTTCACTGGAATCTGCCCACCCAAACCGGGCCAGTTGATCTGCTCTCCGCGTTCGCGTTTCCCTTGCCGATCACCGTGATCTGCGAGCTCCTTGGTATCCCGGCAACCGGCCGGGACCAGTTCCGGGCCTGGACGAACACCATCCTGTTCGCCGGCACGGACAGCCGCGAAACCGTCCTCACGGCCGCCGCCAACATGAACGCCTACCTGCGTGACCTCATCACCGACCGGCGTGCCCATCCCGGCGACGACATGCTCTCCGGCCTGGCCAGCGCCACCGACACCGGCGGCAGCCTCACCGACACCGAAGTGGTGTCCATGACGTTTCTGCTGCTCGTCGCAGGTCATGAGACCACCGTCAACCTCATCGGTAACACCATGCTCACCCTGCTGCAGGACCGAAAACGACTTACTGAGCTGCGTGCGCACCCCGACCAGATCCCCGCCGCCGTGGAGGAACACCTGCGCCATCTCGGGCCGGTGCACATCGCGACACTGCGGTTCACCACCGAACCGGTAAACCTCGGCGACACCACCATCGGCCCGGACGAACTCGTGTTCGTGTCCCTCGCCGCCGCCAACCGCGACCCGCACCGTTTTGCTCGCCCTGAGCTGGTCGACTACGACCGCGACAATCCCGGCCATCTGGCGTTCGGGCACGGCATCCACGTCTGCCTCGGCGCCCCCGCTGGCCCGCGCCGAAGGCGCCATCGCCCTCACTCGCCTGCTCGCCCACTACCCGCACATGAGCCTCGCCACCGACCCCGCCACCCTGCGGTGGCGGACCAGCAGTCTCATCCGCGGCCTGGACGCCCTGCCCGTGCAACTGCGCTAACGCGGCACAGAGGTCAGGGCGAGCGCCGCGAGATGATCGTCGCGGCCAGCGACGAAGACCATGTCGATGCCCTCGGCGGCGGTGCCCATCTGGTCCGATACCCGAGACAGGCGTGACCCCTTCCCGATCACGCCGAGCGCCTACCTGCACCTCTACCCTAGCGGTAATCTTCGAACATGCGAGCGAAGCATGGGGCACGGTGGAACGAGTCTTTCCCGCGCACCCCGTCCTACCGCCAGGTCACCCCACCCCAGGCGGTGACCATCAACCTCGACCAGGCCCTCGCCCGCGACAACCCACCCCTGCGCACCGCCAATCCCCTGCGGGTCACCGCCGCCGGCCTCCGGCTCACCGGCTACTGCCCCGGCCAGCTGCGCGCCTGGGTCAGATTGACTACCGGCACCTGGCTGGGATTATGTTTTTTCCTCGCACACAGCGGCAACCACCGGGCCACCCTCGAGCTGAGGCAATGGCTGCCCGCCAGCGCCGTCACCCCACGGCAGCCGCCACCGACACGCGGTCGCGCGGCCTGAGTGACTGACAGTCCAGAGCACACCACCCGGGGCCTTGGGCAGCCCCGGACCCCCGCCGCCTCTGATGAGACCAGGGGGTGAGGCAGGTCGGGTTGCGGTGGGTGGTGTGGCTGGTGAAGCGGGGTGGTCTCATCGACGACAGTCGGTTGCCTACCTGAGCCCCCACCAGGGCGGCAAGCGGTAGGACGTGCTTGCCGCCCTGCCGGGCGCTCAGGTCGAGACGGCACCCGCCGACGATGAGACCACCCCCCCAGCCCCACGCATGGTGGGCCAAAAAAGCCAAGAAAACCCGCAGCACCTATTGCACCCAATGCACGCATTAAGTTAGAGTGGACGTAGCAACCAACAACCAAGAAGGAGCACGTGATGGACATGGCGAGCATCGAGATCGCCAGCGACGGCACTGTCATCGCGCACCTCGCCGACGGCGACACCATGCCCGTGACCAACGTCGAGGTATTCCACCCCTGAAGGACGATATTCCCCCACCCTGAGCATCCCAACGGAAAGGCGACCACCATGACCCAAGAGCAGCAAGCCGCAGCATCGGGCGGGTATCGAAGACGACCGGCGGGCTTTGGAGACGGTATGCACTGCCGTCCGGTCGCGAACGCTGCTGCACCCCGACGAGCTGACCGAGGTAGCGACGGCGCTGCGCGCCCTCTCGTGCGCGATGCCTGCCTCGGCCTGTCAGTCACCACCAGCAGTGCCGACGCAGCTGTTCTATGGCACCGGATCTACATCAGCAACCGCTACCTGCCCACGATCACCAACCCCGCGCGGGCGGAGGCAGCCACCCTCGCGGCGCACCACCACTGGGTCCACCGCGACACCGAAACCACACGTGGCCTGATTCGCCAGGCACAACAGTTGGCCCCCGGACACCGCCTGGCGACCCTGTTGGCCCAGGGCCTACCCACCTTGACCGCCACGGAGAGTCGCCAACTCGGCATGGCGGGGATCGTCATCGCGACGCGTCTCGGCGTGACCTTGCCCGGATCGCCCGCCTGACACGCCCTAACCGCCCAAATTGCACGCAATACCCGTATTAAACGTTATACACGCTTGGAGGAAACACTGATGAGTAGGCCACGAGGAGTAGCCAGCATTTACTGATAGCGCGTAATAGGTGCAGTGCGTCCGACTCATATCAGGAAGCCAGGACATGAGGGAGAGAAAAACACGTCAGAGCATTACCGGTTGCGTGTATTGCACGCATGAAACGTAAAGCAGTCGACTGCTGAGAAGCACGCGATGAGCACCACGACACAGACCACCCACGCGGAGGGGGCCACGCTGGGCGAGGTTTCCGAGCACTACGCGAGTGCGCTGCTCACCGCCCTGGTGCGGGCTGGTGCGCCCGGGCGGGTGGTCCGGGGGGCATTACCGGGTAGGTGGTGACTCCGAGCGCGAAGCGCTCTACACCCGGTGGTCCTTCGTCGGGCTGCACCTGCGAGGACGTGATGTGCGGGTGTTCTGCGTGCCGACCAGCACGGGCGTGGTGCTGTTCGTTGCCAGCGGCGGCACCTGCCGGTGCCTGCCCACCTACGGTGCCCCGGCCCGCGAGTTCGGGGCCGCGACCCTGGCCGTGGCCCGGCAGACGACGCCCATGCCCGGTGACGACGGGGGCGAGCGGTGAGCGAGGCCGAGGGACAGCTCGACCTGCTGGCATTGCTGCCCACCCGCGAGGAGCAACGCCCCACTCCCCCACGGCTCACGGTCAGCCCAGCTCGCGGCTACGCCGCCCGCGAGGGCGCGTTCTCCGAATGGAGGCAACGCTACGGCGGATTCGACTCCGCCAGGGTCAGCCACGGCTGGCATGTCGCGCTGTGCGAGGCCACCGGCCCCGTGACCCGCTGTCAGGTCACTGTCCTCACCGTCAACCTGGGTTGTCGGCACACTGGCCGGGCAGGGTGCCAGTGCGTCGGGGGCCTCTCCTACCGCGGCGCGTGCCTGCACTGCCCCTGGGAAGGGCCCGTGCGTGAGGATCAAACTCAGGCGGTCGGCAACGGACTGGACCATGCCCACCCGGGGTGGCGAAACGGGCCCACCGTGCAACCGCTAGGCCACGAGCCCAGCCCGAAGCAACGCCGCCGGTGGAACGAGGAGGTCGACAGGCTCTACGGCGACCGGCCCGAGGGGTATCCGATCATCACCGAGCGCACCACACCCGGCACCCGCGCCGTACCGGCCGCTCCCCCTGGGGTGGCTATGACGTGGCTGCGTGCACCGCCCACGCCATCCCCGAGCGACCCGCCTGACCAGAACCGTACGCAACACACGCAATACGTGCACACACGTATTGCGTGTGTTGCGTGTTACCGTGAGAACCGACCAGAGAGGGGCAAAACCAAGTGATGACCTACCACTCGGTGCACCACGGGGCCGAGGATGAGTTGCCGCCTTCCACCACGCAGGGTTTGTGATGGCGTCGCGGGTTCTGGCGCTGTGCAACCAGAAGGGTGGCGTGGGGAAGACGACCACCACGTTCAACCTGGCCCGCGCCGCGGTCCGGGCCGGACTGCAGGTCCTGGTGGTGGATCTGGACCCGCAGGGCAACCTCACGGCCATCGCCACCGCGCGGGAAATCCCGCGCGACGCCGAGGGCGTGGCCGACGTGCTCTCGGGCAGCGGGGGAGTGGGTGTCGCCGAGGTCACCGTGGCGGGGGTGTGGGACGGGCTGCAGGTGGTGCCCACCGTGGGCACTGGTCTGGGTCACGTCCGCGACCAGCTCGTGGCCGCCGGCATCGGGCGGGAACGCCGCCTGGCCACCGCCCTGGACCCCGTACGCGACGATTACGACCTGGTGCTCATCGACTGCCCACCGTCGCTGGACCAGCTCACGATCAACGCCCTGGTCGCCGCCGACGAGGTCCTCGTCGTCACTCAGTCGAAGCTGTTCTCCGCCGACGGCCTGGCGCATCTGCTGGACACCATCGACGCGATCAAGGCCAACTACCACCCGCAGCTGCGGGTGGGGGGAGTCATCGTCAACCAGCATGAGGAGCACACGGTCAGCGGCCGAAAATGGGCCGCCGAGATCGGCTCGGCGATGCCGGTCCTGCACCCGCCGATCCCGAAACGCGCCGTCATCGGCGACGCCGCCGAAGCCGCCACCGGGCTCGACGAGTGGCACGGCACCGGCCGCGCCGGTGCCGCCGCGCTCGCCGACATCTACACCGGATACCTCACCGCCCTGAATCTCACGGAAGGAACACCCGCATGACCCGCCCCGAACCCCGCCGCAGCGCCCTGTCCGGACGCAGCCCCGTCGACCCCCCCACGGCGGGCACCACCACCGACGCGACGGAAGCGGGGGAGACCCCGGCGCAGCGGCGGGAACGCCGTGCCCGAGGCCAGCGGGCCCCGGTCACCGCCACCCCCAAGGTGGTCACGGGCAAGGTGCAGTGGACCAACTACATCGACTCCGGCATCCGCGAAGACGCCCGCAACGCGGTCGCCGCCCTCGCCGCCACCCCCGGCGGACCCGTCAGCCTGTCCGAGCTGGTGGAAAACGCCATCGAACGCGAAGTGGCCCGCCTGGAGAAGGAGTTCAACCACAGCGAGCCGTTTCCCACCCGCAGCCGTGAAATGCGCCCAGGCCGCCGCGTCGGCGAGGGCTGACCTCCCAGACCGCCAGGGCACGCGCACGGTGTAGCGAGCCGCGTTACGCGATTGCGGTCACCTGCGTGGTCGGGTGCAGCTCAGGGCGTAAGACCCGGGGCCTTCGGCAGCCCCACAGGTGGGGGGCGGGAAAAGAGCCAAGAAACCTCCCCACACCTCTTGCACCCATTGCACGCAATGCACTAGACTGGAGGTATACCACGCAGCGCCTACCGAAAGGACCTTGCTATGCCTGACGCGCCCACCAACGACACCGTCACCGTCCATATGTCTGAGGTCTGTGAGTACAGCCGTACCTACAACATCGCTGAGCTGGCCGAGCTGCTCAACGTAGCGCCGACCAGGGACTCCATCGCGGCGGTGCTGGCTGGTGACGCGCAGGTCGGTGACGATTTGCTCGACGACGTGCTCCGCGAGTTCGACCAGGTGCCCGCGCGTGAATGGGGGATCGCATGAGCGCACCGGCCACGCGACGCATCACCTGCACGCATCACCCGCAATGCACGCACAGCCGGGACTCTTGTCGAGAAAATGGGGGTGTTCGAGCCGATCCCGGCGCTGCCGTTCCTGGTGGCGATGCTCGTCGGCGAGGTGTGGCCCGTGCGTGGTACTGCCAGCACAAGACCCGCCCGGTGGACACAGCCGAGGTGAGTCCGGGCCCGGCGTGGGAAACACCTGCGGCCAACGGCACGGGCAGCGGCGGGGCCATCGGGCACACTGCGGGCAACGAGGGGAGGGCACCGCGATGAGCGCGGCACCATCCGGGCCGGGCCACGGCTACGGGGATGCCCTCGACGATCCTGCGGAGGGCCTCGTCGAGGCGGGGGATCTGCTCGATGACCCGCGGACCGACGCCGAGGCCCTGTGCCTGTGCTCGATGCTGTGGTCCAGTGCCCCTGTGGCCCGCACCATCACCGACACCCTCACCCAGAGCGACTTCGAGCGCCCGGTGTACCGGGAACTGTTCGAGCTCATCGCCGCCCAGATCGAGGCCGGCACACCCCACGACCCGGCGAGTGTCGCCGCCGCTCTGACTCAGACGGGACGAGCGGCCGGGCACCGGGGCACTGCGCTCAGCCGTGCCCTCTCCGATGCCACCATGGCCGGGGGTGCCCCCGAAGCGGTCGGGCACTACGCGATCACTGTGGTCTGCGCTGCCTACCGGCGCGGCTTCCACGCTGCCGCCACCTCGCTGACCGACGCCGCCGAGCAGCTACCCCAAGACCAACTATTCCCACACCTGCTGAGCATCGGGCGCGCACAACGCAGCGCCACCCAACGCCTGGCCGACATCAGCAGCACGCTCGGGCGACCCCCGATCATCGGGGCGGGCGGCAAGATCGAGACCGAACCGTGAAGGAGCAACCGTGAGAAACGACGACGACAACACAGCCGCGATGGTCACCGACCTTGCTACCGCTACAGAACTCATCCATGCCGTGGCCCGCGAAGCCCGCAGCACCGCACCTGAACTCGAAGCAGCCGACCTCTACACCCTGGGGGCCGTCCTGGACGAGCTGACCAGCACCCTGGCCCACATCGCCGAGCAGTGCGCTGCGGCGACCGGCAACTACCCCGACGGGCGCATCCTGCGCGAGGACACCGACACCCACGACCCTGCCGCGCGCTGCGCCGAAGCCGCCGACCACCTCCACCAGGTGAACCAGCACCTGCACGCAGCCAACGAGGAGGCCCGCCGGTTCCACACCGCCATCGGCCACATCGGGGTCGAGGTGCAGCTATGACCCGGGCAAACAGTGTGGACGAGGCGATGGCTGTCGGTACGGCCCGCTACGCCGACATCATCGCCGCACTCGAGGCTGCAGGGTTGCCGACGGTGTTCACCCAGACCGGAGGCATGTGCGCGGCACTGGAGGTCACGTTGGAAGCGGGGCAGCATCTGCTCATCACCGACGCCGAGGACAGCCTGTCCTGGGATCGTGGCGAGCAACGAGGCTGACAATATGTATCCGCCTGATGTGCGGCCTCAGCGGGACGGACATGGAAGGGCACAGTCCCGAGGGTGTCAGGTGCCGACCCCGTACGGGCGCGGTGGTGGGAGCGGCGTGGGGCAGTCGAGTGTGCGGTTCGGCTATCGGTACAGCTTGTCGGCGTACCTGGGGCCGTAGTAGTCGTCGAGCTCGGTGATGGTCATGCCGTTGGGTTCGACCTGGTGGGCGATGACGGCGCGGCGGGGCACCGTCGCTTCGGGGGCCCATGTCGTGGGCTGCCACAGCTCGGAGCGCAGGAACGCTTTGGAGCAGTGGAAGTAGACGTCCTCGACGTCGACCACCACCGCGAGGGTGGGTCGGTGGCCACGGACGGACAGCTCGTCGAAGAACGGAGCGTCGCTGACCAGCTGAGCTCGCCCGTTGACGCGCAGAGTGTCGCCACGGCCCGGGATCATGAAGATCAGACCGACGTGGGGGTTGCTCAGGATGTTGCGGTAGCCGTCGGCGCGACGGTTGCCCGGGCGTTCGGCCAGTGCGATCGTGTGGTCGTCGATCACGTGGACGAGCTGCCCGGCTGGGTCGCCCTTGGGGGAGGCGTCGCAGGTACCGTCAGCGCCGGCGGTGGCCATGATGCAGAACGGTGACGACGCCAGCCAGTCCCGGTCGACGTCAAGTAGCGCCTGCCTGCTCTTGTTGCGGGCACGGGCCGCTGGCTCGCCCATTATGGCGACGAGCTCGTCGACCTGGGAGATCACGGTCCATCGACTCATGGCCGAATCTTACGAGCGCGCCGGCGCACCGCGGCGTGGTGCTCGAGGTGCCCGCCACACCCCGGGTGGCGGGCACCGCCGTTCGGGCATCGCCGTGGTGGCAAGCGCCCTAGGCATGATTGCTCGGTTGGTCAGCCGCCTGGTTGGATGAGCCGCTGCGCGTCAGTCTCCAGGTGCAGACCTTTGGCTTGGAGGGCGCGAGCGACGAACGGCCACTTGGTCTCGCTATACGGTGCCACGGCTCCGGTCGCTGTCGCGGCGTGACGGACCTTCCAGGCGTTGTACTCGGCCACGAGAGCGGGCGCTTCTCGGAGCGCGTCGCGAAAGGTGAGTCGTTCCTGCCAGAGGGCGCTACCTGGCTCTGTGAGGTGCAGATGGTGCGTGTGGGCCTCCCATCCGACGTGGCGTGGTTTGTCGAACAGGTGGGCCTCTGGTCGGTGCGGGCGGAACTGGTAGTCGACGGCCTCAAGAGCCTCGCAGGCGTCTCGAGCCTCGTGGAGATCGGTGACCCCGGCGATCATGTCGATCACAGGCTTTGCGGACATGCCTGGGATAGCGGTGGAGCCGACGTGCTCGACATCGGCGGTCAACCAGGGCGCCAGGACACTTCGGAGGAGTTCGCGCTCAGCGTTGAATCGGTCGCGCCACGCGGGGTCGTAGGGGACCAGCACGCTGAAGGTCATGGTGCGACCGGGGGCGGGCCCGGGTCGTGGGTGACGTCGGGTAGGCCCATCGCGTTAGGGTAAGGCACCTGCACGGCAGCGGCGGCCGCGAGAGGCTCCAGTGCTGCGGCGAGAGCGGCGATGCTTGAGCAGCTGCCCCGGCTTCCGGTTGTGGGCCGCCCTCGCGGCGTCGTCGCCTAACTCCCGCGGGTACGGCATCGCCCGCGATGAACATCCTTCCAGCGGCACCACTTGCACCACAGATCAGATATCACCCAATCGTGCATCCGTCCCCCACCCTCCTTGCCGGGGACTGGCGAACAGGAGAGACACGGCTTGGATCCATGTCCAGAGTTTCTGGACATGGGTTACGGTAGGTGTATGGCGGGCACCGCTAAGATGTTGCGCTCGACTCTCGGGGAGAACGGCTACGCCGTGCTGCTCGCGGTCGCTGGGCATGCCGAGTCGGTATCGGGTCGGGCGATTGCGTCCGGGTTGAAGGTGTCGCCGACGACCGCGTCGGCTCGGCTGGGCCGGTTGGAGGTGGCCGGGTTCGTGCGGTCGAGCCGTTCTGGTCGGTCTGTGTTGTGGCGGTTGAACACGGACAGCGATGTGGTTCGTGCGTGGCTGCGTGAGGGGCGCGGTGTGGGAGGTGCGGCGGTGACGGAGGCTGGGGCGAGTCCGGTGTCGACCGGCGGCGGGGGCGTCACGTTCGAGCGGAAGGTCGCGGCCTTCTACCTGGCTCGGCTGCTGCTCGGTGACGGGGCGGTCGGGTTGGGGCCGAGCCGGGTGGTCGTAAAGGTGGCCTTCCAGCAGGCCCCTGAGTTCACCGTGGACGACCTGGTGGTCGGCGCGGCCGTCGAGGGGGAGGACAAGCCGTCGGTGGTGTTGGCGGTGGCGGCGCGGCGAACGCCGAACGTGGTGGTCAGCGACGAAAAGTCGCAGGGGCTGTTCCGGGCGTTCGTTAAGGAGTTGCTGAACATGTCGGTGGACGGGCCGGAGTTGCGGCTTGGGTTGGCTGTCGCGGGTCCGCAAGATCATGCGCAGCAGTTGGCGGATCTGGCTGCGCTTGCGGAAGGTCAGTCAGATCCGAATGGGTTCTTCGGGTTGGTGCGGACGCCGCAGAAGTTCGACTCCCGCGTGCGGGGTCGTCTCGTGCAGGTGGAGAAGTTGGTTCGACGAGCGCTCGTTGATCTTGGGTTGTCGAAGCCGTCAGCAGATGTGGTTGAGCAGCGGGTGTGGGAGCTGCTGTCCCGGCTGGTGGTGTGCATGCCGCGTGTGGAGACCGCGGACGATACGGACTGGTCGGCGTTGACGACCTCGTTGAAGCCGGTGTCTCGTGGTGGGGACTTGTACGGGGGAACGCTTCTGCGGGACCGGCTGTTGACCTTGGCGGATGACTGGGCTCCGGTGGCGGCAAAGGTCAACGTGTCGATGCTTCGGCGGGCCGTTCACGATCTGCTGGATTCGGCTGCTCGTCGTCACCGGGCGGGGTGGCGGGCACTGGAGATGCTCGGTGAGCAGACTCGGGCAGCGGTCGGTTACGAGATCGTGTCGACCGACGGTGCACGTCGGGTTCGACTGGACCGGGCCAATGTGACCGCCGAGCTGACGGCGGCGGTCGGCTCGGCTGCCGGGGTTGTCGTGCACGGCGAGTCAGGTGTCGGGAAGTCTGCAGCAGCGCTTGGCTTGCTGACCACGTCACACACGACAGCGGGAGCGGAGGCTAAGCCGAAGCCCGCCGGTGAGCTGGCGGACGCCCCGGACGCCGTCGGCGCTGATGAGTCGGTCGCCGAGTCGCAGGTTGTGTGTATGAACCTGCGGCACCTGCCGGCGACGGCGTTGGAGTTCGAGGGCATCTTGGGGGTGCCGCTGCGGGATCTGCTGGCGGAGATGTCCGCGCCGACCCGAGTGCTGGTGGTGGACGGCGCGGACGCGATCGCTGAAGGCGCGCAGGACCTGCTGAGGTACGTGGTGGACGCGGCTGTTGCGGCGGACGTGACGGTGGTGGCGGTGACGGCGAGCGACGCGAAGCAGCTAGTCGCCGACACCATGATCGGACGGGTTGGCCGGGGTGTGGTCGAGGTGGCGGTGCCGCCGTTGACGGACTCGCAAGTCGA
>JAABUJ010007065.1_pt1 | contig 10605 bp, 17 predicted proteins | sample 5559131 | NCBI WGS metagenome assembly JAABUJ01 (sample SAMN10711875, study PRJNA513366) | rock metagenome | isolation source: Antarctica rocks | place: Antarctica: Victoria Land, Mt New Zealand nord | collected 2016-01-07 | reverse complement strand
CCTCAGCCCCCGCCCACACCCGCCGCTGACGCTCGTTCAGCTCCCCGGCCACCGCCCGATACCGATCACCGATCGCGCGCTCATCGATCACCCCACCACAGTTCTACATAACCCAGACCACTCCTCCCACCTTATTATTTGACGCTTCCTAGGCGGCATCACTGTAGATGCCAGCGAGCTCCAGCACGCAGATCAGGTCGAGGATCACGGTCGACAGATACGACGTTCGGTGCGCCGGCGCCGCGATGTGCTCGAAGGCAGCGAGGAGGTAGCTCAGCTCGTCGCGTGGGGTCGCCTCGCCTGCACCGAGCCCGGGTCCGTCTTCGTAGTGGTCGCACACCCAGATGGCGGCTGCGCGAAGCCACGGTTCGAGCACGTCGGCCCGCCCTCGCCCGAGCAGACACGCGGCCGGGAGCAGGCTGACCGCGTAGCGATCCGAGACTGGATGAGCGGCACCGGGATGCGCCTGGATGAACGACGTGAGATACGCCGCGATCTCGGACGGGTCGTCCCCTCGCTCGCGGCGTCGCAGTGCCAGCAGGCCCAGCAGTTCGATGATCCGTAGGCAACGGATCGGGTAGGTGACGAACATGCCTGGCCCCGCCTGATTGGCGAGGGCGTAAGGGTCGAGCGTCTGCTCGTTGTCGCGGCAACGCGCCCAGAGCTCCCCGGCGTACATCGCGAACAGGTCACCGGCCTGCTCGGCCGAGCCCCAGCTGGCATCGGTGACACGCTGGCCGTGAGCTCCGACCACGCCGGCGCGCAGGAGATCGAGACAGAGCACGCACGCGAGGTCCACGCGATCGACGCGCGCCAAGGCGCCGGCGATCATCGCCGCCTCGATGACAGCCGCGGGAGGGACGTGCTGGCCTTCGCCTGGGATCCAGCGTCGGGAGAACCGCTCCAGCTCGCGCTCGTCGCATTCTGCGGCGTCGATCAGGCCGAGCAGCCGCTGCAGGGGCCCGAGATCGCGACCCGTCAGCGCCGCGTCGGGACTGGACACGATGTACTCAACCAGCCGGCCCTGCTCCCAGTACTCGACGCGCCGATCGGAATGGTTCTCGGCGATCTCTTTCTGGTAGCCGACGGCGAGTCCGCGCGCTCCGCCGCGTAGCTCGCCGGTCGCCACGAGCACGGCGATCCGGGGCAGATCAGAATCGAAGTTGGCGTCCTGGAATGCCGTGGTCCGGATGTCCTCGAGCTGGTCGCGGATTCCGCGGAACGCATTGAGGTTGATGTTCCCGGCCTTGCTCTGCAGCGCGTACTGGCGAGTGCCGCCGGGGTCCTCGCGCTTGGCCACGAAATCGCGGCCGAACTCCGAGGCACCGTGCATGAGGCTGATGTCGTAGAAGCCGCGCGCGCGGAGGATCGCCCGCAGCGGCTCGTCGAAGGCACGCTCGTCGCCGATCGAACTAAGAAACGAGACGACGGCCGCGTCGATCACGAAACTCCTGTCGCTTGCGCTCCAGCAGTTGGCCCATCCGGGCCTGCTGTTCCTGGGTCGGCGATCCCAGCTCCGGCGCGTCGCGGCCGGCGACGATCCTCATCGTCGGGTTGCCGTCGCTATCGAAACCGATCGCCGCGTTCTCCATCTCGTCCATCAGCGAGTCCCACGACAGGGTCCGGGCGCCCTTGTGGATACCGCCCGCCCCGGGCGCCTTATCCACGTTGGCCTGCCAGAACTCCACGAGCCTCTGTGCCCGCTCCCGGGCCGTATCGTCGAGGGCATCGCGCAGCCCCTTGGCATTGCCCTCGATCCCTCCTGGAACGTCGCTGCGGACGAAGGTTCTGAGCTGGATTGGCGCGATCGTGGCGCGCTGATCACCCTGCCCACGGACGAGCGAGGGGCGCGGCGTTTCAGACTCGATGCGCGGGAACAGGGCCAGCGAGGGGGCTTCGTCGGTGGTCCGGGTCTCCAGGTATTCATGAAGGAGCCTGGCCGCGGCCCGGTCGTACTCGGTGGTGGCGAACGCGGGATGGATCGTGGTCGAGGGGTCCTCGGGCGTCACCGCCGGAGCGGCGGTGGTCGGAGTCAGCCGGCGCCTGCGCCGCTCGTTCCAGCTCGCGCGCTTGCGTTCAATCATCTCTTCCCAGGCGGTGTCCTGCTCCTCGGTCATCCGCGGCAGCGCTGTGAACGCCTCCGCACCCTCGCGGGTGACGAAGAATTCGAACATCGGAAGGCCGTCGGGAGGGAACTCGAGGTCCATCCGCTCGACGAGATCGCAAATGACATCGTGGCTCAGCCTGCCACCGGCGGCGTCGATGATGTTGCCCGTCGCGTCGGTGGTCGACCGATACTGCTCGAGCAGGCTCGCCTCCAGCGCCATCGCCTCGGCCATCGCCTCGGCGTCGATCGCATCGATGACCGAGTCATAGTCCCCGGCCACAATTTCGGCCACCGGCAGCGTCCCACTGACCTGCGTTCGCACCGGCTCGAGCACCAGGTGGGGCGCGCCCTTCACGGTCGCCCGCGTGGTGCGGACGTTCTCAGTCTTCTCCCGATCGATGTCCTCCAGCCAGGGGCTGTAGGCCGACAGCAGCGAGTCCACGGCGTAGAGCCATGACCGCGCCGCCGCCCGGTCGTACTCATCGACGGCGAACGGGAACCTCATTCATCTCGCGAAGCTATCGCGGTTGGCAAGCTGATGGGCCAGCCCTGCATCCGTGGTCGCACCGGCATCTGGAGCTGGCGCCGACAATCTCGGAATGCGCGGAAACCGCGCATGTCGCGGACGATCGCATTCGTCCTCGCGGCGGCCGTCGGCGTGCGACTGCTTTGGCGACCAGGCGCTCGTGAGCGACCACGCCGAAGTGGACGAGTGCTTGTCGCGCAAAGCGCAACTCTCAGGATCGAGGATCGAGGGTGCTGCTCTGAGCTCATGACCTGGCTGGTCGCGCTCGCGCTACCGCTGGCGGTCATCGCGGCTTCGGCGCGCGTGAGGTGCCCGCCCGTGCGCTGCGGCGGATCTCCTCGACGATACGCCGGGTGCGTGGCTGGATGCGCCACGCTGATCGCACCGACAGCTCGCATCAGAACTTTGTGATGTAAGGTAGGTGCCGATGAGCAGCGTGATCGCTGATGCCCCGTTCCGGCTCCCGGACGCGCCGGTCGAGACCGACCTGCTGGCCAAGTACTTCCAGGTCCTCTCTGACTCGACGCGGGTCAAGATCCTCGAACTGCTGGTCGATGGCAACGAGCTGTCGGTCACCGAGCTCATACAAGCGCTCGGGCAGGCGCAGTCGAAGGTGTCCAACCACTTGGCGTGTCTGCGCTGGTGCGGATTCGTCCAGACGCGGAGCGAGCATCGCGTCGTCTTCTACCGCGTCGGCGACCGTCGAGTACTCGATGTGCTCGGGCTTGGCCGCGCGCTGCTGGCCGACAACGCCGAACACGTCGCCTGCTGTCAACGGGTTGTGTCGTGACCAACAGGCCCGAGAGCGATACTGTTACCGGCGGCGCCATCGCGGCCGGCGCCATCGCGGTCGCGTGCTGCGCCGGGCTTCCGCTCGCGGCTGGGGCGATCGCGGCGATCGGTGGGCTCGCGTTTGGCGCCATCGCCGCAGCCGGGCTCCTGCTGCTTATCGGCGGCTTCGCGCTGATCCGTCGGCGTCGTCATGCCTGCACACCGTCGTCGCAGCACAAGCCTGCCCGATGAACATCGAGATCCTCTACTTCGCTGGCTGTCCCTCCTTCGAGACGCTGCTCCCACGCGTCCGAGAGATCGTTGCCGAACATGGCGGCAACCCCGACGAGATCACCCTGAGAACTGTCGAGACGCCCGAAGCCGCCGTGGCCTTCGGCTTCCTCGGATCCCCCAGCGTACGAGTCAACGGCCGCGATATCGATCCGACCGCGGGCCAGCGCGATGACTTCGGGCTGAAGTGCCGGCTCTACCGATCCGAACAGGGCCAGGCGTCCACCCCGCCCGACGTGTGGATCCGCACAGCGCTCGCCACAGCCGGCGCCTCGAGGGTCCAGTGAACCAAACGCAGATCCTCTACCCGCGGCTGCGCGAGCTGCTCGACGACACCGACACCCAGCTCGTCGAGGTCCTGCCGCCCGCCGAGTACGCCGAGCTGCACCTTCCGGGCGCCATCAGCATCCCGCTCAAGACCATTGAGGAACAGACGACCGCGGGACTCGACCGGTCCAAGGCGGTGGTCGTCTACTGCTGGGACGGACTTTGAGACATGAGCCCACGAGCCGCGTGCCGGCTCGCCACGCTTGGCTTCGAGCACGTCTACGACTACATGCCCGGCAAGGTCGACTGGATGGCTCGCGGCCTGCCCGTGGAAGGCGACAAAGCCCGCGGGTCGCGCGCCATCGACTTCGCGCGCGACGACGTGACCACCTGTCGCCTCAACGACAAGATCGCCGATGTCCAGCCGCGCGTCGCAGCGTCGCCCTATCGGTTCGCGTTGGTCACCAGCGACGACGGTGTCGTGCTCGGGCGGCTGCGTAACGCGACTCTCGAGGGCAACCTTGAGCGGCTGGCCGGTGAAGTGATGGAGCCCGGCCCGTCGACCACTCGTCCGGACATCGCGCCCGCGGCGGTCCGCGACAAGCTTCTGAAGGCGGACCTGACGATTGCCGTGCTCACGGACCCCGAAGGCAAACTGCTCGGCATCGTCCACCGAAACGACATCGGCCCGTAACGAGGCCCGGCCTACCCGAGTAGCCATGCAACAGGCGCAGCTCGAGAGCCTGCCCGCCACGCTGGCCGGTACCTTCCCCGCCGCCGAGGACGCCCCGCTCGCACGCGCACTGCTCGGCCTGCTGGCGAGCGGCAGCCCCATGACCCCCGCGGAACTGGCCGAAGCCACCCGCCGCCCCATAGGCCGGTTGCCCGAACCCGCGCACGAGCGAAGTCTGGCCCGCGGCCGACCGCGCTTGCCCTCTCGCGTGACTCCGCTCGCGAGCCGTTGCTGCGGCGTGCGCTTGGTGGGGGTGGTCTGCAGCGCCCGATGGGCCTCGGTCTGGCTGGGCGCGGAGGCGAGCACGCAGACCCGGAGGCCGAGGGCGACGAGCACGATGCGCTGGCCGTCAGGCGCGGTGGCGAGTCAGTCGCTGAGGCGCAGCACGGCGAGACCCGCAAGCCTGCGCGCTCATTGACGGGAGAGGTGGAGGATCGGGCCCGGGGGGTGGTCCCCAGGGCCACCGCCCATGGTGACGGGATCGATGCGGCGGCCGTCGCCGACGGTGGCGGGGTGGGGCGTGCCTGGCCCAGGCGATGAGCGGGATCCGGTGCGCAAAGCACGGCTCCAAATGCTGCACGACCGAGTCGGCCGATACCCCCAGGACGATCACCACGACCTAAAGCCACGTCCATTCCTGAGCTCGAGGGCTCAGAACGACCGTGCACCCACCGTCCTCACTGACGAGATCGCTGATCGCATCAGTGCACCACGCTGCACAGCAACGACACCGGCCAGACTAGATGCCCACCCGGGGGTGGTGTCGGTTTGTTACCGGTGCGTGCCTGGGCTTAAGGCGCCCGACTCTCCGGCTGGAGCGGTGAGCGCGGCGAATCCTCCGGGGGCGGGAAGCGCCCGGAGAGGCGCGGCTGCCGGGCCTGGGGGCAGCCTGAGCGCTCTGTCGATCACAGGCCACTCGGCGCGGAATGTCGGGCCGGGCGAAAGTCGTCGTAACACTTTCGCTTCCCGCCGCCCAGAGGGGAGTGTGGACCCGTCGGGGACCAGAGGTGTGCTGGGGCGACTTGAGGAGCCCGAGCTTGAGCTGCTCGCGCGCCGGGTCGCCGAGCTCGTGGCCCCGCGGCCACCGGTCCGACTCATCGATGCGCGCGAGGCGGCTGGCCTCCTGGGGGTGAGCCGCGACTACATCTACGCGCACGCCGAGGAGTTCGGGGTGATCCGGGTGGGCAGTGGCCGGCGCGCACGGCTGCGGTTTGACCCGGGCGTGTTGCGCACGACTCCGAGCCCGCTTCCCGAAGCGCCGCCGGCGGGACGCCGTCGGCGGCCGCGACGCCGGGCCACGACCACTGACGGCATACCGCTTCTGCGCATCCGCGACGCCGCCGCGCCCGAACCCCGGGAAGTCGGTTCGCGCCGTGCTCGGTAGCGATTCGGACCAGTTCGCGCACGAGAGGGTTTCGCCCCTGCTTCTGCAGGCCTCTTGTTGCCGGCCACGCCGGTACGCTCGAAGGGTGAGCCAGCCGGACACGCTGCGAGTCGTCGGCTGGGTCCGCGCCGCGGGATCACCCGCGGCGAACCGGCGAGAGCGCGGCGTCTGATGGCTCGCCCGGCGCAGGGGCAGGTGGTGGAGCGCCGCACCTCGGGGCGTCGCGTCTTCGCGTTGCGCTTCCAGGCCTACGGTCGCCGACGCTACCTGAGCCTTTCCGCCGGGACGAGCAGGTCCCAGGCCGAGGAGGAGCTCGCGAATGTCCTCGCCGACGTCCGGCGCGGGGTGTGGCGCCCGCGTGACCCCGACACGGTCCTGGTCGAGCGCCTTCAGGACCCGACCTTCCACGAGTTCGCCTCTCGCTGGTACGCCGAGACGGTCGGCGAGTGGCGCCAGTCGACGCGCGCGGACTACCTCTGGCAGCTGGAGAAGCACCTCCTGCCCTTCTTTGCCGTCCACCGGCTGTCGGAGATCACGGTGGCCGAGGTCGATCGCTACCGCCACGAGAAGGTCGCCCAGGCCACGCTGTCGGCCACGTCGATCAACAAGACGATCACCCGGCTCGGCCAGGTGCTCGAGGTCGCCGTGGAGCGCGAGCTGATCGCGCGCAACCCGGCCCGGGTCGGGGGCAAGCGGCGGCGACTGAAGGTCACCCGCCCGCGCCGGTCCTACCTGGATCGCGCCGACCAGATCGAAGCGCTGCTCGACGCCGCGGGCCAGCTCGACGCCGAGGCCGCGTCCAACCGCGGTGGCGGGCGCCGCGCGCTGCTGGCGACCCTCACCTTCGGCGGGCTGCGGATCGGTGAGGCGCTCGCGCTGGACTGGCGCGAGGTCGACCTGGCCGGCGGGCGGCTCACGGTGCGCACGTCAAAGACCGACGCCGGCGTGCGCACCGTCGACCTGGTCGCGGTGCTTCGCGACGAGCTGCTCGCCCACCGCGCTCGGGCCGGCGATGTCGAACCCGAGGCTCCGGTGTTCCCGTCCGCATCCGGCAGGCGCCACGACCGCAATCACGTCCGCAACCGCGTGCTGGCCCCGGCGGTCAAGCGGGCTAACGAGCGTCGCGCGTTCGACCACCTCGCACCGCTGCCCGAGGGCCTCACGCTGCACGCGCTGCGCCGGACTTGCGCCAACGTCCTCGTCGCGCTGGGCCGCGACCCGGCGTACGTGATGGCCCAGCTCGGCCACACCGACCCGCAGATGACGCTGGGGATCTACGCGCAGGTCATGCAGGCCAGCGCCGAGGACCGCGAGCGGCTGCGCACGCTGGTCGAGGGGGCGGAATCCGGACTGAATCCGGACTGGCAGCGATCCGAGGCGGCCCCGGTTTCTGGAGAATCCAGCGCGCCCGGCAGGATTCGAACCTGCGGCCTCTCGCTCCGGAGCTGGACAGGGATCAGGGCACCGAAGGGCCGGAACTGCCTGCAAACGCAGGGGTTCCGGCCCTCGTCCCCTTAGGCCCGGCTGCGCTATTTCGGGTCGATTCAGGGGGGTTTGGGCAGTGGGGAGGCCCCACTGCCCATTAGCGGGGGCGGTAAGCGCTCGGGGGAGAACGCCGCGACCGTCGCCGCTGCGGGTGCGTGGGCCTGGGCGCCGAGCGGGCTCACCGGGTGGTGGTGCGTCGGCGGATCGTGGGCGTGCTCGACCGCCAGGACGATGATCACGGCAACCTGCGCGAGGCTGTGGGCTCCGAGGAGGACGCGGTAGGGGACGGCGGCTTCGAGCATCCCCGACGACTATCTGGACTTGCCGGCCGATCGTTCGTGACCTCCGCCGACTGCTAGCGAAGGTCGAGCGGGTGGCCCTGCTCAAGGTGTAGGCCCGCGCGGGCGGCCTCGTTTTCCGGATCGAAGCTGTTGCCCGCGAGCGTGTTCAGGAGCGCCGCGAAGCTGGCCTCCCAGCTCTGAATCCACCAGCCCGCGGACGCCGCCGGATCGCCGAGCGGGTCGACGTTGGCTTGCGTTGGCCATGCGATCACCCCGTCCTCGCCGGCGCCTCGATTGACCTGCGCGAAGGGAACCTGCCAGACGATCGAGCCGCCGAGCAAAACGTGGGCGTACGCCTCGCTTACGCTCCTCCAAGGGGCGGGCTTCCAGTCGACCTGGACAGTGCGGCGCTCATGCTCAGCTTGCATTCCCCACGCCAACCCGAGCTGCGGGTTGGGCGCGTATACGGCACGGTGATAGTGCTCGAGCGTGGCGAGCTGGGGCCGGTCGGAGGTCGACGCGTTCACGAGGCCCACGAGCATCCGCTCGAGCGGACCGCCGCCGGGCACCACACGCCAATCCGCGGCGCGGTGGTTCTGGCAGAGGTCGAGGAGGTCGCGGAGGTTCATGATCGATGTCAGCGCCTCCGCCGTTCCGCCTCAGTGCAGGCATCGTTACAGAAGAGCTGATTGCTGCGAGCCGACCAGAAGAGCGTGAGACAGTCGGCAGCCGCGCAGCGCCTGTAGCCCGGCCGATGCCGCAGCTTCACGCAGCCCTCACACCACTGGCGTACTCGGGCGACGTGGCCGCGCCGGTCGGTGCATCCGGCGCCGCAGGACACGCACCACGCCGCCTTGGCGACCTCTTCGTCGGCCTCGAGCCTCTGCCGCACGGAGAACAGCCAGAAGGCGGCGAGCGGCCGCACGTGCTCGCCCGGCTGGACTTCGTAGGCGGCCAGGGCTTTGCGGTCGATGCGGAGGCGCAGCTTGTCGCGGCCGTGTTCGGTGACGATCTCGCGAGTGACGATCCCGCGCGCGATCCAGTCGTCCATGGCCTCGCGATGCGAGAAGCCGAGCGCCGCCGGAGCAAGGCTCTTCGTCGCGTTGATGGCGCTAAACGAGGCGGCCGTCGGCCGACGATAGGGCGCCGCAGGCCACGCCAGAAACGATGTGGGAGAAGCGCAGAGCAGGGGTGACTCCGCACCAGTAGTGCGGGCATTCTCAGCGTATGCTCGAACCTTCACCTACTGAGCAATACCACCAGCAGCGGACGAGGTCCCACCTAGCCCGCGTGCGCTGGATGAACGGATTCAGCCAGTCGGATCTCGGGGCTGCGGCGGGTGTGTCACGCCGCGCGATCGCCGCTTACGAGCGTGGCGAATACAAGCCCCGCCTACTGACTGCGACCAAGCTGGCTCGCGCACTCGGCCTCGACGACCCCCGCGTGCTGTTTCCCGAGCTGCTTGAAGAGGCCTCCCCGTGACGGCAGACGGCGGCATGCTGATCCCGCGCGCCCGCATTCGCCTACGCAACGGGGGGCGGCTGGTTGCGACCGACGTTCGCGTGGAGGGGCCGTGGATCACGCTCACCGGGGCGCCCGAGGGCAAGCCGGTGCGGCGCCACATCTACAGCGCTGAGAGCGTGCTCGAGGCACGCGAGCTGCTGCCAGGGGAGGAGCGGTGAGCGGTATCGAGGGCCACAGCGGGCTCGTCGTGTCCGCCGCGGACCTGTCCCGGGCCCGGCCGCCGCGGTGGGCGTGGCAGGACCGGATCGTCCTCGGAAGCCTGAACCTGCTCCTCGGAAACGAGGGCATCGGCAAGGGCGTGACCGTCGCCTGGCTGATCGCCCAGCTCACGCGCGGCACGCTCCCGGGCGACCTCTACCGCCAGCCGGTCAGCGTCGTCATCCTCGGCGACGAGGACAGCTTCGATGATGTGTGGGCCCCACGCCTGCACGCCGCCGGCGCCGAGCTCGGCCGCGTCCTCGACGTCACCCGCCCGGACGGCGGATACGTCGATATCGGCCAGGACCGCGAGCAGCTCGCGACGATCGTCGCCGAGCACGGCGCGCGGCTGGTCTACGCCGACGCGCTGCTCGACAACCTCGGCACGGCGGTGGACGACTGGCGGGCCAAGCAGGTCCGCGACTCGCTGCAACCGCTGCGACGTCTCGCGCGTGACCTCGACGTCGCAGTCCTGGGCGCGCTGCACCCCAACAAGAAAGCTGAGAGCTTCCGCCAGCTCGTCAGCGGCTCATCGGCGTTCAACGCCGTCAGCCGGTCCAGCCTGTACCTCGCCGAGCACCCCGACGACGAGGACCGCCGAGTCCTAGCACGCGGGGTAACTGTTCACGTCTCGGCGGACGCGGTTTGGTCTCAGGGTGATGCGCTGGCGGGTAGCCAGGGTGTTCCGGCGGTGAGCGCGTCGAGGGCGTGGAGTGCGCCGATCCCGTTCTTGCGGGCGGTCGAGAGGTAGCTGCGGATCGTCAGGAACCGCTCAGCGCCGGTGGTGGTGCGCCAGCAGCCGGAGATTTTTTGTTGGAGCTTGACCATGCGGATGTCTTGCTCGGCTTGGTTGTTGCCAAACGGCACCCGGAAGTCGTGAGCGAAGCGCAGCACGTCGGGCTGATAGCGCTTTATTACGGCGCGCGGCAAATAGTGCGGTGTAACACAGTGTTAACTGTGCTTGGTGGCGTGGGCGGTATCATGGTGGTGTGAGTGAGTCTGGTGATGGGCGAAACTTGTCGGGCTCGGCGCAGGCGG
>JAABUJ010007062.1_pt1 | contig 10608 bp, 5 predicted proteins | sample 5559131 | NCBI WGS metagenome assembly JAABUJ01 (sample SAMN10711875, study PRJNA513366) | rock metagenome | isolation source: Antarctica rocks | place: Antarctica: Victoria Land, Mt New Zealand nord | collected 2016-01-07 | reverse complement strand
CACAGCTGTGCCGGTAGAATTTACTACTCGGAGCGGAGAGATAAGCATGGTAGGAATGAGTCAATAGATGACAATGGCGCTATCAAAGCCTTCGTTGAGCGGGACTTCATGGGTATGACTATCCTTCACACTGCTTAAACCTCGATCACAGAGCTAATGTAGGAAGACAGGCCATCCAAGCGTACGACACAGCCATTCTGCCGGTGCCATAGGAATTCTTGGTGTGAAGAAGACAGTCGATGGCGTTTGGTTGTACTTTGCTCACAATACCGATTCGTTTGTGAGTCCTGGATGGAATGTTTGATCTCATTGATACTAACACACGATAGGCTGTAGCCTCGATGTCTTCTTCCGACAGCAAACCAAAGTCGCTAATGTCTCGCAACAAGGGTGACGGTCAAGTCATCACTGGGGGTCGCTCTATCAAGCATCATCGAGTCAATCCCACGCTACACCATTCTACATGGCCAGCAAACCCGGTCGAAGATCCTGACGTTGCACCTGCGGCGAAGCGCGCCAAGAAGCACCGTCTCCCACGAAAAGCTCACCACGTAGCATCAGATGAGCAGGCAAACCAAGAGAAAGTGGATAGGAGAGAGCCATCGACTCCCGACGCTGCGTAGGGACTACTCATTCCATTCGGGTGTTCCAATGGATGCGATTGTTGGGGTTGTACCGCTCCCTAGAGTGAAGACGGCACGGCTGCCTGGAGAGATTCCGGCTCTTTTGAAAAGACCCGCCGCCATAGGCTTAGACTTTCTGGAACAGCATTTGCATAGATGCTTGCAGGCAGAAAAGCCCATCAATTGACCTTATTAACCATTCCGCATGCAAGCCACGAATCCAGGACTCCTCCACCATTTGACGTCTATTTGTCTCTTTTCTTTTTCTTTTTCTTAGGCACCACAGCCGGTTTCTTCCCATAGTCACCCAACGTTAACTGTGTTCCACAGGTTAAGCAGATTGCTCCCTCTGGCGGCGAGCAGAATACTGTCGCGCACGTCAGCAACTTACTCTTAGAAACAAACCTTTCTGATGTCACTTACTGCTCAAACAGATACTGCACACAAACCCCACGTCCACAACTTTCCGGTGACAGAAGCATGCGGCCCTGAAGTCGACGCCAACTTGCGTCAGACTGACCAAGGAGTGCCGACTCGTCGCATCGGGTAAGAAAGCCATCATCAGGTACTGGAGCAATCCCTCTGGATGATCCAACTTCATGTATAGTCCCTTGGTCGCATCCGATGCTTGTTGCAGGAACACCGTGTCCCCCGCGATCTTCGCGATGTCGATTGGGATACTGAGGCGTTGACAGGCGAAGATGGTGTTCATGATGGGTATGTACTGGTGTGCCAAGTCGCCAGACACGGAAAGGATCAGGATGCGGGATGTGAGGGAAGGCGCTTGGGCGATAGCGCTGGGATCAACGTTTGCGTTGCTGGTTGCGGGGGAGAGAAGGGTGCTGGTTTTGTTGATGTAGGTCAAGGCAAGACTGAGGGCGCCGGCTATCGAGGTTGTGGGCGAGAGGTCCTCGGGCGTTGTACTGGATATGAGGGAATCCAGGGATTGTAGAAGGGTGTCGCGGATGAGGCGGAAAGGACGGTAGGTGTTTGCGTCGATGTCGGTGGAAGCGCCGTTGCTGGTTGTCGGCTCAGCCAGCTCGATGTCATCTGAGGAGCCATTGTGGTTTGGCGCAGTGCCGTTGGCTCCAGTGGAAGATGCCGAAGGAGGGACTGGGTAAAGGAAGGCGGCTTTCTGGGTATGGCTTGCGATTACTGCGACCTTGTTCGCATGATTGAAGGATAAGTGGGCATTTATAAAGACCAGAAGATTGGCGATCGTGGTCGAGAGGGCAAGGGTGGGAGACAGGAGAGCCCAGGCATAGGGGTTGGTATCGAGGATGATGGTCAAGAGGGAAACAGGTGGTTCTGTTTTTAACAGTCAGTCTTTCGTAGTCCCATGTTGAGCACGTGCCATAGGTAGTGTGAATACCATCGTTGGCTTTGTTGTAGTGATCTGAGCCGTCAACCGCGTTCATATTTTCTTGTATCTACTCTCTTTCGCAACTATGCATCATCAACACATACAGATGTAGACACTGCCAGTGAGTCCAAGCAATACATCAGTCACCAATTCCTTTTACGAGACAAGTTGCTTATTATGGTTTTGCTACCCAGCAGGCTGATTCCAACAGTTCAATTTTCGAGCGCCTCGGACTTAGGAGATAGAAGCGCCAAGCTTTGCTCATACGCGCACGTGCCAAGCATGCCTCGTAAGAAAGCCAAAGAGGAGGATATTCCTGTCTATGGCCCTTTCACAATGGGACCTGATGGCCGTACGTGTAGAATTCTCATACAGTCGGTATCCCTAGGCGTTACGCTACTTGTAGAATACAGATGTGGGGGAGGCCTAGCACGCTTTGGCTCGACTATATCTGGCAATGTCGTTGACGAGGCTTTGCATGAAAACCAGGCTGCGGGTAGAGACAGCTGTCCCTGATGAAATCGATCACTCAGGGGATGAGTGCGTTCTTAAAAGTTCTGCTTCTTTCTGCATTTGAACATCTGTCTCTCACCTGACACTTCACTATCTCTAATCCTTGGTTTATTTCACTGCGCTGGTTTCTCCGCACCAAACTAGCTATCGAAACCAACAGAACTAATCCATCATGCCATCAGAACAAGTAGCGCAGTACAAACTTGTGTACCTGGCTAAGTCCGATGGGAAGGAGGAGATTGTCACAAAAAAGAAGAAGAAGGAACAAAATGCGCCAACTGCGTCCCAAATGGACCAGACAGCAGACCCGAAGGGGGTGACTGACTTTTACCGACTCGTCCAGATCGGCGACGAGAAGGAGGTTGAATGGCGTCGTAAGCTAGGTGGGATGCTGAAGAGGGAACTTGGCGGACCAGAGCACGCCAGTAAGACTTATGAGTCGACTTCGATGGTATCACAGAGCCGACAATTTGCACAGCAGAATTGGATCATCGCAACCTTTCCGGAAAATTACCGTCTCTACGAACACGTGCGGTATACAGTATCCAGCGAGACTGGCGAAACGGTCAAATCTAAAACCAACCATGCCAAGGGCCCTAACGATCGCCAGGATGCATATCTTTACGGCCATCCTGGTGGACGCAAGAAGCGTTACCGGAGCCCTGCAGATTTCTTTCATCATCTCTTGTGGCTTATCGAGGATGACAACAGCGATCCGGATAATTGCAGCTGCAAGATCTGTGCACCAGACGACATCCAGTGCCCTGATCTGTTCCCTGAACTGTTGAAGGAGGCAAACAAAGAGCCTGCCAAAGAGGCGGTCACTGCCGTCAGCCCAATTAAGGCGGAGGGCTCCCGTATGGTGCCATTGGTAGTTATCCCCAAACAGACGGCCTCTCAACCTAAGCAGGCCAGACCAATAGCTCAGGGTGGCAAACCTGCGGTGTCGCCAGCTGGCGCGGCCCCAGCTCGAAGCAGCTCATCCATGATGGTGCCTACACCTCTCGAAAAGACCAAATCCTTCGAGCAAGATCTAGACACGCAGTATGGCAAGTTCGTCTTTCGCCCAGGAGAGATTGTATGGTTTCACAAAGGTGGTGCTTGGGGTCTCTCAGTCATCACCAACCGCACAATGCTCAAGGATAGCCAAAGCCGCGAGCGTCCCCACTACCTTGTGCAACCCCTGTCTCATCCATTCGAGCATCAGCCTCCTCAGATCAAGGCAGAAAATGACTTACGCCCCTGGCTTGCCTGGAGCGCCCCACCTGCTTACCACCCTGGCCTCCACCAGCCGGGTATGAACTTCAGCAACATCGACTGGAAAGGCGTCATCGAAGGCCGCTTCGGCAACGGAGACGCCGAAGTAGACGGAAGCATCTTCGCCGCCAAAGCCATCGACGAAAGCCTCATCCTGCTCCAATGCCTCAGCAACAGCAACGCCCTCGTCACAACCGGCGAGCGCCTCTACAACGGCATCTACTACGGCGGCGAGAAATTCTGGGTCAGCGAGCCCGTCCGCCTGCGCACATCCAATGGCCAGGACATCATGGTCGTGCACCGCATCGTCGAGCGCCTGAAGCCCAACAGCACCAGCACCGCTTCCGCAACCATCCACCTCGTCGGCGACCTCTACCGCTTCACCATCATGCCCTACAACCCCACCAACACCCCACCCTCCCCCGAGCAGCTCCCCCTCCGCATGCGCAAAGAAGTCGACTTCCACAACCGCATCATCCAGCCGCTGAAGCAACAAACCGCGGCGTGGAAACTCACGCAATGCCAAGTCCGCATCCCCATCACCGACGTCAAGGGCCGCTGGTACGAAGCCTCCACCCTCCTGCCCATCCTCCAGACCCCGCAGGAATTCCAATACAACATCCGCAACGGGGACGTCAAAGAGACGGGCGCGCTCATGAACGGCCGTGGGGACGCCAACCACCTGCCAACCGGCCAGGCGGGGAAGCGCTTCCTGACGAGAGAAGAGGCGTTCGGCGAGGCGGTGCCGAAGGGCACGAAGGTCAATAAGGGCATGGATGGGCCGGAGGCGGAACGCGGCTTCCCGGTCGAGAATGAGGGCATGGAGGAGGTGAAGCAGGCGGCGCAACCGCAACCGCCCGTGGATGAGATGGCGCAGTTTATGAATTTGGAGGGCATGGGCGAGAGTATGACGGAGGGGGGTTACGGCGCGCAGGTTTGGGGTGAGGGTCAACAGTGAGTATGAGAAGTCCTCGCGGCTCTGCTCGATATAGGGGAGATGGGGTATAGGCTGCTACCCTATAACCCGATCTCGAGGATTCACACAGCAGCATATGGGTGGAGCTGATAGCATGTTTGACAGCCACGGAACAACACCACACAATCGGCTTGTAGCGTCAAGAATAAAATTCCGATCTACTCTTCTCCGCGTACCCGATATTTCCTCTCTGGTGCTAATCTGTGATGATTGTTTCCCTCCCCAAGCAACCCCTTTCCTCCCATCATGGCCTACTATCCCAGCCAGCGCATGTGAAGCCGCTCTACAGTGATTCACATACAAAGTGCTGCACCCATCCTTAAGAAATCTGCAAACACGATCCGATGATTCATGGCCAAGATAGCAGAGCGTCAAAGCATTCGACGCTCCTATTCTTCACGTAATCCCCTAAAACCCTGATAGTAGAAATGTACCCCGCCCCCACTATATGCCATGGGATATCGCTTTCGAAATTCATACCGATTTCCCCCAAATCATCCCATCTCGGGTAAACAAAGCCAAAACAAATGCCTCCAGTCGGAATCGAACCGACGATCTTCGCATACCGATCAGATTCTACGAGTGCGACGCCTTACCACCTACCCGAACATGAGTCAGCATTCCAGATGGCATATCAATGTTCAGGAATTACGTACTGAGCTATGGAGGCTGGACCCTGAGATGGCTTATTGGGATATATAATCATAACCTGTCACAAAAAGACTTTCATCTGCTACTTTTTGGGACGAAAGCGAGAAAATAGCATATGCAGTAGCCATATACGTGTACTCCTATAGACTGATGTTCTATATAGCGTCACCAGGGCGTTACGCATACAAGTCTCATCGTGCTGAAATTAGGCTAGCTACACACCCTTATCGCCACCGCATCTATGCAAAATAGGCAGAGCAGGGCCGTCCCAAGTGTATATGCCTCCGTGCTTGGAATCCCAAAGCCGCGAGAGATATAGAGACCAAGAAGCCTCAACCCAACGCCTCGTACCATTTCATGCATACCAAGCTACCGATCCCCCAGGAGCCGACCGCCCCTATATCAACGCCTCGCTTTTATGTGTACCCCACGCGTGTATACTCGTACATATAGCGTATCCAGCTAGCAGCAGATCCGAAAGCCAGCCCTGTGTGCCCCTCCGTTCCTAAAAACATCTCAATATTGATTGTACTGTGAGCTTTGCGGCGGCACCCAGTAATTCTGATACGGATGCTTCGGCGCCGAGAAATCCGCCTTGCTCAACAGCGGGTTCACTATCCCTTGCGGCGGGCCCTTCGCCATCATTGTTGGCGGCGCCGGGGGTAACGAGCTGCCGCTTGCATTGCTCTGCGGCTGGAAGCCGAACCCCGGCATTTGCATCAAACCCGCCTGCATTTGTTGGTTCTGCTGCTGCTGCTGCTGCTGCTGCTGTTGGAAAGCTTCTTCTTCGTTATGCCATCCCCACTTCTCTTTCAATTCTTTATGCAGGAAGGCGACTCGCCAACCGGTCTCTTTCCGGATCTTGTCGAAGATAGTCAGGACCTCATCCTGTTCGCGGCGAGAGACGAGGCCTTCAGCTGCAATAGCGAGGGAGCGGATGGCGACGGAAGCGACGCCACGGTCTTTCACGTGGGCGACGATACCGCAAAGATCGTGGGAGTGGGAGGTTTGCAATTCGTGCATTTCGGGGGAGGAGATCGGGAGGATGGGGTTGATGCGGGTGAGGAGGCACATGGCGGTGTGGTAGAAGAGGCGGGCGACAATCGTAGTGCGCTTGATCAACCTGAGGGAGTCAATACGAATTCTTGGACAAGTAATAATGGGGTAAGTACCAGACTTCGGGAAAGGCCGATTTGGTGCTTGTCTGGTAGGGGAAAAGGTAGCCCATAGGGTGCATGGTCCTCGGCACGCTGTTGTTCCATGAATCGCACCAATCCTTCAGCCGGTTCCACTCGTTGTATCGTTTCTGAAGTCGGTTCTGCTCGGCTTCGTGGGTTGACTCGGCGTACCGAGGGATGGAGGACCGGAAGTTCGCTACCTTGGCCACAATGTATACCATTCGATATGTCCAGATTTCCTCCTGTCCTTGAGCTGCGTCCCGTGAGAAGTCCATATCCACACCCCAGTGGTCTGGATCCCATGCTACCTGCCAGTTGAAGTGTAGACAGCTCAACAACTCCATACCCACGTTCAACCAGAAACATGCAGCACCGATCCCAACTGATTTTGCGTTCCACCCGCACTCTTTAATCAACGCACGAGCTCCAGCGATGTGATTCATTCGTTGCAGCGCCCTTTCAGACATGATCTCGTAAACGTTCAATATCACTGCAGTGGTAGCGCATATGACCGTATTCCTATTAGGATTTTGCAGCGATTTCAGTAAGATGCTTGTTGCCGTATCGTAGTAATTCAATGCCTTATCTTCAGTGTAGGCGGGATTGACAAGCGTAAGATGTCGGGCTCCGCACGCAAGGAAAGCGTTGAGCAGCATAGGCTCTCCCAAAGAATCGAAAGGTAGAAGTCGAGAGAACTATGGAGGTTAGCTGCTTTCTATCATTTCAATAATCGGAAAGCCATACATGCTTGTAAGGGTCCATACTATCCATCCACAATCCAACCTCCTCCACAAAGACTTGCATAAACAACAATTCTTCAGGCGAATTAAGACATTGCCTCGTCTCATGCGGAGGGGTTAGAGTCTGATCAGGCTGGCCGTAGGAAGGTTGAGGAGGCGCTGGGATCGTAGAACTGGAGAAAGTTGAGTCCGAGTGCGTTGAAGAATGACGATGCGTATCTCGCACCTGGTCTGAGAATTGTTGTGACGTCCCCGAATATGCCTCCACTCCGCCAGGCGGTAGTGATTGTATCGAAGGTAATTGTTGGTGCGAAAGCGTGGGCGTACCTATCGCCCCCGAGAACTCGAACGGTGCCTCTGCGTTTGGTTCTGGTGCTTCACCCTGCTCGATTGGTATATGTGCGTATCGGCCCAAGCCACCTCTGTATTCTGATGCAATTTCTCGTGATTCATCCTGGAAGCATATGTCCCACTCATGGGTTGGAGGAGTAATTGGAGGGCTTTTGACTTGTGTATCGATGAAATTCAGCCGGACGCCGCGCTTACACGGTCTGCTCGACTTGCGGCAATTCTGACAGTCGGGTGTACCTTCATCACACTTCAGGTGTCGTTCTCTGCAGGTCAAACAACCGGTCCGGACCCTCTTGGGCCTCGATTGAGCGGCCTCAGCAGGTGGGGGTGCGCCAGAGGCCGATGGTGCCGCCATTGTTGCTTGGTCCATGCCGCTGCCTTGAAATCCGCTTACAGTGGGTTGCTCGACCTTTATCCTTTGCACGGGTCTTATCGCTGCATCTCGGCGACCGGCAGTCGTAGCAAATTCGGTCGTCCCGTCTCCGCCGACAGAGCTCGGGAGGATGTCAGGCGACGGATAAGAATACTGATCGTGCGATTGGGTGTCGAGGTAGGTAAGATCGAAGTTGGGTTGAGAGAAATAAGGAGTATTGAAAGGAGCCAGAATGGCAAGGTCCTGCGACTGTCCCGGCGCTGCGGTCTCCTTGGTCGCTTCTGCTCCAAATTGATCTACTCCCAGTTGCTGATTTGAATGTTCACAGAGGATGATTCGCTTTGCAATGAGCGAGGCGTGAGGCTGGATGTCAGGGACGCGGGATAGCCTTGTGGAAGTAGGCTGGTGAACCGAGCGCTCAACTGCCAGAAAGCGGGCCGCAAGTGGTGGAATGGATGGTAAAGGGAACTCGAGACGTAAAGAAAGAGCGGGTATAGGAGGGTTGAGAAGAGAGAAGGTTTGGATAGGCGGGAGAGGATTGGCAGCTGAGGTGTGCGAGAGCGAGGACCCTCTTTCAGAAGGAAGCTGCGCGTTCTGTGGAAGGGGCTATTTGTGGCGTCATCGAGGGAATATCGACCCAATGGAGTTGAGTCGGCGAGGATTCACTTGCCCAGGAGCATTTATTGGGAAGGGCTGGTTGATGATGGATTGGCTGCTCCAGATCGAGTGAAGTGGTCAAGAGATGTATCAGTGCAGCTCTGTCATCGCTTGGGTTCCCTAGCGCGAATCGTTCACGAAGGAGGGCTAGGTAGCAGTAATAGATGACCAATACTTCATACAGAGTGCTTCTGTACCACGAAGGACAGTATTCCAGCGACATTGTACCTGATCTATGGACTTCCAAAACACCCGCCATGGGCTCGTTCTGCCCTCTGCAAACACCGACCCATTTGGCTTTCCCCACAAGATGTTAATCTACAGTATTTGATTGCATCGACGATCGAGCGAGGGAGACGATGTCAGAGGCGTCCAAATGCCCCAGCCTCGGGTTCTAGACCTCCCCTCTGGCCCTGTCGTCGCTGATTGGGCAGGCAGTCGCAAGCTGCAGCAAAAGTCACCTTTCCGCTGTCGGCACTTTGGGACTACAGATGGATACCAAGGTACTTGGTACCTCCGTACAGCCAGGCCATACACTGCTTCGCTCTGATCTGGACAACCCGCTGCAATCGGACCTGCTCACTTCATGCTGCAGTAAGCGCACGTTTCTGTCTGTTTATCGCCGGGCTCTGGTCGCGGGAACCAAATGACTACCGGCATTGGGAAAGCTGGACGCTTGACGGAATTAGGCATGGCCGGAGAGATTGACGACTCCCAGTCCCGTCGCTATATCAGTCCTCCAGACACAGATTGGAATATGCACGCAACTCCTAAAGCCTTCGGTACTCATGAAGGAGCGACGCCAGTTTGTCTTCTCTAAACGCCTCTTTGCGATGCTAGGCGGCTTGTCCATCGCGCCATCGCTGGTTTAGAATGATAGCCGAGGCATCCTGATTGCTGTGCGAATCAACCGAGTCTCAACGGTTCGTCGTATATTGTCAGCACGCTCGGCACTGTAAGTTGATCTTTGCATCTCCTACAGTTGACTGCCTTCGGCTGTTGGATTGAGACACTTAAAGAGAAAAAAACTCATCCCATCGTTTGTCCTGCGCCTCTCGTTGCACGGCTGTCAGCACGTGCTTGGCTTCTCTCATCCTCTTCTCACTTTCTATTTTCCATGAGGCAGACTATTCAGCTCTGCCATGTCTTCTCAACTTCTGCCGCCAGCTCAGCCTGCCTTTGTTTTGCGTGGTCACTCAGCCCAGATACACGCATTGCACTTCACTCCAGGCAATGCCCGCCTCCTGACTGGTGACGCTGACGGCTGGGCTGTCTCGTGGAACCTGGCATACAAGAGACCAGTGGCAGTATGGAGAGCCCATGACAGTGCCATTCTAGGACTGGGCTCATGGGGTCGGGATCGGATTATCACGTATGTCTAGCTGCGTTGATGGCTTACGGCCATGGCTAATCTACTGGCACACATTAGGCATGGGAGAGACAACAAGCTCATCGTGTGGCACCTTGGCCCTTCAAACGAGAGCGATCTAAACACGATACTGCCAATTGATGCTCCAACATCGCCCAAAGCACCATGGATTCTACACCTACTGACCGTCAACACATTGAATTTCTGCTCTTTTGCATTGTGTGTCGACGGCATGCAGCAGGCTCACCAATCGCAAACAGCCATTCGAAATGACGAAGCACTAAAGCCGGTACTAATAGCTGTGCCGAACACAGTTGACTCAAATGGCGTACGCTTGCTACCCCTGCGACGATGGGCTATGACTGACTATCTTCCAGATCGACATCTTCCAATTACCGTCCGAGACTCGCGCTGCAGTCATAACCTCGGACAGGAACCTCACAACAGGTAGGCAGCCACTGTCTTCTGCACCTCAAAGACCCGGTCGTTGAAGGCTTCAATCTTACCAAGAAACTGAAAGCTTGACAGGTATGGTGATGGCTCTCGGTATTGTCACC
>JAABUJ010007061.1_pt1 | contig 10608 bp, 12 predicted proteins | sample 5559131 | NCBI WGS metagenome assembly JAABUJ01 (sample SAMN10711875, study PRJNA513366) | rock metagenome | isolation source: Antarctica rocks | place: Antarctica: Victoria Land, Mt New Zealand nord | collected 2016-01-07 | reverse complement strand
CGAGGTGGTGCGCGCCGGCGAGCATGTTGTCGCGCACGCTCATGCTGCGGAACAGCGCGACGTTCTGGAAGGTCCGGCCGATGCCGAGGTCGACGATGCGGTGGCGGCTGACGGCCTGCAGCGACCGTCCCTCCAGGCGGACCTCGCCCTCGCCGGGCCGGTAGATGCCGCTGATGCAGTTGAACAGCGTGGTCTTGCCGGAGCCGTTCGGCCCGATCAGCCCGCAAATCTGGCCCACGCCGACATCGAACGACACGCCGCCGAGCGCCACGATGCCGCCGAACCGCACGACGACATTGGAGACTTGGAGCAGGGGGTCCGCGTGCTGGCAGGCATTCACAGTCGTGCCGAGCGCCGGGATCGCGATGGCGGCGGCGTTGCCCATCCCGCTTGCGCCATCAGCCTGAGTTAGGATGGAACAGCGGTCTCGCCGCCTGGCACGGATGGTTCACGCTCGCTCCCTGGGTGGCATTACGCGCCCGATCAGGGCGTCGACGCATTGCACCCATGCTAGGACCGCTGGGCAAGCTGTTCAAGGGAGCCGACGCGCCGGAAGTGTCTCGGTTTGAATTTCGACTTCCAGCGGACACTTCGAAACGTCGACAAGCCTTTGAAAGCGAACGTAGGCCTAGGCTTTCGCATCGCGAAGCCAATCGCGGATAAGCTTGGCGACGACGCGGGGCTGCTCGATGGGCGGAAGATGACCGCAGTCAGGAACGACGTGAAGAACCGCGCCGGCAATCGCGCTGCTGATCTCCTGCGAGCAAGCCAAGGGGGTCATCAGATCATCTGCGCCAACAACCACAATCGTAGGCACTGAAATGGTCGCCAAAACCGGTCGAAGGTCGTCGCGTAAGGTAAGCGCCTTATTCTGCCGAACATAGGCGGTTGCACCGACCCGCACCGTCATCTCCGTCAGTGCCGCACGGATGTGCTGGTTGGCGCTCGGATGGAGCATGTACGAGATTGCAGGGGTCGCCAGTGCCGCTAGGTCATCGGTTTGAAGCATGGCCGCATTCGTGGCCTGCCGCCTGGCAGTCTGCTCCGGTGTATCGGGTCGAGCATTCGTGTCGAACAATGCCAGTGCCGCCACCCTTTCTGGGGCCGCTCGCATGATCTCCAGAGCTACCATTCCCCCCATCGAGACGCCGGCAAGCACGAAACGACGAGGCGCGTCGTTCAAGATACGTGCCGCCATGGAAGGCAACGTATCATCGGAGAGCGTGTCCCCAACGCGGCAGTCCACATCCGGACCTAGCTCGGTGATCGTTGGCTGCCACACAGCAGCATCGCTTCCCAATCCGGGAACCATAACGATGGGGTCCATGAAACTCTCCTAACATATGATCTTGGCCAGCAGCCAAATAGTCCGGCTAAGGCGTTAGCCTGCCTGTTTTGATGCTACTATTCGCGGTAAGCTGCCGTTCCGCAAACTGCCCATAACTAACATTCAAACAGACCCACTACCCGACGCGCCAGGCGTCCCGCAGCGCCGTGCTGGCGTACTGCAGCACCGCGTCGGCCGCACCGATGATCCGCCCCATCGTCAATATGCCATGGACCTGGTCGCTGAGGTGAAGCACGGTCACGCGCACGCCGTCCGCCTCCAGCCGCTCCGCGTAGGCGCGGCCCTCGTCGGCCAGCGGATCGTGCGCCACCGTCAGCACCAGCGCCGGCGGCGTTCCCGCCAGCGTCGCCGCCCGCAACGGGGAGGCGCGCCAATCCAGCCGCTGCTCGGCGCCGGGCGCGTAGTGGTCGATGAAGTAGCGCATCGTCGCCGCCGTCAGCGGCACCCGGTCGGTGATCCGCGCGTAGGAGCCCGACGCCATGGTGAGGTCCACCGCCGGGTAGAGCAGCATCTGGAACACCGTGGCCGGCGCGGCCCCGTCGCGTCCCATCAGGGCGAGCACGGCCGCAAGGTTGCCGCCCGCGCTGTCGCCGCCAACCGCGATCCGGGCGGGATCGATGCCCAGCTCGTCCGCCTGCCCGGATACCCAGGCGAGAGCGGCCGCCGCGTCCTCGACCGCGGCGGGAAAGGGATGTTCGGGCGCCAGCCGGTAGTCGACGGCGACGACCTCGCAGAACGCCAGGTTCGCCAGCCGCCGGCAGACGCCGTCATGGCTGTCCAGGCTGCCGAGCACCCAGCCGCCCCCGTGCAGGTAAAGCAGGCCGGGCAACACGTCGGCGTAGGTGCTCCCCGCGGGCCGGTACAACCGCAGCCCCAAAGGCTTAGCTGGTCTGGGAATGAGCACGTCCCGCACTTCGGCGACCGTGTCCGGCGGCGGCTGCAGCACGACGCGGCCCGCGGCGTAGGCCGCGCGCGCCTCGGCTGGTGATAGGGTCTCGAACGGGGGCCGGCCGGCGATGCGGACCAGGTCCAGCAGCCGTTCGGCGTCGGGGTGCAGTGCGGACATCGGGCTATCCAATTCGCATCGGCGGCGGAGCGCAACCCGGCGACGCACAGAAAGCTTGAGCCAGCCGGCGTCCCCTGCTCAGATGCTGGCAAAGCCCGAGGAAGCGACCCGATGAAAGCCGCGGTCCTGCACGCGCCGAACTAGCCCATGACGATCGAGGACGTCCAGCACGCCAAACCGAACAGCCGCGAGGTGCTGGTGCGGACCCGCTTCGCCGGGCTCTGCCACAGCGACCTGCACTTCATCGAGGCGCTGTATCCGTGGCCGATGCCCAGCGTGCTCGGCCACGAGGCGGCCGGCGTGGTCGAGGCGGTCGGCGACGACGTGACCTATCTCAAGCCCGGCGACCACGTCATCGCATGCCTGTCGGTGTTCTGCGGGTCGTGCCCGGAATGCGTGACCGGCCATCCCAATTTGTGCAGCGACACGACCGTGAAGCTGCCGCCCGGCGCCGCGCGGCGGCTGTCCTGGCGCGGCGACTTCGTGCACCAATTCCTCAACCTGTCCGCCTTCGCCGAGACCATGCTGGTGCACGAGCACGCGCTGGTGAAGATCGACCCGGCCATCCCGCTTGACATCGCGGCCCTGGTTGGCTGCGGCGTCGTCACCGGCGTGGGGGCGGTGATCCACGCGGCGAAGGTCGAGCCCGGCAACACCGTCGCGGTGATCGGCTGCGGCGGCGTGGGCCTGTCCTGCGTCAACGGCGCGGCGCTGGCGGGGGCCGGGCGGATCATCGCGCTCGACACCCAGCCAGCCAAGCTGGACCTCGCCCGCCTCATGGGCGCGACCGACACGCTGAACGTCGGCGACGCCGACCCGGTGAAGGCGGTGCGCGAGCTGACCCAGGGCGGAGTGAACTACTCGTTCGAGGCGCTCGGGCTGAAGGCGACGGCCGAGCAGTCGTTCCGGATGCTGCGGCCGGGCGGGACGGCCACGATCATCGGCATGATCCCGCTCGGCGTCAAAATCGAGCTGCACGGGTTCGATTTCCTGCAGGACCGCAAAATCCAAGGCACGGCCATGGGCGGCAACCGGTTCCGCGTGGACATGCCGCGGCTGCTGGAGTTCTGGCGGCAGGGGCGGCTCAAACTGGACCACCTGATCTCGGCGCGCATCCCGCTGGAGCGGATCAACGAAGGGTTCGCCGCGCTGAAAACGGGGGCGGCGGTGCGCCAGCTCGTCGACTTCGGCGCCTGACGCGATGGGGAAGTCCTTCGACGCGGTGATCGTCGGCGCCGGGTTCGCCGGGTTGTACATGCTGCACCGCCTGCGCGGGCTTGGCATGACGGCGCGGGTGTTCGAGGCGGGGGCCGATGTCGGCGGGACCTGGTACTGGAACCGCTACCCCGGCGCGCGCTGCGACATCGAGAGCATGCAGTACTCGTTCTCGTTCTCCGAGGAGCTGCAGCAGGAATGGGAGTGGACCGAGCGGTTCGCCCCGCAGCCGGAAATCCTGCGCTACGCCCGTCACGTCGCCGACCGGTTCGGCTTGCGGAGCGACATCGCGTTCGACACGCAGGTGACGGGGGCGGCGTTCGACGACGGCCAATGGACCGTGCGGACCGACCGCGGCGGCGAGGCGTCGGCGCGGTTCTGCATCATGGCGACGGGCTGCTTGTCCGCCGGGCGGCTGCCGGACATCGAGGGCATCGGCCGGTTCGCCGGGCGCTCCTACCACACCGGCGCGTGGCCGCACGAGGGCGTGGACTTCACCGGCCAGCGGGTCGGGGTGATCGGCACCGGGTCGTCGGCGATCCAATCCATCCCGGTCATCGCCGAGCAGGCGGCGCGGCTGTTCGTGTTCCAGCGCACGCCGAATTTCAGCGTGCCGGCCCGCAACGCGGCGCTTGCGCCGGACGACGTGGCGTCGTGGAAGTCCGACTACGCCGGCCGCCGCCGCCGGGCGCGCACGCTGCGGTCGGGCATCATCTACGATTTCGGCGAAACCTCGGCGCTGGCGGTTCCGGCCGAGGAACGCGAGCGCGAGTACGCCGCGCGCTGGGAGACGGGCGGGATCAACCTGCTCAGCGCCTACACCGACCTGCTGACGAGCAAGGAGGCCAACGACACGGCCGCCGAATTCGTCCGCGCGCGCATCCGCTCCATCGTCCGCGACCCGGCGACGGCGGCGCTGCTCGCCCCGGCCAGCCACCCAATCGGCACCAAGCGCATCTGCGTCGACACCGGGTATTTCGAGACATTCAACCGCGAGAACGTCGCCCTGGTGGATTTGCAGGCTGCGCCGATCGAGGCGATCACGCCCGGCGGGCTGCGCACGCGGGACGCGGAGTACGCGCTGGACGCGCTGGTGTTCGCCACCGGCTTCGACGCGATGACGGGGTCGTTGCTGCGGATGGACATCACGGGACGCGGCGGCCGGACGCTGGCGGACAAGTGGCAGGCGGGGCCGCGCGCGTATTTGGGGCTGATGACCGCCGGGTTCCCGAACCTGTTCACCGTCACCGGCCCGGGCAGCCCGTCGGTGCTGAGCAACATGATCGTGTCGATCGAGCAGCACGTGGACTGGATCGCCGACTGCCTGGCGTACCTGCGGGCGCACGGGATCGCCGAAATCGAGCCGGGCGCGGCGGCGGCGGATGCCTGGGTGGAGCACGTCAACGCCACGGCGGATCTGACGCTCTATCCGCAGGCGAATTCCTGGTATCTGGGGGCCAATATCCCGGGGAAGCCGCCCGTGTTCATGCCATATATCGGCGGGGTCGGGGTGTATCGGGAAACGTGCCGGGACGTCGCCGCGCGGGGCTACGCGGGGTTCGACCTTACGTCTCGACCCCAATTGCGAGAGCGACCTGCCGCCGAATAGTCGCGAGTTGGCCCGGCCTGATGTGGAAGCGGGTGGCTGTAAGCCGCCGCTTCGACGTGGTCGCCACCAGGTGCGATGCCGCCCAGCAGGGCTTGCTGCAGCCGTTCTCGGCGTCCGGCGTGATCGGCACGGCGAGGTCCGGCATCACCAGGCCCGCATCCTCGGTGAGCGGCACGAGGATCGCGTTCGGATAGGCGGGCGCGAACAGCCTGTCATCCTCCACCACGACCGCGGGCCGGCGCTTGTTCGACTCCTTCGGGAGGGCGCCGCCCCGCCAGTCCGCAAGCACGATCTGGCCCGCCCGGAGAGTTAAGGCCGCTACATCAGCCGGCATCGGCCCGCGGCGTGCCCCAATCCTCGTAGAACGCCGTTCCGTCCGGGGACGTGGCGGCGTAGGCGGCGACGCGCTCGCTCGACTGCCGGATGCGCGCACGCCTTGCGTCCCGCGCCGCCTGGGTCGCGATGTCGCGCAGCAGGGTGGCGAGCCCGACGCCACGAGCACGCGCTTGCCGATCAAGTTCGTCGCGGATGTCGTCGTCTAGCCGGATCGAAATGGGAACACCCATAGCTTTACCTCAACGCTTCGGCCGCGAACTACACTGATGTAGTGTGTTTTTGCAATCTCCTCCACGTGTGAAGCTGCGCGATGCTGACGACGGTGGCGTCCAGCGCCGGGCCTGCCAATGCCTGGGCGGGGAAATCCGGGTCGCCAAGGCCATCCACGACGGCGAGCGCGCCCTCGAAACCGTCCGTGCCGCCATAGAGGCTCGTGGTGACGACGGTCGCGATTCCTGCCCCGAGTGCTGCTCGCAAGCCGTTCGGCGTATCCTCGAACGCGATGCAGGCTTCGGGCGGGAGGCCCAGTCGCGCCAGGGCGTAGCGGTAGATGTCCGGCGCCGGCTTCTTCGCAGGCACGCAGTCCCCCGCGGCGATGACGGCGAAGCGCGCCGGGCCGCCGGGGCCGATCGTGGCGCGGAGCAGCGCGTCGACGTTGGGCGGGCTGGTGGTGGTCGCGATGGCGAGGGTCAACCCGGCCGCCTGCGCCTCGTCCAGCAGGCGCAGCACGCCGGGCCGCAGCGCCACGGCGCCGGACGCCACAACCGCCGCGTACTCCGCGGTCTTGTCCGCGTGCAGGCGCGCGATCGCGGCGGCGTCAAGGCCCGGGACGCCGCCATGCGCCTCGATGTAGTGGCGGATGCGTTCCTTCCCGCCCGTCACCTCCAGCAGCTTCGCGTAGAGATCCCGGTCCCAATGCCACCCCAGGCCGGCCCGCGCGAAGCTGGCGTTGAACGCCTGGCGATGCACTTCCTCAGTCTCGGCCAGCGTTCCGTCGACGTCGAAAATCAGCGCGGCGAGATTCGATGGCTGGGGCTGCTATGAGGGCCGCATGCAACGTACCCTGATCCTCGACCTCGATGGAACCCTGGTGGACTCCGTGGACGACCTCGCCACGGCGCTGAACGCCGTGCTGCGCGCGCGGAGCCTGCCGCCAGCCGGCCGGCCGGAGGTGACGGCGTTGATCGGCAACGGCGCGCGCGTGCTGATGACGGGCGCGTTCGCCGCCCGCGGCGCGCCGTTCGACGAAGCGGCGCTGGCCGACTTCCTGGCCGACTACACCGCGCACGCCGCCGTCGCGACCCGGCCCTTCCCCGGCATGGTCGACGCCATGCGAACGATGCAGGGCACCGGCTGGCGCTTCGCCGTCTGCACCAACAAGCCCGAGGCCGCCGCCCGCGCGCTCCTGGCCGAACTGGGCCTCGACCCGTGGTTCGCGGCGGTCGGCGGCGGCGATAGCTTTCCCACCCGCAAGCCCGACCCGGCGCATTTGCTCGCCACCCTCGCCGCCGCCGGGGGGGATGCGCGCCGGGCCGTCATGGTCGGCGACCACGCCAACGACGTGCTCGCCGCGACCGGCGCCAGCGTGCCGTGCATCTTCGCCGCCTGGGGCTACGGGCCGCTCGCGATGGCCGATGGCGCCGCTGTGGTGGCCCAGCGCGCGGCCGACCTGCCCGAATTGTGCGAGCGGCTGGTCCCCGGCGCGTAGCCCGCCCCGATGCGCACGCTCGGGATCGACCTCGGCACCTCGGGCGTCCGCGCGGTCGTCTTGGACGAGCAGGGCGAAGTCGTGTCCCACGCGGTGCCGATCGCCGCAGCGGAGCGGACCGACCCCGCCGCGCTGTGGGCCGGCGTCGCGGCGGTCCTGCACGCGCTCGACCTGTCCGAGGTCCGGGCGCTCGCGGTGGACGGCACCTCCGGCACGCTCATCCCGATCGGCGCCGATGCCGCCGCACTCGGCAAGCTGTCGCTGTACGACGAGCCCGGGTCGGCCCTCGCGCGCGCCCTCGGGCTGCAAGCGACGCCAGGCGTGCGCCGCATCCTGCACGAGGCCGACTGGATCGCCGGCCGCCTGTGCGGGCAGTTCGATACCACGGACGCGAACAACGCGCTCAAAACCGGCTACGACCCAGTGGCGCAAGCCTGGGCCAGCGATATCGGCCTGCGCACCTTGCTCCCGCGCGTGCTCTCGCCGGGCACCGCCTTCGCCACCGTGACGCCGGCGGTGTCAAGCTGCTTCGGCCTGCCGCATGACGCCATCGTAGCCGTAGGCACCACCGACGGCTGCGCCTCGTTCCTGTCCACGGGAGCGGACGCGCCCGGCGACGCCGTGACCGCGCTCGGCTCCACGCTCACGCTCAAGCTGCTGTCCGGCGTCCCCGTTTCGGCGCCGTCCTTCGGCATCTACAGCCACCGGCTGCTGGGCCACTGGCTCGCCGGGGGCGCCAGCAACAGCGGCGGCGCCGTGCTCGCCGCGTATTTCACCCCCGTGCGGCTCGACGAGCTGTCTCGCCGCATCGACCCGGCGTGCGACAGCGGCCTCGACTACTACCCGCTGGCGCGACCCGGCGAGCGTTTCCCCCTTAACGATCTGGCCCTGCCGCCCCGCCTGTCGCCCCGCCCGGCCGACGACGCGCTGTTCCTGCACGGCATGCTGGAGGGCATTGCCCGGATCGAGGCCCTGGGCTACCGCCGCCTCGCCGAACACGGCGCGCCGCCTGTCAGGCGTGTGCTGACGGTGGGCGGCGGCGCGGCCAACCCGGTGTGGACCGCGATCCGCGAGCGCATCCTGGGCGTGCCGGTGCTGCGCGCCGACGCCAGCGCCGCGCACGGGTCTGCGATGCTGGCGCGGCGGGCGCTGGCTTAGGAAAGGTAAGCGGAAGGTCGAGGCTCTGCCTCGAACTCCGCCAAAGGCATGATGCCTTTGGAAACCCATCTATTTGCGATCCAACAGGCTAAACGAATGCGGGTCTGGGGCCGCCGGCCCCAGCGGGTCCAGGGCAGAGCCATGGCCTTTCACTTCGCCTCGGGCGTGTAATTCCCCCTGGCGCCGCCCGTCATTCCGCGCAAACTTGCCGTCATCGCGCGACCCATGCGCGGGATGGAGACGTACATGCTGCACTTGACCCGGCGGACCTTCCTCACCGCACTGGCGACGACCGCGTTAGCGATCCGCCCGGCCTTCGCGCACGGCCCGACCCGGCAGAAGGTCACGCAAACCGTCGACATCGCCCGCACGTCGGAGCAGGTCTGGGCCATTGTCGGCAACTTCGATTCGATCGCCCAGTGGCATCCCATGATCGCCTCCAGCCCGGCGGACAAGGGCAACGAGATCGGCTCCAAGCGCACTATCACCCTAAAAACCGAAGGCGCGCCGTCGTTCGAGGAGGAGCTGGCCAAATACGACGCCGGCGAGCACAGCTACATGTACCGGATCGAGCGGGTCGATCCCAAGGTCTTGCCGGTCACCAACTACACGTCGTGGTTCGAGGTGCAGGCCAACCCCGCTGGCGGCACGACGGTGGAGTGGCGGTCGGCGTTCTACCGCGGCTATCCGCTGAACGACCCGCCGCCCGAGCTGAACGATGCGGCGGCGATCAAGGCGATCACCGGCGTGCTCCGGGCTGGGCTGGACAACATCAAGGTCCTCGCCGAGCGCGTGGGGTGAGGCGCGCGCTGGTCGTCGCAGTCGCGTTGCTGGCGCCGGCGCCGGCGTGGGCGGCGCTGGCCTTCGTCACCAACCAGGGCGACGACACCGTGTCGGTCGTGGACACGGCGGCCGGCACGGTCGTGCAGACGGTCCATGTCGGCGCGAAACCGGCCGGGGTCGCGGTCGGACCGGACGCGCGGCGCATCTACGTCACCAACCCCGAGGCGCACAGCGTCAGCATCCTGGAGCGCACGGGCGCACGGCTGGCGGTGGTGGGCGAGGTTCCGGCGGGCGCCGGGCCGCTCGGCATCGCAGTCAGCCCGAGCGACGGGCGGGTGTTCGTGGCGGACTGGTACGGCAACACCGTCGCGATCCTCGACCGGAACGGCGCGGCCCTAGGCACGATCGAGGTCGGTCGGTCGCCCTCCGGCATGGCCGTCGACCCGGCCGGCGCGCGGCTGTACGTGGCCAACCGCGAGAGCGACACGCTGTCCGTCATCGACCTCGCGACGCTGGCGACGGTCGCCACGGTGCCGGTCGGGCACGCCCCGTTCGGCGTCACGTGGCAGGGCGGCCGGGTGTTCGTCGCCAACGTGCAGTCGGGCGACGTGTCGGTGGTGGACGCGGCGACGGTGGCGGAGACAAGGCGCATCAAGGTCGGCGAATTTCCCTACGCCGTGGCGGTCGCGCCCGATGGGTCGCGCATTCTGGTCACGAACCAGCATAGCGGGACGCTTTCGGTGTTCGACGGGGAGTTCAACGCGCTGCCTGAGATCGCGGTAGGGGACTATCCGGAGGGGATCGAGATGTCTGCCGATGGCGCGCGGGCGTATGTGGCGGTCTGGATGGACAACAGGTTGGCCGAGATCGACGTGGCGGCGGGGAAGGTCGTCCTTAAGGTCAAGGTGGGGGAGAGCCCGCGGGCGTTCGGGACGTTCCTGGCGCCGGAGTAGGCTGCTGAAAGGTGGGGCAGCGCCTTTGACCCGCTGGGCCTGATTTTTCGACCTTACAAGGTGTTGCCGCCCGTGCCTGGGTGAGGAGATGGGTGCGGTGGAGACGTGGGCGCCCTCGACCTATTCCTTGGGTTTGCGCTTGCGGGTGGCGACCTGGCGAAGATCGATGTTGCGTGCCAACGGCACCAGCCGCTCGGCCAAGGCGGCCGGGTCGCCCTCGTGGGAGCGCCCCTGCTCGGGCGGCAGCGCGATGAGCATGCCCTGGTCGCCGCTTCTGATGTGCAGGGCCGAGTGGGCAGGGCCAAGTGGTAGGTGAACCCTCAGGGCTCCCCTCATTTTCAGATGGCTCCGAAAGTATCGGCGAAGACTGGGAGCCCGGCGAGTATGGCCGCGAACCGCTCCACCAGCGGCAGCAGCCGGTGCTCGGGCATG
>JAABUJ010007060.1_pt1 | contig 10608 bp, 10 predicted proteins | sample 5559131 | NCBI WGS metagenome assembly JAABUJ01 (sample SAMN10711875, study PRJNA513366) | rock metagenome | isolation source: Antarctica rocks | place: Antarctica: Victoria Land, Mt New Zealand nord | collected 2016-01-07 | reverse complement strand
TGACCGCCCCCGATCGCCCGCTTGCGACCGGGCCGATTCAACCGGGCATGCGCCGCCGCAGCGTAGGCCGGGAGCAGATCCCGCACCAGTTCATCAAAGACGACCACCGGCAGCCCCGTCATGGTCAAGAACACGCGCGGGTGGCGCGACAGGTAGCCATAGCGCAGGATCATCGCGGCTCTCTCCTCTCTCTCCCTCTCACTATACCCGCTCAATCCCTTATTGCTAAGATGAACTAATAGCGTCAAACCCACAATCAGACGTGTTCTCGTCCGTTGTAGACAGAACCTCAATACCTTCTCGTCGAAGCAGTTCCGTGCAGACGTTGTGAAATGCGTCAGCTTCCAGTACCAGCCAGAAAACTTCTAGGGCGTCCGTGAGAGCTTGTCGAATTGCTTCAGTCTCTGCCTCCTCAGCGTCGTATCGTTCGAGCTTGAAATTAAAGGCTATGACAGCCGCCTGCCAAAGATCAGCAACCTGAAACAAATTGATTGTCGTCAATGGCGGGTCAAAGTCGGCTGGGCGCATCACTTTGATTGCCCGAGTCGAACTGGGCCGATGACCGATCAATGCCATCTGAGATCCTAAGCGTAAGACGAAAGTGGTAAACGGATGAGCACGATAGAGGCCGATATAAGGAGCAATGCGAGGAAAGTAACGCTCCAATGCATTACGGTAATGAGTGAAGTATTCTTCGACGTATCGCTCGAACTGCTCGTCTGGAATCTCAGCGGGCGCAGCCTGTTCATCTGCGCTCTTGTACCCTTCCACTTGTTCTGGTGTCGCAGTAAATGGCGAGTAAATCTTCATGCTGTAAGTACTATAGCAAGGCATTGCCTGAGCCTCATAAGCTTCTCGTGAACGGCGCGTGGAAGAGAGTTAACGCCAAGCACTGGGACCAGTCGTGCATTCTCGCCAAGCTGAGCGCGAGTATGCTATGCGGATCAGACGTCATAAAGACGCAGCCTAACTGGGCTCTCCCGCAATCTTCGCTTTTGAGGGTCGTTTGCCCGGGCGAGAAAGCCCCGATGTCGTAGGATTGACCATACCGCTTGACACACGCAATCTCAGGGCTATTTACCCCGCGTCACGACCGATTCTCAATCACCTAAAGTTCGAGAGATTCCCTTATATAGACACAAAACAAGCTCGCCTAGTGTTTCATATTTCCGATCACAATAAACGGCACTCTGAATGTCTCCATAAGATAGTTCTCTGTCACGCTGAGCAATTCGAGCTGCTCCCGGCTCGCATTATCTCGCGACAGGCCTGGCTGAACGATTGACACACTCATTCGCACCGGCCGGCTCCTGCTCAGTTGGGCTATTCGGAGAAGGTCTTCTTTCGTCCCCTTCTCCAGCCGGCTCGCCTTGCCGGCCTTTAGACGAGCCTGATCACGTCGTAGTAGGTGCGCGAAGAGCTGGGGCGGCTTATCTTTATTCATCCAGTGAATGCTTTTCTGCGCCTGACCGCACACCTCGTAGAGATCTTTAACCCGCTTCCCAGGCTTCTCCTCTTTCGAGAACTTGCAGTGGTACAGATCTACCGCAATCGCCTGCTCATCGACGCGGATGGCGACGACATCGGCGGCTTCGCCGGGGGCGTCGTCGTCGACAATGACATCATATCCATCATTCTGAAGCGTCTGTATCACGCGATACTGGATCGAGGCCGGGTTCTTCGCTTGTCCTTGAGATTCCACGGTAATGTTAACACCGGACCAATCCCACGCGCGAATCCTATCCGTAGGGTATGGGGCGTAGCTTGCTTTGAGCGAGGTTAAACTGGCCCCCTCCAGGGACGAACCATCAGCAAATCGGATGATGGGTGGATTATCGTAGAAAAATGCGTCGAGGGGGATCAGTTTCTTGCCTCGCTTGATTGCCACGCTGGGACCCGGCTCGATCTCGAAGCGATAGTCCTGCGTTCCCGCTTGCGCCTCGAACCGTAGGGTCAATGCGATGGTGGTATCGGGCGTACAGAACGCGACGGTGAGGGCACCATCTTCGGTCGCGTCAACGAGCCGCAACTCTGCCAGATACAGCGGCACACTCCGCCCGTCGCCAAGCACGAATTCCCAAACCGTCTCCTGTTCTTTATCGATGACCGTTGGCCAGTCGATGCCAATCGGCATCATGCGCGGGCGAGCCGTTACTCGGACGGGGGTTAAGGTTCCGCGTAGCACCTGGTCCGCGTCGATCGTGCTATCGACAACCTTCTTACCTGTGGCCTCACACCACCGGATGAGCGTCCGCAGATGTCCGCGCTGCCACGACCAGATCCGGCCTTTGTACGAGCAACCAATTGATACAGGCATCCCATTCTCATAGCCGGTACCGAAAATGTTCGACTTGCGCACATTCCGTTTCTGGGCTTCAGTCAGGCCCATCTCAACATCGGGGCCTGCTCGCATCGTATAACGGATGAGACGCCCAAGTTGCTCGGCCAGTCCAACGTTCTGGAGCATCAGGCGATTAATCCCCGAAAATGCCCGGAAGACCTCTGGCCCGTTGATCAGTTCGGCCGGGCCTGCCACCGCCTGCGCTACATCGCGATAATACCCACTGTTGCCTGAGCTGTTGATGAATAGAAGACGTTGCTCCTCGTCCCAGTGAATGACGAGCAAATCCCACTCCCGGTTGGTCATGTCCTGTAACGCAGTCCAGTTGAGGGACACGCGCCGGGCCAGCACGACCACGAGCGTCTTTTCGTGCTCGTTGACCCCGTGACACTCCCATTCGAGGTCGTCACGCCGTGTGAGCGTGTCGAGGAATACCTCGGGCTGCCACGCCGCACAAGTGGTTCGATACATAACCGTGCTAAGCGCCGGCCGGATAGTGTGCAACGGGAGGTCAGCCGGGAACGCGTCGAAGCCATCCAGAAAATCGCGCAGGGATACCTGCTCGGCGACGATTTCCTCGCTCATCTGTGGCAACAGCTCGTTCCAATTGGCGTCCTGGGCGTAGAGCATGCGCAGTTCGTCCGAAACCGTAGGGTCACCAATGTTCGCGATAAAGGTTGGATTGCCGAGGTTGGACTTTGCGCGCGTAAATCGCCCGACAAGTTGGAGGGTGACAGCGAGACTTTTTTTTACGTCGTGCAACGCTGCAATCTTGAGTTCGGGGAGATCAAAGCCCTCACCCAGCATGTCCACACACACTATGATCCGGGTCCTGTGCTCAAGGATCAGGCGCTGAACGCGCTCCCGTTCTCCCATACCTAGCCCACTGTGGATCTGAACCGGGGCAAATTCCACATAGGACTGGTAGAGCGCAAACACTTCACGGGCGCGCGCAACGCTGTCAACGCGCGCCATGAGGATATGATCGTAACCCTGCTGCACATCCGCGCGTAACTGCGCAACTGCCTTCGCGGCAATCGCGACGTCAGCAGCCTGCTGATCGACTTCGGCGATGGGATCGAAACGGATGGGCCTGAAGTATCCTTGCTCCAACGCCTGCTTCAGACGGAAGTTATAGATAATCTTCCCTCCGACCACCTTACGATCGTTGCGGAACGGCGTCGCCGTAAATTGTACAATTCGGCGACCCAGGAATTTCTCCCTGAAGGAGTGCCACGTCGTCGCCGCAGCGTGGTGTGCCTCGTCAATGAAAAGGTATGGACAGTGCTGCGCCATTCGCTCCTGCGCCCCGTCACCGGACTGACTGACGACCTGCGCCGTGGCGACCACCACGTTGCAGCGTTCGAAGAACGCATCAACGGCGTCAGCGTTTGCTAAGCCATGCTTGAGCGTGCCGACAATCGGGTACAACGCCGATTCCGCCACGACGCGCATGTCCTTGAGCAGACCAAGGGTCAGGAACTTAGCGACGAGTTGGCCGCGCAGCGCATCGGTGGGCACGATGACAAGCAGCCGTGGGCAGGCCGCCGAAACGAGGATGGAAAGCATCGTTTCCGTCTTACCCGTCCCCGTCGGCATCACAATCGTCGCCGTTTCATCCGTCGTCGTCCAGTGTCCGTGGATCATATGCACGGCACCGATTTGCGGCGCACGTAGCCCCACGATACCCTTCCCAGTGTCCTCCGCCGTGTAGGAGAAGGCACCAGACCACGAGTCAACAACCTGCTTTACACAGTCGTTGCTAGCGATTCCAGATGCCGGACCTAATGCAGGATGCCGAACCCATTGAGCCTCGCCAGCTGGTACTTTGTCTCGTTTGTCGATTCGCAAGATATGCGTGACTGAGTCGGGGAACACCGCCCCATCAGCAATAGCGAGGATAGCCTCAGTATCTCCACGGAGAGGCTCCACGACATAGCCCGTGCCGTACGGCTGTATGGAAGCATCCTCGGGGACCCGCAGAGTACGGCCAGCGACGCGCACCTGCTGGATGGGATTACCATCAGGTGGCGCCTCAATCGCGTAGATGTGGGGCAGCCATATCGACGCACCCTCGCCGGCTTGTAACACACCGTCTTCCACTCTCATCGGCACCTACGTCTTGCAGATAGTTAACGTGCTGGACGGGCTCGACGGGCACAGCAAGCTGGCCGTCCTAACCATGGCGAGCGCGCCTTACAATGGGGCGCGCTCGTCTATGTAATGCTATGCCAATTGACAGAGGTTGAGTTGACCCAGATTGTTGTCATGGATGCCATCAGCGTTCGTGCGCACATATGGGCGGGCACCGCAGACCTCGCACGCGCCCTCGATCACAGTGGCCTGCCGCGTCGTCGAGGGTGACACGGTCACGTAGCGATCACCAAACGGCAAGCGGAGCTGTTGGAGTGCATCAACTACAGTGATGCGTGATCGCCATCCTCCCTGATCCCCCAATCCCAGCCACGCAATATGCTCGTGCGACCCATCTCGGGATCGCTCCTTGTTCACGCAGATCACTTGATACGTCGCCACGGGTTCCTCCTGGTATAGTTAGCTAGACAGAACAATGGTTCTGACTCGTTATACTACCCTTTGTGTGGTTCTGTCAAAAGAACTACTGTTTTCTATAGGAAACAGCAACCTGTGGTGGAGAGGCGACCGATGGCTCTGGCAGATCGTATCAAACAACGGCGCGAAGAGAAGAATTTAAGCGCTACAGAGTTGGCAAGGCAAGCAAACATCTCCAAGGGCTATCTATCAGAGATCGAGAACGTGAAGGAGGGCAAGAACGCCCCGCGCCCGTCCGGTGACGTCCTCTATCGTCTCGCTACAGTTCTCGGGACGACCATTGCAGACTTGCTGGAGAGGGAGGTCCGCCCAGCGTCGCGAGCAATTCCGCCCGATTTACACACATTCGCACAAGAGGCTGGCTTACCTGACGAAGATGTGCATATGCTCGCGCAGATTCGATTTCGCGGCGAACAACCGCGGTCAGTAGATGATTGGCGCTTCCTTTATGAATCAATCAAACGCTCTATTCGCTGACGGAGGGCGGGATGACGAAGCGCCGATGGCATAGCCGGGACGCGCAGCTCTTGCGATTACGTACAGGCGCAAGCGATCCTGCGGTCGCAATTTCCACGCTAGCTGAGAACCTAATTGATGATGTTGGCTTCGATGGGCCGCCGTTCCGGCCGGACATTCTCGCCTCGTTCCAAGGCATCAACGATATCCGCCGGTGCCCGATGGTGAGTGCTGCACGCCTAGTACCTAGCGATCGCGGCCTGATCGTCGAAGTCAACGTAGACCACTCCCCAAGCAAACAAAACTTTTCAATTGATCATGAAATCACCCATACGCTCCTCCCCACCTACAGCGGGCAGTCTGTTGACGACGTGGTCACCGGGCAGTTTTCTCTAAGCAACGAGGAGGAACTATTGTGCGATATTGGAGCCTCGACTCTCTTACTTGACGGCCGCTGGCTCCGCCCCCTCGCGCAAGACGCTGGACCGTCGCTCAACACGCTCTTCCGGCTTGCAGAGACCTTCGAGGCCTCCTTACAGGCAACCGCCCTCAAACTCGCCGAGCTAGATATCTGGCCATGCGCCTTTGTGATGTGGGAAGAGGGGTATCGGAAAAACGAGCGCGTTTCGGAACAGCAGATCACCCTGCCGGGGTTCCATCGTGCCAAGGGACCAGCCCCGAAGCTGCGCGTCGTCACCCCATATGTGTCCGCATCCTTTGGCCGCTACATTCCCTTGAATAAATCGGCTGACCGCGGTTCTCTCGTGCAGGCTTGCGTGGAGAGCAATGCGATAACCCGAGGCGTGGAAGTCTTCAATTTCGGGGCCAGAAGCGAATCTCTCTATTGCGAGAATATCCATGTGCCATATACATCAGGCGGTCTAGCGCGCTCACGCGTTATTTCCCTACTCCTACCTGACAGCTGGCAGTCCCGCACACCATCTCCAGATCTGACCATCCAATATCGACTAGAGGTGTTCTAGCGGTAGAGCCGCATGTCGATGGACTTGAATATGCTCGCCCGGGATGATGAGGTGTCAAGCATCCACAGTGCATCGGACTAGCATGGCCTTATCCAACAGGCAAAGCAACCTGTCCTTCTCGCACCACGCTGAACACAGGGTCGACGGCGAGACCATCAGGGTAACCGCGCCCGTTTCATCGGTCCCGATGATGACGGACAAACGGCAAGAAATCCTGGGCGAGGCAGAGCAAGCTAAAGATCATGAGCTCGCCTATCATGGGATGCTCTTTAATAATGGAGAACTTCTGCTCAATGAGGCGTTCCTCCTTCTTGAGGATGGCGTCGGTCACGGCGATTTTGCCGATATCGTGCCCAACGCAGCAAAGATGGTCGATTCACCCGCTTCTTTCCTCGCCTCTCTTATCAAGGCCACCTGTTACTCCGCCCACACGAGCCAAAGTCGGGTCCGTTACTCTCGTCCCCAAACTCGACATATACGAGGACATTGCCAAACAGGATCACTTGCGTCTCATTGCAAATATTCCAACGCACCCTTGCCATTTGTTCTAACGCTCCGGTAATATAGAACGTATATTCTATATTGTGCATTGCACTTTCCCGCGACAAGCGAGAGGTACCGCACATGGGATCTCGCTGTTTAGCCTTCACTGAAGCCTAAACAGCGACAACTGGTGAGTCGGGGCTGCGCCTAAGACGACTGCCGGTTGGGCATGTCTCGGCGATACACGCGGATGGGCTGCGCCATCTCCCGCGCGTGTCGTGACCCACAGAGACAGCTTCTGATTGCTGGCACGAGCCTGCCAGGCAATGCAATTGGGAGGGCCAACGTCAGCGTACGGAGTGATCTCATAGGTCGCACCAGAAGCGTTGTTTGCCGCTGTGGCTCGGGTGTGTTCAACCTGACCTGTACAGTCGGAGGGGCGCTGGCCGATGACGAGACAACCCAGCATCATCTTCGAGGCGTGTGCGCGCTTTGACGTACTCAAAGCAATCGGCGTCTCGCGCTATCATCTGCGCCGCCGCATGCGCGCCGACGCTGCGCGTCGTGGCGTGCGGTTGCCTCCGCTTGCCATCTCGACGGGACGCATCCACGCGGATAAGACGCTCGACACCTATAAGGGTATCGCCCTCCGTTATGTCCACTGGGCGCGCGATATGCACGGCATCCGTCGGCTCGCCGATCTTGACAGCGAGGCAGAGCGCCTCGTTGACCTGTACCTCGCGACCCGTCGTGACGCAGGCGACAGCCCGTATACGCTGAAGACGATCCGCGCGGCTCTGCGTATGTTCCACCGGCCGGCCTATGCTCCCGAGGAACGGGAAGAGCGCGTGCGCGTTCTGGGCAGCGGCATTGAGTTACCGCTCCGTCGACGCGCCGCCATTACGCGTAGCCGAGGAGCCGTCGCCATGGACGAGGAAATCGTCCTGGATCGCTATGTCGGAATCGTTACCTTTTGCTGCGCCACCGGCTTACGACGGCGTGAACTCACCGCCCTGCTGGTCGACGATGTGTACGGAGCCGACGCCGGCCTCATCGTGGAGGTGCGCAATGGGAAAGGCGGCAAGCACCGCTTGGTTCCGGTTGTCCCGACGCTCCAGGAAAGCGTTCTGCGCGTCGTGGCGACGCGGCTGCCAGACGAGCTGCTGTTCCCGCGCATCCCGGTTCGCCTTGACATCCACGCCTACCGCCGCGCCTACGCGCAAGCGCTCTACTGCGAGGACGGCGCGCGTCTGCTCCCACCACGGGAGGGCCGTTTGCCACGCGAGAGCATCGACCAGGACCGCGCCCTCTACGTGAGCCGCGCCCTCGGTCACGAGCGCATCGACGTCGTCGTGAGGCACTACCTCCGATGAGCGATTCCGACACCTCGTCCGACACGGAACAGCCCGCGCTCTATCGCCTCGAAAAGGCGCTCATGGGCGAGCGACTCGTCCCTGTCGCGCGTGCGGACGACGCCACGCATGTCGCGATAACGTCCGTACGCCAGATTGTCGATGAGAATACCCGTCACTATCAGGCGCTTCAAGAAGAGCGACAGCGGCTTGCCCTGCACATCCAAGACCTGGAGACTCAGCTCAGCCGCGCTTTGCGCCGCGTCGAGCAGGCCGAGTTGATGATCACCGAGCAACAACGCGAGGCCGTGCAGCACGGGGCATCCCTGCGGAAGCTCCTCACAAAGAACGCCGCGCTCATCGGCGAGAAACGCCGCATCCGCGATCTACTGGTGGCCAAGCATGCCCCGCCACCGGTCCACTACCGCGTCGACATCGACCGCGACGACCAGGCGCGTGAGTCTATCGTCATCACGCTCGATGCGTTCCCGGACCGCGCTCACGCGCGCGAAGCTCTTGCCGAGGCCCGACGCGCGGCCGAGCGCCGCGACGGTCAGCTAAAGACGCTCCGCCTCGACACGGTCGCCTGGCGCGCCGTCGTCCAACAGCCGATGGGCGAGTAGCCCAGATAGCTTCGGCCAGGCCACGCCCGATCTCAGGACGAGGCCGACGTGGCACAAGGTGAGAATAGTGTTGCCTCGCCTGCCACGCCGCTCGTCCATCCCTCCAGCTACTCCTCGATCTCCCCCGACCATGGTCCTCGCCCGGCGCCCGTGTTCGCCAATCCCCCACTGTAGCCTACCCCCGAGCAGGGTGCAACACCCCCAAGACCCACACTTCGTGCGGCACTGTGTTGCGCCCTGCCCCATGGGGGCAGGCTCGTGGGTGGGATGTGGCGGACGACGGGACGCCACGACTGAATACCACACGAAGGAGACACACGATGAGCACCTTACCTGGAACGAGCTGCCTACTGACCGACCCCGACGACCTCATCATCCCATCGCCGCGCACGTCGGGCACCGAACGCCGACCCAGGTGGACGGCGGCGCCCGCCGATCCGGGCGACGATGCGGCCCGAGCCCGACTCGCGGCAACGATCGGCCGCCGCGCCGAGACCTGCTGCACTTGCGGCGTTCCCCTAAGCGAGATGTTCACACGACGCGCGAAGAGCGGCAAGACATTCTGCCACATCTGCGCTGAGCACGTTGTCGCCGCCTACCTCGCACGCCATCCGGAGGCGCGACGACCTCGGCAGGCCGAACCCGTCCGTGAGCGAACCGGCACCGCCTATCTCCAGGAGCGCGAACGATACCAGGTCCGCTACCACGCGGGGAACGCCCGCTGGCAAATTAGCGATACGCAGGTACAACGCTGGACATCCCATGTCCACCCGACGGAGTCAGAGGCCACGGCCGATGCCAACGCCATGAACGCCGCCTGGCGCGACCAGATCGCACTTGAACGGCGCACACTGCAATCTCCCATCTTCCCCTCCACCAGCCCACGCCATACGTGGCGCGTGGGCGAGCGCGGCTACGGCCGCGAGGAAGCGTAGGGGGAGTGCAGCCCAGACGCGCACCAGACGCATCGCTCATGGGCAACGACGCATGGAGGTGCGCCAGAACGACCGGGGCTGAGACCTCACGGAGCGCCGCGCGATGCGATCACCGGCGCGGCGCCCCCTCAACGCGGCCGACGTGAGGAAGCACGCGGCCCTCGTTCCCGATCCGTTCAACCGCCATGACCATTATTGAAAGGACGATCCCAATGAGTACCTATCAGCATATGTCAGCGCCGGCTGATGCACAGACTAGTCCACGCGCGGTCGTGAACGACCCCTCGTCGGCGCTCCTGGCTCGCGCCATCGGTCTTGAGTGCACGGTCGCGGCCTGTCTGCTTGCCGACCACGGCTCGCTTCGGGCGCTACGGCACGCCGACGCATCGACCCTTCGCGCACGACACGGCCTCACCCCACGGCAGATCACACGCCTCCACGATGCGCTGGACCTGGCGGCAGGTCTGATCGTAGAACCGCGCGAGGAGCGCCCACAGGTGACGAATCCCCGTGAGGCCGCGCGCCTCGTGCTGCCCGAGATGGGCCTCCTGGAGTCCGAACAAATGCGTGTGTTGCTCCTCAATACCAAGAACCGTCTCATCGCTGTCGTCACGCTCTACAACGGGACCGTGGCCGCGTGTCACGTCCGTGTCGCCGAGGTTTTCCGCGAGGCGGTACGCCGCAATGCCACGGGACTCATCCTCGTCCACAACCATCCTAGCGACGATCCCACCCCGTCGCCCGTTATGCGGAGAATGTGAGTTTGTCAAGAGCGGCACCGAGACTGACACATATGTGCACTCCACTGTGCACTCCACCATGAGACGCATCTGTTGCGATAGCACTACAGCGCCAGAGCGTGAC
>JAABUJ010007058.1_pt1 | contig 10609 bp, 12 predicted proteins | sample 5559131 | NCBI WGS metagenome assembly JAABUJ01 (sample SAMN10711875, study PRJNA513366) | rock metagenome | isolation source: Antarctica rocks | place: Antarctica: Victoria Land, Mt New Zealand nord | collected 2016-01-07 | reverse complement strand
CGGTGGCGCAGGGGGATCTGACGTGCGCCATCACGCCACAGGGACCGGAGGATACCTTGGGCCACGCGGTCGCCACGATGATCACCAACCTCCAGGCGTTGGTCGGCCATGTGGTCCACTCCTCAGATGCGGTGACCCTGGGCGCGGCCCGTCTGTCGGCCACGACGGAGCGGATTGGACAGGCCGCGACGCACATCGCCGGGGCCATTGAAGAGGTGGCGCGCGGCGCCGGCATGCAGAGCGAGAGCGCCGCCGCGGCCGCGGGACAGATGTCCAGCGTGGGCGCGGCGACGACCGAGGTCGCCGCCAATGCCGAGACGCAACGGCAAGCCGCCGCGCAAGCGATGACGACCGCTCGCGAGGGCAGCGCGGCCGTCGCCCAGACGATCGCCAGTATCGCGGGCGTGTGCGACGCCGTGCGTACGAGCGCCGCGCAGGTGCACGCGCTGGGTCAGCGTAGCGCCGAGATTGGCCAGATCGTCGCCGCCATCGATGACATCGCCACGCAGACCAACTTGCTGGCATTGAACGCGGCCATCGAGGCAGCGCGGGCCGGCGAACACGGCAAGGGCTTCGCTGTCGTCGCCGCCGAGGTGCGCAAGCTCGCCGAGCGCGCAGGGGCCGAAACCAAGGGAATCACGGCGCGCATCGGGGCGATTCAGGCCCAGGTGGCGGAGGTGATGACGGCGATGGATGCGGGCACGCGTGAGGTGGAGCACACCGCCGTCTTGGGTGAGCAAGCCAGTGGCGCCTTGCAGGGCATCCTGCAAGGGGTCGACGCGACGACGGCGCAGGCGGAAGCCATCGGCCGGGCGGTGGCGCACATGCAGGCGGGAGCGGCGCGCGTGCATACGGCCATCGAGAGCATCGCCGCGGTCAGCGAAGAGAGCGCCGCCGGCGCCGAGGAGGTCACGGCCTCGACGCACGAGCAGACGGCAAGTGTGCAAGAGGTGGTCGCGCAAACACAGGAGTTGGCGACGCTGGCGGCCGGACTCCGGGCGGCGGCGGCGCGTTTTACGGTAGAGGAGGACGCGGACGCGCCGATCCACGTCATGCCCGCGCCGCCCGCGCCGCGCGCCCTGCGTAGCGCCTGAGGCCGCGTCGCTTCCCCTTACGCCCGCCGTCTTTCACATTTTGCTTGCGCTCGCCGACGGGGAGCGCCATGGCTACGGGATCATGAAGGAGGTCGAGACCTACACGGGGGGCAAGCTGCGCCTGGGGCCAGGGACGCTCTACCGCTCGATCAAGGGCCTACTCGCCGAGGGCCTGATCGCGGAGTCCGACGAGCGTCCCGACCCGGCGCTCGATGACGAGCGCCGGCGCTATTATCGCTTGGTTGATAGCGCTCCTTCTCATCCCCGCGCTACCGCTTAGGTTCACCTTGATCCTCATGCGTGAGAGGCGTTACAGGGCGGCGCACGCCGGCGCCTTGTGCACAGCGCTCATCTCGATTATCTGGACAACACTCTTTTGTCTTATCGCGATGAACTCCCTCCTTCAACCGGGGGCGCCGGATAATCCCAAAGACATAACAGATTGGTGGCTGTTGGGATGTCGGCTGTTGTCGATTGGCGCCATCCGGTTTGTATTGCGGGCGCGGCATGACCTTGACCTCGCTGGACATGGGCTGGCGCGCGTAGGAACCTAAACCACCTCATTCACTCTGGCTAATGATGTCGTCGGCGTGTGTAGGGCCGCATAATCGTACAAATCGTTTCCGATGATTGTGGAACCTCGCTTCCCGCAGGCGCGAGAAATGTGGCGCGCTCCAGTGTGATCGCCTTTGACAGTACACTGTGCTATAGAAGGCAACGAGGAGGTGTGTCATGAGCGTGACGGTGTACTCATGGCTGGATGAACGGCTGCGGCGAAGCGTCATGGCTGTGAACGGCATCGATCAGCACATCGACCTGCGTTCAGGACGGCCCTCGACGTTGAGCAGTGTAAGACGGTCGAGGTGAGATGGAACGTGATGCGCTCGTCGGGGCGGGTGGTCAGTGGCCTATCATCGATGAGAAGCCCGACCCCGCTGTTGTGCGCCAAAGCCTCGATGCGTCATGTGTCTCCGCTTGCGGAGAGATGCTCCTGAGAGAGTGTGGGGTGGAGACCGTGACCCAGGCGAACCTCCTGGAGCGGCTTGGATCTCCAGCGATCACGGCCGAGTTAGCAGACGCGATCAATGAACTGCTTGGCGTGCAAGAGTGGCGGGGCGTCGCCCTCGATGTCCCAACCATGGGTGGACGCAAGGCCATTGCGCTCCTCAGTGACATGGGGAGTTGGGTCGCCGAGTTGTATCTGTTAGGGGCGCGGTTGGCGCACGCGGTTGTTGTGGATAGCGTAAACGACGACGGCACGTTGAGCATACGAGACCCTTTTGACGGCACATCCTATAAGATGGAAGTAGATATTTTCCTGGACTACTGGTCATGGACGGCGGTCTGGCGAGGCTATCCAAAGGGGAGGAGCGGCGCATGAAAGTCAGTGTGCAGGGCATTGAGCGGAACGATGCCAAAGCGAGCGGCCCGCGTGAGGTTGTGTACGATGTCAAGACCGAGATCGACGCCCAAGAGCGCACGTTCGAGGTGTGCGTTTCTATCGAGCAGATCGGTTCCAGCCCCGTGCCCTGCGCTATGTTCCGTGACCCCAGCGAGATGCGTATCTTCAGGCACGATCAGAGGCCGATCACCGCTATTCTCAGGGGTGTGCTCGATGTCTATAATCGTGAACAGGCGATGCTGCCCGCATGACGCGGACAGCATCGCCACCCCATTCATGCCGTGGACTTCCCTATCCCCGCTATAGGTGCGAGAAAGTTGTTCGCCTAGCGCGCGCTCCATTCAGTCACCGGGGAGCAGCCGAGCCTCGACGCTGGGCAGCGTGCTCCACCGGTGGTCGTAACGGCGGTAGACCTCCGGTTCGCGGTCGGCGAGGAACACCACGAGCGACCGGGCCTCGGCCGCGAGTCCCTCCCAGGCGTCGTCCGGTAGGCGGTGGAAGGCGGTCGCCTCGATTCCTCCCTCGACCGGGCGCCACACGCTCGCGACGTAGCCGTGGACCAGCAGAGTCGGCGGCACGTCGCCGTTGGACCGGGTGGCCAGCTTGCGGTAGTCGGGTGGAATGACGCGGCTCCGGACGGAGTAGGCCAGCAGGATGCTGTCCCACATGGCCATCAGCCGGGGCGCCGCCAGCGTGTCCTCGGGTGGGCGCGGTGCGCCGGGGATGTCGTACAATTCCTCGCCGTTCGGCCCCTCCAGCCGATCGAGGTCGCCGGAGAGAGCCTTATGCCGGGATCGTCTCGTTCGTCATGTCACGCAGGCCTCGTTGCCCTTGCAGGGACGACGCGCTCAGTCACGGCCCATCCAGGTGGCCACGTCGACCTCGTTGCCCTCGGCGTCGGCCAGCGTCCACCACGCCGGCGCGTACTGGTCGGTGACCAGGTGGCCGCCGGCGGCAAGGGCCGCCGCGATGCGCGCTTCGGCCTGGTCGTGCGGCACGGAGACGTCGACGTGGATACGGTTGCGCTGCGGGCGCGGCGCGTCCATCTGTTGGAACCAGAACGACGGCCCGCGGCCGTGGGGGTCGACCAGGTCCTCGTCGCCCACGTCACCCATTTCCTGGTACCCGAGCACGGCGCGCCAGAACGGTCGCACCGCGGGGCCGACGAGCGCGTCGACCGCGACCTGGACCGTCTGCACGGCGGTCGGGTCGGCCGGCGCGTCCAGCGCGTGCGCCGCCGTCGAGATCCGCCGGGCCAGCGCGACGTCGCGCTGGCTCAGCCCGTCGATGTCGTGCGTCCGCAGACGCACCGTCACGCCGTCGTCGCGCAGGTCAACAGCGGGGTGATGGCGCGCGGCGTCGGCCAGCCGGCCGATCGCGTCCACCAGGGCGACGCCCACCGCGAACGACCCGGTGCGAAAGTGCGCGCACGCCCCCCCGAACAGCACCCGCCAGTCTTCGACGCCGACGGCCGCGTGGAACTGCTGCGGCGAGATCCGCTCGGTCATGCCCGGCCTGGCGCCGTCAGGGGCTGGTAGGGCTGGTGGCGCCGGGGGCTGGTATGGGGCGTGTACGTCTGGCGATCCCTCCCCGACGAGCCCGTCCACCGCCTCCCGGAGGAGGTCGGCATGGCCGGTGTGCCGCGCGTACTCCTCGATCATGTCGATCAGCAGACGCCGCAGGCTGGGCGCCCGGCCATCGGGCCAGGTGCGCCGGGCCAGCTGATCCAGGCCGCCGCCGGCCAGCGCCTCGGCGACCAGGGAGCGGGAGCGCGCCACGGCTTCCTGCCAGAGCGCATAGAGTTGCTCGGGGGTGTCCTCGACGGCCGAGCGCCAGTCCCAGTCGGGGTCGGCGTCCCAGTCCACCGTGTCCCACGGGGGCTGCCGGCCTTGCCCGTGCAGCCACCGGGAGAACCAGTCGTCCTCGACCAAGGCCAGGTGTTTAAGCAACCCGCCCAGGGTGATCGACGAGGCGCCGACGGTCGTCCGCAGGCCGGCCGCGTCCAGTCCCCCGCACTTCCACGCCAGGGTCGCGCGGTTGCGCTCTAGAATGCCCAGGAGGGTGGCGGTTTCGTCGCCCGCGACGGGGGGATCCGGACGACCCTGCTTGTCCATGCTGATCCTGGGCGGCGCATCGACCGGCGGGGCCGCCGTTGATCCCTGGATCGCGTCCAGGATCGCCCGCCCAAGGTCCTCAGGCCGCGTGAACTGCGGCCAGTGGCCGGTGGGCAGGTCGACGTAGTCGACGTCACGGATCTTCGTGAATTCCTGCACCGGGCGCGCGCCCTGCGCGATCCAGTCCTGGAGCATCGCGCTGCTGAACTCGGTCGCGATGACGGTGACGGGCACGTCGTAGCGGCGTTCGTCGGTGAGCTGCTGTGGGTCGCGGGTGACGTGTTCGGGCGACGGGACCTCGCCGATCTCGACGACAAGGCGCGCGCCTTGTCGTCGAGATCGGCGAGGTCCTCGTCCGCGAAGGCCGACCAGTCTGGCAGCGGAACCTCGCCGTTCTCGGCCGGGTACCCGTCGGCGATGGCGGCGCCGTCGCCCGTGGGGAAGCCGCCGACGTAGACGACGCGGGCGACCCGGTCGGGCCGCGCGTCGACCGCGGCATAGGCAATCGCGGCGCTGGCGGAGTGTCCGACGAGCACGACCTTGCCATTGGCCGGGTCGACGGCGTCGATGGCCGCGATGACCGCGTCGACATGGTCACGCAGGGTGATCCCGGAGCGGTCGGCGTCCTGGGACTCCATACCGGGCAACGTGAGCGGGTGGGCGCCGTGACCCGCCTGCGCGAGGACGGGACCGACCTTCTCCCACGACGATCCGTCGAGCCAGAGGCCGGGAATCAGAATGATGTCCATGCTCGTAACGTCCCTCCAATGTGTGAGGCGAGTCGGGTGACCCCGAACCCGCAACCTACAATCCACCACTACAGCTTGATCTAAGTTAGCACAAACGTCCAAGAGCGTCAAGCACTACTGAGATTCCGTGTTTCAAACGCCGAACACAGTTGGCGTCGTCATCGACACGATGCGCCAACTCGAAGCCCAGTTGATGATGCACAACTATCTGGGCCTCATGAAGTAAGTGTGACCGCCCTTGACAGTCGCGGGTATGACCCCTATACTGATAATCATTATCATCAAAGGAGTCGAAGAGAGACATGGCCGGGGAAGCGATGGAGGAGGCGGCGCGGCGCCTGGAGGCGTGCGGGCATCGCGCGACGCCGCAGCGCATGGCCGTGCTCACGGCGCTGATGGCGCAGCGCAGCTATGTGACGGCGCGAGACCTGCACCTGTCCCTCTTGCGCGTGCAGCCACATTTGGGGCTGGCGACGGTCTACCGCACGCTGGAGTTGCTCGTGGACTGCGGCTTGGCCGAGACATTTCCGCAACCGAATAATGAGATGCGCTACGCTTTCTGCTCGGCGCGCCACCATCATCATCTCGTGTGCAAGCGCTGCGGCCTCGTCGCTGAGGTCCCTGGGTGCGCCCTACAGCCGGTCGAGCGCGAGCTGGAGCGGCAGAGTCACTTTGCCATTACCGATCATGAGTTGACCTTCTTCGGCATGTGTCAGGAGTGTCGCGACGGGTCCCCAATGACGCCCGCCGCTGTGTAGCCGTTGCGCTTTTCTGCCCCTTTTTTGTCCACCAGTGATAACAAACGTCAAATGAGAATGAAAGTCTTATAGTGTTTGGCCCGCGAAAGGGCGTGATGACCCATGACGCGGCCTTACCGCTATCAGCAAACGTCTGGAGGGAACAGCCCATGACCACGAAAACACGCGCGACCCGCCACGCCGCCGCCGCGCTCGGTATCGGTAGCGTCATTGCTTGTGCAGTGGCTGTCCCGCTCGTCTCACACGCCGCGGCGCCCGCGATATCCGCGCCGCGCGCGTCAACCGCGTCGGCGAGGATCGTCCAGGCGGTCGGCGCCGAGAACGAGTACGCCAACGTGATCAAGCAGATCGGCGGTGGACATGTCTCCGTGCTGGGTATCATCAACGACCCTACCACCGATCCGCACACCTATGAATCCAGCACTAAGGACGCCGGCGCGGTCGCCAAGGCCCAGTTGATCGTGCAGAACGGCCTTGGTTACGACGATTTCATGGGTCATCTCGAAGCGGCCTCGCCCAGCAAGAGCCGCACGATCATCGACGTCGGGTCGCTGCTCGGCTATAAGACCGGCGCCAACCCGCACCTGTGGTATAAGCCCACGACTATGACTCAGGTCGCGGCGAAGATCGCCTCTACCCTGGCGGCCTATGACCCCACCGACAAAGCGACGTTCAACGCCAACCTGACCCGTTTCGTCGCTTCGCTGACGCCCTGGAAGGCGGCCCTCAACACGCTGCGTCGGCGCTACGCCGGGACGCGCGTGGCTGTTACCGAGCCGGTCTTCGACTACACGCTGCAAGCGGCAGGGCTCACCATCCTCACCCCGCACAGGTTCGAGCTGGCCATCCAGGAGGGCAACGACCCCTCGCCGCAGGACGCGCAGATTGAGGCGAACTTGCTCTCTCAGAAGCGGGTCAAAGCATTTTTCTACAATCAGCAGGCCGTCGAGGCCGTCACCACGAAGCTGCTCGGCATTGCACGCGCTAAGGGCATCCCGATCGTCGGCGTCTATGAGACGATGCCGCTCACTAAGGATTACCAGGGCTGGATGATGGCTGAGGTCACGGCGGTCGCCAAGGCGCTGGGCCAGGGCGTCTCGACCGAGCGGATCCGTTAGCTATGAGCCAGCACCTCACGCCCGTTTCCCCGTCCGGCCCGCCCGTCCTGACCCTGGGCCACGTCGCCGTGGCGCTGGGCGGACGGCCCGTGCTGCGCGACGTGGACGCCGAGATTGGACCCGGCGAGTTCGTGGGCCTGATCGGGTCCAACGGCGCCGGCAAGACCACGCTGCTCCGTCTCATCCTGGGCCTCGTGCGCGCCGACGGCGGGCGGATCGAGGTGCTGGGCCGTCCGCTGCGCCACGGCCGCGGCAACCGGGCCATCGGCTACGTGCCGCAGAAGCAGAGCATCGACTCCGACACGCCCCTGCGCGGGCGCGACCTCGTGGCGTTGGGGATCGATGGCGAGCGCTGGGGCATCCCGTTGCCGCGCAAAGACCGGCGCGGGCGGGTCGACGAGGCGTTGGGCGCCGTCGGAGCCCTCGCCTATGCCGACGCGCCGGTGGGGCGGCTCTCGGGCGGCGAACAGCAGCGCTTGCTGATCGCGCAGGCGTTGTTGACGAACCCGCGCCTGCTGTTGCTCGACGAGCCGCTCTCCAACCTCGACCCGCGCGGCGCCGGCGAGGTTGTGCGGCTGGTCGCGCGGCTGGGACGAGAGCGCGACATCGCCGTGCTGCTGGTCGCGCACGACATGAACCCACTCGTGGGGGTGATGGACCGCGTGCTCTACCTGGCCGATGGGCGCTCGGCCATCGGGCCGGTTGCCGAGGTGGTGACGAGCGATGTGCTGAGCCGGCTCTACGGCTACCCGGTCGACGTGCTGAACGTGCGTGGGCGTGTGCTCGTCGTGTCCGGCGGCGCGGTCCTCAGCGGCGCGCCAGAGCAGGGGCGGGAGGCGGCCGTCCCCGCGCGCGCCTAACCGATGGTGAATCTTCGATGACGACTCTCTTTTCGCCGGATATGTTCCAGAACGACGCGGTAGTCAACGCGCTGATCGCGGGGACAGTCGTGGCCGTCGTGACGGCAGCGCTCGGCTTCTTCGTGGTGTTGCGCGGGCTCTCCTTCGCCGGCCACGCCATCACCGACATCGGTTTCACGGGTGGGTCGGCGGCGGCGCTGCTCGGCATTCCCGTGCTGTGGGGCTTGCTGGCCTTCTGCACGCTGGCGGCGCTGGGCATCGCGCTGTTGGCAGGGTCCCCCGAAGGGGGAGGGGCGCGCGACCGCGATGTGGCCACCGGCGTGATCCTGGCCCTCGCCTTTGGACTCGGCGCGCTGTTCATCTACGCCGGCAGCCACCTCGCGGTGGGTTCGCACAACGTCAACACGACCTTTACGCTGCTCTTCGGCTCGATCTTCGACGCCGACCCGGCGATCATCCCGGTGATGGTCGCGATCGGACTGGCCTGCCTCGTGGCGCTGGCGGCGTTGTACCGGCCGTTGTTGTTCGCCTCGGTCAGCCCCGAAACGGCGGCGGCGCGCGGCGTCCCGGTGCGCCTGATCGGGGTCCTCTTCCTCGTCGTGATGGCGCTAGCCGTGGCCGAGACGGCGCAGGTCGTCGGGGTACTGCTCTCCACAGCGCTCTTGATCGGGCCGGCCGCGACGGCTACCTACCTCACGGCGCGCACCGGGCGGGCTATCGCCCTCGCCATGGTCCTGGGTGTCATCGAGACGTGGGTGGGGATCACACTGGCCTACGACAGCTACACCTGGGGCGGCGGGACGGGCTGGCCGGTCAGCGCGTTCATCACGCTGCTGGCGCTCGGGACCTATTTGCTGGCCCGCGCGTTGCGCCCAGCGGCGCGTCGCCGCGAACGGATGCTGGCGCGGGGCGGCGCCAGTCTGAGCGCGCGGGCGGAGGCCTGAGATGGCGGAGATGTTCGGGCAAGAATACATGCGGAACGCGCTGGCGACCGGCACGATCGTGGCGATTCTGGCCGGCCTCGTCGGCTTCTTCGTGGTGCTGCGCGGCGTCAGCTTCGCCGCGCACTCGCTGGCGCAGATCGGCTTCGCGGGCGCGGCCGGAGCCGTGCTGATCGGCGTGGACCCCCTGCTGGGCCTGGCGCTCTTCGCCATCGGAGGCGGCGTGGGCATGGGCCTCCTGGGCGCGCGCGATCACGACCGCGACGTCACGACGGCGCTGATACTCGTCGCCTCGTTGGGCGTTGGCGCGCTCTTCCTGACGCTGAACACGAGCTACGCCACGGCGGCCTTCAGCCTGCTCTTCGGGACCATCGTGGGCATCAGCCGCGCGCAGGTCTGGGAGACGCTAGCGCTGGCGGCGGCCTGCCTCATGGCGCTGGCGGCGCTGTACCGCCCGCTGCTGCTCTCATCGGTCAGCCCGGACGTGGCGGCAGCGCGCGGCGTGCCGCCGCGGCTGCTCAATGTACTGTTCCTGGTCGTGGTCGGTGTGGCGGCGGCGGCGACGGTCCCGGTCGCGGGCACGCTGCTCATCTTCAGCCTGATGGTCGGACCGGCGGCCGCGGCGGTACGCCTGACGCGGACCCCGGCCACGGCGCTGCTCGTGTCGGTCGCGCTCGGCCTCGCCGCCACCTGGCTGGGCATCGGACTGGCCTATGCCACAGGCTGGCCGGTCGGCTTCTTCATCACCGCCATCGTCACAGTCTTCTACGTGGTCACACGCTTCATGCGCCCGCGCCACACGCCGCGTTCAGCCCCGGTCATCGTCGTTGATTCGGAAGCGGTGGGGACGGCCTAGCCGCGCCAAAAAAGCGTGACGCTTACGGCGTTGCGGAGACAGGCGTTCCAACGCGCGTACCCTCCGCGCGGCGACGGGCATCGTCCGCATCTTCCTCGCGCACACGGTCCGCATAGAGGCGCGGGGAGGGAATAGGACGTCCCCAGGCGCGATTGGCGTCCAGCCATGTCTCGATCGCGTCTCGGCCCATTGCGACGGCTTCGCTCTGCGTTTTACCATGTGTCCGGCAGCCCGGAAGCTCCGGGACCGTCACAATATACAGTCTGTCCTCGTCGCTCCACTCGATCACTAGGGAGTAACGTTCAACGTCGTCCGGCATATTCTGTGTATTCACTATAAACTCCTTAACGCCTCTTTCAGCGCGTCTAACGCGCGGCGAACGTCCCGTTCTTGATACGATTGGGCATCATCGCCGTCGTGCCCGGCGAGTGTTACCTCATTTTGAGGGACGAGGGGATGTTGCCAGGCCGAATGGCTCCCCTTGCCACGCTTGGTATCCGAGGTAAACCCGGCACGACGCAGATCGGTCTTTAGCGCGCGGAGTTTGCGCGGCATTCAATTCGTCCTTTTCCCGTCATACTCCTACGCTTAGGGTGCGCCCCACGATTGTGATGGTGAGCGCGATTGGCCTGCGACTGCGGTCGCATGGCAGCGTGACGCCGACTGCGGTCGGGGGTCAGCCCGGTCGGGGCGCCCTCAGCGCCCCTCGTTCCGGCG
>JAABUJ010007056.1_pt1 | contig 10614 bp, 10 predicted proteins | sample 5559131 | NCBI WGS metagenome assembly JAABUJ01 (sample SAMN10711875, study PRJNA513366) | rock metagenome | isolation source: Antarctica rocks | place: Antarctica: Victoria Land, Mt New Zealand nord | collected 2016-01-07 | reverse complement strand
CTAGTCGTGGACGGATTGGCGGCCAATGCGGGTGGGCGGGAAACTCTTGCGACTCCAGACACGTCCCAGGACTTCTGTTGGCGTCCGGATTAGTTGTGCGCTAAGTTCCAGCGTGACTGGCAAGATCTTTACCTCGTCTGGTGTGCGCGGACGAGTAGCGAGCGTTGAGAAGGCTCGCCATGCCCTGTCCACACGGGGGTCGTCCCCCCATGTAAATTCCATCGGGCGATTCAGCATTTTTTTATCGGGGGACGCAGCACACACCAGGCCGTCCGCGCAGGGGTAACCACAAGGCGCGCACGCGCGGGAAGGGCCGGTCGGAGACCTCTAAGGGGCTATCATAAAATAAAGTAGTCGTATTTCCCCTGCGTTTAGGCGTGGAATAGAGGGGGAATCGCAGCGGTTACTCTTTGACAGGCACTAAGATGTGCTGATCCCGCGCTAGAATCCGTGCTGAAAGTCTCGATAGAATTTACACCGGGATGGTAGGAGGACGTCATGACCATAGCCGACATGTCGGGCAAGTCCCTGAGGGAATTATTCTCGCTCGAGAGCCCCGAGGAGGCGGGACGTGAAGAGTACGACACCACCACTGCCGAGGAGGCCATCCTGACGAAGAGCGCGAAGATCGTGAAGAGCGCGAAGCGCGCCGGGGTACCAGTGACCGAGCACGAGGGGGTATCGGAGGAGTGCAGCCTATTCGCGGACGGGACGGAGGTGCGCCGGTGAGCTCGGTCGATCTCGTCCACGGTCGTGTCGATCTCAAGGAGGTGCGCCTCCACTACGTCACCGCCGGCGCGGGCAAGCCGGTGGTGTTGCTGCATGGCTTCCCGCAAACGTGGTTCACCTGGCGCCGCGTCATCCCCGCCCTTGCCGCGAGGTACACGGTCATCGCCCCGGACCTACGGGGCCTCGGGGACTCCACCAAGCCCCAAGGGGGCTACGACAAGCGCACGGTCGCCGGGGACATCCACGAACTGGTGAGGGCTTTGGGCCACGAGCGCATCCGCCTCGTGGGCCACGACATCGGCGGCTGGGTCGCCTACCCCTACGCGGCGATGTACTCGGAAGAGGTGGAGAAGCTGGTCATCCTGCAGGCATTGGTCCCGGGCTACGGCCTCGAGCGGAATATGCAGGGAGCCTGGCACTTCCGATTCCACATGGAGCCGGATCTCCCCGAGGCGCTCGTCAGCGGCCGGGAGAGGATATACCTGGGCCACTTCATCAGCAACGGGACCTACGATCCCTCCGCCATCAGCCCCGAGGCCCTCGACGAATACGTCCGCTGCTTCTCGATGCCGGGGGCCCCGCGCGCCTTCTTCAGCTACTACCGGGCACTGCCTCAGGACGCGAAGGATAACGAGGAGCTGGCGAAGACGAAGCTCCCCATGCCCGTCCTCGCCCTGGGCGGCGAGTTCTCCGAGGGCGACAACGTGCTCGATTCGGTGACACAGGTCGCCGAGGACGTGCGGGGCGGGACCGTCGAGCATGCCGGGCACTTTATTCCAGAGGAGCGTCCCGACCAGTTGGTGGAGTTGATGCTCGACTTCTTCGATCGCTGACGGGTGAGACGGCGCGTCGTATGCGGAAACCCGCGCCTCAAGCCGCACGGCAATCCTAATCGCGGATGAGGCCGCCCGGGAGGAAGCGTCAGAACTCAGAATCAGTGGTGGTCGAAAGAGGGGTGGTCGGGTATCCTTCTCCTTTTATAGCGGTGCGCTGAGGAGGGGATGATGGCCTGCCCATACTGCCAAGGGGACGCGACACAGGAGCTGGACCGCGTGACGGCGTTGGGGTATCAGCTGTACCGCTGCCGGCCCTGTCGGCGCACCTTCAATGAGCGCACGAGCACCTGTCATGGCTCCCATGGCCGTCCAACGCAGCGCCCTGAGGTAGATGCGGCTATGCCGCCCGCCGATAATCGTGGTGCAGGCCGCCTAAGACGGGGCTAGACACAACGGACGCTACGGGGGCGTGCTGTATCTTCATTGGGTCCGTCAGGTTGGGGATGACCTGCCCTATCCCTTGGTGTGGTCGCGCCGTATTGAAGTACGCGCAGTAGGCTCGCAGCACACGGCGCAACTGGTTCTCGTGCAGGATGAGGAGGTGGTCGAGGCATTCGCGCCGCACGCTGCCAAGGAACATCTCGCAGATGGCGTTCGCGCGAGGCTCCCGGACGGGCGTCCGCAGCACCTCGATGCGACTGCCTGCCGCGACGCGGGCGAATTGTGCCCCGTACTTGGCGTCATTGTCGCGGATCAAGAAGCGCGGCGCGACGCCGAAGGGCGTCGCCTCGCGCAATTGCTGGGCGACCCACGCGTCGGTCGGATGCCGCGTCACCCCGACGTGAACGACGCGCCGCGAGCCCACGTCGACGATGAAGAACGCGAAGATCGAGTGGAAGCCGAGGTCAACGATGGGCAGGAAATCGCAGGCCCACACGTCGCGGGCGTGGTTATGCAGGAACGTCGCCCACGTCTGGCCACCTGGACGGGATGGACGCACCGAGCGCATGTGGCGCTGGACCGTGCGCTTGCCAACCCGGATGCCGAGTTTGATCAACTCGCCGCGGATGCGCTCCGCGCCCCACAACCGGTTCTCCTCCGCCATCCGCTTGATCAAGGCAACCGTCTCGGGCGCTACCTGTGGCCTCTTCGGCGCGGTCGCCGACGTCGCGCGCCACACGCGGCGGAAGGCGTGACGATGCCAGCGCAGCAGCGTGTCCGGTTGCACGATGAGCAGGGCGGATCGCCAGTCGTGGGCCAGGCGCGCCAGCAGCACGAGCAGCAGGCGATCGCGGGGCGTGACGGCAGGCCGCGCGACCTGCCGTCGCAGTACGATCAGTTGCTGCCGAAGGAACGCGTTCTCAGCCACCAACGCGGCCTTGGTCATGGTCACGTCAGCGATCGCCCCGCGCGCGGGCGTCCTCGTCGCGGGCTTGATCCATCGCAGCAACCGGCCACGGACGGCGTAAAGGTAGGCCGCTACGCGCTTTTTTACCAAACCACGGATTGCTGTCACCATCACCACGTCATGCCCTCCTCAACGCAAACACGGCCCGGTCGCTACCTCCCGCCGCATCACTCTTTCTTCTCCTGAGCATACCGCGTCCGCCAACGTGCGTCATGGGAGCACGGATGACCACGAGAGCCAGTACAAGTCACTACACCTTAAGGGATCAGGCGCATACGGGATCGGAGTTATGAGTTATGCGTCGCGTCTAACGGCCCCTTCAGCGATCACAGGAGCACGCACTCGCACGCCCCACAGCATTCTCCCCCAGCCGTGAGCCGTGGCAACCGCCGGTCAGTGTTGCCCCCGCATATAATTTCCCCTCTGCGTCACGTACCGAACGCGAACGACCCCACGACGTTGGTCACGCTGGCGTCCACGTCGATCCCATATATCCCCAGCCATGCGTTACCGAACGCCTCGGCCACCACAGCTATCCGCCCGTCTTAAAGTCTTGACTCACCATAACACCTCGGGTGTTGGTAGAGTGCGCAGTATAATTAGCATACCCCTTTCAATCATTGGTGCGATAAAGCGACGGACGTTTCGAGCGGACATACGCTATATTCCTCGCTCGCTTGAGCGCCACAGACCCGTATACAACGCGGACGGGGGATATACTGACCCGGCTAACCGAACGCATAGGGGAGCGCTAGTCATCAGGTCCCGAGCGCGAATGTCCCCACCACGTCGGTCACCTCGGCGTCCACGTCCAGTCCGTAGGCCTCTAGCCACGCCGTCCCGAACGCCGCGCCCGCTCCCGCTGCGTCGCCCACATCCAGCGCATCCAGCGCCTCGGTCAGCGCGTCCCCCCCGATGTGCATCTCCCCAATGCTGCGCGGCCGCGCCCGCTCTTCGTTGTACACCAGGACCATCACCCGGCACGCCCCCACGTCCAGCCCCTGCTCCTGCACCCGCCCTCGAAAGGCCCGCGCGTTGGCCGCGCGCTGCACCTCCGTTGCGATGCCGCGCACGCTGATCCGCAGTCCTGGCGTCGAGCGCGCCACGCTGCGCGCCTCGCCGCCCTCCTTCTGCCACCGCTGCACCGTGCGCACCGCCACCCCCAGCTCACCGGCCAGGGCGCGCGTCCCCGCCGCGACCTGCGCCCGTCCCTCGCCACCCCCCAGTTGTCGCACCACGGCGCGGATCGCCGCCGGCGTCAACTCCACGTCCACTGCCGCCACACGCGCCTCGTAGGCCCGCGCCAGGTCCTCCCCCAGATCCGCCATGCTACGTCATCCCTACGGCCGTCCGCGCGGTCGCACCCGCGCGCAGCGGCTTCAGGAGCCGCAACAGCGTACCGACCCCACCACCATGTGTGCCGTCGAACGCCGGCAGCACCCGCTCCAGCGGGATCGCCGCGTCCTGCACCTTGAAGTGTCCCAGGCCCGTCCCCAACGTGACCGAGGGCGGGCACGCCGTCACCGGGTCGGGCTCGTCGCTCACCAGGTACACCGCGTCCTTGTGCACGGCCACGGGCGTATAGCCGGCCGCGTCCATCTTGTGCAACGCCCGCGACATGTTCGCGTTGGCCTGCGCGATGACGAGGTGGCGCCAGTCCGGCCGGTACAGCGGGCTCCGCTTGTCGCGCTGCCAGGCGCTGTTGAAGCCACTGATCGTGAGCGCGTACGTATATTTGAGCGCGCCCAGGGCCAGCTGCCCTGCTGGCGTCGTGTCATCGTAGAGCGCCGTCCGCGCCCCCCGTAGCCGCTCGTACCACGTCTCCATCGCCCGGCTGTGCTTGGTCCAGACGTACGCCTCGGTGATCGCGACGGCCTGCCCGCGCTCAATGGCCCAGGCCACCGTCGGCGTGCAGGTCCACCGCTCCTCCGCGCCCGCGATCCGCGTCAGCCAGTAGCCCGGCAGTTTCTTGTCGAAGGGCACCTTTCCGGCCGGATCGCGCCGCTCCTCGATGCCGGACAGGCCCAACTCCACCACGCCGGCCGCCGAGAGCCACTGCGCGTTCTTGTCGTAGGAGTGGAGATACGCCTTGCCCCGCTCGTCCGGCGAGAGCGTGCGCAGCCAACTCAGTTCCGTCACCGTATCGGCCTGCCCCGCCGGCGCCGGCAGCCGCTCCGGATACTCCCGCTGAGACCCAGCCCCGCGCTTGCCCAACTCTTGCAGGAGGTCTATCCCCGTGCGGCCGGGCGAGCGGTAGTACGGCGCGCCCACGGCCCCCGCGTAGGCCACGAGTGCCCCCAGCAGCGTCGCGCCGTCGGTGTCAAGGCCCCACACCGCGTGCTCGTCATAGAGCGGGAACACGATGGACACGCCGGAGCCCGCCTCGCCCTTCTTGCGTAGGTCGAGCCAAGGCGTGAGCGCCGTCGGGAAGGCGTGCAGGTCGTCCAGACCGTCGCTGACGAAGGGGTGGCGCAGCTCGCGGAACGGCCCCGCCACAGCGAGCGTATCGGGCAGGCCAGCTGCACGTACCCAGGCATCCGTCAGCCAGAGTTGGGTCAGACTATGCCGGCGCGCGCCATTGTAGAGGTCGCCGACGTGCCGGATTGCACCTTTGATGGGAGCAAGGGGCGTGTCGGGCAGGTGCACGCCGTCGACGTCGAGCACGCCGATCACCGACGAGAGTGCGTCCGTTCGTGACATCGTTGTCCGTCCTTTCTTCCGTCACACATACGGCGGTGCCGCCGACGCCCTACGCGCCGGCGTCGGCGTCCCGCTCGTCCGCGTCCTCGTCCGTCAGCGGGAGCGGTGCGGTGGTCCCGCGCAGCGGGGGGTGCGCCCCCCACAACTCCTCGCCTGGGTACCCACTATTCGTCGTATACGCCGCGATGTACGGGTCGGTGACCAAGCGGTAGCGCACGTACGCCTCCCGCTCCCCCCGCCCCGCCGGCCCCGCCCCGCGCAGCCCCGCCGTCACCAGCGCTACCACCAGCGCCGCGTGCTCCCCCCGCAGCCCCGCCACCACCGCCGCCCCGTCCTCCGGCGGCCGCACCAGTAGGTGCGAAGAGGCCCCCAGCACCCGCAGCGTCGCGATCAGGCTCTCCTCCAGCCCCACCACCCGCGGGTCCGCCACCAGCCCCGCATGCTCCTCCCCACGCAGCCCATAGCGCAGCGCCGCCACCAATCGCTGCGCGACGATCAACACCCGGAGAAACGAGAGTTCCGCGCGCGCCGGGTGCGCGTAGAACAGGATGGGGTGCGTCGTGTGCGCCTCCGTCAGCGCCATGAGCTGCGTCGCCAACTCGCGGCAGCGCTGCGCTAGCGGCTCCGTCGCCCCTACCGCCAGGTAGCGCCGCACCAGCGGCACCGCGTCCACCTGCCCGTCGGTCTCCTCGTTGAGCGTCCGCGCCAGCACGCGCGCCTGCGGCAACACCGGGAAGACGGCGAGCACGTAGGTGATGGCCACCCCGACCACCAGCAGGCCCGACAGCCCTTCGGCCACCGCCGCCGCGCGCGGGAGTCCGGCGCGTGGGGCGAGATCGCCAAACCCAATCGAGGTCAGGCATACGCCACTGAAGTAGAGCGCGTCGCCCCAGGGCGACGCCTCCGCTCCCGCCCCCGCCGGCCGGGCGAAAGCGTGTGGGCTGGCCAGGCTAGGCGCGTAGAGCAGCGCAAAGCCCACCAGCAAGGCGCACAGCCAGGAGAGCACCAGGCCCGCTACGCTCAACGGCAGCGTCCAGCCGAGCAGGGCGTACCGCGCCCGCGGGGGCAGGGGTTGCGCCGCGCGCCGCACCACGACCCAGACCGCGCGGTGGAAACGCGCGGAGATGTGGCTCTCCGCGGCGGGGTGCAGCGCCGTGACGGCCACGTCGAGCAGCGCGGCCACGATCACGACAACGCCGAGCGCCACGCTGCCGAGCGCCTCCAGCGATCCCATCAACGACCCTCCTCGCGCCCTATCAACGGCCCGTGTCGCCACGCGCCGTGAGGCACGCCGCCGTGCCGGGTCGCGCCCCGCATGGGGATGGGGGCGAGGCGCCTATTCATCAGGTGCAGGCCGTCCATGTCGATGACGCCGATCGTGGGCGTCATGAAATCTTTTGTTGCCATCTTGGCCTCTCCGTCGCCCTGGGGCGTCATGTGTTGTGCGCGGGGCACTCCCACCCATAGCGGTCGCGCGCCACCCACCCCTTGGGTGCAGACCACTTGCCATCTGACCCTTTGTGCAGGCGGCATGTCGCCTGGCAGCGCCGCTTTCCCAGGCGACACGGAACGATGAGTGCCGCCATCTCCTCATCTGTTGCCTCAGGGATGCTCGCTAACCAATCACGGTCGTCCATGCAATGACTCCTCTCGTCCCCAGTGAGTTCCCATCCGACCGCGCATCGCGGGCGTCGATAGGGGAGGCATGGACGCGGCGCGCGGCGACGATGACACCCGCCTCTGTGCCACGATCATGGCGTCACCCTCCCGGCCGCCCGCTCCCGCGCCCGCCGTTCCTTACGGGGGCAGCGACAGGGCGCGAAGAGACAGTGGCCGCAGCGTGCGATGGTCGCGGGCGACGCTCTGGATACAGGGACGGTGGGACGCGGGACAATGGGCGGCCCCGTCGCCACCGGCGCATCCCTCTCCACACAGGTGCAGTTCGCCTTGCGCCGGCCGCACCCCGCGCACTCGATCAAGTGCCCGTACTTCCCGCCGAAGTAGTCGATGGGGGCGGCCGGCTCCTCCTCGGGTGGCCGTTCCCGCCGGATCTTGTCCAACTCGACGCGCACCGTGTTGATGGTGATGGTGCGGAAGTCGGCTGCGCCGCGCAGGGCCTCGATCAGCAGGTCCTCGCCGACGGCGGGATCGATGGCCAGGCTGTGGAGTTGTTTGTTCAGCCGATCGGCCGGCTCCGCGCCCATCAACTCGCGGTAGACGCCCCGCCAACGGCGATCCTCGGCGGCCATGTCTGCGCGGTCGATCATGGTCATGACCGGGGCCGCCCCCTTCCGGGCCGCGCGCCGGCGCATCTGCGGCGTCCCCACGTCGTAGATGTTGGGCAGGCCCCGCCCCTGGGGTGTGCTGCGCACGTAACCAGCCCCCTCCAGCTCGCGCAGGTAGTTGTAGGCGCTCTTGTAGCACCCGCCGACGTAGCCGGCGATCCGCGCCACCGTGCGGATGCAGCGCCCCTGCGTATTGGCGTGGTGCGCCACCATGACGTAGGCTCGCTTCGCCCCCTGGCTCAGATCGGGATCGCCGAGCACGGCGTTCGGGACCGTCGCGTAGCCGGTCTCGTCGTCCCGCGCCGGCGCGGCGGCGAAGTGATAGACGTTGGCGTGGCCGCGGCCACCGCGTGTGACCGTGACGAGCGCGGCCCGGCGCAGGTCGGCCGTCCGGCGCTTGACCGTGCGCGTCGAGCAGCCCAGCTCCGCGGCGAGATCGCCCTGGTAGGGGTGGCACTCATCCGCGTCCCAGGCGTAGGAGATCAGCAGCACATGGGCGAGCCGGTCGTTGTCCAGCGGCGCGGCGTCCAGGAACGGGCGCGGGATCTGCGTCCAGCCCGCGCGCGGCACCGGGATGGGCGTGGTACCCGCCTGCTCCACCGTCGCTGTCGTGCGCGCGCTCACCAGGCGCTCCCCGCCCGCAGGGCGCGCAGCCGCCAGTAGCGGTACTCGTCCCACTCCCGCGCGGAGGTCGCGGCCAGGGCGCGCCGGCGGCCCGCGTCGCGCCGCGCGCGCTCCTCGTCGTCATCGCCCCGGCGGTGGCCGGCCAGGTCCGCGCGCGCGCGATCGAGCACGCGGGCCAGGCGGGTGTCATGGGGCAGGGCGGCCGCGATCCGCGCGCGGCTGTTGAGGGCCGTGGTGTGGTCGGCGCGGCCCAACGCGTGGGCCGTCGCGCTGTTGGTCAGGTGGTAGTCCTCGGCGAGCAGGTAGGCGCAGAGGTGCCGCGCCCGCACCACGGCGGGCGTGCGGCCCGGCCCCAGGATCGTGGCGGGGGTCACGTCGTCCGCGAGGCAGTACACGCCGTTATAGGCGCGGGCCACGGCTGCGATGAGGGACCGCGCATCGACCGTCCCGGCGCGTGTCCACGCGTGGGGTGGGTCAACCTGTTGACACGCGCGCGTGTCCGCGCTATCCTGTCGGGAGAACATGGGTGTGCTTTGAAGCATAAAAGCCTCCTGTGCAGGTCCGCAACCCGGTTCGGAGCTGGTAACTCCTCGGAGCTGCGGCCTACGTTTGGTGGCTCTGGTGGTTGCTTTCGTGGGCAGGTACACCAGCGCCGGTCACTATTAAAATAGGTTAGGGCTGCAAGAGACTCACCGGTTGGTTGCCGGTGGGTCTCTTGCATTGTGGCCGCTACAGCCACGCATTTGTGCTACATAACGCACTCCTTCATGATGAGCATTGTAGCCCACGTACGCCCCCCGCGTAAAGGCGACGCGCGCACGCACGCCCTGTCCCGCCCTACACGGCGCTATCCGGCGTCTCATGTGTGCGATCATGGCAGGCCCGTCCAGTCGTAGGCCGTGCCGTGCTTCACGGGGGCCGTCGGCAGCCGTGCCGGCCTCGCTGTGGACGCTACCGCCGTCGGGGTCGGGTCCGTCGCCGTCGCCAGCGTGGAGGCCGTAGGTGGGGATGTCGCGGGGGTCGGCGTCGCCCGCACACGCACTGGCGCGTTAGGCGTCCTGACGGGTGCGGCTCCGCGCGCCGCGTCAGGCACGACCACCACCTGTGCGCTCTTAGGCGTGGGTGTCTGTGCCGCCGCGACGGCCGCCGGCGGGGGCGTGGAGGGGGCGGGGGCTTCGAGGCACGCGCTGGGCACCGGGCGCTTCATTAACCGGCGCATGGCCGGCACGGACCACATGGGCCGCGTGCGCAGGTCCATCGGCCGCGCCTCGCGCGCGATGGCGACGACGCGCCGCCGCGACGAGGCCGCCAGGTCGTCGGGGAACAGGAGAGGGACGCCGGTCTCGCTCACCGACTGGCTGCCCCGATCGGGACTGCGGCCGAACAGCCCAGCCGTCCGCGACTCGCCTTCGCCGTGGGCCAGCACGGTGCGGTTGCCCAGCGCGTCGCTCGCCCACTTCGCATCGTCCCCGCGCGTCCCGCCCAGCCAGCCGAGCACGTTGCACGAGTCGATGATGGCCTTGGCCCCCAATTCCCCGTAGTCGTCGACCAACTGACTGAAGGACTGGAAGCTGATGACGCGGGAGATGCGCGGCTGCCGGCAGATGTTGAACCACTTGGGCGCGTTGGGGATCGCCCCCATCGTGCCGAATTCGTCCAGCAGCATCCGCACCTCGCGCGCCAACTCCCCGTTGGGCAGCGTGCGCGCGCGGTCCAGCAACACGGTGAACATCGTCGTGAAGAGCGCCGCGACGAGCGGGCGCAGCGTGTCGTCTCCGGCCGGGATCACGATGTAGAGCGCCACCGGCCGCCGCCCCGTGCGCCCGAGGCGGTCGAGGTCGAGCGTGCCCTGGCCGCCGACGACGGCCTTGATGGCGGGGTCGGCGAGCGCGGAGAGGCGTGGGGCCAGCCCCGAGGGGATGGAGGAGCGCAGGTCGCGGTGCTCGGCGATGAGCCCGAGGAACTGCGCCGCCGGCCCCGTCTCCGCGCCCGATGGCCCGTTCTTGAGCGCCTTCTCGATGGCCTCCACGTTCGGCTGTAGCAGCAGGGCCAGCAGCTCGTCGAGCGTGCCGGAGGGCCGGCCGGCCGCGGC
>JAABUJ010007055.1_pt1 | contig 10617 bp, 12 predicted proteins | sample 5559131 | NCBI WGS metagenome assembly JAABUJ01 (sample SAMN10711875, study PRJNA513366) | rock metagenome | isolation source: Antarctica rocks | place: Antarctica: Victoria Land, Mt New Zealand nord | collected 2016-01-07 | reverse complement strand
CGAGAATTGGCTCTTCCGCACTCTCGCTGCACCGGCCGCCGGCTTCCCCACTTGGGACCGCATCGGGGCAGTGCACCAACGGCAGGGCGCGGAGATGCCCCCACTTCGCGCCCTGGGCTCCCCACTCACCGCCCTGGTGCAGCGAGAATGCGGAAGAGCCATATTCTGTGATCAGCGACATGGGTTGTGCCGCTGATGCGGATGACCACCTCATCCAGGTGCCACGTGTCGCCAGGGCGCGGCCGACGTCGGCGCAGCGCATTCGCGTAGGTCTGGCCGAACTTCCGGGACCACCGACGGATCGTCTCGTCGGTGACGCGCACGCCACGCTCGCTCAGCAACTCCTCCACGTCGCGATAGCTGAGGGCGAAGCGAAACTAGAGCCACACCGCGTGGGCCATGATCTCGACAGGGAAACGGTTACCGGCGTACGTGGGTGCGGTGACTTCCTCTTTCATGCCGCAAGTATCGCACGCTGGCTACGCCGAGGCCCAAGTTGATAGTACCCCCTGACCAATACCCCCGGGCGTATTCTACCCGCGGTGCCGGGATAGCGCCGGCGATCGCCGCACCGGCGGTCGCCGGCGCCAGCAGCGCGCTGCGCCATGGTGCCCGGGCCGACGAGCGCCGCTCAGCCCAGGGCGGACCCCTGGTGGCCGGCATCGCGTGCCTTGCGCTGGGCCTCGAGGTACTCCGCCGCCGACAGCAGCCGGGTCGTGCGGTACGCCCGGACGTGCCCCGGGGGGCAGATCGCCAAGGCCACGGCGGCGGTAGTGTCGTCGGGGGCACTGAAGACGCCGATGACGTCGTTGTCCCCCAGGGTGAAGTCGAGGCTCTCCAGCTGCGCGCCCACCCGCTCCAGGGCCGCACGCACGCTCGGCGTGCGATCCTGCGGGCTGGCCGCCATGGCGCCGAGTGCCGCGCCGGTGTAGGGGGCCTGGACCAGATACCGCGGCATGGTGTTCCCCCTTGTCGCTCCCGGCTCGATGCCGGACGATCGTCATTGGCATCCCCTCTCGTGCGCCCGCGCGCCCGTTGAGGGTGGCGCGCGGGCGCGGCGCGAACACTCCCCGTGCCTTGGCCGCTCGCCTCCGGCACAGGCGGGGAGGCGGACCCGTCGTCGTGACCCGGGCAGGCTGCCCATCGCTCGCCGATGCCGCTGCCCGCCGCCGGTCCCACGCCGCATGGCCATGCCCATCATCGTCCCACCCTTCTGCGCGCTGCCATGGTCGCCGTATCCGTCCCCGCCTGCCAGCGGGCCGGCTGGTGGCGGCGGATACGGGCAACACGGCGGCCCAGCCCAGGCCCGTCCGCGCCGCCCCTCAGTCCGCAGCCGACCCCGCCGCTGCCGCCGACCCCCGCGGCGCGTCGCCCGGGCCCCCGGTGGCACTGGCCGGCGCGTCGCCCGCCGGCGAGGTGGCCATGTCCAGCAGGCGGAAGACGGGGACGACGCTGACGACGACGGCGAGCCCGACCCAGATGAGCCACATCAGGGCGATCGTCGCGATCGCGCCGTAGGCCTGCGCCGTCGCGCTGAAGGCGACGCCGCCGAGGGGCGCCGCGGCGAAGTTAACGGCGTTGCTGGTCCCGAAGACGCGGCTCCTGAGCGCCTCGGGCGTTGCGCTCCTGCTGGATCGTCAGGCACAGGGGCTGGACCGGGGCGAGCGCGGCGGCAGACAGCGGCAGCGCCGCCGCGGCGACGGCGAGGGGCGGGGCCGCCAGGAGGAGCGCGAGGGGGCGCTGCCGACCGCGTAGGCGAGCGCGTAGGCGGCGCGGCGCGGCAGCCGGGCGGCGCGGAGGCCGTAGAGCACCGTGCCGGCGAGCGCCCCGGCGCCCCGGCCCCCGCGCAGGAGGCCGAGGGCGAGCGGCGACCCGTAGGCCCCCCGCGCGAAGAGGGGCAGGATGACGGTGAAGAAGACCGGGCCGACGAGGCCCACTACGGCGGCCGTGCCGATCATGCCAGCGAGCAGGCGGTCCTGGCGTATGAAGCGGACCCCCTCGCGTAGTTGGCGCAGATAGGGCGCGCGGGCCGCGGCGGCCCCGGCCCTGCCGGCCGGGATGCAGTAGCCGACGGCGAGGGCGGAGGTGGCGAACGAGGCGGCGTCGAGGAGCAGGACGTTGCCGGTGCCAACGAGGGGGATCGCCAGCCCGGCGAGGAGGGGGCCGGCGAGCGTGGCGGCGTTGACGATGGCCTGGTACCAGCCGTTGGCGCGGTCGCGCGGCGCGGCGGCGCGGTCGATCAGGTCGGGGAGCAGGGCCTGGCGGGCCGTGTTACCCGGGGTGTTGAGCAGGTTGCCGAGGAAGACGAGGGCGACGAGCGGCCCGAAGCTCAGCCGGTGGGCGTGGTGGAGGAGCGGGACGAGCGCGACACCGGCACCGGCGGTCAGGTCCGCCAGGACGCTGGCTCGGCTATCGCCGAGCCGATCGACGAGCGCACCGGCGAAGAAGCCGACCAGCACCTGCGGGAGGGTCACGGCGACGGCGACGAGCCCCGTCCGTCCGACGCTGCCGGTGGTCTCCAGCACGAACCAGGGGAGCGCGATGAGCGTCATGACGTTGCCGACGAGCGCGTGAGATTGCCCGTTTTCGTGAGCGCTGACGAATATTATGGTGAGTTCCTGCGTCGTACGGCGGACGTTGTCGGCGGAGATTTGGTAGGTTGGGATGGTCGCCACCGCTGGCCCGCCCTAAGGGGGATGCCAATGCTGCGCCCCCTGCCGCTGCCGCCCGTGCCCGTCGAGACCGCGCTGGTCGCCCGCGCCGCCTTCCCCAGGGGCCACCCTTACCTCACCGCCGCCGATGCGCTGGGGGAGGCGTTTACCGACCGCACGTTCGCGGCGCACTTCCCGCGCCGCGGCCAGCCCGCGCTCGCCCGGTGGCGGCTCGCGCTCGCGACGATCCTGGAATTCGCCGAGGGGCGCTCCGACCGCCGGGCCGCCGACGCGGTGCGCGCACGCCTCGACCGGGAGGACGTGCTCCGGCTGGGCCTCGACGACCCCGGCTTCGATGCCGCGGTCCTGTGCGAATTCCGCTGTCGCCTCGCTGAGGGTGAGGCGGCGTGGTTGCTCTTCGAGGCCGTGCTGGCGTGGGCGCGCACGCGGCAGCTGCGCAAGGCCCGGGGTCGGCAGCGCACCGACTCGACGCACGTGCTCGCCGCCGTCCGAGCGCTCAATCGCCTGGAGGTGGTCGGGGAGACGCTGCGCCACGCGCTGGATAGCCTGGCCGTGGCCGCCCCCGCCTGGCTGCGCCCCCGGTGCCGACCGGAGTAGCAGGAGCGCTATGCCCGTCGCGTGGAGGACGCTGATCTGCCGAGGGGTCAGGCGGCGCGCGCGGCTTTCGCCGTGCTGGTTGGGGGCGACGGCCACGCGCTGCTCGCTGCCCTCTGGGCACCCGACGCACCCGCCTGGCTGCGAACGATCCCGGCGGTCGAGACGCTGCGGCGGGTCTGGGTGCAGCAGTTCCACCTGGAGGGGGGCACGCTCCGCTGGCGCGCGGCCGACGACATCCCGCCGGCCGCCGTCTCCAGCGGCTCGCCCTACGACGACGATGCGCACGACGCGCGCAAGTCCACTATGTCCTGGGTCGGCTATACGATCCACGTCACCGAGACGTGCGACGATAACGCCCCCCGGCTCATCACGCACGTTGAGACGACGAGCGCGCCGGTCGGCGACGCGGCGGCGCTCCCGGCGGTCCACCAGGCGCTCCGTGGGCGCGAGCTGCTGCCTGCGGTGCAGCTGGTGGATTCCGGCTCCCTCGATGCGCCCCAGATCGTCGCCGCGCACGATGACCATGCGATCGCCCTGCGCGGGCCGGCGCGGCCCGACTACCACTGGCAGGCACGCGCGCGGAACGGCTTTGCGCTCGACGATTTCCGGCTTGACTGGGCGCGGGAGCAGGCGACCTGCCCGACCGGGCGGACGAGCAGCAGCTGGCGGCAGCGCCCAGATCCCGCCGGGCGGCCGCTGCTCTGGGTCACGTTCTCGAGTAAGGACTGCGGTCCCTGCCCGAGTCGATCCGCCTGCTGCCACACCCGAGCGGTTGAGGCGGAAGCCGGCGCCACGAACGTCAGGAGCGCGATCGGGGTGTTGTACCGAGCGATTACATCGCACACCGATCCCGCCGACACGCACCGTGGCCCGGAAGCATGGCGTGCACGCCTCATGTATGCTCGTGCCGACCGTGTCATCGCCGGTGCCATGCGCGAACACGTCGCGGGGGTCACGGCTGACCTCCTCGGCGCGGGAATGAGCCACGCCGGGAGATAGCCTACACGAGCACCCCGAGTTAGGAAACGCCTTCAAGCAGGGTGTGAAATTCGCGGATCATCTTGAAGAAGGGAAGCATGTCGTCGCCCTCGACGGTAAGGAATGCGACCCCCGAGGCGCTGAACTCCTCCACGAGGCAGACACTCTTGTAGAGATCGCGACCCAGTCGATCCAACGAGCAGACGATCACCGCGTCTACGCCTCCCCGCCGGATGGCGTCGCGCATCGCACTCAGCTGCGCCCAGTCGCGATATTCCATGCCGCCGGCTACCTCCCGGTAGACGCCGCCGTCCGCGACCGCATAATCGCAGTCGGTGGCAAGCTGCCGACACCGCGCCTCCTGCTCCATCAAGGGATCCCGCTCGCGTTGGCCCGTCGTCGCCGTCCGGCAGTAAATCACGGCAGAGCGCCGCGACATACCCGTGCGCTGCGTATCCATAGGTCCCTCCCTTCGTAACGAGAGCACTCTGCGGTGCCCCTGCCCGGTAATTCCCGACGTCGCGGCGGCTCGCGCGCGGTCGCGGACTGAGGGTGCGTCGGCGCATCAGCGCTCATCGACCACCTGTGTCAGGGGCAGGGTGCTATCGACGCCGTTGTGGCGATATACCGCAACATTTTCAGGGTTCACACCGGACGGTGGATGACCAGGTACGACTAATAGGCACGCCCAAAGGGCTCGCCAGGCGGTGATCTGGGCCGGGGTTGGGTGAGAGTTGCGCACAACTTCGCAAGACGAATCGTCGGACATCATCCCTCGCGTATGACGGGCATAACCCGACCATGCGCTCAGGGCGCCATTGGTAGCCCCAACGGGGCTGTACTCCGACCGCCTCGGCGACTCGGAGTTTGCGCGACCGCACCTCAAGAGATGCTGGATAAGCCGCGCTTTAGTCAGCAGATCGCTCGTGACTCCCCACTGCCCAATTACCAGTGTAGCACACGCGCTCGTGTATTTGCAGCGCTATAGTGGGGCGTCCAGGGCTTATGCGTGAGTGTGGTGCGGAGCGACGACGAGGGCGAGGGCGGCGAGCGGGCGGTCGGCGTGGGTGCGGAGTTGGCGGGCGATGGCGCGGTGGCCGGCGCGGTGCGGCAGGCTGAGGGCCGTATCGCGCAGGAGGGCCATCACGGTCGGCCCGGCCCCGGCATGGGTGAGGCTGGCGTCCTCGCCGAGGGTGACAGCCGTGGTGTGGTGCAGGCGATGCTCGATCTGCCAGTGACCACGGCGCAGCGCGAGCAGGCGCGCGGGGTCGGCGTGGGCGGGCGGCAGGCTGGTGAGGCCGTAGTGGACCTGGCGCTTGTGCCGCCCCCGCTCCCGCCACGTCCGCTCCAGGCGGAAGACTTGCGCCACGTCGGGCCAGTCGAGGTAGGCGTTGCGGTCGGTGGAGGCGACGAGGTGCCGCCGGTCGTCGGTGCGCCCGTGGCCCCGCTCCAGCGTGGCGACCTCGCGGCGAGCGCCCGGCGGCGGGGGCGCCACGCCGGACGGCGGGTCGAAGAGGAGGGCGAGGTCGGCGAGCAGGGACGGCTGATGCTCCCGGACGACCAGCAGGTAGTCGCCGCCCGCGTCGCGCACCTGGCGGCAGCGTTTGCGCTGGCAGAACAGCGCGTCCCCAGTCAGCACCCGCCCGCGCCAGTCCACCCGCGCGCGGAGCGCCGGAGCGACCGTGAGTTCCGCTTCGGCCTTGTCCGCCGCGCTGTCGATCGGCTCCTGCGCCAGGACGACGCCCTGGTCGTGGCAGCAGGCGGTGAGGGCATGGACGAGGCTCCCGCCGGCCTGGAAGCGCAGCCGCCCGCGCTGCGCCTTGCCATCGATGGCGACACCCTGTCCGCCGCGCGCCTGCGGGTCGGGCGCGGCACCCGGCTGGAAGTGGGCGCTGCGCGCGTCGATTAGGCGGTCGGCATCCAGGCGCGCGAAGAGGCGCTGGAGCGTGGACTGCACCGGCGTGCGCCCGACCGCGAACCCCAACGGCCCCAGGACCGCGTCGCCCTGCCGCGCCGCCCATGCGGCGATCGCCAGCAACGACAGCTGCCGGGCGAGGATGGCGACCACCGCCAGCGCCAGCACCGCCGCCAACGGATAGTCGATGCTCGCCTGGCGGCGCGGGTCGGGCACGGCGGCGAACGCCGCCAGCAGGCTCTGCGGGGCGAGGGCACCGCACGGGGCGGTTGCCGGGGCGGCGACGGGCGGCGTACACTCCACGGTGCGCTCCTTCGTTCAGGTAGTCGGCCTCAAGCACCGACATCCTAGCAAAGGAGCGCACCGCGTTCTCGCCGCACCGACACTCACGCATAAGCCCTGTGGGGCGTCAGAACGGCAGGGCAGTACCCGTTTCGTCCGTCCCAACGATGAGGTTCCCCTCCTTGTCCCTGGCGAGGATATACCCGCCCCCGAAGAACGCCTTGTCAATGGCGTCGTCCACGCCGATGCGCAAATCCACGTTGCAGGAGCAATGTACGATGAGGCTGCGATCCGTGTCATCGATCCTGGCCAGGAAACCGTCGCATCCCTGATGGTGGCATAACCACCGACCCCGCATCGGACTGGCGCGCAGCTCCATCGGGAGGAACGCATGACTGTGGACGGACCCGCAACGACGGCACACGGTGCGTACCACCCAGTATCCTATCGAGGAGGCTCGGAACCCATTCTCGCGATACGGCCGGCTTCCCGTGTGTATGTCACACAGGCGCCTCGTGCACCAAGCGCAGCGGACTTGCAACCGCCTCGGTAAGCCCAGTACACCACGGTCGAGGAGCACCACCCGTACGTCCCCGATCTCGTTCCCGCCCATGTTGTCCCCACCCATCCCCGGTGACGCGATCGACCACCGGTCGGGATCACCGCGAACATAGCCGCCTCCGTATGCCCCGAGAGAAGGATAACACGAACACATGTCCTCCAAAGGGCACGACGAACACGTGGCCCGATCGGCGCGACTAAACCGTCCGCCACCGTTTCCGTGTCCCTCCAAGCGTCGCGATCGGTGCTCCGATCGGCCGCCACGACGCCGACCAAATCCCGCTGGAACGGGATGGCACCGTACCGGTCGATTACACGAGCGAGGTGGCCTCCTTACATGCAGATCGGTCCTGACCCCGGGCCCGAGCATCGGTGTCGCCGCGCGACTCATGCCTCAAGGCCGCCGAAGAGGTTATTGAGCGACTCGGCGAGGGTCGGGTGGGCGAACGTCGCGTCGCGCAGGGTGGTGTACGGAAGTTTGCCCATCATGGCGATCTGGAGCATCGACATGATCTCACCTCCTTCGAGCCCGAGGACCGCCGCACCAACGATCTGATCACTCTGGCGGTCAACGAGGACTTTCATGAAGCCGCGTGTCTCGTCGACCTCGAGCGCGCGGGCGACCGAGGCCATCGGCATCTTCGCAATCCGCACCTCCACCCCCCGCTCCTTCGCCGCCGTTTCGCTCAGGCCCACGCGACCGAGTTGGGGATCGATGAAGACGGTGTAGGGGACGAAACGCCCGGTCGTGGTCGCGTGGCCACCCTCAACGAGGTTCGTGCGCAGGATCCGGTAATCGTCGTACGAGATATGGGTGAATGCCGGGCCGCCTTTGACATCGCCGACCGCATAGACACCCGGCACATTCGTCGCCAGTCGCTCGTCCACGGTGATGTAGCCACGCGTGTCGGTGGCGATGCCCGCCGCCGCGAGATTGAGACGATCGCTATTCGGTGTGCGCCCCGCAGCCGCGAGGAGATGGGAGCCGCGGACCGTCCGCTCGCCGTTCGCGCCGCTCGCCGTCAGCACGATGTCGGCACCATCGCGCGCGACCCGCGTCGCGGCAGTCCCGGTCAGCACCTCGATGCCATCTTCGCGCAAGATGTCGGCGACCGCCTCGGAGACATCGGCATCCTCGCGGGCTAGCAGTCGAGCCCCGCGCTGCACGATCGTCACCGCGGCACCGAGGCGACGGAAGAGCTGACCGAATTCCAAACCGATATAGCCGCCGCCCAGGACAAGCAGGTGATCGGGTACGCGGTCCAGTTCCATGATCGATGTGGAATCGAGATACGGCACGTCATCGATACCGGGCAGGTTCGGATGTGCCGGGCGCTCGCCCGTGTTAATGACGACGAGATCCGCGTGCAGGCGCATGGTACCGCCGTCGTAGAGATGCACGTCCACGCTCTTCGCATCGTTGAACGAGCCCTCGCCGTGCAAGAGCGTGACCCCAACGGTGCTCACCAATCGGCTCTCGCTCCCATCACGAAAACTATCGACGATATCGCGTTTGCGTCGGCGGATCCGCCCCTGATCGATCGAGACCGGGCCGATCTGCACTCCATAGTCCGCGCCGCGCCGTGCGAGATAGGCAACCCGCCCGCTGGCGATCATCGTTTTCGTCGGGGTGCAACCGACATTAATGCATGTCCCGCCGATATCCCCCCGTTCGATGATGGCAACGGTGCGCCCGCCTCCCGCCAGAGCCGTTGCCAGTGGCCCACCAGCCTGCCCCGTACCGATGATGATCGCATCGAAGTGACCCGCTGTCATTACACCGATCCTCTCGTCTATGCTCACATTCGCGGAGAAGAGACCGACAACTCGCACAGCAACTACTATAACGCAACGCCTCGTCCGGGGCGTCTACGAGGTTGCGGCTGACCACGCACAATTGCGCGTGGGGCCTGCGTCGTTCCCAACACGCTTTCGTATAGTGGGGGATAGTATTACAATAGCAGGTGCTTGTCGCGTGCGAAATGGTAGGGGTTGCCTGATGGGGGATGCCGATGGTCGAGGATGTGGAGGCGGCCGCGGCGGCCCGGGCGCTGACGCTGGCGGAGGTGCGGGAACGACTCGCCCCGCGCTTCTTGCGGGCCGAGCCGCGGCGGCGGGCGCGCGCCTATGTGCGGACGTTGCTGGAGCCGGTCGTGCGCAAGAACGGCTGGCAGCTGGCCGAGGCGGCCGGGGAGGCGACGCCCCACGGCATGCAACGCCTGCTGGTCGGCACCGGCTGGGAGGCCGACCTGGTCTGCGACGACACGGGCGCCTATGTGGCCGTGCAGCTGGGCGACCCGGGCAGAGTGCTGCTCGTCGATGGATACTGTCAAGGTAACTGGGGAGCCTCGCGGGCGGGCAGGTGTGCGATACTCGGGGCATGAAAGAACAGGCCACCGCCCCCAGCGACAAGCGCCATCGCTTCCCGCCCGCGATTATCGGCCACGCCGTCTGGCGCTACTTCCGCTTCGCCCTGCGCTACCGGGATGTGGAGGAGTTACTGGCCGAGCGGGGCGTCATCGTGACCGACGAGACACTCCGCCAATGGTGCCGGAAATTCGGCCAGACCGACGCCAATACGCTGCGACGCCGGCGCCCGCAACCAGGCGATACGTGGCACCTCGACGAGGTCTTCATTGCGATCAACGGGGTCCAGCATTACCGCTGGCGGGCCGTCGACCAGGAGGGGCATGTGCTCGCTATCCTGGTGCAATCCCGGCGCGACAAGCAAGCGGCCACGAGGTTCTTCCGCACGCTGCTCACGGGGCTCGCCTACGTGCCGCGCGTGGTGATCACGGACAAGCTCGCGAGCGACGCGGCCGCCCTGCGCGAGGTCCTCCCGAGCGTGGAACATCGGCGGCACAAAGGACGCAACAACCGCGCCGAGAACTCCCATCAGCCGACCCGCGAGCGCGAGCGGCGGATGCAGCGGTTCAAGGACCCGGGCCACGCCCAGCGCTTCCTCGCCGCCTACGGTCCCATCGCCAGCCACTTCCGGCCCCGCCGCCACCGCCTCACCGCCGCCGCCTACCGCCAGCAACGAGATGAGCGCTTCGCCACCTGGCGGGCGGTCACCGGCGCCCCGGCGATGGCCTGACCAGCGACGCCACCCTCCTTCAGCACGCCCTCGTTCCCCGGCAATCCTCCCAGCCCGACTTTACCTGACAGTACCCGGCGAGGGGTTCCGGATGATGGTAGGCCCCGAGGGCATGCTGCACCCGGTAGAACCGGCGCAACGCGGCCAGGAACAAGGCCCGCCCCTCGGGGTGGCGGGACAGGTAGGCACGCACCGCGACGTGGATCTCGCCCGGCGGACTATCCCAGCGCCACCCCGCTGCGCCGGGGTCGTATCGAGGAAGGCGAAGAAGTCGAGTAGCGCATAGGTGTACGCGCGGGCTGCGGCCGGTTGACCCTCGGCGACCATGGACCGGGCGAACGCCGTGAGCGCCGCGTGTGGCAGGCCCGCCATGTCGTATGCGGTGAGGGTGTGCCCGTCCGGTGCCGTTGTCGCTTCGATCCGATAGCGTCCCTGCGCCTCCATGCGCCCCCGCCTCCCTCCCAAGTAGGCCCTTGTGCTAGTTCGCGCGCTTGACAAGACCCCCTCCTGCGGCT
>JAABUJ010007054.1_pt1 | contig 10618 bp, 12 predicted proteins | sample 5559131 | NCBI WGS metagenome assembly JAABUJ01 (sample SAMN10711875, study PRJNA513366) | rock metagenome | isolation source: Antarctica rocks | place: Antarctica: Victoria Land, Mt New Zealand nord | collected 2016-01-07 | reverse complement strand
TCCCTCTCCCTCCCCAACTCTCACACTCCCCATACAAAACCCCACAGAAAAAACTCGTTCCTACCCACCCATCTTACGCCCCACCTCCACATCCCCACTAACTACCCAAGTAATCCCCTCGTGTGACCCACTGCGGTGACAGGGTTTCTTTCGCGTTTATCTTGAGAGCTGTCTTTGCCAACGCGATCCTTCTGGAGAGCTTCTATTTGCCAAAAATGTCGCATGGGCAATGACTGTACGGCGTTCTCGAGTAGCAGAGCCATCTCCCTGATGCGTGCAGGGTCTTAAGGATTCCTCACGCACAGCTTAAGCTGTTGAACACCGTTTCCAGAGCAGCAATGCGACTTCCCTGCATTGCCTATCCCATGAGCTGGCAGGATGCCACTTTCATCTGCTGCGTGAGCAAGACACCCTTGCATAGCGCATTTGAAGCCCGTCTCGGCCAAGTGCTGATGAATTCAGCGACTAGTGATCGCTCAATTTTTGGGCGGTACAATGTTTTGATGTCATCGCTGCTATCATCGAAAAAGTCTAGAGAACTTCAAGAGATCTCATAAGTGGAATTAAGAGTCTAGCACCCATTACTGCCAGCGTACGGGGTATTGTCAAAGGACCAAATAGTAAAACATCGAAACAAGAACCACTATGGCCACGCCCCCGTGTCTAGTCCCAGCAAGGTCTCTGGCAGCGTTGCTTACGGGATGAGAGGGTGAGGTGGTAGACGCGGTAGAAGCCAGTGATGCAAAGAGGGTGGACACGCTAGAAGCGCCTAGGGACGCCAGGGAGGGTGTGGGCTTGGAGTCATCGGCCAGGTGTAGGGCCGTGGTTTTAGCTTCCGGGCCGCCGGGTGACGTTGTGGGCTCTCCCGAGATTTGCGATCCTGGTGCTGATGAGTAGGTGATTGAGGTGAAGGAAAGTGATTCCGATGTAGCAGATGTAGAGGTGGGGCGATGGGTGGGTGTCAGAGTAATTTGAGATATGGCCATTGATGCTGAGGGTCCCAGGCTATAAGCTTCAGATATGGTGAAAGAGGCAGGCACAACTGAGTCTGCGTCTGTGAGCAGCGCCGGGTGGCTAATCACAGGATCAAGGGTGGATGTTAGGACGTGGCCACCTAGTGCCATTGAGATCAAGAGTCCCAGGTCTTCGGCTGCGGATGGGATGAGAGAGGCAGGAATAGCGGAGTCTGTATCCGTGAGTAGCGTCGAGATGCTAGTGTCGGCGGCCCCATGTCTAAGGGAATTGGCATCAGTGGTGATGGGTTGAAAGAGTGCACTAGTCGAGGAGCTAATCGGTTGCTCGGGATTCTTGCTCTGCACAACTGGGAAAATTGACAGCCTGCCTTGATGGGTGATGGTTCTTGGTTGTTCTGGTGCACCCTTAAAAGAAGCGTCGGCAGTGATCAGTGCTGGCATTATAAGAGGAAAGTCTTGATCGGGGGCATGTGCGGTAGCTTCGGCATAGATGGATCTACTCGGACTATCTATGCCAGATGAACTTTGTTGGTAGTTTTTTCCAAAGCTAGATCTGACCATGGTCTCAGGTTCGGCGGGCTTGGTGGGAACCCTAAGGATCGATGGCCGAAGTGCAGTGACTTTCTCTTGAGTGCTTTCTTGGTAAGGAATTACAGTGGGCACTGGCTGCGAAGCAGCCATGATGTGACCTGAAGCAGTTGATGCTCGAACGGTTCTTGTAGCGACAATAGGGCGACTGGAGTGAGGATGAGGATGTGGATGCAGTGACGATGTGTCCGGATTTTCTGTCTGAGAGCGAATATCTGTGGATGGAGCGACCAATCTGATCGAAGAGATAGACCTCGAAGACGTGATGGTTAGTGCAGCAATTGGATCCGGTGTCGACGGTTTTGGCACCGCAGTAGGCACAATGAAGCTCGCTGCGGCACTGGTAGTCGGACCCGCCAAGGCACTCACCGGTACCAAAGCCCTCGGCGGATCCCACGGCAATGCATATTGCCACTTACTATCACAAGCCGCCCACGCCGGATCCAGAGTCCGAATGTCGGCGGGAAGGCTTATGAGTGGACTCGCAGCCATGGCTGTACCATTAGGTCCACCTTGCGCTTCGGAGCCTTCGCCGGTGGGTACTTTGCATTTCTTACTGGACTGCCAATTCTGTGGTGGATTTGCTAGGGCCGCGACATCTAGTGTGCTCCATTCGCCTTCGCCATGGTAGCAGCCAGAGGGCATGGTGGAAAGGTAGCCTTGAGGGTAGGCGTGCGTCAGACTCTTGTAGACGCCGCCAATATGGTTTGCCAAGTCTCCGCCAGATGGAATAGCGTACAGGTAGGCGTATACAACATAGACGGAGTGTGAATCACTAGACACGGTCAGTCAAGACGCAGGATGCCGTCACTGAAAACGAACAAGGTGTAGCCGTCTGATGTCATTGTTTTTGCGGCTATCTCGCGTTTCCTGTTGGTCGACGTAATCGAGTCTGGTGGGAAGTACAAGGCTTGAAGCGTCCCGGGAACAATCTCGCATGGTGCCGCGCTACTGATGAGGCTCAATGGAGGCCGCCCAAAGTCGCTGCTGTTAGGCTGGAATGAAGAGTTATGGAACGTGAATGACTGACAGCGTGCTACCTGGACCGGGAGAGAAGAAACGAAAAAGAGAAATGAAGCCAGCAGCACCATGGTGAATAATGAATGGAGCAGCAATTCAAAGAGAGTATACTTGTTAGAGAAACGGACGAACACATAAGGGACAGGTCTTGTTTGTGTACTAAGACGGAAAAAGAGCGTTGATAGTCGAGTTTATATCTGGTTGGGGAAGCCTATCGTCTCAATTAAGCAGACAAGAACAGAAGAGGCTCACCCTGAGATCAAGCGACTAGATTGTAGCATGGTTGGAGTAAAAAATCATGAACGAATTCATGGCGGCCTGGCGGTGCTCCTGGCTCAAAGAACCAATTTGCCACTGGTAAGATCTTATGTGCACAGCGGCAGAGACTGAGCTCGGGAGGCATATTGATAGCATCCAAAGCAATATCACAAGATGCAGGAGGTCTGTGTCCGGATTTGGCAGGAATGGAAGGAATCTCCAAGGCAGATGAAGGAGATTTGAGATCTCGTGGCTTGCATTATTAGCGCCAGCGGCAAGGGCGTGAGATCGCCACCTTAGAAGGAACGTGCACCAGTCTGGACGAGCATGCTGCGAGCATCGCTCGAACAGGACAAAGTCGAATTTCATTCATCGCAGTCTTCGTTGGGGGCTTGTTTCGGATTCTCCAATCTGCCTTCTCAATAGCCGGGCCTACAGAAAGAGGCCCCCGTGGAACCCACCGAACACACCGCCGTACTCGCAGTCTGTACTTTTTGACTCCTATCAAACGGGGCCTTCGTATGTGTAGCTTTGTTGCAACAGCAGCATAAATCTGCTTTCCCCCCTCAAGGAGCGTGTCATGCTATTATCATGCACTCAATAGCCCATCGAACAGAACTCCACGTTCATTCGACCCTGTATTGTATTAGCAAAACAGCTCAAGGAAGCTTCTGAAGTGTATTATCAACGAGTTTACTTTAGGCTTCGCCCTCACGGCACCGCAATCACTCGCACGCTTCACCACACTCTCTTGCCCCGCGACCACCGCCGCTTGTTGTTGGCTGCCTCGTTCAAACCTTCCTACCCGCCTCAACCATCCTCTCTTCCTCAAGACTGTGTCATTACTTTGAGGTTCAGCGACAGCTTCAAGACTTTCGCTTAAAACACCAAGCGCGGCTCCTCTGTTCTTGATCGTGCACCTAAGATCTAACCACTGCAGTCGCTGGCGTAGTTCTTCTTGGTGAGCTGTCTCGGCTAGGGAGAGAAGAGGACATATGGCATCCACTGGGGAATGAGGGTTGCGGAAAGTGGTCTTTGTAGCCTCCTCAAGAGACATCGAGGGTATGATCGAATTGTGAGTGGTTGATCTGCGTGGCAAGAGTATTGGGGTTGGGGAGTCGGTTAGGCCGCTAGCCCTTTTCGGTGAGCCACGCTTTGGAGGGGAGAGAGATTCGAAGCCGGGCTCTTTGGGCTTTAGACTGTAAGACTGGGGGGCTATAGAGCCGAGGTGTGTCGCGAGGTTAGTGATGGATGTTAGTGGCAACGCTGCGTTGCTGGCATCTTGTATATTGTCCAGGTTAAATTGAAATGTGGGGCGTAGCTTGCTATCACTGTTCCCCATGTCTGTCTTGCGCGGTCGAAGTGTGGCGACAGCTGATGTTTGGATGTCTGCGTATTGAGGCGCGAGATCGTCGAAGGGCTCCTCGTCCTCATGTTCTGGGAGAGCATTCGGAGCATCCACGAGCATTGCTTTCTCGGCCACAGGCTGTCTATCGAGCTTATCACGCTTGCTTTCACCGCTGAACCGCCGCCTTATATTCGGGAAAATACCAGTCCCTGAAGGTCTGGCGCGTGCTTTGAGTCGCTGAGTAAGGCTCTGTGAGCGTATTATCGTGGGCGAAGAAAGGGATTCCAAAGCCTCGAAAGACAAGACTCTGCCAGCCGTAAGAGATCCGTAGCGACCGTACGCGGAGCTGCTCTCGAGGTAGGATGATAAACTATCCAGGTCAATGGCAGCACTAAGCTGCGTTGATGAACGTAGCCCGGCCAATGCAGACAGGACAGGGGGCGTAGAAGAGGCTGGGCTCGATCGAACAGCACGCCGTACTCGCGTAGCAGCAGCACTCTGGGCTGGAGACGTATAGGATAACTTGCTGAGAGCTTTAGAGCGTTCTTGCGCTTGGTTGCCACTTGACTTCCGACTAGGCAACGGGGTCGTTGTATCTTGCGAGGCTCCCATGCTGAAAAGCTGATCCGCCCAGACAGGTGTGCGGAAGTTGTGGGCCGGCATAATGAATTGCGTGATTGTCGCCCTGCTGGTCTCGGAGCTGTTGGCTTGCCAGAGAGTAGAATGTTCTGTACTGCCTCGTCGTCGCCTCACTGTATCCCCAATATCCTCCACCCCAGAGGAGTGCCGAAGGGCACCGCTCATAAAGCGCGATGTTCCGATGGATCCGGAATCCGAAGGTCCGTCGACTTGTTCGATAGAGATAGGTCGGAGAAAGTATCGTGAACGTACTGTGTCTGCTGCACTAGCTTCACTAATGCGGATAGTAGGCGGTTCTGGTATCGTCCCCATCTCGATGTCTGACGAACTACCTACGCCGCGCTCGTCGGCCTTAGAGAATCCAAGCCAATGTAGCATTCGTCGCACAATTATTCCACGCCGCTTTTGTATGGTGCGGTGGCTTTCTGCTCCCTGGGGCGTCCATGCAATCCGTACAACATGGGCGGTGGTACCTTTATCTCCGAATATGTTCCTGTACCAAAGCCTCTTCTGTCTCTGCTCGTATTTGTCTTTAGTCACCCAGCCATGCCATGTCTTGACGTATCGTCGACCGCCTTCTTCACTCTGCACTCTCCACCAACCCCAATTGCGGATCAAATGCCATAACGTTACAACGAGAATGGGCACGAAGATGGCCGCCAGACCGAAAATGATGAAGACTTTGGCGGCTGAGACCGCTCCACCTACACTGGATATGATCGATCGGGCGTGGGAGCGGGGATTGGCCGCAGACGGAGACATTTTTGCTTCCATCCTTGAGAGAGCTTATAGATGGTCCAGACCACTAGAGCGATGACGAAAACAACAGCGAACGTAATGAGACCGACGATGGTCAGGAGTGTCGGCTGATTCATGAACTCCGGCGACGATGATCTCAATTATTAGCCCAAATAAGATCCGCAGGTTGCCGGTAGTTCTTGATCGCGAAATAGCAGGCGACAAGTGATATCACGACCAGTGGAAGGGCAACTATACCTACGATCCCTAACGTATTCATGCCGAGACCAGAAGGGTCAGTAAAACGTAGACACAGTGCAGTTATACAGATAGTGAGTGCAAAAGCCTGCTTGGTATTGAAAGTATTATTGGGACAACATATCTTGACGAAATATCTCGACAGCAGAGACTGCCGTGACTGCGCAAGGCAGCTACGATCCCGCATGACTTCGAGGTGGTTACTTCCTTCCTACCTTGAGCAATAGGCTTCCACAATAGCATCCGCACAATCTCAGGAAGGCACGATCCGTACGCGCAGCAAGCAGTAGCAATTCGAGGGTCCGAGAACCGAGCGTGCTGCCCAAGGCGCGATTACCAAAGACGCATTTACACGTAATTCGGGTGATTAACCATGCTAGAGAAAAAGGCTTGATGTGAACCCCCTTGTAGTTGGTGTTACATCTGATTGCAACATCTGATAAACCGATATTCAAAGCTGTCCCACAACTGCCCCCAAGGTCGACGAGGCCGAAGTCGGCATGATTAGGGAACAAGATCGAGAAGAACATGCGACGCATTGGTCACTGCCTGGTCAGCCAGATGGTAAGATATGGCCTGCGAGGACTTCGGCTCTACATGTCACAGCCAAGAGCCATTCCTGGCCAAGCCTGACCATGGCAAATAAGAAGCACAGCCAGATTTATGTGATTTGAAGGTGTAGCCATCGATCGCTATTACAAATGAGAGAAAGTATACGCCGGGCCATACACACTTACCAGTGAGAAGATCGGAGAGGGATTTGGCGGCCACGACTGTGCAGTGGTATAATTCTGAAAAGCCGGGCTAAGACAGGCGGGCAGAAGTGGCCTTAGGACCATGCAGTCAGATGACTTCATGCATGTGACGAACCATGGTTGAGAAACCGATTGACATGCGGTTGGCGTGCCGTTGCATGCAGCGTGTGACAGATGGCGTATGCAAGATGCGAGATGCGCCCAGCTACGACCGAGTCAAAAGATAAATATAGAGCATTGCAAGCAGGAAAGCGACCTAGGAACAGCGGTACCGAAAGTGAAGACGAGGCCGGTGCCCTGCGACCGGACACCTTCGGTTAGTCTTAGCGGGTGGTAACGGCAAAAATGTAGAAGCGACAGCTGAGATGTACTTCGACTTGACCGGAAGCAGCGAGTAGCACGTATGGCTTGCCTGCGAACACCTTGATCCGAGCTCCATCAAGCCCGAAGTTGACATGCGATGGAGATGAGGGGAGCTGAGGCTTGACGGTCTAGATCTCCTCTAGATCTCCCGGGCCATGTCAAATGGCGATAAGCGAGGCCATGCGCCCCCCCACAATGTAATGGCATGCGCCTAATTGGCTGCAATAGCTCCGGAGCCTCAGAGTGGCCACCGATGCTTATGACGATGGTCGATACAACCCCCAACAACGCCGCGACGCGGCGACAACATACATTGACCAATGCAAACCACTTTGGCCGCGTCGGCCTAAGGAGAGGCGGCGGTCGCAGATGATCGTGGTTGGACATCCACTGCGCGCATGCCTCTCTATCGACAATCCACATTCCAAATCCACCATTCAAGTGTCGAGAGACACGCTGTCTGTCGAGGGAAATACCGTGAAAGGAACGTTGCAGCTGAGATGGAAGAGCCATGGAACGATCTGTGGCGCTTTCCGAACCACGGTTCGAAGTGCGGTGGAAGAGACGTTGAAAAGCCTTTCTTGACCTCGCTGGATCCTCGAGAGAATGCAGAGCTTGAAGTGCTTCGACAAGGAGCAGCTATTCAATCAGATAATACTTGCTTCTGACCATCAGAAGGCCCCTAGCAAAACCCAAAGCGCATGGATGCCATTCAACCTTGCTGGTCATGCACCATGGAAGTCGTTTTGCAGCCCCCAAGAGCGGTTCAGCCAGGTCAGATCCTTCATCCTCCTCTCGTCGTCGGCATCCGCGTAAATCAAGGATCGAACATCGAGGTCCAGTCATCAAGAAGCCAAAATCTGGGTGGACCAGAACCGAACGGTGCAAATTGTCCATCAGCGCACCCGAGGCTTGCGCAAGAAGGGGTGAACGGACAGTCTGAAGCACTCTGGGCATTCGTCCATCTCATCCCTAGAGTGTCGGATTCCCCAGAAAGCCGCGCCTTCGTATCTCAGTGCCCTACGCTCGGACTGAGCGGCACGTTGACAGACTCTCCTCATCGAGCTCTTGATGAACTATGTGAGGATGGCATGAAATATGTCAAGTTCCAGGACCTTGCCATCGACGCTGCTGGCATCTTTAGTCTTCGCGTGGCTTTGTGCCGAATGCCAAGCGAAGGTGGACACTCGAGTTCAACTCCTGGAGTGGCGACGACCATAGGCTATATCAGCAGTAGAGATATTGCTGTCCATCCCAGCTCACCGCACTACTCGTTAGGTATGTGAACGGATGATCGAGTTGCGATAGCTCTACTAGGAGACTGACATGCAACAGAGCCAGAAGAGAAAGAACGCCTCGCGGCCCTCGAGGCAACTGGCATTCTAGCGTGAGAAGGCTGAGCCCTGGGAGTAGTGGTCCAGCATGGTTAAGGTTATCCCGAAAGCGCACAAAGGAGTCTCGGAATGAATATACCTCGAGGGATGATCTGCAAGATGACGGCGTGGTTCGAGGTAAGCCTGGCTACGTTGTAGCATTTCACTGCCGTCGTCTGATTTCCAACATGGCAGCCTGGAAACATGATCTTCGAAGAAGAGTAAAATATAAATTATTAGCCTTTGCACGAAGAGGCCCTGCCCAAGCGAAACCGTCTAACCAAAAAGGTGTTTCTCAGTCCACGTGATCAACCCATCAGATGATATCTGCCAGCATCCTTCGAGGACCTCATGATCACCGGACCCAGGCTTTTTCATCATGCTGATTCAACACGACAGACTGACGCAGCTGACGCAACAGCGGAGCTCGAGGATCCGCGTACGGCGGTATAGTGTGAAATTGCGGCGCTGCTAGCCGGACCAGCTTGCACCTTGTCTTTACGTCGATCCAGCGACTGTTGTAGATATCGTCTTCTCCTCGTTCAACGAAAACAAAGGGAATATTTTCCTGGTGTCAATTTTGATGGTTGCAAGTCCCCCATAGCCCGGTTTCCGACCCGGATGAGTCAAGTCAAATGCTCTGCTGCGGCCTGCACAAGACACGCGGCATCATGACTGTCATTGTCCGGTGTGCCAGATCAGGCCTGCAGTCTGCCATATTTGACTTCCTGCCGTCTTTCCAGCTGCTTCTAGTTCGTATCGCTCTTTACTCTAGGAAATCCTTTTGTTCGTCTTCAAGCTGAACAGCGTAGTCATCTCACTCGTTCTTTTCCGTACTCTTCTTTTCCTTGACTTTCACTTCACAGGATTGCTTCTCCACTGATGCGCCACCACAATAAACGCCACTCGTGGCCACCACTTCGCCAGTCAAGGCCGTTGTACTTGAAAGAGAGCATCGACGCCGATCCGTTCGCCTACTTCATCTCGCCAGCAGACTGTAATGACACCGATGCCGGTATCCAGATCAAGCCACGCTCTCGCTCTTTGCCACCGTTCCAGCGAAAGCCTCGAATCCCTCTATCCGTCTCAACAACTGGAAAGTCGTCGACAGCGAGGTTGAAAGGGTGGATAGACAGAATGGAAAAACAGTACTTCCATCGCACTCGGTCCGAACAACCGCCTCCCATGATCATAATCGTCGAACCAAAAAGCCCGCCAACTGTTCCTGCCACGACTCCCATTGTGATACCAAGATCACCACCTGTGCGGGGCCGCCGTGACGTACGATCGACCTCAAGTCAGCGCGTACAGCCCAACAGCAAGACTCCTCCAACACGGCCCCGTGTGTGGCGAGAACCAAGCTCAGCTATTTGGTCGGTGGCTGAGGAAGATGAGAACTTTGGGCTCGGAATCTCTGTATGAGACTTCTGAACGATATAAATCTGCAACGCCGTTCAGATAGCTGTCAGGTCCAGGCTCTGTTGCTCATCCGTGGTCTTTCAGAGGATTTTGCCAGTGTAGTTCTTCGCAATACTCCGCTTTTGTTTCTGTTCGTGGCCTAGCTCTTCGCATCAAAGATATTTCCTTCCCGCAGCGAGCACCCTCCCTCGAAACACGGGACTTCCCAACACCATCTCTATCCCTTGGAACGGATTCATGATAGCTTTGACCCAAACCTCGAAGACCTCGGTAAAGAATAGTCGCATAGCCTCCTCTGTCTGTGGACTGGTTGGGTTGTTCGCAATCAGTGTACTCCCACCTTTTGATGCCGAGGCTGGCGGCGTCGAAGTATAAGGCATGAAGGGTGGGAAAGCGCCTGGCGAAGGTGAAAAGGTGGGAGCTGTATTTGGTGGGTGGGGCAGGTGAAGGAGGAGAAACTTGGTGGAGGTGGGAGTTAGGAAGCAGGAGATGTGGGAGTTGGAAAACTGGTCAATACGCTTGAGATACCTGCGCTGGCGGATTAGCTTTGACACAGCGACCAATTCTCACGAATGGGGCGTATTCTGAATGAGCGCTGTGGGAGTGATGGTAGCTTGGGGCACGTACATCTGGCTATTGAGCCATTGCACCTCATCCACAATGTCCAGGCTGCTGTGAATGATAAATGGATTCATCTGTCGTGCCTCGCCGCTGAATCGAGCAACGCCATCACCACCTTGTTTGGAGGTGCCGAACTCGAGCTCGAAGAGAGGGTTGTCGCGCGTGCCGACGATGCAGAAGTAATATGACATGACTATAATACCACCTACGAAGAATCATAGAGGCCGATTACTATCCAGCTTCGCCATCTACAGCTGATGTTTG
>JAABUJ010007052.1_pt1 | contig 10622 bp, 10 predicted proteins | sample 5559131 | NCBI WGS metagenome assembly JAABUJ01 (sample SAMN10711875, study PRJNA513366) | rock metagenome | isolation source: Antarctica rocks | place: Antarctica: Victoria Land, Mt New Zealand nord | collected 2016-01-07 | reverse complement strand
CCGCGCCTGGACTCGCGTCGCCCACGAAGTGCTGGAAAAAAACAAAGGCGTCGCAGGCCTTGCGATTGTCGGCATTCTGCGCAAAGGGGCACCGCTTGCCCAGCGACTTGCCGAAACCATTGAGCGCATTGAAGGCACGCCCGTGCCGGTCGGCGTGCTGGACATCTCGCTGTACCGCGACGACTTCCGCACGTATCAGCCGCGTGTCGGCACGACACAAATCCCGTTTGACATTGAAGGCAAAACCCTGGTGCTTGTGGACGAAGTGGTGTACACAGGCCGCACTGTCCGCGCGGCCCTCGCCGCCCTGGTGGACTTGGGCAGGCCGACAGTGACGCAGCTTGCCGTTTTGGTGGACAGAGGGCATCGCGAGCTTCCTATCCGCCCCGACTATGTGGGAAAAAACCTGCCGACGAGCCAGCGCGAGTTTGTCAAAGTGTATTTGCGCGAGCTAGACGGCGAAGACAAAGTGGTGATTACCAAAGAAGACGCCGCGCCGGTGGGATAAGGTACAGAGACAAGGCAGGCAATGGCATGAACCGGCGCATGGGGCCATTGGGGCGCGGGTCGGGCTGTTCGTGCCCTTGACCGCTTGGGGGATAGCCGCACTGGCAGGGCAGCTTTCGCCGGGCACGCTTTGGAAGACGGAAACCGCAGTTGTCCCGCTGACACTGATTGTTGGGCTGACGCTGTTTGCCGCCGCGATAGGGCGCAGGCAGGCGGCGAGGGGGCAGGCAAACGCATGAACAGACGCAACAACCTACTTGACCTGCAAAGCCTTGCGGCGGACGAAATTACCTACCTCCTGGATACGGCGCAGTCGTTCAAGGAAATTGTCGCCCGGCCCGTCAAGAAAGTGCCCACCCTGCGCGGCAAAAGCGTGGCGACGGTCTTTTTTGAGCCAAGCACGCGCACGCGCACATCGTTTGAGCATGCCGCTAAGATTATGTCCGCAGACACGTATGGGCTAACCGCCACCACAAGCAGCGCGACCAAAGGCGAGTCGCTCAAAGACACCATGCTCACTTTGGACGCCATGGGCATTGACGCGTTTGTCATTCGGCATCCGATGAGCGGCGCGGCGGCACTCGCGGCGCGGTATGTGCCCCGCAAGGCAGTGATCAACGCAGGCGACGGCACACACGAACACCCGACGCAGGGGCTGCTTGACCTGCTGACTATCCGCGAGGCCAAAGGACGCATTGACGGCCTGCAAGTGGCGATTGTCGGCGACATTCTGCACTCGCGCGTTGCCCGCTCCAACATCTGGGGGCTGCACAGATTAGGGGCGCACATCCGGCTAGTGGGGCCATCTACGCTGCTGCCCGCCGATGCCGCTCAGCTGCCGGTCACTGTCTACACCGACCTCAAGGCGGGCGTGGAAGGCGCGGACGTGGTGAACGTGCTACGCATCCAGCTTGAGCGTCAGGACGCCGCATTCTTTCCATCCGTGCGCGAGTACGCGCGGTTGTTCGGTGTCAGCAAAGACACGTTGAAGGGTGCGGCTAAAGATGTCGCCGTTCTGCACCCCGGCCCCATGAACCGGGGCGTGGAGATTGCGTCCTCGCTTGCGGACGACGGCGAGGTGGCTTTGATTACCAACCAGGTCACCAATGGCGTGGCCGTGCGCATGGCCGTGCTGTTTTGGCTCATGGGAGCGTCGGCAGGGAGTAAATAATTGAGCATTGCCCGCGTCCTTCGCTTTCTCGCCGGCACATTAACAGCCGCCATTCTGCTGGGGATTGTCCTGCCGGTGGTTGGCGTGCCTTCCAGCCGCTTTCTGCCGCCCGGCCATATTTATGCTGTTGCCAAAGGCTACACGCGCGGCGAGATCACCGACAAGTTTTATACGGAAAGCGGCAACCCGTTCACAGTCGGCGCGCGCAGCTACCATGTAGACTATGCGTTCAACGCCAAAGCGCCTGTCGGCAACGGACAAGCCCCCACCGCCAAGATGACCCTTTACTACGGGCAAGTCGTGGTGGACAAAAACGAGTACGATGCCGTGCTGCTTCCCAAAAACGACCGCACAGCCGAAGCCGCTAAGTCCAATGAAAAGATTGGCGTCGTGCCAGGCCAGAACGTGCGCGTGAAGTACGAAGTGTCCGCCCCCGACATTAACGGCGTGGAGGCCCTTTTAGTGAACAGCCAGTGGGTGGCTTGGGGCGGGCGCAGCACGCTGGGGGCGGCGGGCAGCTTCAGCGGCTGGCTTGGGTGGATTGTTGTCGCGCTGGCCCTCGGCTACGGCATTATGCTCATCTTGGAGCGCTTCGGGGGCCGGGAGAACATCTAAGACGTGAGCATTGTACTCCGAAACGGGCACGTGGTAGACCCGGCTAATGGGATTGACGAGATTTGCGATGTGCTGATTGATGACGGCACGATTGCCGAGGTTGCTGTTTACAACAACCTCCTACCGCCGGGCGCGACTGTTGTTGACTGCGCTGGGAAAGTGGTCGCGCCCGGCCTGATTGACATGCACGTTCACCTGCGCGTGCCGGGCCAGGAGTACAAAGAAGACGTGCGCAGCGGGACGCGCGCGGCGGCGAACGGCGGCTTTACCGCCATCGCCTGCCAGCCGAACACCAGCCCGCCCATTGACAGCGCAAGCATCGTGCGCGATATTCTGCGGCAGGCGGAAGGGGCTGCCGCCCGCGTGCATGTGGTAGCGGCAGTCAGCCTGGGTCTGCTCAACACCGCGCTTTCCGAAATGGCTGACCTCCAAGACGCGGGCGCAGTCGGCATTGGCGACGACGCCTTTCCTGTGCATGACAGCGGGTTTATGCGCCGCGCGATGGAATACTGCGCCATGCTGAACCTGCCTTTCCTCGCCCACTGCGAAGACAAAGATTTAACAGGCGACGGCGTGATGAACGAGGGCTATGTGTCCACCGTCTTGGGCCTTAAGGGCATTCCCCGCTGGGCGGAGAACATCGGCACGGCGCGCAACGTGCTTCTTGCCATGGCGACCGGTTGCCGTCTGCATGTCCTGCACGTCTCCACCAAAGAAAGCGTGGAGATTATCCGCCACGCCAAAGCCTTCGACGCTCCCGTGACCTGCGAAACGTGCCCGCAGTATGTGTCTCTCACGGATGAAGCCTGCTATGGCTACAACACCAATGCCAAGATGTCCCCGCCCCTGCGCACCGCCCAAGACCAGGACGCTATCAAGGCGGGCCTAGCTGACGGCACCATTGATGCCATCGCCACTGACCATGCCCCCCACGCCCCGCACGAAAAGGAGCAGGAGTTTGCCCGCGCGCCCTTCGGCATGCTGGGCCTGGAAACCAGCCTCGGTCTAGTGGTCACCCATTTAGTCAAGCCTGGCATTCTGACACTCTCGCAGATGGTGGAAAAGATGTCCCTTGCCCCCGCCCGCATTTTGGGCCTGCCTGCGGGAACGCTCAGCGTGGGCACCCCCGCCGACATCACAATCTTTGACCCTGATGCCGAGTGGACGGTAGACGTGAACGCATTCCAGTCCAAGTCCCGCAACTCAGTCTTGGATGGCGCGCGGCTGACCGGGCGCGCTGTTGCCACCTTTGTGGATGGAAAGCGGGTGACGCTTGATTAACACCGCGCACCTGGTGCTGGCGGACGGCACTACGTTTACCGGGGCAGGCTTTGGCGCGGCGGGCATCGCCACGGGCGAAGTGGTCTTTAATACCGGCATGACCGGCTACCAGGAGATACTTACCGACCCCTCCTATGCCGGGCAGCTAGTCACCCTCACTTATCCGCTCATCGGCAACTACGGCGTCACCCCCGACGACTTTGAGTCGCGGCGCGTGCAGGTGGGGGGCTTGATTGTCAAAGAACTGGCCGATGCTCCCTCCAACTGGCGCTCCAAGCAGACTTTGGATGCTTTCCTTGCCGAGCACAACGTCGTGGGCATTGCAGGCCTGGACACCCGTGCGCTCGCTCAGCGCCTGCGCTCCGTGGGCGTGATAATGGGGGCCATCTCCACCACTCATACGCCCGCCGAGCTGCATGCCCATCTCGCCCAAGCTGCCACCTATGCCGACACGGACTTTGTCCACCGCGTCTCCACCGATATGCCCTATGTGTGGGCGTCCAGCACGGGCGAGACAAAGTACCGGGTTGCGCTGCTGGACTGCGGGGTCAAGTTTAATATCCTGCGCTCGCTCGCCTCGCTGGGAGCCGAAATCACTGTTTACCCCGCCCATACGTCCGCCGAGACCATTCTGGCTGACCGGCCCGACGGCATCTTTTTGTCGCCCGGCCCTGGCGACCCCGCCCGCCTGGGCGATCTGGTGCAGACTGTGCGCACTTTGTCGCATGCCAAGCCGACCATGGGCATTTGCCTGGGCAACCAGCTCATTGGGTGCGCGTTCGGCGGGCATACGTTTAAGCTGCCGTTTGGGCATCGGGGCGCAAACCACCCCGTGAAGGACTTGGAAATAGGGCGCGTGGTGATTACTTCTCAGAACCACGGCTACGCGCTGGCCGCTGACGGCTTCACTGACCCCGAATTGGAAGTGTGGCAGATCAACCTCAACGACGGCACTGTGGAGGGCCTGCGTCACAAAACCCTGCCGGTCTTCTCTATCCAATATCATCCCGAAGCCTCGCCCGGCCCGTCCGACAGCCAGGGCTACTTCGCGCGCTTTCTGCAAATGATTGATGACGCCAACAAATGATAGATGACGCGCGTGGGTAAAACCTACGGCTTCGCTGTTGCGAGCATCTTCGCGCTCGTGGCCGTGCGCGCCGCTGCGCTGGGAGCCGACCCGGCAGGCTGGCTTTCGTGGAGCAGCGGCATTGGCACGGATGAAGGCTTTTATACGCTGGATGCGCGGCATTTGGTTTTGTTCGGCACGTTGGCACGGGGAAACTTCCACGACCGCCTGCTGTCGCCGCTGCTCAGCGTGATGCAGCAGGCGGCGTTTGCTGCATTTGGGCCTTCATTGATGACGGCGCGCGCGCTGGATGTCCTGCTGGGTCTGCTGACAGTAGCGCTGATGTGGCTGGGCCTGCGCGCCGCGTTTGGCACGCGCGCGGCGAATGCGGGCGCGCTTTTGCTGGGCTTTGCGCCGCCGTTTGTGCTGTACAACCGATTGGCATTGCAGGAAACGCCCGCCGCGTTCTGGCTTGCAGCAAGCTTTGCGCTGTGGGCCGTGGGGACACAAGCCCGCTCGCGTCGGCTGCTGATGCTGGCAGGCATGGCGGCGGGCCTCGCTTTCTTGTGCAAGTCGCTGGCGATGGTGTTCTTTCCCGCGCTCTTGTGGGCGGCGTGGCGCACGGGCCGGCGCGGGCGGCTTGCCCTCCTGCTGGGGCTGGGCGTTGTTGTGCTCGGCTGGGGCATGCTGTGGCAGGCTCCCCACCATACGCCGCTTGCGCGCATGGCATTGTATTACAAAACGCATCAGTTTGCGCCGCATTCGGCCCATTCGCTGTGGCTGAACATTCGCCGTGCCGGGGTGGGGGACAGGGCAGGCATTCTGCGCGGAATGCTGCCGTATCTGCTGCTGTTTGTGCCGGTTCCGTGCGTGCTGGCGGCAAGCCGGGGGCACGGCTTCGCCCAAAAGACGACTGCCGAGCAGGTTTTGTGGCTGTGGCTGGCGGGCGGCGTTTTGTTCTGCGCGCTGTCGTCGTATGCGCCGGATCGCTATTATGTCTTGTTTCTGCCGCCGCTGTGCGCGCTGGCGGGCCTGGCGCTTGCGTCTTTGGCCTCGGTTCCGCGCCGCGCCCTGGTTGCGGCGGCCTTCTTTGTCAGCGCGGCCTGGCTTGGCATTGCGTGGCATGGGCGCACCTGGACAGCCCTGCACAACGCACACACTCTGGCGCGCTTGCTGCCGCCTCGCAGCGTGGTGGTGGGAGACATGGCCCCTGCGGTCTGCATGGGCACGACCTTGGATGCCGCGCCGGTGCAGTTTGGCCTTTCTAATGACATACGGCCTGTTGAAACGTTGAACGCAGACTATCTTGCCATTACCCGCGCGCCGGTGTACACGCGCTGGTGGCAGGCGCGCTACCCAAACATTGTGCAGCCCGCGCGCCGCGTTGCAAGCCTTGCGGTGGGAACGCGCTGGATTGTAGACATCTACAAGGCAAAGCCATGAAACACCTTCGTACCGTCCTGCGCTGGCTTCTGGGGGGCTTTGTGGCCTACGCGGGCGTGCGCCATTTCACCAACCCCGCCCCGTTCGTGCAGATTGTGCCGTCGTACTGCCCCTTCCCCGATGCGCTGGTGGCGATCAGCGGCGCGGCAGAGATCGCAGGCGGCGTGGGCCTGCTGGTGCCTGCCGTGCGCCGCCCTGCCGCATGGGGATTAATCGCCCTGTTTCTCGCCGTGTTCCCGGCAAACGTCAACATGGCCCTGCATCCCACTCGGCTGGGCATGGGCTTTGCGCCCTGGATGCTCTGGGCGCGCCTGCCTTTGCAATTAGTTTTGATTGCATTAGCGTATTGGTTCACCAAGAAAGAGGTTGATTGATGCCCGATGCCTAATAAGCGGGCACCAGACTTACAAGCTGGCACTGGAAATGGGCGAACCCGCCCCGTGCAGTATCTTCACTGTTGATGTACTTTTACGGCCTGCAAAGGAGACACGTTCATGCCACGCCTCACTTCCGACATCGCCGACAACCCGCAAACTGCGGCCCCTGTTGTCAACCCCGCCCCTTTGGGCCTGTGCGCCTTCGCGCTGACCACTTTTGTGCTGAGCGCCGCCAACGCTAAGCTGTTCTCAGGTGCGACCGTTGTTATTGGCCTGGCAGCCTTTTATGGCGGCCTGGCCCAGCTTCTTGCCGGCATGTGGGAGTTCAAGGTCGGCAACACGTTCGGCGCGACCGCGTTCACTTCCTATGGGGCGTTCTGGCTCGCGGTTGCCGCCACCTTGCAGCTTAATTTAATTCCTAACCATGCCGCCTTTGGCGTCTTTTTGCTCGGCTGGACCATCTTCACCGCCCTGATGTTTGTCGCCACGCTGCGCCTCAGCGTCGCCTTGATGACCGTCTTTGGCCTGCTCACGCTGACATTTTTGATGCTGACATTGGGCGAGTTCGGCCTGCCGACCGCCCAGCTTGGCGGCTGGCTTGGGCTGGCGACCGCAGCGGCTACCTGGTACACCGCGCTGGCGGGCCTGCTGGTTTCAGTCAAATCATCGCTGACTTTGCCGATTGGCCCCCGCGCCTGACCGGGCGCGTTTTGCGCCTGTGCTGCCCGCACTGCACAGGCGTTTCCAACTCGTTACAAGCGCATACCAACGATGGACGGTTTTCTACCGTCGTTGGTACGCGCTGCCAACGCTTTAGCTACGCCCAAAGAGAGCCGGGACACCGCGCGCATGAAGCTTTCGGAACTTTATCCCTACTGGGCCGATGTGCATGACGAACTGCTGGCCCTGCTGCACGCGCTGGACAGCGAACGCCTGAACTACAAGCCGCTGGGGGGCACGCCGACTATTCGGCAATTGGCCTTGCAGCTTTTGGAAGACGAGCGCTTCTGGGTGGCGCATCTGGTGGCGGGATACAAAACCGAAACGCCGCGCCCCGCCGACTTCCGCACCGGCGAAGCTTTGGCGGAAGCGCTGCAAGCCCAGCGCGAGGTCACGGCGCGCGCCCTAGAGCCAATCGGCGTTTTGGGTTTGAAAGCGGTGCGCACTGTCCCTGCCGACGCCCTGCCCAATCGCCCCGAGGCGAACATGCCTGTCGGCTGGCTGTTCTGGCACGTCCTGGAGCGCGAACTGATGGTATGGGGCCAAATCCAGCAGCGTTTGGAAGAAGCAAAAGCGGCGGAAAAACAGAGCGCCGCCTAAAGCCTTGTTCGGTGAAAAGAAAAGCATGCCTAGAAATACAGATATTCATAAAGTGTTAGTCATTGGGAGCGGGCCGATTATTATTGGGCAGGCGGCGGAGTTTGACTACGCCGGGACGCAGGCGTGCCAGTCGCTGCGCGAGGAAGGCATCTCGGTGGTGCTGGTCAACTCCAACCCGGCCACGATTATGACCGACCCGGAAACCGCCGATGCGGTTTATATTGAACCCCTGACTGTTGAGTTCGTGGAGCGCATTATCGCCAAAGAGCGGCCCGACGGCCTGCTGCCGACCCTGGGCGGGCAGACCGGCCTGAACCTGGCAACGGAACTGGCCGAAGCGGGCATTCTGGACAAGTATCATGTGAAGCTGCTGGGCACGCCGCTTTCCACCATCCGCAAGGCCGAAGACCGCGAGATATTCCGCGCCCTGATGCACGAAATCGGCGAGCCGGTGCCCGAATCGTGGATTATTGAAGACGAGCGCGCGCTGCAAGAACTCAGCCGGAACACCGAGGCTCCGTGGCCGCTGATTGTCCGGCCCGCGTACACCCTGGGCGGAACCGGCGGCGGCATCGCGCGGACGCCCGAACAGCTGATAGAAATCGGCAAAGGGGGCCTGATGCTCTCGCCCCGGCATCAGGTGATGGTGGAGCGCTACCTGTCTGGGTGGAAAGAAATTGAGTATGAAGTCATGCGTGACAGCGCGGACACGTGCATCACAGTCTGCAACATGGAGAACTTTGACCCGATGGGCATGCATACGGGCGACTCTATCGTGGTTGCTCCCAGCCAAACCCTGTCCGACAAAGAGTACCAGATGCTGCGCTCCGCCGCGCTGAAGATTATCCGCGCCCTGGGAATAGAAGGCGGCTGCAATGTGCAGATGGCCCTGGACCCGCATTCCTTTAGTTACTATATCATAGAAGTCAACCCGCGCGTGTCGCGGTCATCCGCGCTTGCCAGCAAAGCCACGGGCTACCCGATAGCCCGTGTCGCCTCCAAGATTGCGATAGGCCTGCGCCTAGACGAAATCCCCAACGCGGTGACGCAGAAAACGCTGGCGTGCTTTGAGCCTGCGCTGGACTACATTATTGTCAAGATACCGCGCTGGCCGTTTGACAAGTTCACCCTCGCCGACCGCCGCATTACCACGCAAATGAAAGCCACCGGCGAGGTGATGGCGATAGACCGCACGTTTGAAGGCGCACTCTTGAAAGCCATTCGGTCACTAGAAATTGGGCAGACAGGACTGCGGCCCCGGCGCGGCGATGCCTTGTCGGAGATGGAGATGGAGTCCGGGCTGTCGGCGGCGACGGACGAGCGCTTGTTTCTCATTGGGGAAGCGTTCCACCGGGGCATGGGCGTGTCGGAAGTCGCGGCACTGACCGGCGTAGACCCGTGGTTCCTGACAAAAATCCAGCGCCTTGTCGCCCGCGAGGACGCACTGCGCGCTTCTGCCGCGCGCTTCGCGCCGGGCAAGACCCCCGATGTCAACGACTTAGACGCCCTGCGCGACGCGCGCAAATTGGGCTTTTCCAGCCGCCACCTCGCCGACTTGCTGGGCGTGAAAGAGGCACTCGTGCGCGGCTGGTGTGCCGACATGGGCCTGGCTCCCTCGTACAAAATGGTGGACACATGCGCGGCAGAGTTTGAAGCCGCCACGCCCTACTTCTATTCCTGCTGGGAAACACAAAGCGAAGCGTAGGCAAAACACCAGCAAAGCGTAGGCGAAACGCAGGAGTTTAGCTCGGCTGTGCCGAACCAGAGCAGGGAGCAATCAATGACAAACAGCGCAGCGCCCCTGGTCGCCGTCGTTATGGGCAGCAAGTCGGACTGGGACACCATGCGCCATAGCAGCGAGACATTGGCGGAGTTCAATATCCCTCACAGCACGCAAATAGTTTCTGCCCATCGCACGCCGGACTTGCTGGCCCGGTTTGCCCAAGGGGCCGAAAGCGCGGGCCTGCGCGTGGTGATTGCCGGAGCGGGCGGAGCGGCCCATCTGCCCGGCATGGTGGCCGCCCAGACACTTGTTCCCGTGCTTGGCGTGCCCGTGCAGAGCCACGCGCTGAGCGGGCAGGACTCGCTCTTGTCTATTGTGCAGATGCCCGGCGGCGTGCCCGTGGGCACATTGGCTATCGGCAAAGCGGGGGCGGTGAATGCCGCGCTTCTCGCGGTCGCTATCCTCGCGGGCACAGACTACGCCCTGCGCGAACAACTGCGCGAGTGGCGGCAGCGCCAGACCGAGCGTGTTTTGCAGGACACTCTGCCATGACCCGCAACACTTCACCGATCCTGCCGGGGGCCGCGATTGGCGTGCTCGGCAGCGGGCAACTCGGACGCATGTTCGCGCTGGCCGCGCGCCGGTGCGGCTACCGTGTCCACACCTACTCGCCGGACAGCGACACGCCCACCGGGCAGGTTTCCGACGTGGAGATTGTCGGTGACTACGACGATCTGGACGCGGTGCGCGCGTTCGCCCGCGACGTGTCGGCAGTCACCTTTGAGTTTGAAAACGTGCCTGCGGCCACGGCAAATGCGTGCATGGAGATTGTGCCCGTGCATCCTGATGGGCATGTCCTGCATGTTGCGCAGAACCGCTTGCGAGAGAAGACATTCTTGGTACAGGCGGATATTCCCTGTGCCCCGTTCCGGCGTGTGGCGACGCGCGCTGAGCTAGACGACGCATTGGGCGCACTCGGCTGCCCTGCCGTGCTCAAAACGGCAGGCTTTGGCTATGATGGCAAGGGCCAGGTGACCATTGACTCGCCTCGTGACACCGACTTGGCCTGGAAAACGCTGGGCGGGCAGGAGTGCGTGCTGGAAGCGTTTGTCGCCTTTG
>JAABUJ010007051.1_pt1 | contig 10623 bp, 9 predicted proteins | sample 5559131 | NCBI WGS metagenome assembly JAABUJ01 (sample SAMN10711875, study PRJNA513366) | rock metagenome | isolation source: Antarctica rocks | place: Antarctica: Victoria Land, Mt New Zealand nord | collected 2016-01-07 | reverse complement strand
AGGAGGGTCATCATACGATAGACTGCGGAGGGCATCAGGGAACTCCTTTGGATCGGACGGTCTTAGCACCCGCACTCTACCAAAGGCGTTCCCTTGCTGCCATGCTGTGAGCGAAAACTAGAGTAACATTAGACTTTGGATCAGAAGGTTGCAGGTTCGAATCCTGCCCGCCCAGCCCGTTTTTACGCGTGAGAGCCGCCCTTTTGGGGCGGCTCTCGTCGTATTCAGGGATAGAGGCGCACAAAAGGCGCACAAGCGTTTCAGTCCCGCTTCTTCACGGCGTCGGCGAACGTGTTGGCGGCCTCCTGCTGCATCTGCGGCAGGACGTGGCTGTAGATGGACAGGGTGATGCCGATGTCGGCGTGCCCCAACCGCTCGCTGACGACCTTGGGGTGGACACTACTCACCATGAGGATTGTCGCGTGCGTGTGCCGCAGCCCATGGAAGGGGATGCGGGGCACGCCCGCCTTCGCCGTGAGAGCGACAAAGCGATGGTACAGATTGGCCGGGTCCACGGGCGTTCCCACCTCAGAGGTGAACACGAGGTCGTGATCCTGCCAGAGTGGGCCCGCCGCCAGACGTTGCTCGATCTGCCGGGCGCGGTGTTCACGGAGCGCCGCGACGCACCTGTCGTCGAGGGCGATAGTGCGGCGTCCGCTCTTGGTCTTCGGCTCCTGAATGCGCACGGTCCCGCCCACCTGGACCGCGCTCTGCCGGATCTGCGCTGTGGCGCGGTTCAGGTCCACGTCCTGCCAGCGCAGACCCAGGATCTCGCCGCGACGCAGGCCAGTGTGCAAGGCCAGGAGCCACAAGGGGCTGTACTTATCCCCTTCCGCCGCATCCAGGAATTGTTGCATCTGCTCGACCCTCCAACTCGGCGCCTCGCGGCGGTCGGGCCTGGGTGGGGTCACGGCCTCAATCACGTTGCGGGCAACCAGGCCGAGGCGTACGGCTTCCTTGAAGGCCATGCGCAGGATCGCGTGCATGTAGCGCACGGTACGATGGGAGAGCTTCCCGCCCCTGCGGCCATGGCCGAAGCGTCGGTGCGTCAGCAGCTTTGTGTAGAACGCTTGCACCTGCACAGGGGTGAGTTTCTGCAAGGGGGCGGAGCCCAGCGTGGGCGCGATGTAGGTCCGCACCAGATACGCGTAGCTGGCGAACGTCGTGGGGCGCACCCGATGCTGGGCGCTGGTGGCGAGCCACTGGTCCAGGTAGTTGCCCACGGTCATCTTCGAGTCTTGCACCGCTGTGCCATGCTCGATCTCGACCAACCACTGAGCCATGCCTGCCTCAGCTTCGCGTTTCGTATTGTAGGAGCGCTGGGGTTGGCGCCGCTTGCCTGTCACGGGGTCTACCATGTCCACGCGGACCCGCCAACTGACGGCGCCATCTTTGGCGATCTCCTTGAACACGCTGCCCTTTGCCATGAACCACGCTCCTTCTTGAAAAAAGACCGGGCGTTGACACCGCTCGGCCTCGACGGTAAAACGATGGGCACGGACGACGATGGTGGTCGCCATCCGTGCCGCGAATAGGGGCGCTGTCTTCTCTGAACGACGCTAGTGCTGGCGTCGCTTCAGTTGCCGGGAGGGCCGGCTCATCGCATTCGGGGATGAGATAGGGGTGGCACAGTGCAGCGGCCCTAGCCCATCACCATACCGGTGACTATCTCGGTCAGGAGTTTGGCTGTCGGCGAGCTGCTCCAACGCGACGCGCGACACAAGCACGCGCCGGCCGAGTTTGACACTGGGGATGGCCCCGGAGCGCACCAACTCCCAGGTGAGGGTAACGCCGATGCCCAGGAGACGGGCCGCGTCAGGGACAGCGACCAACAACGGGATGTCGGGGGCGCCGACGAGATTGTGCCCCGCTACGATGGCGGGTTGCGTGGATACGGTGGACACGAGATACCTCCTTTGTGCTCCGCGCTCGGCCGGAACCGCGCCGACCGTGACGCCTGATCGCGCGACCACCCGCGCGTCGCCTCCACTCTACGCGGGGCATCTCCTGGAAATCTCCGGGTCGGCCTGAACCACGGCCTACCGCCCTTGGTTGCCGTCATGCGCGGCGATATCAAAGAGCGCGAGTTGGGTGATGGCCGTAGCCCCCCTCTCGGTCGTGTGGGGTGAGGACCTGAGCGGAGCGCCGACAGCTGATGCATCAGCGGGCGCGATGGACACTGTCATCGGCGCTCCCTTCGTGCCGTCACGGAAGGTAGGCGTGACAGGAGAGTGCATGGTCGAACTAGGGCTGACGACGCGGACGACCTCACGCACGACGAGTCCCGTGGTCATGCGCGGATCGCCGACCTGCTCGGTGATGGCAACCTTGTAGCCGCGCGCGACGAGGCGCTTGATGTGTCCCTCGGCGGCGTGGGACGGTAGGGGGCATAGCGGGACGCGCTCGCTCCCGGCGAACTCCCTAGCAGTCAGCGTCAATCCAAGCTCACGCACGGCCACGCAGGCATCCGCGTCGTAGAGCTCGTAAAAGTCGCCGAGGCGGAACAGCACGAGGGCGTTGGGGAACTGCTGCTTGAGCCGGAGATACTGAGCGCGAAGGGGGGTGCTCACGCGACCTCCTCCCGCTCGTCGTCGGTGAAGAGCCCGACCTGCCGCACAGGCACGGTGGGGGCGTCGGCCACGTCTGTCGTCGCCGGTTGCTCCGTGAACAGGTCGAAGAGCAGCAGTTGGGCGGAGGGCGTACTCGCGCGCCCTTTCCTCCCCTTGCTCGGACGCGCCGCTGGGCGCACGGCCATATAGTCAAAGAGTGTCATCGTCTGAACGCTTGTAGCCGCCGGCGCCAGGTCCGCCTCCATGTGTGCCTCGTCCGTCGCCATACCAGACGTGCCCTCGTCGCCCGCATCGTTCGCGCCGTTCTCGTCTAAGACATCCGCGTCCGTCGTAGCCTCGACGATCAGTTCGGTGTCGGCCAACTCGTCAGCGTGTGCCTGCGCCAGGAGTTCCTCGGCGCTCTCGACGATGGCCCCAGCCTCCTCGTCCACGAGCGAACGCGCCAACTCCTTGAGTAGCCCGTCCATCTCCGCCTGCGCCACCAGCCCGTCCTCATCCAGATCGCCGTCCACCATCTTCGCGGCCCTCCGCTTGCGCGCGACGAGGCGCAGCGCGTTCTCCTGGGCGCTATTGGCGTAGACGACGTGATGGACCTGCACGGCGTGGCGCTGCCCGATGCGCCAACTGCGGCGCGACGCCTGGGCCACGACGTAGGCGCTGTACTCGCACTGGTAGAACACCAGCGTCGGGAAGGCGAGCAAATCGAGCCCAGTTTGGACGCACTTGGGGTGCGTGATGAGCACTTGTACGCCTTCTTTAAGCCGTGCCTCGACCCACGCCTCACGCGTCTTGGCCTCGACCGAGGAGTGCAACACGATGGCCTTGACGTGCCGCTCGGCGAGCAGGCGCACCAGCCGCACCGTGATGTCCCGGCTGCCCGTGTGCTGCACGTAGACCAGCACCTTGCGCCGCTGCCCCAGTTCCCGCGCGATCAGATCGAGCAGCGTCTGCTCTTTGGGGTACACCACGTCCTCGTCGAGCGCGGGAGCGCGGGCGATCATGTGATCGTCCTTGGGGTCGATCACGACCTCCTCGCGGTACGACGCGTCGGGGTAGGCGAGCAAGCTCTGCAGGTAGGCGCCCAGGAGGCGCTTGCTGCCCCGCACCAACGCCTCCTTGAGCGCCGTCAGCAGGTCGCCCTTGAGCCGGTCGTAGGCGCGCTGCTGCGCGGGGAGCATGGCCACGCTGGTGACGTGCTCCTCGTAGGGCGGCAGGTCGGGGGCGACATCGGCCAGGCGCAGGAAGATGGTGTGCCGGGCCAGCCGCGCGATCAGCTGCGGCATCAGGCCGGGGATCTCCCGCCGCGTCGTGGTGCGGTTGGTGCGGCGCCGCGTGACGTGCCCGATCTCCGCGCCGTCCCCCTCCGTCTCCTTCTCCGTGATCTCGTACAACCCGTAGGTCTCGATCCAGCGCGCCAAGTCGGTGTAGGCGAACTCCTCGCGTGTTACCGGATCGAGGCGATACAGGAGATGAAAGAGACTACTCGCGGCCCCGCCATAGAGCGTGCCAGTCAGGGCGAGGACCTGGGGGATGGCGGCGGCGAGTTGGCCGGCGATGATGCCCTGCGCCGAACCATCGGCCTTGTAGTCCTGCACCTCATCCAGCACCAGCACGTCGAAGGCGTCGCGCCGGCGCTTGGCGATGTACGCGCCTAGCGGCACACGGCGGGGCGCGCCCCCGCCGCTCGCCTTCACCGTCCGTCCGTGCTCGAACAGGGCCACCGGCCGGTCTTTGCGTTGCAGGCCGGAGAGCTGGCCGTGCGGGACGCGCAGCAGCGTGGTGTCGGCCTGCCACAGCGGCGTGTGGCACGTCTCACAGAACAGGCGATAGCGCACGCACACCCGCGCGTCCATGATGGGAACGCCGAGCCGCTCCTTGCCCTCGCGACCGCACCGTTCCGTGTAGCAGATCATCGTGCCGCACTGGGGACAGCACAGCCGGCGCTCCTTGGTCCAGGGCATCAGCCGGTTCCAGACGGCCGGGCGGAGAGGATGACCCAGCTTCGCGCGCTCCTTACTCAGGACCAGGATGAGCGGAGCGCCCGTTGGCGCGTGGCGTAGCGCCACCTCGATCTCGCTGATGCTCTCGACCACCGTCGCCCGCACGCCGGGGATAGTCGCCTGCGCCTCGCGCACCCACTTGCCGACCAGATGGGTGGGGCAGATCACCAGCGCGTGCATCCGCGTGTGCGCGTTACTGTCGCGCTCCCGTGTGCGGCGCCAGGCGGTATACAACGCGGCGAGTGCCATGAAACTCTTCCCGCTTCCCATTTCCGCAGAGAGGATGGTGCAGCGGTAGCCCCGCTCCAGCGAGAGGGCGACGCCGGCCAAGGCGTCGGCCTGCCGCCCCAGGGGCTGGCGCGCCAGGCGCTTGACCAACGGACGGTACTCTTTGTAGAGCGTGGGGGAGTAGACGGGCGGGCAGGTGTCGAGGATGGCACGCGTCAGGCTGGCCCCGAACTCCTCCACGAACCACGAGAGGGACCGCTCCTTGTTGGCCGGCCGCGCGTCGATCCAGTCGCCCGTCTGGAGGTTGAGCAGCGTCACGCCGGTCTCGGCGCTCTCGCGCGTCACGCGCACACTGACGCTGTGCCCTTTCTCGTTCTCCTCCTCGTGGGCGCGTACGGTCCTGGCCTTGATGGCGCGCCCCTTGACGAGGTAGGGCGTGCCGTCCTGGGCGTGCAGCACGGTGTTGCGCAGCAGGCCGCTGACGCCGAATTGCGCCAGGTGTCCGCGCGAGAGCGGCATCAGTGGACGCAGCAGCGCCGGCGTCAGCGAAGGCCACAGGCGCTTCGTCACCTCCGGATCATCCCATAGGCCACCCGCCGCCGGCACGGCCTCAGCCACGCGTACCTGGAACACGGCGGGACCCGGCGTCGTGGGGACGATGTAGCGGTAGCCGTAGGCGCCGAGCGTGGGCAGGTCGGCGTCGGGCTCAGCCAGACCCCCCAAACGGTCGGCCTGGGGCGGGGCGGCCAGCGGGGAGGGCTTGCGCTCGCCGAAGAGGACGACCTGCTTGTAGGCGCGGTAGTCCGGCTCCGGGAACGTGTAGCAAGTGATCGTGGCGTACCAGGCGGCCAGGTATTCGGCCAGTACCCCCAGCGCCAGTTGCGGGACGACGAGGCAGAGGACACCGCCCGCGTGGAGCAGCGGGGTATGCGCCATCAGGAACTCCAGCTCGAACTGCCCCAGGTGGTAGGGTGGGTTGAGCCAGAGCAGGCCGAAGGCGTCCGGCGAGACCTCGACGCCGGTGAGCGCGTCGGCCTGCATGATCATGTCGCCGCCGAGCAGGGCAGCGCACTGGGCGGCGCGCCCTTCATGCAGTTCGATGGCACGCGCTACCGCGTCGGGGGCAAGGTGCTCCTGGAGGGCGCGCAGGGCCGTACCCTCGCCCGCGCAGGTATCGATGATGTGGATTTGTCCGCCGCTGTTGCCGTAGGGGCGGCGTAGGTAGGCGCACACAGGCGCCAGTAGGTGCGGCGGCATCGGATAGTAGCCCATCGCCGCGATTCCAGCCTCTCTCGACATAGGTGTCCTTTCTTTCTCGGAAGGCGCCGTGGATGTACACCGCCCCCTCCTCCCCGTGGCACGCACAGCCAGGGGGAGGAGGGGACAGGAATTGTCGCACGGCGTGGAAGTCTGCTGCCCGCGCTCAATACACAGCTTCGGTGACCTGATCGCCGAGAACCGTGGCCTGGTCGTAGATGTCGTCGAGGGTCACGATCCGCCGCTCGCCGTGGCTGTTCACGGCCCAGGCGACGCCAGCCACGTAGCGGAACGCCTCGTGGCCGCTCTCCATACCGACCGCGACGTGCCCTGCGGCCAGCAGCGGCGCGAGGGTCGCGACGATATCGGCTTCCACGAGGTCGCGGTAGCCCGTGGGGAAGCCGTCCTCGTTGCCGGTGCAGATGAAGCCAACGAGGGCGTGATCGTCGTCGTGCGCGATCGCTTCGACGCCCCAGCGATCGCAAAAGTCCGCGAACAGCGCCCGATTGGTGACGGCGAAATAGTTGGTGCGCGCGACGCCGTAGTAGCTAGCCATCCTGTCCTCCTCCTATTGATGTCGATGCACATGAGCATGGTGCGACGCGAACGCCGTGAAGTGGCGCCAGCCGAACCGTGGCGGGCTGGTACGGGCGCCGCCCCACGGCGTTCACCCGATCCGCGTCCCCGCCGCTGTCGTCGTCACCTTCCCGGCCAGTGTGATCGGGGCGTGACGGGCACTCACTCTGGCCGGCCCGACCGGCGGCCTGGCTCGTGTGCGCCAGGTCGCCGGTCACTTCAAGCGGCCTGGACGCCGACGGGGATGGGCAGGTCGCCGTAGGGGGAGTCACCGGCCCGCGCGGCCGAGATGTCGGCGCGCAACGTCGTTGGCACGTCGCACTCCCACGCCTCGCGCAGCACCGGCCCCCACACTATGAGCGGGCGCGCTTCGCCCTTGGCGCGCGCCCGCCGCCACAGCCACCCCGCCCACGCGGGGTCGACTGGCTCGTCGAGCAGCGCGATCAGGAAGGCGGTGTAGACCTCTTCGGCCGCCTGGTCCGGCCGGTCGCGCCGAAGCGTGACGACGAAGGTCCGCTCGCCCACGCCCAGCCGCGTCGCGTCGCACTCCCGTCCGAGGACGAGCGTGTGCGAGAGGCGCGCCGACACGCCGCGCCGCAGCCGCTTGTAGCCACCCTCCGTGCGGCCCCACACCGGCGCCCACGGTCCGAGCGGCGGGGTCGCCTGCACATCCAGCCGCTTACCCGTCGTCAGTTGGGCCGAGAGGTAACGGGCGGTCGAGGCCGCGCCCCACAGGCTCAGCAGCCGCAGCGTGCCGTCCGCTCGCATGGCTCCGCCGTCGCTCTCGCTCTGCAGGCCATCGCCTGCGACGACGGGGAGCATGCCGCCGGATCGCTCCTTATTCCCCTCGCCCACTTTCCTCTTTTTGGTCGACTCGGTTGATGCGCGGGGTGCTCCCTCGGCAACCGGCGCCCCGTCGTCCGGGACAGCGGCATGGCGCGCGTCCTCCACCGTGTCGCTCGTCGCGCCATCCGCACTCAAGGGGTCCGCGTGTCGCCGTATCGTTTCCATCACTTCATCTACTCCTTGTTCCATGCAACCCATCAACCCATCGGCGGGCCGTCTCGCCCAAGGTTGTAACGTTCCCTGCCAGGTCGCCCACCTCGATCGCCGGCTAGACCAGGCAGTAGCCGCCATCGCACGCGGCGGCCGGCGCGATGTCCAGCGGCAGTTGCTCGCCGCAGGACCACGCCCGCGCCCACTGTTCCAGCGTGCGGCGCGGACGCGCGTCAATGAAGACGCAGGCGAGTCCGCGCCGCGCGACCACCGCCTGCTCCCACTCCACCGCTTGCTGCCAGCGCCCGTCGGCGCGCTGCTCCCACACCTCACGCCACTGCGCTGGCCGCTGATACTTACACCACCAACACCCTGACTTCACGGGGACCGCGCCGAACGCCTCCTGGCAGAGGCGTACGCAGTCACGGCGGAACAGGCGCGCCTCGATCAGGGGATAGCGTTTGGTTTCCCACGGCCGCTCCCCGCCCGTGCGGGCGCGGTGCAGCTCGTCCAGGCTGATCCCGATGTGCTTCTCCACACCGCCGTCACGGTCCCATCCGCGCCGCTTGCAGGCGCGCTCCATTACATCGACCTTCCACTCGACCGTGCAGACGCGGTTGGAGCGCAGCGGGTAGGCGGCGCGCCGCTGGTATGCCTCGCGGATGTCGGGGCCACGCGAGGGCGAGACGTGCCGCTCCAGGGTGATGAAGGGCACGCCGAGCCGCGCGCAGTAGGGCTTGGCGATGCGCTCGATGAAGGCGTAGGTCTCGGGGCGCTCGTTCCTGGGATCGCAAAACCAGATCTCCTCGGGCGCGGCGCCAGGGTAGCGCCCCTGGCCGAGCAGCGCGAGGAGGGCATGTGACTGCACGCCGCCCCCGAAGGAAAGGACGCGATGTGGTCCGTTCATCTGTTGCCCTCCGTCCGCTCATCCCGCGCGGCCTCCAGGAGCCCGTCGACCGCATCGGCAAGCTCCCCTAACGACGGGGCGGTCAGCAGAGCGGCGAACTCCCGCTCCAGGCATGCTGCGGCGGCGCTATAGGCTGCGTCGTCTTGGCTGCGGGAGAGGCAGAGCAGGGCGGCGAGGATGTCCACCTCGTTGGCCGGCGGCGTCATGGCGACGTGGTCGGCCAACAGGCGGACAAAGCGCTCCCGCTCGCCGGGTGAGCGGAAGGGCAAACAATAGAACGAGGCGACTCCGCTGACGACCCATCCGTATTGGTGCGTCGGTGGGGTCGTGTCAAGCGTCAGCGCACAGTGGACGATCTCCCTGGTGGGCATGACAACCTCCTTATGCGTGTGTAGGCAACGAATGCTGCTACGCCGCGCCAACGTAGCGGCGCAGGGCGGCAAGGTCGTGGCGGATGGGCGCTTGGCACGCGTCAAGTTGCCGGATGCGCGCATCACCGTAGAGGACGGTCGAATGGTCGCGATGGAGGAGTTGGCCGATGTGGTCGGAGGTCAGCCCCTCCCGACGCAGCAGGTGCATGGCGACCTGGCGCGCTAGCACGAGAGGGGCGGTGCGCCGCCGCGAGAGGAGCTGCGCCCGCGTGAAGCCATAGTAGCCGGCCACCTGGTCGACGAGCGCCCACGCCACGGCGTCCCCCACGCAAGGACCGTCGTGGAGACAGAGAGGTTTGGCCGTCCTCAAGGCGGTGTCGAGGGAGGGGCTCCACGCGGCGATGCGCTGACGATGGTCGCGCCCGGCGAGCACGATCAGGCGCTCCGGGGCAACCAGGCACGCCAGTTCCCCCTGGGCGAACGGCTCCCCGCGCAGCGCCTCCAGCCCGTCGAGCAGGATGGCCTGTTTCGCCGCCAGGGCGCGGCGAACGAACGGAGTCATCTCGCGCCGTAGGGTGTCGCGCCACAGGGCGGCGAAGTCGGCGCCGGTGCAGGCCAGCACCCGCTCACCTTGCCCTGCGGAATACAGTTCTGAGGCCGCCGTGGCAAGGATGGGCGTGGCCATGCCCGCCGGCCCTGCGGCGAGATAGAGCGGGGCGACTTCCGCGCCGTGCAGATACGCCTGCACGGTTTCCCGCACCTGCTCCCTGGCAATCTCGCGCGCCGGCGCCGCTTCCGGCAAATTGTGTATCGTATGCGTGTTCATGTGCTACCTGTCGCCTCCAATGTAACTCTGGAATGGAATGAGGGTGACGACGCCTCGTATCTCGTCCAAACATTTTGGCTCCTCCAGTCCGGCGCAATTCTGGAACGCGAACTTTCTGCCCACCGTATCTGCGGAACGCGGACTTTTCGTGGCCATCGCGCGCACGCCAACTCTAGGCGTCGGCTGCGGCGTGATTGCGTCGCGGATGGCCGGTTTCACCCCTGTCGGTCGAAAAGTGCGCGTTCCAGAGATGCGTTGGATTGCGTTCTATTCCAGAGTTACGTCGGACGCGTCACTACCCCCAGCCCAGGCCGCGCTCGTGGAGACTCGTGTAGGCGCCTGCGCTGACAATCAGGTGGTCGAGAACCTCCACGTCCAGGAGCTTGCCAGCCTGGACGACCTCACGCGTGAGGGCGACGTCCTCGGGAGACGGGTCGACGGCCCCGCTGGGGTGGTTGTGCGCCAGGATCAGGGCGGTGGCGTTGCGGCGCACCGCCTCGCGGAACAACTCGGCGATGCGGACATGGCAGGCGTTGACGGTGCCGTTGTAGAGCGTGACGGCGGCGATGAGCCGGTTCTTGGTGTCGAGCAGCAGGACACGCATCTGCTCGGACTCCAACGCGCCCATCTCGGCCAACACGAGGCGCGCGGCGTCGCGCGGGCTCGTCACGCGTGGCCGCTCCTCCCGCGGCTCGACGACGAGGCGCGTCGCCAGGTCGAGGGCGTCCAGCAGGCGTCCGGCCTGCCGGCGGGTGAGACCATGAGCCGCGCGCAGGGTGGGCGCGTCGGCGCGCCGGAGCGCCCCGAGCGAGCCGTAGTAGCCGAGCACGCGCGCGGCCATGTCCGGCGCGATGCCGGCGACACGGGCCAGGATGGGCGCTGCTGGGTCGGG
>JAABUJ010007050.1_pt1 | contig 10624 bp, 3 predicted proteins | sample 5559131 | NCBI WGS metagenome assembly JAABUJ01 (sample SAMN10711875, study PRJNA513366) | rock metagenome | isolation source: Antarctica rocks | place: Antarctica: Victoria Land, Mt New Zealand nord | collected 2016-01-07 | reverse complement strand
GACAGGCGTAACCGACCTTTTACGTTTGATACCGCGTGGTTGCGGTTTGGAATGTATAGTGGCTGTTTTACCTTGGGTTTTCAATGGGTCCAGCAATGGTTGCCGCCCATATCTCTTAACCTCTGACTTTGCTCGTGGTGGGGACATGATGATTGGGAATAAGAGGAGGGGAGACAAAAGTCTTCTTCAACCGATGCGCTGTAGGATGGTGTGTTACGAACATGCCAGCAGGAGGTGTGGTGGTTGGCAGGCAGCGAAGCCTTGGCGGCGGCACAGTCTTGGGGCTGTGACAGTAACTGACCTAATTGGTCCATGAGTCATCGGGATCATCCGCCGCCCGCCTGAAACACATCGTTCTACTTTTAGATTGGCTGACACCGACCAACAACAATAATCTAAACAACCAAACTCAGACCAACAAAGCATAACAGCCTCAGTCATGGCATGCGCTGACCCCTTCCTCCAACTCGACGACCAGAGCTTCGCTTTGCAGCTTCAACGCGAAGAGATCGAAGCTCAGCGCGAGCTTCAATCCGGCAAATGGACTGAAGATAGTCCTCCGGATTATGCATTAGCATTCGATGACTTCGAGGCCGAGCTCAAGAAGGCGACTGTTCTGGTCGAGGATCTGAAGTTCGCTCACAGCATTGCTAAAGCTGTTGATTCTGATGCTGTGGCCATCGAAGAATCAAGGGTCGAGGAGACACAGTCTGTTCAAGATCGAGACCTCGCCCTAAGCTTGAATGAAGACGAGGATCAGCCATCTCAGGATGTCACCGATTTGTCAGGGATGTCTCGCATCGGAGCGGAGTCGGCTGAATGGGACTATATCCTACGAGCTACAGAAGCTTCGACTTTCAGCATCGAGTCTCGTAGCACCGATGCGGGCCCTTCGGCCCATTATGCTCTCCACCAGAGAGCTGTCCTTGAGAAATTGCCCCAGCTCAAAATTGAATGCATTGTCTGTGGACAGTCCGTTCATCCTCATTCCATAGTGCGTTTGGTATGCAGTGATGTATATTGCAAGCCATGCCTCAAGTCCTTCTTCCTACGTGTTACCAAGGACGAAAGCCTTTTCCCACCAAAATGTCACCGCCAACCAATTGATATCTCGACCATCGAAGCAGACTTCTCAGTCGAAGATTTGACCGCCTATCGAAGTGCTGAGCTGGAGTTTACCAGCACGGATAGAGTTTACTGCGCTGACCCGGAGTGCGCAAGGTTTATTCCCATGCCGCAGCGAACCCCGGATTGTGCTTCCTGTGAGGCCTGTAGTGGTCAAACTTGTATGCACTGCAAAGCACTAGCACATGATGGGGATTGCCCAGCAGATGAGGCAAGGCAGGGCCTTATTGATTTCGCGGATGAGCAAGGCTGGAAGCCCTGTTTTGGATGCGGTGAAATGGTGTTTCGGTATGAGGGCTGTGATCACATGACGTGGGTGATACTTACTCCTACCCGTCGTGTAAGTGAAACTGACCCAAATTACAGTTGTAGATGCAGCGCCGAGTTCTGCTACAGATGTGGTGTAAAGTGGAAGGAATGCCTATGTGGCGACTGGGTGCCGGAACTACTCAATCGAAGAGCTCAGCAGGTTGTTGACAGAGAGGCTCCATGGCCTTTGGAACCTGCTATTCGTCAACAGCGCGTGGTGGCTATGGCACGGGAGCTACAAATAAACCATGAGTGCGAGCACAGTGGCAAGTTCACTAAACTTGAAGGATCGCGCCGCGGCAAGGTCTGCGAGATGTGTGGCACGAGACATCGCAAGTACATACTGTCTTGTAAACGTTGCCACATGCTAGCCTGCGAAGACTGTCGACGCCATAGACTGTAGGCCCTCGGGTCTGTTGTTATCGAGGAAATGGTCCCATCAAATCAGGCATCCTCCAGACAAAGCATTCTCCACGTGATCTCTTTGACGGCATTGAGGCCCAAAAGAATGCTATAAACGGTTATATAGCGGACGAATTTGGGAACAATGATGGATATTTGGACCGAAATCTTTGGGCATCAAGAGTCATGCGTTATTGTAACGTGATAGGACAAAGCAGGCGTTTTTTCAATCTATTCTTCATAAAGCCAATTGCAACCGGGCGGGTTAGCTCGTACAGTAGCAAGTAGGTGGAGCAACAATCTGTGCAGCCAATTTCTTTGATACCTCTGGTTGCCTTCTTCCCATCTCTTGATTTAGTCGCAACATCTTCAACCTCTGATACCTGAAATGTACCCTCTCAAATCTCGAGAGCACATCACATTTGAATGCTTCCACACTCCTGGTTTCTAAGAGGGCAATCTCAGGGCGGTTTTCCCATCCACAACCACTTCATGACAATGTCAAATGAAACACGCCTTTCTACTTTTAGATTGGTAACCACAGCGACGGATCAGAAGGTGGTATGGGGCAAGGGATCGGCCAGCTGCCACCACAGGCCGCCGCGCAACTTGGGTCTCTGTGTACTAGATGATAAAGGTATCTCCAAGGATGGCTTCCAGCTTAACCTTGCAAATTAGTAGTCAAGCGAATGGCACTCATGGCAATCATCTTATTTGAAGCAGCTGCACCGAAACATGGCGAGCTTTTGTACGCTCCTCCTAGTTGTAATGATATAGAGACGAAACAGGATATCATTATCAAAAATCACCCCGGATTTCCTCTTCCGTGAAATTTATACGCCTAAGAGCTTGACAACAAATTTAATTCTTAAAAGGCCAGGCTAAGAGCCATTTTGGTCGATTCTTCTTCGTTTTTGATAATTGATCCAAGAATTGTTCACGAACCTTGTCCAATTTTTCTTTGAAAAGAGCGTAGTTTTTTGGCTTTACTCATTCATGCTAACCTCTATCGACTATGTCGAGTGATTCTAAAATTTGGGTCATCAACTTTAGCCCTTGTATCCATTTCGCTTTCTCAATTTTTTGAGCGAGAAAGTCTTCAAAAGTGAAGTACAAAGAACAAGTTGGGCAAGCTCGCGTTTGAACAACAAGTAGCCCTTGGCACTCGCGCTAGACTTGCATAAGTTGTTTCTTGATCAAAGATTTCCCATCTTGCAATAGATTATTAGCAAACGTGATGATTTGGCATCCAAGGCCCTTTTGATGGCGCAAGGCGTCATAGACCTTCTTGTTTCTTTGGAGCGACAGAATCTCGTATGCTTTGAAAAGAGATTGTTAAGATAATAGAGATTTGGCGCGCTCCTACTCGATCTCGTTCATGTTATCGAAGTCGTTAAGGAGAGAAAAGGTATCAAGTCCTTTCATTTTTGGTTCCTCGAAATCAAGAAATGATGAATGACCAACTTGCATAAAAAATGACTCAACATGTGTTGATTGCTAGTCTATAAGACAAGTGATCTCAATTGACTTTTTTGGGTTAACAAATATGTTGTCGCTATGCAAATCGTTATGCCATAGACAAGCAAGCAATATACTTCTATCGACTAGCAGAAGATAGCTAGCCACTTTTAGATAATCATTTAATCTTGATAGCTTAAAGTTTCGACATATTTGATATAATCTTGGTCCATTGACGATGTCGAATGGCCTTGGAAGTTGCTTGACTTCGTAAATGCATTAAATCTCACGTCTTTCTATAGAAGTAACGTACTCTTTAGCAATAGTCCCTAAAAATAAGTTAACCAATATTTGACTTAGTAAGAAACTTAGAACTCTTATAAGGGCCCCAATCGAAGTTAATATTTGCACGATCGTTATCACAAGATTTGTGATTCGTCGTTGAACCAATAGAAAATTGAGCGTTTATCATTGATCTTCCAGTATTATTAGTATAAAGCACATTCTTTCGAGTAGAATGCTCCAAATCCTTCGTGTAGTACAAACTATTATATTCTCTAAAAGACGTCGAGATCAAAGTTGTTTTAATCTTGACGATCTTTTCAATTAAGTTAAGCTTATTTTCTCCACAAAGAGTTGATCATTTGTGACTTAATAAAACTTCTTTAGCTTCTTTCATTATAATGAATTTTGCCTCGATTAAGTTTTCTGTAGCTTTCGAATTTCATGCGTACATCTCGAGTGTAAATAGTTGAAGAATCGTCCTAATCTTAAGGACAAGATTAGCCCTTAATATTATAACGTGAAAACATACTTATAAAATTCATCGTTGCAACTTCGCTCGCAATCGTGTAGTGAGATCGCTCGACGTTAGGATTAGAAAGTTTAACTATAACTTGTTTCTTGTCATTCATAGTCAAGAGAAAGACTTTACTATATTGGTCTTCTAGTAATTTGCGAATCGTCGCGCATAACCTTGACGCAATTGAGCTTGCGACAATGTGGACCAATTCGTTTATATCGAATTGAATATGACGACAAGCCATTTGCTTTTTCTCGTCGAAGAGGAATCTCTCGACTATGTATCGAAAGAAGTCTTGATTCTCGTTTTAATCATGACAGTCTAGTCGCATTCTAGAGATTGAAGAAGATATTAAAAAAGCTAAACTAAAGACTTTTCTGCGAGATTGAGCGATGTCGCAAATCTTTCGAGTTACTTCGCCCAACTTGCCAAAGCTACGTCGCTCCATTGAGCTACTAGAGATATAATAGTAGCAATAGATGAAGCGAGAGCTAGTCGACATCACCATGCTAATAGTAGGGATGTCTATAGAGATGGCCATTGATAATTCCGAGCCTCGCAGCAATATCGCGAAAGGATTTCCGCACTCTAATTCCAAATACCAGAAGTCTAACCAATTACTGGCAGAATCGACTCGTCAACCTTCGTACTTTGCGAAGGCCTACGCTTGTGTAGCTGCCCAAAGAGGGGCGACATTTGCTACTATCAACCACTATCCTGCTCGCATCACCATTAGTCGCTATCTTACAACGCCTGCATATGCGTGCGCATGTCCCAAAGTGGGAACTCTACAAAGTGCAACAAAAGTATATATGAAGGCGAGCAAGTCTTCGCTTTTTCTTTTGTAGAATCCTTTCTACAAAATCAACTACGCTCCTTAGAGATTCATTCACGTTTATTGAGGGAGATTTAAGGTCTTAGATATATCAAAGAATTACCTATTGCATCGCAAGAAAATCTCTCAAATTTCGCTATAAGTAAAGATGTCTTATCTTGTATCAAATTGGAACTCATGCGAAACCAAGATAACAATGGCAAACTCCCTAGTTAGATGTCTCGATAAAATGATGAAGACGACCACAAAGACCAAATCTAATATCAAGAAAATATGTTAGCTTGTTGGAGATGTAGGCACTCGATGTTTTCCACCTCTTATCCATGATTCAAAGATAGACGAAAGGCTAGATCTAGAAGATCAAACGAACGATGACAAGAAAAGACGATTGAAATTCCAAGTCAATAGAAATGCGAAGAATACCACTTTGAAAGATATGGTAGCGAAAGATTCTCATAAAGTATATGCGACTGTAGACGTGGCCATCGATCAAGCAGCGACATCGAAGAATGCCAAAAAGATTTTCGAGGAGCTTAAGAAAAAGGTCAAAGGTTGACTCATTGCAATTTGGCAATGGGTGTACGTAGTAGAGCTCCTATAAAGAGATTAGTGTAACGACGAGGGTTGCTCAAGTATAGGTGTAGGGACAAGTCACGTGCGGGTGAAGGTATTGGTCTTGGTACTTGGTAACTTAGGTGTCGAGTACAATTGTTAAATTGCTAACATGAGTTGAACACGTCGAATCCATAGGGGATTCGACTGCTATTATATAGGAGAGTCATTCCGTGCCAAGACCTCCTGTTCGCCATGCTCGTTGTACGAGCATCACGAGCGAACCCCATGCTCACCTTGCTCGTCCGACGAGCATCCCGAGCATGATCAGATATACGGGTTGCGCCGTATCATCTGTACTTGTTAAGTCCGTGCTTAACAATTGGACAGAATTTATGCGCTAGAACTGTTTATTATCTGCCAGCAATGTAAGAGGGGTCCCTTTCGTCAAACTTGCTGCGTAAGATCTGAAGTGAGTCATACAGGCACCAGCGGTTGAGGGTTCTAGGCAGCAAGGCGGCCGCTTGCGCAAACTGGAGCCGGGCCTAAAGTAGCCCGTTCAGGCCCTAGGGTGCTACGCCTCATAATTGCCTACGAGGCAGTGCAAAGCTCTCTCAATGCTCCCTCAGGGTTGCCTTGGCAGGACGGGACGGGTATGTGCGTCACGGAAGCCTCCGTTTCCGTTTGCTCGGGAAGCTATTGTAAAAGTTATTGCCCTGCTTCTTCAAATAGGCATATTGGAAAGGGCGACATCCAACAAGGACAGTTGAAGACGCTTTTCAGAAAGTATATCATAACTGTGAAGAGGTGTAGGAACTTTTGGCGCAGCAATTTGCTTAATGATCTTTTTAAAGGTTTAGAAGGTTGCACGAGATTTCCGACTTTCTTTATGCCCCAAGTTCGCTATTCGAAACAAAATGCGACCCGCCAGCACATCTGTATCCACCAGCCTGCTTGATCCAGCGAAATCCTGCAACGCAAACCCCCATCTCTCTCAACTTGACTTGGACCTGTAGCTCTTCTTTCCGCTTTCGCTCGGCATCCTCCCGAATCTTTCTGAGCCTTTCGTCAGCCTCTGCTTTTGCACGTCGACCAACTAGTTCTTTGAGCCGTGCTTCCTCGTGTCGGCGCTTGAATTCCTGCAACTTTTCATTTCTGGCCGCTTGTGCAGCCAAGAGTTTGACTTCCTTTGCAAGGGCGACTGCCTCCCGGGCTGCCAGACGACTCTCATCTTCGGCAGTAGCCACAGTACTGTCGATAGAGTTCTGAGCTAGTTCTTGTGATGCTTTGTCAGCTTGGAGTCGGTCCCAGATTGAGTCGGTGACACCTATGTCGCGTTCATCTGACGCCTCGGACACTTGTATAGGCACGTCAACGGGCGCACTTGAATTTCTAGACACGTCTTGAGTCGGTGCGGTAGACTGCATCGTTTTCAATGCATTTGGACGTTCGACCAGATCCTGCGTAGCCTGGTCATTCTGCTGTAGTCTTGTTGACTTGGGGCTGTTCATGACTGAGCGCGCTCTTCTTCCAGCCAAGAAGGTTGTGAGGATGTCCACGATTTGCCAACAGGAGACAGTCAATTTCGATGTCGAGCTGCCTGCGTTTCGAAACGTGGTGCTTGTGATCGATTTGGAGATAGTTTGGACGTCGCGGCCGTTGCCCCAAGAAGGAAGACTGGAAAGCTCTCGGAACAGGGAGATGATTTCCGAGAACGACGCACGTGTATTGAGGGATCGGAATCTTCGTCGTTGGTCGTCGTCGCCGGCAGGTTCAGCGAGAGGCACATCTGCATCAGCCCCAAATAGCGCATGTCCTACACACAAGACGAACTCGCGCACAGTCGTTGCTTCCATCTGCTCAACCTCGTCTAGCGTGCACTTGAAAGCCTTTTCGACCTCCCGTGCCAACTCCATGCCCATCAACGAGTCAATACCAAAGTCGGCCATATCTGCGTCGAGCTCCATCTCCTCGGCTGGAATGCCCGAGACGCTGGCTACAAGATTCCGCACTTCGTCGGTGATATCCCGCCTGCCGGATGGTGGCGATGGAGCTGCCTTGCCCGACTTGGTCTTTGTCGAATCTTTTTTCTTGGTTGGCTTGGGCTTTGCAACTACTGCAGTGGCATCAGTGGTCGCAGGTAAAGCAGCAGGCGGGGCAGAGTCACGAGGAGCTGCAGATGAGGCTTTGATACGCAATGCTGATTCATCTTTCGTCATTCGAGCCAGCATCTTACTCATGGATGCCTTGGCTACACACCCATACTGCAGGCCCAACATAACCTCGACGAGCTGTCTCGTTGTAGCATCGAAAACAAAGAGGTCGGTCATGAACATTTTATCGCCCTGGGGCAAATGTCGAGCGTACACATGCCACACGTCGGTTTCGGCCCGGTCCGCGACGGTGTGCTTGGGCGAGCGCATCGACAGCTCGCACCCATTGGCAATGTACATTTCTCCCGATGGAACATCGGTCATGGCATTCACCCACAAGCCGCCGACCTGGCTGAATGAGTCGCTCAATGGCACATCGAGCCAAGTATCGGCTCGTCGATGCTGTCGGTCCAGCTGCACACGCCCAGCACACTCACCGCCACGGCCGACGACGTATCTAACGCCTCGGTAGATGTCACTGTAGTCGACAACAGGACTAAATGCGCGGTACACTTGACGTCCTTGCAGCGATTCGACACCGTCCTCATCCAGGCTAAGATCCAGAATTTCTTGACATCGTGTGTGGCTGGTGAGGCGCTCAAATTGCGCGAACTCTTGCACATAAGCCGGGTCTGTAGATGAACGCATGGACACGCGCGTTTTGGCATGTATTTGAGGCTTTTCAACCGCCGCGTCCTTCTCGACACTGAAGATTTGCCCGCTCCACTGCATCATCTCTTTGTCAAGCGCGGATAATTCAATGTAAAAGGCGCGGGATGGATCTTCGCAGATGGGCATGTGGTTGATCAGATCACGAACGACCGGTTGCATACCTTTGGCCTTCCAGTCCGGATGCAGACTGTATAAAGCTTCGATGATCATGTCGCATTCAACTGTCCCAGGGCAAATAGGTGCCGTCTGCGCAATGACATGGCCGAGAACGAAACCCTTATATTTATCCGACTGCGTGTTGATGCGGAAACGGGCTGTTTTCTGTTTCTTGTCTTGGTATCCGACAAAGTCCCACAGGGCGAGCGGCTTGGGTTCGAGGGCTCCGGCCTGCTGCTTGCTCCAAACCTCACCTCTTTCTTTCACAAGCGCCTCAGCAGCCTCTCGAACCTTCTCAGCCGGTGATTTCAGTGGCAACCAATGACGCGATGCGGGTGACTTGTCAAATTGGTATGGCGGCAGAAGCAAAGACGCATACTGGAGTGTTTGTTGCTGGTGGTGGGCCCAGAACGCCATGCGCAATCCCTGCTTCCAGAGCGCGACGGTGGCGTCTGTCAGCCCGTCAAATCCCTTGGTATTGGTAATCGAGGCGGCTTGGAAGTAGTGCTCTGGAGTCGCGACATTGCTCTGGGCGAGGGCACGGGCTGCCATGACAGTGATGGTGGAATTGGAACCAGCCTCCAGGAACACAGCTTGCGGATGTCGTTTGGCGAGACGCTGCACAGCATGGTTGAAGAAGACCGGCTGACGCATGTGTTGAGGAACGAACGTCCAGTCCAGCAGCTCATTGCTCTCTTGAGTTGCGCGTTCCACAGGGATGACTGGCTTGTGGAAAGTAAGCCCTTTGCCAACCTGCCCTAGGCCAGCAACGAGCTTCTCGACCAGGGCTGAATGAAAGGCATTGGTCACGCTGAGACGCTTGTTCTTGGTGCTTGAGAACTTGGCAGACGAAACCATAGTTTGCTGCAGGGCGTCAACAGCGGCAGTAGATCCAGCAAGGGTGAAGCTGCGCGGTCCGTTATAGCATGCGATATTGACGGAGCCATTCCGGCCGGCAGACCGATTGACTTCCTGCAGAAGACTCTCCACTAGATCCAGATCGGCTTCTACCGCGACCATCGCTCCAGGATCGGTTCCCCAGGAATCGCGCACCAGCTTGGCCCTCGCTGCCACGAGTCGAACCGTGTCCCGGAGGCTGAGAGAGCCAGCCACGCACAGCGCTGTAATCTCCCCAAAGCTATGGCCTATAACGGCCACGACCTTGGTCTCAAGCCCACAGTCCATCCAAGTCTTGGCACATGAGTACTGCATAGCAAATAGCACGGTCTGCAGCTTGATCGGATCTCGGATAGGCTGCTGCGAGAATATGTCAGGGTAGATGGATCCCAGACCAAGAGACGTTATCATTCGGTCGCATTCATCGAGGTGCAGACGAAGCATAGTTACGCTATCGTATAGCTTACGGTCAAGCCCGACGAAAAGCGAGACCTGGCCACCGAAGCACAAGATGACGGGTCTGCTAGCCTTGGCCGGTGTGACTCCTGCTCGTAGAGCCGAGTCCTTCTCCGGCGCAGAGGCCACCTGGGCCAACTTCTCCTGAAACTCGGCCATCGAGCGACAGCTGAAAATGAAGCTCTGCGCCAACCCACGATTGGATTGCCGGTTCAGAACGTATGAGATATCGGCTAGCGTGCTGGATTCTTGAGGCAATGAACGGCAATAAGAGGATAGCTTAGCAGCGTACGCAGAGATGGCCCGAGCGTCGAGGCCTGGGATCCAGAAAGGATATTGTGAAGTCTCTTCGACGGCCATGCTCGGTCTCAGAGACTTGGGTGGTTGCGCGACAATTAAGCTGGCATTGGACCCGCAAGCGCCATAATTGTTGATCAGAGCCATTTTGTGATCCTCCTCCCAGGGCCGCAATTTGGTGACCACTTCCATCATATCATCAGCCCGCACGTCGATGCCGTGATTCATCTTATTGAAGCTGGCCTGAGGCGGAATGAAGGCGCCCCGCATCATCATGATGACCTTGATCAGCGCCAGCACGCCGGATGCGCCTTCCGTATGACCTATATGGCCTTTCACAGATCCGATGGGAAGCTTCTTTACGCGGCCAGAGGCAGGGCCTCCAAGCGCGGTGCGAATACTTTCGTATTCGGCTGGATCTCCAACCGGAGTGCCTGTACCATGTGCCTCGACCAGGGAAATATCCCGCGCCGCGACCTTGGCTGAGCGTAACACGTCCGTGAACAGTCG
>JAABUJ010007049.1_pt1 | contig 10626 bp, 11 predicted proteins | sample 5559131 | NCBI WGS metagenome assembly JAABUJ01 (sample SAMN10711875, study PRJNA513366) | rock metagenome | isolation source: Antarctica rocks | place: Antarctica: Victoria Land, Mt New Zealand nord | collected 2016-01-07 | reverse complement strand
AGCCAGTCCTTGCACGAGAGCAACCATCTGGCATCGTTGAAAGCCGCCGGTTCATGTTGCTTAAGCCACGCACAGATCGGCGCCAATGAGCCCGCGAATGGCTCTTGACCGGTCAGCGCGACGGCGGCTTCGAGCGTGCCATCGCTGCGCCATCGATCGAGAATGCCCTCGGCCCGCGTGTCGACAGCGAGCACGGCAGGCCGAACCGGCTGCCCGTCCGATCCAACGAGATACAACCCGTCACCGTGTGCAACCATCCCCACGCCGTCGATGGCAGAACCGACCACGGCTGCAGCGCTCAGTGCTTCGCCTATAACCAGGTCGCATTGGGTCATCAGCTCGTGCATGTCACGCTCGACCTGATGGGGCGCTGGAGTCCGAGCCTGAGTCGGCCGCGACGAGGAGCCAAGGACCAGCCCATCGTGGTCGATAACGATGACTTTGAGCGTCGTTTGTCCGCTGTCGATACCTAACAACATCAGTTCACCTCGCAGCGGCTTGCTCATTTTTAAGGAAGTCGGCGATCTGTTCTGCGATCAACGCACCGGAGCGTTGGAATGACGCGGGAGTGTCTCCTGCGAAGTGCGAGGTGAGGGTCACGTTGTCGAGTGAGCGCCAGGGGCTCTCGCTCGGCAGCGGTTCCTCGTCGAAGACATCGAGAGCGGCCCCCGCCAGCGGTCCGTGGACGAGGGCTTCGTACAGTGCGTCATAGTCGACAAGCCTGCTGCGAGCGGTGTTCACGAAGTATGACCCGGGGCGCATGGAGGAGAAGAGTTGGCTGGAGATAAAGCGGGTGTTCTCCTCGGTCAAGCGCGCGAATACAGTGACTAGGTCGCTGCGACTGAACACCTCCTCGAGACTCACTGCGAGCACCCCATCTTCCGCAAGGACGCGTGGGTCGGTGAACGGGTCGTAGGCGATGATCGAGGTGTCCAACCCAGTGAGCAGCCGTACGAAGCGTCGGGCGACGGCACCATACCCCACGAGGCCGACCGTTGCGCCGGTGAGCTCACGTGGGCGAGAGGAAAATTCCTTCCTCCAGCCACCGTCGGCGATGCTGCGATGCGCACGCACAATGTTACGCATCTCGGCGAGCGAGAGAGCGAGTGTCATTTCAGCGACCGCTATGGCATTCCGGCCCTTCACACCACGTACGTCGATTCCTCGGAGCCTCGCCGCTTCGCTGGCGATATTCTCCGTCCCTGCCCTTGCCGCAAAGACAGCTTGGAGCCGTGGGGCAGTCTGGATCAGGTCGCTGCAGATGGGGGCAAAGTGGACAACCAGAAGCTCTGCCTTGCTCACGGCTTCTATCAATTCGTCCGGTAGCGCAACCGCGTCCGGGCCGTGCAGTTCGATCTGGTGCTGCTGCGCGTGTAGTGCGTTCGGTCCCCCTTCGACGGACCAGTCGAAGACGGAGATCGGGCCGAAGTCGGGACCCAGCCTTGTGCGGATGGCATCGGCGAGGAGCGTGCCAGGGACGAATACGTCCCCGATCACAACCGTACTGAGCTGGCTCATGATGCCGGTGACTCGTGGACTAGGCGGTGAAGCTGTGTGGCAGTGCCCGAGGGATCGGCTGACTGCCAGACGTTGCGTCCGTAAACCAGACCGCGAGCACCCGTTGACAGTGCTTCCGTGGTCTGGTTTACGAGATCTTCCTCCGTGTCCACCTTCGGCCCACCCAGAAGGAGCACCGGAACCGGGCATGACGTAATGACTTCACGCATCGAGGTCACGTCGCCCGTGTACTGCGTCTTCACGGCATCTGCGCCGAGCTCGGCGGCCAGCCGACATGCGTACTTCAGTGCGCTGGCGTCCGCCTGATTGATTGCGCGCGAACCCCAGAGCACGGTCTCGACGATGACAGGGAGCCCGACGGCGTGTGCCTCTCGTGCTGTGCGGGCCACAGCTTGCGCGTTGTCAGCCGTCGTTGCGTCCGAGCGATATCCCAGGATCAGGAAGAGAACAACGGCATCTGCGCCCATGGCAGCCGCCTCCGGCCCGCTCACCAGCACCCGATATTCCTCGCCGTCTCCAGCTAGTCCTTCCGGTTGGAGCTGACCCATGAAGATGAAATCGGAGCGCAGAAGGACCGCAGGTGCATGCCTGTGCGCGAGGAGATGGCGATGCCGGTCGAGGATGCCGGGGGAGACAAGGACTCCTTCGGCTCCTGATGAGTCGACCGCCGAGATGATCGCGGAGGGATCCTCACCGCCACCCGAGGCGTCGGCACCGAGGCCGCGGTCGAAGGCGACCACGAGGGCGCGCTTGGTCTCGGGGTGGAAGAGTCGGCCGAGACGCATGCTGCATGCTTCCATTTCCAGATGCTCCTTCTGAGCGCTCAGAGGTTCAGACGTGATGACCTTCATGTAGTCCTCGATTGAGCCGATGAGATCGGGCACGGAGTGGAGGACCCCTCGCCTGATGGCCTTGTTCGTCAGTTCCCGAAACCAGCGTTCCACCAGGTTCAGCCCACGACGAGGAGGTCGGGGGGAAATGCAGGTGGTAGCGGAGGGCCTGGCCAGCCACGCCTTTACGTTCGACCATTTGCGGGTGGTGTAGTTGTCTAAAACCATGTGCACCTCAAGTCTTTGGGCACTTGCTTATCCACGGTGCGCAGAAACTTCAGGAACTCCTCGTGCCGGTGGCGGTCGAGGCATTGGCCGATGACGGTGTCATCAAGAGCATTGAGGGCAGCGAACAACGTGGTGGTGCCGTGCCGCTTGTAGTCACTGGTCGTCGTGTCCGCCGGACCCTTGGTCATCGGAGAGGGCTGCGTGCGGTCCAGCGCCTGCACCGAGCCTTTCTCATCCATCCTCAACGCTACCGCCTTCTCCGGCGGATTCAAATACAGCTCGACAACATCGATGAGCTTCTCCTCGAACAAGAGGTCGTTCGAGCGCTTGAAGGTTTTGACCAAGAGCGGCTTGGGTCCGCGTCCGGACCAGATGCGCTTCACCGCTTGCCGGACTCACCCGAGTCCGTCGGGCCATGGATCGGCAGCTCCAACGCGATGCCCCGACGGGCTTTTCATTCTGCGTCAGGCGCACGATCTCCTCGGTCTCGGGTGCCGAGATCACCGGCTCACGCCCACGGCCCGGCCCGCGCGCACCCGGCCGAACTTGGCCAACCTCTCACCAGCGAACCTGGCCCGCCACTCCCGGACCCCTGACCGGGTAACTTCCACGGTCGCCGCGATCCTGGTGTTGGCTGCCCCGCCTGCGGCCATCACCAACGCCTCCGCCCGTCGCACCTGACGATGCGGTGCCACCGACGATGGGGACGGCCTTCGTTACCACCTCCGCCTGGTCTGGCGTGGTGAGCCCCTGTTCGGCAGTCAGGCCGAGCCAGCATTACCACAGCGTGTACCCGCCATCGACGACGATGTCCTGCCCGGTCACGAATCGCGCAGCATCGGACAGCAGGTAGAGATAGGTGCCCACGAGGTCGTCGACCTCGGCCAGTCGGCCCATCGGCGTGAGTGCCGACCACTCCGCGTGCTTGTCCGCGAGGGCGGGCGCCTGGACCAGTTCGGTCATCGTGTAGCCAGGGCTTACCGAATTCACCCGGACGCCGCGGCTCGCCCATTCGGCGGCGAGGCTGCGCGTCAGTCCGAGTACGGCAGTCTTGGAGGCATTGTAAGAACACTGCGGCTGCGGGTGAACGACGATGTGGGCCGCCCCTGAGGCGGTGTTGACCATGCTGCCGCGCCTGTTTTCCAGCATCACTCTCCCGGCTTCTCGCGCACACAGAAAGACCCCGGTCAGGTTGACGGCGACGACCTGACCGAACTCCTCGGCAGACATTTCCTCGGCCGCTGTGTTCGTGACAATCCCGGCATTGTTCACCGCGCCGTCGAGCCCGCCCAGCTCGTACACGCATGTCGCGACTGCACGCTGGACACTGGATTCGTTGCCGACGTCGCACTGTACGGGCACCGCGCCGATCCGACTCGCGGCGGCCTCAACCGCGCTGCTATCGATGTCGAGCAGCGCCACTGCGGCTCCGGCCTGGATTAGAGCCTTAGCCACTCCGAAGCCGATGCCCCGGGCGCCGCCGGTTACCATTACACGGCGCCCCTCCATAGTGGGCGTTGGAGTTTCTCCTGGTGTCGTGCTGATCCTCATGGTGCCTCCTCGTGGGACGACGTGTCATTTGAAGCGCGGTGGTCACCGCAACCGGACGGGTATGTGGCCGCGGCGGCCGGGCAAGCTGAGGTAGGCGCTCCGGCCGCGGAGTCGGTGGGGACGCGCACTGCCGTCCCGGCAACGAACGTGTCGGCACCCCGTCGGCGGGTCAGCTTGGACGTGTCCGGCGACGTAGCGCGCTGCCGCTCCTCGGCATACAGCTACGTTTGTCTCCCATCGACTTGCGCTTCCACATCACGCCGTTGTGCTTCGTGGAAACCTGAAACCTGGAAAACCGCACCGCTCGCAGTGATCCCCGACAGCGGCTTACTACGGACGTTTCTGGAGGTCTGTGGAACCTGTCGGGTTGGAACCGATTGCGTTGGAACCAATTGCGTTCGACGGAGCGACTTGAGGTGTGCTGCCCTAACCTCGCCGTTCCATGCTCTTGGTCGGTGGTTGTTAACCTCTCGCGCAATCTACGCATGTTGTTGCACTCCTTCGGGCCCACACAGGGCGACCGGCGATCCTCCACGGCATCGACACCATGCGCTCAGCCAACTGCGGCCGCTTCCTCGTGCATGAGCGCCCGCATGGCCTCGAAACTCCGCCGATACCGGTCGAAGAGCGGCTGGTACGCCTCTCCCGCCGCAGGATCCGGCTCAACCCGCAGCGCGCTGCGCGACATGGTGCGCGCCCCAGCCTTGATGTCCGGGAAGCGGCCGGCCGCAGTCGCCGCGAGGATTGCATTCCCGCGGCAGACGGCGTCGGTCACCTGCGGGATGACGAGCGATATTTGCGAGACGTCCGCGTGGATCTGCAGCCACAAGGGATTCTTTGTTGCGCCGCCAGCGACAACCAGTTCTGTTGGCTGGTAGCCGGTGTCGGCGAAGGCCCGCAGAATGTTCTCCGTGCCGAACGCGATCCCCTCGAGGATGCCACGAAACAGGTGAGCGGGACCGTGGGCAAGCGACAGACCCCAGATCATGCCGCGCGCCTGCGGATCCACATACGGCGTGCGGTTCCCCTGCCAGAAGTCCAACACCCGCACCCCCTCAGCACCGGCCGGGAGAGCAGAGGCCTCAGCCACCAGCCGGCCATACACCTCGTCGTCGTCAAGGGGCGCCAAGAAGTGCGAACCGTTTGCCAGGTTTTTCAACCAGCGCGTGATCGATCCGGTGGACGCCTGCCCACCCTCCACGAGGTACTGGCCGGGAAGGACCCCTCCCTCGTAGGATCCGAACATGCCCGGGCCGTGCACCGGCGCGGCGCTCTGGCCCAGCAGCAGATGCGAGGAACCGGTGATGAGGGTGGTCTGTCCCGGCTCGAGCGCGTCGAGCCCGACAACGCCGACCTCGGCATCCGCGGCCGAGACCGCGACCGGGATGCCTGCGGGCAGACCGAGGTCTGCGGCAGCGGCAGACGTCAGACCGCCCAGCACCTCACCGACCCCCAGCACCTGGGGGGGAACCTTCTCCAGCACGTCGGAGTGGCCGAGCGCCTCGAGGAGCTCGACCGGCCAACCTCCCTCATTTCGGCGGTAGTAGCCGCGGACCGTCGCGAGCGAGAGGTTGGCCGCCCACGCGCCGGTGAGTCGGTAGCCGAGCCAATCGACGCCCTCGCTCAGCACTTCAGCCTCGCGGTAGGTCTGCGGCTCCCGCTCGGCCAGCCACAGCGTCTTGGAGAAGAACCATTCGGCGCAAGCCGTGCCAGCGCTAAGCCGCAGCACGTCGTGGCCGGACGCGGCGATCCGCTCGGCCTGCTCCGCAGCGCGCACGTCCATCCACATCAACGAGCTACGGATGGGACGACCCTGGCGATCGGAGGCGACGACGGTTGTCCCTGTACACGACACGGCGATCGCCGCCACGTCGTTCGCCGCAACTCCAGATCGCTCCACCGCTTGCCGGACAGCAGACGTCGCCGACCTCCACCACTCCTCGGGGTGCTGCTCCACCCAGTTTGGCCGTGGAAACTCCAGCTCGTGTGTTGTACTGGCAAAAGCCAACGCCGTGCCGTCGAGCGCGAAGACCCCGGCTCGCGAACTCTCGGTCCCCACATCGACGCCAATGACATGCTCGGCTGTCACTGCTCTCGCCTCCCCGCAGTCCACGACCCGCCGTGCGCGGTCACAGGGCCTCGTCCGGTGTCTCCTGGTGCGCCGTGGGTTGTCCCGCTCCCAAGGAACTGGCGGCCGCCCCGACGAGCTCGGAGGTGTCGACTAGGGCACCCACGAGACCCGCGACAGCCTCGACCACTGCCGCCGAGTCCATCCCGTAGTGGTGCATCAGATAGTCCTTGCTCGCGCCGTGCGCATAGGTGTCCTGCAAGCCCAAGCGTCGCAGCGGTACACCTACGGAGTGCTCGGCCATGAGCTCGGCGACCGCAGAGCCGAGACCTCCGGTCGTCGAGTGGTTCTCGACAGTGACGATGCCGCGCCGCGTGCGCTGCAGCCGCTCGATCACGAGGGGGTCGTCGAACGGCTTGAGGGTGGTGACGTGCAGATGAGCAGCCTGGATTCCCTGAGCGGCCAGCGCGCCAACGGCCGTCATGGTGTGCTCGGTGCACACACCTGAGCTCAACACCAGCGCTTCGTCACCCTCGCTGAGAACCCGCGCCGTGCCGAACCTCATCGGATCGCTGAACAGACGCGGGATCGCACCGCGGATCATCCGCAAGTACACCGGGCCGCGCTGAGCGGCCCCCACCTCGAGAGCACTCTCGACGTCGGTCGCGTCCCCGCACTCGAGGATGCGCATGTTGGGGATCGAGCGCATGACGGCGACGTCGTTGATCGCCTGGTGACTCACCCCTCCGGGAGTAGTGATTCCGGGGAGGAAACCGACCATGACGACTGGAAGGTTCGGGTAGGCGATCGCCATCTCGACCTGGTCCAGCGCCCGGCGGTACATGAAGACGGCGAAGTCGTGGCATAGCGGTAGGAGCCCCTGGCGGGCAAGCCCCCCTGCCACACCCATCATGTTCTGCTCAGCCATCCCCATGGTGATGAACCGGTCGGGATAGGCGGCGCGGAAGTCGTCGGCCTCCGTCGAGCTCGTCAGGTCTGCCGAGAGCACGACGGCGTCGCCTCGGACACGACCAAACTCCACGAGGGCTCGGGCGTGGACGCGGGATTCGGTCATCAGGCGATCCTCGTCTCAGCGGTCAGCCGGTGCAGCTCTGCACGCAGGGCCTGCTCGTCCTGGGAGCCGAGGACTCGGATGTAGTGCAGTCGGGGGGTTCGGTCGGCCAGAACTTCCAGACCGGTCGTGGGTTGCGTGTCGGCGAGCACCACAAGCGGTGCACCAGTCGACAGCGTGGCGAGCGCCGACTGCAGAGCGGCGATATCGTGACCATTGATCCGCACCGTCGTCGCACCAAAGGCGCGGAACCGGTCCTCGAGCGGCTCGACACCCATCACGTCGACCATACGCCCGTCGACCTGCTGACCGTTGACGTCGACGATGATCCGGATGTTGTCGAGCCGGTGGAACGCGAGGAACTGGATCGCTTCCCACGTCTGCCCCTCCTGCACCTCCCCGTCCGACAGGAGGACCCATATCACCCCGGTGTCCCCGCTCCGACGGCGTGCCCACGCGATCCCCGCGGCCTGGCTCAGCGCCTGACCGAAGGAGCCGGTGGTCAGCTCGCACCCCGGGGAGTGCTCGGCGCCGATCATCTCAAGGCTCGAGCCGTCCACATTGAACTGCCGCAGCGCGATGGGGTCGAGCCGGCCATCGGTGATGAGCGCGGCATACAAGGCCATCGCGTAGTGGGATGGCGACAAGACGAACCTGTCCAGTTGCGATTTACGAGCACCGAGATAGCGGCCGCCGTTGGGGCTGGGATCGGACGAACCTGGTGCGCCCCGGAACGGCTCGGGCACCACTGGCCCGAGTCCAGGGCCCAGCTGCATGGCATGGCCGAAGAGCACGGAGAGGATCTCGGCGGACGAACACGCCTGACCAAGATAGCCACCGCCTTGCACCAAGACCTGCTCAAGGGTGAGCGCCCGGATCCGATTAGCTCGTTGCTGCAGGGCGACTTCTTGCTCGGGAAACTCGCGCATTATTGCGCTCATGTAACCTCCTGTGCTTCTGTGTAAGAGTCTGGTAGCGACCGGAATGGAATGTCAAGCATGAGCGCTAAGTCCCGGCCCGCGGTCTACTGTGTGACCGCCGCGGGCGTCCACTGCGGTCAGACCAGTGGAGCGTGAGATGACGCAGGGCGTCTGCGGCCGGCCCTTGCCGGCGCAGCGGCTGGCGTCATTGCGGAGTTTCTTGCGTTCCCGCCCGGAGGCCATCGTGGACTTGGTGAGCCTCGCCGAACGATTCGAGGTCTCCACGCAGACCATCCGGCGCGATCTCGCAATGCTTGAGGCAGATGGTGTCGTCCAGCGAACGTTCGGCGGTGCAGTGATCCAGCCCGCCACACAACGGTTCGAACCAGGGATCGAAGCCCGGCGCGCCGAGGCGGCAGGTCCCAAGGCCGTGATCGGACGCGCAGCCCAGGACTTGCTGATCGACGGTGAGGAAGCCTATTTCGACGCGTCGACAACGGTGTTGGCACTCGTGCAGCGGGTTCCCGAGCAGTGGTCCGGGAACGCAACGACATCGTCGGTCCCCGCCGCCCAGGAGCTCAGCGCCCGCAACGCAGGACGGATCACCCTGCTCGGTGGCGAGTACCGACGGAGCTCCCAGTGCGTCGGCGGGTCTGCTTCCATTGCTCAGATCGCGCACCTGCGGTTCACCACGGCATACCTCTCATGCCGCGCATTCAGCCTGCGACACGGACTCACCGAAGCTCGACCGGACGAAGCGGCGCTCAAGCGCGCCGTCATCGAGCACGCCCAGCGTATCGTCATGCTCGTCGATAGCTCGAAGATCGAGTCAGTATCCGCGCACCACTTTGCTGACCTGCTGGAGATCGACATCTTGGTGGTGGACGATCATGCACCCGCGCATGTCATCGACCAACTCCGCAACAAGGGCGTGAACGTGATCCTGGCCCCGACCTGAGCACGGCTGCGCCGCTGTTGGCCGTGCTCAGCCCTGTGCCCTCGTGAAGGTTCCGTGTCCCGCACGGACACCCTCGAGACCGGACTTCCGAAGGTCACGAGCAGATGAGCTCACGTTCCGCACTTCTCGGAGGCCCACTGCGTGCCGACCGCTGTGCGGGTCAGTGGCGCGAGCCTCGCTGAGGTTGGACGAGGACGTTGGGCGAGATGCAGCTCTGCGGCCTGCCGTGACAGCCGGTCAAGCGGGTCGGCGAGTTCGTCGAGTCTGCGCCGGTTGGCTATCCACTTGCAATAGCGGGCAGCTTGTTCGGCGGTGAGCCGGCGAGTGAGGGTCTTGCCGTCGACCTTGCGGGTGTATTGGATGTACGGGCCGTGCCGGGTCGGTGCGTCGCCGTGGTAGTGGTAGCCCGGACTACCGTCGACGGTGTAGCACTCAATCACGCTGCCGGGGCGACGAAACCCAGGCGACGCAGCTGGTCTTGCAGTGCCAGGACCCTAGTCGCGTCGCAGTCGGGCTCAGCTCGGTAACCATTGCACCAGGGCATGGGGTCTCAGGGGTGGGGACGCAAGGAACTCCGCAATGAGGCCATCGCTGCGCCGGCGAGGGCAGGCCGCAGACGCCTTGCGCCGTCTCACGCTCCACTGGTCTGACTGCAGTAGACGCCCGCGGCGGCACACAGTAGACCGCCGATCGGCAGCCGCTCAGCGCTCATGCTTGACATTCCATTCCGGTTGGTACCAAACTCTTACACAGAAGCACAGGAGGTTACATGAGCGCAATTACCGCGAAATTTTTGCATCTATCCCGCAGATATCTTTGGATGTGTGAGGATTCCGTATTCTTCGGCTGCGACTGCAGTGCCCCAGACCTACCACGCTGATCTTTGGAGATGGCATGCGCATGCGCAGAAGGTCCAGCCCGGCCGTGGTGTCGGCGCTCATTCTCCCTCTCGTGCTGCTGGCGGCGGCGTGTTCCGGCGCGGGCGGTGGGGGCAGTGCCAGCGGTGCGGGGTCGCTGAACGTGCTCATGGTCAACAATCCGCAGATGCTCGATTTGCAGAAGCTCACCGCCGACAACTTCACGAAGCAGACGGGCATCAAGGTCAACTTCACCGTCTTGCCGGAGAACGACGTGCGCGACAAGATCAGCCAGGATTTCTCGAGCCAGGCCGGTCAGTACGACGTCGCTACGATCAGCAACTACGAGGTGCCGTTCTACGCCAAGAACGGCTGGCTTACGCCGCTGGACAGCACCGTCGCCAAGGACCCCGCCTTTGATCAGGCGGACATCCTGAAACCGATGACGCAGTCGCTCACCGCCGGCGACGGCAAGCTCTACGCCGAGCCATTCTACGGTGAGTCCTCCTTCCTGATGTACCGCAAGGACGTCTTCGCGGCCAAGGGCCTCGCCATGCCGCCGAACCCGACCTGGCAGCAGGTCGCCGACCTCGCCGCCAAGGCCGACGGGGCGCAGCCCGGCAT
>JAABUJ010007048.1_pt1 | contig 10628 bp, 9 predicted proteins | sample 5559131 | NCBI WGS metagenome assembly JAABUJ01 (sample SAMN10711875, study PRJNA513366) | rock metagenome | isolation source: Antarctica rocks | place: Antarctica: Victoria Land, Mt New Zealand nord | collected 2016-01-07 | reverse complement strand
CTTTGCGTGGCTCGAAAAATGCCGAAGACTCTGGAAGAACTGCGAACGGAAACTAAATACCAGCTTGCAAATGGTCCACCTCGCGTTCCTGGTGCTCCTCCTCAGAAGATCGTGAACAGGTTCTAAGAACCTGTTTAAAACTTCGAGGATGTCCTGCCAGACGGGCCCACTACGCGTGGTGCGGTCACTTCGTGACGCGTATCCCTGGTCGTGGCGGGAAAACTTAGTACATCCTCCGTTGGTCGGCGCAAATTGGGTTTGCGACCATCGGGAGCACCACGCGAAGCCTAATACCCCACGAAGTGGCGCCCGCCCGGCGTTAGGGCGCACCTCCCGCAGATTAGTATTTAAACAGGTTCTGAGGACATGGGGTCCAACTGATCGCGTTCAGGCGCTGCTCTCTGGTACGTTCTAACCATGAACCATTTGAAAGGCACCGCCAGCTTGTTCCGCATGGGCCTGCTTGGGTGGGCGCTGATGGCGTGCGGTTTGGCCTTCGCGCAGGATAACTACGAAATTCAGGTCTATGGTGCGGAAACGGTCAAGCCGGGAAACACCATGGTCGAAGTGCATAGCAACTTCACCATCGACGGTTCCAAGGCGCTGTCTGGCTCGCGCTATACGGCGGATGGCACCTTCCCGACCAACCACGCGCAGCATGAAACGCTGGAGTTGACCCAGGGGCTGACTGGCTGGTCGGAACTAGGCTTTTATGTTTTCACCAGCGCAAGCAGCGAGACGGGCTACCAGTGGGTTGGGGACCATCTGCGGCCCCGGGTGCGGGCACCGGATAGCTGGCACTGGCCGGTGGGCGCCAGTCTTTCCATGGAGATCGGATACCAGCGGGCGCGTTTCTCGCCGGATACCTGGACGCTTGAGATTCGACCGATCGTGGATAAGCAGGTGGGCCGGTGGTACTACGCGTTCAACCCAGCGGTCGAGAAATCGTTCCATGGACCCGGAGAAGCCCAGGGCTGGGCGTTTTCGCCGAACGTGAAGGTGAGCTATGACTTCAACAAACGCATTACGGGCGGCCTGGAGTATTACGCGGCATACGGCGAGGTAGGAAACTTCGACACCCTGCACAATCAGCAGCAGCAGTTTTTTCCGTCGCTGGATCTGAACGTTTCCCCCAAGTGGGAGATGAACTTCGGTGTCGGGATCGGGCCTACGTCGGCGACCGATCGCTACATTGTGAAGGCGATCATCGGGCGCCGGTTTACGTTTGGGCATCGCGATACGGATGCTGATAAAACGACGGAGACGAAGCCGAAAAATTGAAGCTGCCTTCTACGGTAGTCCCTGTGGCAATGGAGCCGCGCTTTGGCATGCGCGCGCAGCTCGCCTATTGTTGCATTCCACAACAGCGTTGCGTCCGGAAGAGCGAGAACAAACGCAGATTCCCTTCGGATGACAACCAGAACGCAGAAGAGCCTTTCTACATCCATTTACTACCCTGTTTCAAACCCGATCTCACTTACCTGTAGAGTCGTCGTCCTGACGCAGTGAAGGATCCGTGTTCGCCGAACGCCGAAACGCCTGTACACCATTACGGAATCAGTTACAGGCTCATGCAACTGCTATCGGTGAAGCCCTCGCCGGACTTTTATGCGGCCTCACCCGATTCGAAGTAAAGATAGCGTCGCCAGCTCGGGTCGGCCGAGCCGATCATGCGCATGATGTGCCGGCTGGTGTGCAGTGAAAACGGGCGCGGCTCACGCTGCAACTTCATCTCGGACATCTCGTGCAGCATCTGGTTGCCTTTGCGGCGGTTGCAGTCGTGGCAGCAGGCCACCAGGTTTTCCCACGTCGAAAGCCCACCGCGGCTGCGCGGGATTACATGGTCGAGCGTCAGTTCCGCCGCAGTCAGCACCACCTGGCAGTACTGGCAGGCGTTGCGATCGCGCAGCAGAATGTTTTTCCGCGACAAAGCGCGTGTCTGGTGCGGAATGCGCCGGTACTCCAGCAGCCGAATCACAGAGGGCATCGCCACATTGATCCTCGCGGCATGCAGAATCGCGCCCTGCTCCTCTTCCGTCCGGGCGACGCCCTTCAAGACCAGCACCAGCGCACGACGTGCGCCGCAAATGTTGATCGGTTCGTAGCTCGCGTTGAGGACCAGCACAGGCGTCTGCATTGCGGGCTGGCGGAACTGCGCCACCCTGAGATCAAGCTCCGTGACCACGCGACGAGGCAGGCCTTGTCCTTGATGGGCCTGATGTCCTGCATGTCTGCTGGTTCGCTGCTTGCGTGTTCTTGCCATCTGCATCGCCGCTCATCCTCCAGGGGTTGGTATGCCTTCGCCGTGCCGGATCTTAAGATGCAGAGGAGGCCGGCAGATCCCATGCCGCCACATACTCTCCAGGGTCTTCATGCTGGCGGCGCAGGAACTCTCTCTGGGCTCGCGCCAGCGTCACCACCCAGACCTTGCTCGCGCCGGCTGCGATCAATACCCGTGCACACTCCCGTGCGGTCGCGCCGGTGGTGAGAATGTCATCGACCAGCATCACCTCGCGTCCGTGCACATTTCCTTGAACCCGGAAGGCTCCGCGCAGGTTGCGGCGGCGGTCACGCGCACCCAACTCAAATTGACTGTGGGTGGAACGTTGACGCACCAGCAGCGTGTGTGCGTGCTGAAGCTTCCATTGAGGATGCGTGCGCCGCAATCGCGCCAGCGCACGGTTGGCGAGCAGCACCGACTGGTTGAATCCGCGCTGCCGCTCGCGCTGTCGAAATAACGGAACCGCAACAACCAGCACGTCGTCTGCTGTTTCGGGTTCAAGCTTCAGCATCGCTTCCGCCATTCGGGAACCCAGCAGACGGGCTACCCCGGGAACACGCCGAAACTTCAGCAGCCGCAGCAGCATCCGCATCTCGCCCTGATACGTTCCGTAGGCCACTGCACGTTCAAACGCTGGCGGGACAAGCCGGCAAGCGTGGCAAAGAAAACCCTCCGCCAGCATTCCCGCGAAGCGTGCATCTTCAAGATCTAGGTCGAGATTGAGCGCGTCACCGCAGCGCATGCAGCCGAACAAAAGATCGGGGCTCACGCGGCTGACACACGCGGAACACACCGGAACTGAACCTGACTCAACCAGCGGACCGTCACAGGATCTGCACTCTCCTGGGAGGAAGAGCGCCGCAAGATCATGGCTGATGCGCCGTGCCACTTTCTGGGGACTTCGAAGCACACGAACTACCGCGCGCCAACTGCGTGCCGCCTCGACGTCGCGTACGACCTGTACGCGCTGCGACTCCGCTCTGCTCACGCTGAGAAGCCCGTGCGGACCTCCCGCACCTTCGCCGAGCGTCTGGCCATCCAAGCTCTCGCTGAAGACTCACCTCACCCGTCCAGGCTGAGCTGAAGCTGCAAATCAGCCCGGATGCCCCTGAGTATAAGCCCAAGCCGCGACCTGGCGTCAAGCCGGATCCGACTCTGCGCGTGTACCCCAAGCCCGCTGGTACACTCCCATCCAACGCGACAAGCACGTTTTTACCGGAGAGCACCTATCCACATGGCCGCCCCTCAGAACTTCCAACCTTATATCCCAGCCTCGGAAGCTCCCAAAGAATTGACGGTTCGCGCCGTACTGCTGGGCGCCGTCTTCGCTGTCCTCTTCGGTGCGGTCACCGTTTATGTCGGTCTGCGCGCGGGGCTCACCGTCGCGGCGTCGATTCCGATCTCGGTTCTGTCGATCTCCATTCTGCGTGCCTTCGGCAAAGCGTCGATCCTTGAGAACAATATCGTCCAGACGGTCGGCAACGCCGGACAGTCGATCGCTTCAGGCGTTATCTTTACTCTGCCCGCGCTTATCTTCCTTGGCTTCGACCTCGAATCGACGCGTATCTTCGCGCTCGCGCTGTTCGGCGGCTGGCTGGGCGTCCTGTTCATGATTCCCCTGCGCCGTCAGCTAATCGTCGAAGAACACGGCACGCTGATCTACCCGGAGGGCACGGCCTGCGCGGACGTCCTAATGGCCGGCGACCGGGGCGGCAGCTTCGCTTCGCGCGTCTTCCTGGGCCTCGGGCTGGGCGCGCTCTACACCCTGTTTCAGAACGATAACCTCTTCGCTCTCTGGCCCTCCGAGCCGAATTACGCGCCCGACTTCGGCGGCCCCCAGCACATCATGAAGGGCGGAGCGATTCGCGCTGATTGCACGCCTGAATACCTGGGTGTGGGCTACATCATCGGCCTCAGGGTCTCGGCCATCATGCTTGCCGGCGGCGTCTTCTCCTGGCTCGTGCTGATGCCCGCCATCTACTTCTTTGGCGCGCACCTCGGCACGCCCATCTACCCTGGCACTGTGCCGATCGCGTCCATGGATCCGTCGCAGCTCTGGGGCACCTATGTCCGGCCTATGGGTGCAGGCGCGGTCGCCGCAGCCGGGCTGATTACCCTGCTGCGCACCGCACCCACTATCGTCAGCGCCCTTACGGAAGGTGTGCGGCAGATGCGCAAAAAGCCCGGCGCTCCCAACAACGCCACCGCAGCGCCGATCCGCACGCTGCACGATATTCCCATGTCTATCGTCATCGGAGGCTCGGTCCTGCTGGTCCTCCTGATGGTCGTCTTCCTCCAGTTCCACCCTGTGCCAGGCGCCCAGGTAGGTCTCTGGGCCAATATTGCCGCCGCGCTGCTGGTAATCGTCTTCGGATTTCTCTTCGTCACGGTCTCGGCGCGCATTGTCGGTATCGTTGGCAGCTCTGCCAGCCCGGTCTCGGGCATGACGATTGCCACGTTGATGGCCACCTCAGCCATTTTTCTGGTGCGCGGCTGGACCGCACCAGCCTATGGTGCGCTCGCGATCACCATTGGCGGCATCGTCTGCATCGCGGCTTCGAACGCAGGCGACACCTCGCAGGACCTGAAGACGGGCTACCTGATTGGCGCCACGCCCTGGAAGCAGCAAGCCGCCGTGATGGCGGGCGTCATCATCTCCGTCTTCTCGATTGGAGCAACGCTGAACGCTATGAACACCGGCTTGGAAAGTTTCCAGCACCTGCCCCAGCCGATCCCCGTCACCGCGCAACTGCTCGCAGATGGGGTTCAGAGCAAAGGCCCCTTCTCCCGCGATCATTTTGAACTCACGGCCAAATCCGGCGCGCATGAAGAGATCAACAACGGCCACAGCTACACCTTGCTCAATGCGATTGGCTCCGCAACTCTCGCGGACGGAAAATACCTCGTTGACACCAGCACCAACCAGATCGTCATCCAGTGGACGCAGGGCATTGGCAGCGAAAAGGCCGCCGCTCCGCAAGGCAAGCTGATGGCGACCGTCATCAACGGCATCCTCACGCGCAAGCTCCCGTGGGGCTTGGTGCTGCTGGGCGTCATGCTGGTGATCGGGATTGAGCTGCTCGGCGTGCGCTCCCTCACCTTCGCGGTTGGAGCTTACCTCTCGATTGCCACGACCCTCGCGATCTTCGTTGGCGGGGTGATCCGCTGGATCGTGGACCGCGCCATGCTCCACCACCACGCGGCGCGGGCCGCCGCGAGCTATCAAACTTCGCTGGCGTTGTGGGATACCGACCGCCCCGCCTTCCTCGCGCGCCACCCTGAGTTCGACCAGACCAACCCCGAGCATCTCGATCCCGCCAATGGGCTACCCGTACCGATCGCCGTCACCCCGTCGCTCGATCTTGAAAGCGAAATCTCTCCCGGCAGCCTCTATGCCTCCGGCCTGATCGCTGCTGGCGGCATCGTCGGTCTTCTGGGCGTCGTTGTAAAACTCTACGAAGCCGCTACCGAAAAGAGCATCCCCCGCTTCAGTGCGACGAACCCGCTCCACCACGATCTGGTCAGCATCGTGATGTTCGCGCTGCTTGCCTTCAGCCTCTACTACTTCGCAAGAAAGCCTCTGGGCAGCAAAGCATAGTGAGCGACGTGTAGACGCTGTCAATCCCTCTTGGATGGTAAGTTATTGAAAATAATCTTGATAGAGGTGGCGTTATCCCCCCCGTTAGATTCGTTATACTGAATAAGTTACTTCCTCAGTCTCGCCACCATCAAGCCCGTCGTGAACCAAGAATCGGCATTCTTGCCTTAGGATCAAAATGTCTGTCGTGCCGTTGCTGGGACTTCCACCTGAAGAGAAAGCTGTTCAGGATCGAGCAATCGCTTTTCTCAAGGCGAGTAAAGCGGAATTAGTTCTTGCTTATCGCGCTCGATTCAAGGCCGTCGTCGGTACGGATCTAGCACGCGAGATGTTTGACGAATATACCGCAACCTGAGACAGTCGGCTTCGGTATTCAAGTTCTGTACAGCGTCCAGCAGCCGCACTCGCTGACGCAGTCTTCGACCAGATTATTTCGGAGTGCGATGGGGGATTGGCGCTGTTTACCGCAGGAGGAACTGGCGCTGGCAAGACGACTGCAATCTTCCGCAATGGGGCTGCAAAGGCAGCCTTTCATGGTGCGGCAGTAATTCATGACGGAAACTTTAATAGTTTCAAACCATCCAAAGGTAAGATAGACTCTGTGTTAGGTAGAGGATGCAGGGCGATTGTCGTGTTTGTTCATCGCCATCCGGTTGCTGCATTTATCAAAGGTGTCGTGCCGAGGGCCTTAGAACAAGGACGAACTGTCCCCATTCATGCACATCTTCGGATGCACAAGGATTCTATTGAAACTTTTCTGAAGGCGCAACGGAATTTTGCCGACAACCTAAATGTGTCCTTCATCGTCCTAAACAATACTGGGCACGAACAAGAATCGTTTGCTTCCGACGTTGACTATCTGAAGGCCGTAAAATACGATTCTCCCGTGCTCGAAGCCGCCATTAGGAAGGGGCTCCAAAATGAACTCGCAGAGAAAAGAATTTCCCAAGCTCTCTATGAAGCGTCGTGCGGAACTCCGCCCGCCTAGATCTATTCGTGCCTTGCGTACACCGCAGGTCTCCACCGAAAAAATCGCACTCGAAATCTGTGATGAGATGATCGGAAATCTCCGGTTCAACGTCGGCGAGCAGAAAAAGCGTTTCTCAAACAAATTTTAGCTTTTTCGCTTTCATAGCAAAGACGCCGCTATTGAGCGGCGTCTTTTACTTGCCTCCAATGCTCTCCGTCTGTCATGTTCGACCGGCCTGCTCGGCGAATGGAGCCAGTTGTGCGGCGGTTGGAGCCGCCGTAAACAGGCTCACCACGAACAAGCAGAGCAGAGATGCCAGCAGCGCTGGAAAAATAGCGTCTCGGTCCGCGATTACCTTCGGGAAATGAGCGTGGATAAACGCGGTATCCCAGAACACCGTCACGAACGTTCCCGCCGCAATGCTCGCCACCGCCGCTGTAGCCGTTGCCCGCTTCCAGAAGAATGCTGCCAGAATCACTGGCGTCAGCGCAGCCGAGTAGATCGTGTACGCATAAAGACTCTTCGCCAGCACCGAGCTTGTTCCCAGCGATTGCCACAGCGACCACACACCCAGCAACACCACCATCAATCGGCTCACAATCAGGATGCGTTTGTTTGAAGCTCCCGGAGAGATGTAGCGCACGAAAACGTCATTCACCAGGTTGGTCGCGGGCGAGAAGAGATAATTGTTCGCCGTCGAAACCACCTTGGCGAAAATCGCCCCGACCATCACCGCACCCAAGATGTGAGGCATTCCGTGCATCGCCGTGTAGGCCAGAATCTCGCGCGGCCGGTCGTGGACCTCGCCCGAGGGAAACAGTTTCGAGCCCAGTACGGCAATCGCCACGATCACGCTTTCGAGAATGATGATTCCCACGAACCATCCGATCACTGCGCGCGTCGCATCCTTTTCACTTTTGGCAGAGAAGAATTTCTGATACATGCTTTGATTGCCCAGCATTAACAGGCAGGTCGGCAGAAAGAGTTCTGCGGCGCGCATGCCGCTGAAGTCGCCCAGAACCTGGAAGTGTGTTGCGGGCAGCGCAGACTTTACCGCAGCCCAGCCTCCTGCCGCATGCGACAAGATGGGCAAAGCAATTAGCAGTGAGAACGTAGCAAGAAGCCCGATCGCCACATCCATGTACGCGACCGAACTCATGCCCGCAATCGCCGTAAACAGAATCACGAAACCCGCGATGATGAACTGGCCGAGCGTCGCTGAAATTTGCGGGAAGATCAGGTGCAGGATGTCGCCGCCGCCGATGAACTGGTAGCTCGTAATCGCCGTGTACGTAAACAGCACCGCAATGACGCCCAGCACACGCGCGGTCTGGTTGTAGCGGGCCTCCAGCAGATCGGGAATCGTAAACTGGGCGAACCGCCGTGCGCGCGGCGCGATAAAGTAGATCGCAATCAACCCGAACCATCCACCCGCAGCCTGCCACAGCGCTGGGAATCCGTGGTTATAAGCGTTCTCTGCTCCGCCGAGCAGCGAACCTGATCCGATCCACGAACTCAGCAGCGTAAACACCAGCACAAACGCGGGCAGCGAGCGCCCGGCCACCAGATAATCTGCCTTGGTCTTCACCTTCGACAAACGGCCGAAGGATACACCCAGCAGCGTAACGACAATGATCGCGATGACGACGGCGTAAAGGTTCATAAACGGTGCGGCCAGTGTACCGGAGCGAACCCGTAGGATGGTTGCAGCATGTCCATCGCCGACAATCTAAACCGCGTCAGGGAAGAGATCGCGCAGGCCTGCCATGCGGCGCAACGCAGTCCCGCGGAAGTCGCCTTGATGGCCGTCAGCAAAGTGCATCCCGTCGAGTTCCTGATCGAAGCGCATGCCGCCGGGCAGCGTCTGTTCGGCGAAAATCGCGTGCAGGAGTGGCAGGAAAAGTCTCCCTCAGCCGCTCAGCTTGATGGGCTCGAAATGCACCTGATCGGACCGCTGCAGACGAACAAATCTGCACGCGCAGCCGAGCTGTTCCAAGCTATCGATACGGTCGATTCGCTCAAGATTGCCACTCGCCTGAACGATGCTGCACGCAAACGCAATCAACCTCTACCCATCCTGGTCGAGGTCAAACTTTCTTCCGAGGAATCGAAACACGGCGTCGCGCCGAGCGATCTGCCTGTGCTGCTGGACGCACTCGCCGCGCTCGAGTTTCTCGTACCCAGCGGCCTGATGACGGTTGCGCCCTGGCCCTCTGACCTGCCCCGCGCCAACGAAGAAGCGCGACCATACTTCGCCGCGCTGCGCCGCCTGCGCGACGAGTCGGCAAGGGCTCACCCGAGCGTGCAATCCCTGTCGATGGGCATGTCCAACGATTTCGTCGCAGCCATCGCCGAGGGTTCCACCTGCGTGCGCATCGGCACCGCCATCTTTGGCAAGCGAACCGGCCTCGGACTGCAAACGTAGATTAGTTGCCTCGCCCTTTTGTCATTCCCGTAGGGAGTCTGCGTTTGCCTCTATACCCACGTTGGACGGACCGTTACCCGACTTACTAAAGATAGCAACCACGCAGATTCCCTGCGGGAATGACAGACAAAAAACAAGGGGCACAGAACTCCTTACTTGGCCGCGGCTTCAACCTCGTCCCACTCGTCCTGTGTCAGCGAGACAGACGCAGCCTTCAGGTTTTCTTCCAGGTGCTTCAGGTTCGAAGTTCCCGGGATCGGCAGCATCACCGGCGACCGGTGCAGCAGCCAGGCCAGCGAGAGTTGGCTGACGGTGAGCGAATGGCGCTTTGCGAATGAATCCAGCTTGCCGCCTGCGCGAGCCAGTTCTCCAGCCGCAACCGGAAACCACGGGATGAACGCGATGTCGTTCTGCTCGCAATAGTCGAGCACGTCTTCATGCGCGCGATCGCCCAGGTTGTACTTGTTCTGCACACTGACAATCTCGACCACCTTGCGCGCCTGCTCAATCTCGGGAACCTTCACCTCGCTCAAACCAATGTGGCGAATCTTGCCGGCTTTCTGCAGCTTGCTGACAGCACCCAGCGACTCCTCAACAGGCGTCTTGGGATCGATCCTATGCAGTTGCCACAGGTCCAGGCGTTCTGTCTTTAGCAGGCGCAGACTCATCTCCACCTGCTGCTCCAGATACTCTGCCCGGCCCACTGGCAGCCAGCGGTTTGGGCCCTGCCGCGTCAGTCCACCCTTGGTCGCGATCACCACGCCCTTCGCATACGGGGCGAGTGCCTCGCCGATCAGACGTTCGCTGACATCCGGGCCGTAGGCGTCGGCGGTGTCGATGAAGTTCACGCCCAGCTCGACGGCGCGTCGCAACACCTGGCGCGAGTTTTCCTGGTCGTTGGGCTCGCCCCACACCCCATCCCCAACGATACGCATGGCACCAAAGCCAAGCCGATTCACTTCGAGATCGCCGCCTAATTTGTATGTTTTGCTCACACTGTTCATAGATCTTTGGATGCGGCAGCGAACAGATCGGTCTGCTTTGTCTTGCGCTCGGCGTCCGAAGCAGGCAAAATTTTGGTTGGCGCTCGAAAGACCGCAGTCTCACCTTCCGCCAGCACGCGCACTAGATTGCGAATTCCTAGCCGGTCGGCCTCTGCGAGCAGCCGGACGGGAGGTTCTTCCATGGGTTCACGGCCCAGGCGGAAGGTTCCGAAGTGCATGGGAATCATGGTCTCCGCACCCAGAGCAACGAACCCGCGCACCGCTTCCTCGGGGCTGGTATGCACGTGGCGATAACTGTCCGGGAAGTAGGCTCCGATTGGCAGCAGGGCGATCTGTGGACGCAGGCGTTG
>JAABUJ010007046.1_pt1 | contig 10635 bp, 8 predicted proteins | sample 5559131 | NCBI WGS metagenome assembly JAABUJ01 (sample SAMN10711875, study PRJNA513366) | rock metagenome | isolation source: Antarctica rocks | place: Antarctica: Victoria Land, Mt New Zealand nord | collected 2016-01-07 | reverse complement strand
GTATGATTTATATTGTAGGACTCCATATATCTAGCATACAAGAAGCAAAACTACAGGAAGGTTAGTGATAGCTAACGGTTAGAGCGGGGGTAGAAGCATATACCTTTCATAGAGTGTGCGGTTGAGTACCTGCTTGTAACGTCGTTAGTAGGAGTAAATCCCTGTCTCATTGATCTATCGCGTCGATACCTCGATGGGCGTAGAGTCTGGTGATGACGGCGCTCAAGGATGATTGTGGTCGTTGACTCTGTATTCTGTCCGTGTCGGTTTTCAGTCGTTGGTTTTCGTGTCCGGTTCGGCAAGCTTTACAAGAAGAAAGAGCGCGACCCATCGGCGAGCACGTTCGATCTGGATGTTTACGGAAGACCGTCGGCAGGAAGATATGCTTATTCGTGGACGCGATGATATCGCTCCATTGTTGCCGATCCCTTTTCATCGAGAATTCGATAGTTATCCACGGTGTAGACTGGAGAAGCGCCACGTCAAGGTACTTGGCTGCTGCACCGTGATTTGATCACCGGTATTACGGATACCTCTTTCTGCGATGAAAATGGACGGCCAAATTCATGAAAATTGTAAACCGGCTTCAAGGATGAGATGGAAGTGGTAGTCGCTGAGAGTAATACTCCCGAGAAGGTCGCAGGCCACAGGCGGCCTCTCGTGCCCGCCTTTATCCCGGGCAGCCCGATGCGAGTGAAGTGGTAATTTTTAGATTAGATATACGACAGAGGCCGAATGGTTGCGTCGTTGGCATCCATGGCGAGGTGATTTTTCGCATGCGGCTTTGACTAGCCGAGAACTGGGTGAGCCTCAATTTTGGCTTCTTCTGGTACAGCACTGCCAGGGATCACATTCTTGATCTCGTTGTCTGGCGCTGGTTCACCGAGCAGGCATCATGGTCTTCCATAGCTCCCTTTTTCCAGCAAGCTCTTCGGTAAGCCTTGTACTGTAGTAAGGGCGGTAGGCGTGATCACCATCAAGCGCAGTTCTAATTATAGATGATTTCAGGCTCACGTCAGATACGCCGACCAATTGAGCATAGAGTATGACAATCTGGAGGAAGTTCGTCGCCTCACGGTTGTCTTAGGCGTCCTTAGCAGTAAAGGTCTCTAACGTCAACTTGTTGAGGGCTTTACTTGTTTTCGATTGAAATAAGCCTCCAACTCGTCAGTGCGTCGGTAAACTCGATCATACCGTGTGTAAAGTAGGGATTCGGCGTCCTTTTCTCTTGGGCTCACCGAATCCTGAGTCCTTGTTGGGTACGACGAGTTTTCGCTTCGCACTCCAATGGTGCAAGTTGCTCGCTGGTAGTATATTCGCTTTACCGATCAGTGCGCGGAGCCCGTGCCAAAGTCATAGGCGTCAAGTGAGCTCGGATCTAGATCCATTTGGGGGAATGGTTCCCACCCCGCGTTTGCGAGGCTGCTGAACGTCTGGTCGTTGCCATTCTGACCAGATCCCTCCCAATTCTGAACTGAGCCAACTTGCTCGACGTTGCTCATTGTCTGGTCGTTGCCATTCTGACCAGATCCCTCCCAATGCTGAACCGAGCCAACTTGCTCGACGTTGCTCATTGTCTGGTCATTGCCATTCTGATCAAAATTTTCCCAATTCTGAAGGGAGCCACCCTGCTCGACGTTGCTCATTGTCTGGGTGGGGCTAATCTGCGGGAACCCCCCCCAACTTGAGGCCGACGGCTCGAGGCTGTTCAGCATCTGACTTGTGACATCCTGCTGAGGAAGTACTAGACTCTGATCCGTGCTGCCTTGCTCGAGGCGAGCTGATGGCTGATCTTGGCCGATGTAACCATGATAGCTCAGATCTTGGACATTCTGCTGCAATTGCACCCCACTGTTGGACCCATGATTTCGACGGCTCTGCGCGCGCCACTCCATGCAAGATGGGCTGTTCTCCCAGAAGTCTTCCACCGTCCAAGGTTCATCAACCATGATCTCACCCCTGGAGGAACAATCCAAGAATTTACTGTCCGGTGCACAGTAAATCCGCGCATACCCATTCGTGTGTCCTGTTTTGAGCTTGACACAGAATCTTACTCGACTGCGAACGTATCCCCGCCCAGTATAGCGGTCCAGGTTCCGGCAGTCTTCATCCGAAAGGTTAAAAATGAGCATACCATGGATGACATCCTTTTCCTTTCCGGTCCCGAGCGCAACCGGTTCATGGCTACCGTGGACGCGATAACGTCTGAATCCTGTGACGCTCGCTGCAACCATACATTGAGACACTTCGTCGATGGTGAAAGGCGATACACGGCCATTGAAAATGTCATGGTTGAGGCATGAGATCATGAGCGAACCGTAGACGAAGACCAGAGCGTGGGATTGCGTGCGCCGAAACTCATACATCGCTATATTCTGCATAGTCCGCTGAAGTGATGCCTGAAAGGTAGGTGGATATGACGCTATAGCTTCGGCGGAACCGTAAGCTGTCAGGTGCCCGTAGTCGATCTTTGAAGGACATTCATTTCTATGAAGTTCTGGTAGTTTCGGGATGGGGTAGTCGGGAATGTCACGATCAAATCGCAAAGCCTCAACAAGCGCTTCGTGGTCGTAAGCGTCTGGATCTTGATATAGTATAGATGTCGGATGCATTGATGTTTGGGGCAGGGTACACGGTCGTTGACCCAGCTTGGCCTCGTGCGCAACGCGTGTGCTCTGACGAGGGAGCGTTTGGGGTGGTGGCATTAACAAGGAATCTTCGATTGATTTGGCGTTACCGGTTGCTATCTTGAGTTTCCGATAAGGATGTTGGCCGGCATCGATTTTGCGTCCACGTTCCAAGCTTTCGACGTTGAGCGCTGTCTGTTCGAGGGAAGCAGACAACCTAGCGACTTTTTTGACGCCTGACGTCTGCCGTCTCTGTGTGCCATTGCAGGATGTGGACTCAAGTTGTGCAGTCGATTGCCGGATCTGCAAAACGTCAGTCCTCGAAGTAGTTGATTGGGAATCAACGTTGCTCTGGTCTCTCAGGGAGAACAGATCCACTCTACCGCCTGAGAACATCGATATACCGTGGGGACTTACACTCTCTGTCATGAATTGCATGATGTCTTTTATTGGCGGCCAGTCGAGGGGCTCAGGCTCGGACTTTGGGCAATCTGGGCGGGACACTAGCCAGTCGCTGAACTTCGAATGACGAGGCGATGGTTGCAGACTCCGAGATGACAGTCCCAGATTATTGATACAACCCGGTCTAGATCTGGCGTCCTGAGAGCTTCGATCCTGCCGTTCCTGTAGCCGAATAGCTTGAGCCGCAAGCTCGAGGCGTTTACACCGTAACGCAACATCAACAGCTTCTTCGTAACCGTTAGATGCTGGGTGTATATCTAAATTTACGTAGTCTAACATCGCGTCCGCTTGAGAAACCCTCCTCGTCGTAGCCGAACGGACACGACGCACGAACTGGCCAAAGTCGTAGTCCAAGAGTGCTTGAGTAGCTTGAAGCGTAAGCCCTAGCCTCCCAGTCGACGTACAAAATTGCCTTGAAGAGGCGTTCAGTAAATGCAACAAGGACTGCTGAGCTCCGCCGCCGAACTCGAGCAGATTATCAACGTTAGATGGCAAAAGATGGGATGATGAACAAGCATCTCGAGGATATACTGTGTGCGCTGCAATTGGCAAAGGGTGCATCTGTGGAGGCAATTGTGAGACGTCTATAATGGCTTGAGGGAAGCTGCCATTATAGGGGAAACATCCCGAGCCTTCTCTTTGGGGGCTCTCGTTATACCCCAGTAAATTGCCTGCTTGTGCGAGAATTCCATCTGATCCATACCCCATGCTGCTTTGTCGGATAACAGGTCCAGGCAGGGTAGCCATAGACATACCGGTAGGCGTAGCATCGCCGAAAGAACGAACGTCGACAGCATGGGAGACCTCCGGTGATGCAGAAAAAGACGCAAGGTGGACTGGAGGGGTTAAAGATTTTAGTGGACCACCTGCGTCGGGCAAGTGAGCTTCCGAATGACCATTTGTTGCGGAGTACTGGACTGATGGCTTGATGTATTCTGCCGGGATTGAGTTGTTCTGCTCTGGCACCTGAGCTCCCATTGAGTTATGTAGCCCCGGGTTCTGCATCTTCGGCGTAGGCGGGGCTGCAAAATTTCCAGGCTGACCACTGGCAATTTCAATCACCTTAATTCCAGTAAGACCTTGGAGGGCAACGCGTTGTCTTTGGACTGCTTCCTGTCGATGGCCAGACCTCTCATGACACATAGAATATGACATACTGATAATGGCTGTGAAATATTTCCAAAGGAATGCATGTGCGTTCAGAGAACTTAAGTATTGAATGAACATGGAAAGTCGGGGGTTCACAGCATTTAAGGGATCTCGAATACATATAAGCGAATGTGGCGCCTCAGAATAACCAGGTAATGAGTAACGGTCATGGCACCAGAAAGAGCCAGACAGGAAAGTCCAAGAGTGGTTGCGGAGGCAATGAAGACAGTCTCGCAACGAATGAAAGGTTGCCTATTAGTATTTTCAACAGATTAGACTGTTGAGAAGGCGCCTCATCAATTTTGCAAGCCATTGTGCAAGTCCATTACCACGGATGACGCGCGAAACAAGAAAAGCCGTTTACCAGTCGATATCTCCTGGGAAAAGTCAAAGAGGACCTCTCTATACTCCGTATAAACAAGTAATGTGAAGATGCTGCGAGACTCATCGATCGATAAATCACGGCAACGGAGCTTTCCATCCTTTCGAGGGCTGGAGAATCGCTCAAAACGCCTCAGTAAGCCACATCCGGTTTGACGATTATGTTGAGCGAGCCTTGGCAGCATGTTTTCCCTTGGGATACAGCATAGATACCCGCTCTTACCCTGCAACTCAGGAAAGGAGAATGTTCATTCGAGGATAGCTCTTCTCAAGATTATGGACCACTGTTGTCAGCATGTCTTGCGGTCCGTGCGTCTACGATGTAGCATTGAGGCCTCGTCTGCATGGAACGCAGCATCACCATGGGAATCGGTGGTGTAGCTGAATCTTTTTCTCCTTTCGTACAGTAGGCCTCTGCTGACCCGAACGATCGTCGGTTGCAGATTTTTTAGCGGCAGCCATCATCCAAGCGCGATCGTCCGGAGATCGGGCCATAGCCCTGAGGTCAGTCTGTTACTTGGAGGAGTTGTTGAATCCGAGAAGGGTGCCTCCATATTGAAGCTACTGTGGATGGGGCGTGGTCGATCGACAGACCAAAATACAAGGACCTCGGAACAAGGAGGGCCTAAGAATATGGCATGACATCAAAGTCCCCATCCCCTCCCTCAAGCATAACTCATGGCCATGGAGCGACCTAGCGAGCTCCTGCAAGGGGTCTGAACGCCTTCGGCTGATCATCTTCCGGAGCCGCAGGAGGGTGTAGAGTGGCAACTCTGTGCACTGCTTACCGTTGAGCTGCAAAGCCGATACCGGAATAGATAGAGTCAAGTCGATACGCATCCGTGAGCTGTATGGTGAAGCGAGAAACGAAAGAAGGGCGGGCATAGCCGCGACGCCTCTATAAGGGAACACAAGGAGCTTACAGACGACAGAGGTACCATGATACTCTCGGCACAGCGGCCCCCTGCTGTGGTGTTGAGCGTCTGCCCTCAGCTTACAGAAGCAAGTCCTGCTCTACAACCTGCAGGTATGATTCTTTTGAAGCAGTGAAGAGCGACACACGCCCGTAGTGCCTATATAGTACAGCGAGACTGCTTACTTCCCTTCCTATCTAATTTTGAGGATATGTTTACTCTTAGGCCTAGTTGATATCACTGAGAGACTTCGCTATGAGGGGCGACCCAATCGATATGACCATGTCTCATATTTTGTACCTATTACTTTCATGGAAGCCATTTCGATTGGGAAGCTCCGACTTCATCAAGATAACTAGCTGTAGCTGTCGGTGGTATCCGAGCAATGGATTCTAAATGGGTGACATTTCCATGTCGTCTGGATGTCTTTGGAATCACATCCAGGTGAATCCAAGCCGGTTCAGTTCGATCAGCTTCTTTGAGCCACCCGGAAGAATCCAGACGCCGGCGCTAACTGCCTTGAGACAGATTATGTCATCCACGCGACTTCACATTTGGCTGTCATGGACCGAAAAAGGTGTTGACGATCTCACCACAGCTTCATCTTCTGCCTGTCACCACAACACTCTTTCACTTCCATCACCTCCGAGGTCCTGATCCGAAAGACCATATACAACTGCTCCTGGTTGTTGGGGCAGTCTACAGTTTCTGCTCGAACCCTTGGCTTTACTCATACGTATCACCGCTGTCTGATACTGCTCATCTGAAGAGGCAAACATGTCCGCAGAACCAGCTCACGCCGAGTCCAAGGCCAAGGCCAAGGTCAACTTACAGTAAATATGCCTCCACTGCACTTTGGAGTTTTGGCATAGCTGACGCTGCAACTTCTAGTGATGCTTCTGGTGCCGAGAAGAAAGAAGTGAGCTTGCCTAGAGACTAAGCAAAGCGAGGTCTGACATGTCTGCCCAGGTCGACGACACGGCAACGGCCATCCTCAAGAAGAAGAAGAAGCCAAACTCCTTGATGTAAGCTGTTCTACTCTCTGTGGGAGCTCCGCAATATCGTTAACATGCTGCCTACAGTGTCACTGACGCCGTCAACGATGACAACTCCATCATCGCCCTGTCCAACACGACTATGGATAACCTCCAGCTCTTCCGCGGCGATACTGTTCTGGTGAAAGGGAAGAAGAGAAAGGACACGGTCCTGATAGTTCTGGCTGACGACGATCTTGATGATGGGAGCGCACGTATGAACCGTGTGGTGCGGCACAATCTACGTGTCAAGCATGGCGATATCGTCACCGTGCATCCTTGTCCCGACATTAAATACGTAAGCCATGAACAACTCACAACATCCAGTATCCCTCCACATGCTGACAACGAGTGTAGGCTAAGCGTATTGCTGTGCTACCCATCGCAGATACCGTTGAAGGGCTTACTGGCTCTCTTTTCGACGTTTTCCTTGCACCCTACTTCCGCGAAGCATACCGCCCTGTACGCCAAGGTGACCTCTTCACAATTCGTGGCGGAATGAGGCAGGTAGAGTTCAAGGTGGTAGAGGTCGATCCACCGGAGCATGGTATTGTTGCACAAGACACCATCATCCACTGTGAAGGTGAGCCAATCCAGCGTGAGGACGAAGAAGGGAACTTGAACGAAGTTGGCTACGATGATATTGGTGGCTGCCGAAAGCAGATGGCACAGATCCGGGAATTGGTCGAATTACCTCTCCGTCATCCGCAGCTCTTCAAGTCTATCGGTATCAAGCCTCCCCGCGGTATTCTCATGTTCGGGCCCCCAGGTACTGGTAAGACACTCATGGCACGTGCGGTTGCCAACGAGACTGGGGCCTTCTTCTTCTTGATCAACGGTCCGGAGATTATGTCGAAGATGGCGGGTGAGTCGGAATCGAATCTACGTAAAGCCTTCGAAGAGGCAGAGAAGAATTCGCCAGCCATCATCTTCATCGATGAAATCGACTCGATAGCCCCCAAGCGCGACAAGACCAACGGAGAGGTCGAGCGTCGTGTGGTCTCTCAGCTCTTGACTCTTATGGACGGTATGAAGGCTCGCTCAAACGTCGTTGTCATGGCCGCTACAAATCGGCCCAACTCCATCGACCCTGCCCTTCGCCGCTTTGGACGTTTTGATCGCGAAGTCGATATCGGAATCCCCGATCCTACTGGGCGCCTCGAGATCCTGCAAATCCACACAAAGAACATGAAGCTCGGAGAGGACGTTGATCTTGAGTCTATCGCGGCAGAGACCCACGGTTACGTTGGTTCGGATGTTGCTTCTCTTTGTTCGGAAGCTGCCATGCAGCAGATTCGTGAGAAGATGGATCTCATTGACTTGGACGAGGACACCATTGATGCAGAGGTGCTCGATTCGTTAGGTGTCACCATGGAGAACTTCCGATTCGCTCTTGGTGTCTCTAACCCCTCTGCCCTCCGCGAAGTTGCCGTTGTTGAAGTTCCCAATGTCCGCTGGGATGACATTGGAGGCTTGGAGAACGTCAAGCGTGAGCTCATCGAGAGTGTGCAATACCCTGTCGACCACCCCGAAAAGTTCCTCAAGTTCGGCCTCTCGCCATCTCGTGGCGTCCTATTTTATGGTCCTCCGGGTACCGGTAAGACTTTGCTCGCCAAGGCTGTTGCCAACGAATGTGCGGCGAACTTCATTTCCATCAAAGGACCTGAGCTTCTCAGCATGTGGTTCGGTGAATCAGAGAGCAACATCCGCGATATTTTCGACAAGGCCCGTGCTGCAGCGCCGTGTGTCGTATTCTTGGACGAGCTGGACTCCATTGCGAAGTCCCGCGGTGGCTCTAATGGAGATGCTGGCGGTGCTTCAGATCGTGTCGTCAATCAACTCTTGACTGGTCAGTGGTTTTCTACCGCTCCCTGAGTTTATCGTTGCTAACACTTCTACAGAGATGGATGGCATGACCTCCAAGAAGAATGTCTTCGTCATCGGCGCCACGAATCGTCCTGAGCAACTTGACAACGCCCTCTGCCGTCCTGGCCGTCTCGATACGCTCGTTTACGTCCCACTCCCTGATGAAGCCTCTCGCGCCGGCATTCTCAAAGCTCAGCTCCGCAAGACCCCTGTTGCCGACGATGTGGACATTGACTTCATAGCTAGCCGAACCCACGGCTTCTCCGGTGCCGATCTTGGCTTCGTTACCCAGCGCGCCGTCAAGCTCGCCATCAAGCAAGCCATCTCCTGGGACATCGAGCGTACCAAGGAACGTGAGGCTGCTGGGGAGGATGTGAAGATGGAGGAAGATGCTGACGAAGACCCCGTGCCGGAGCTCACGAAAGCACACTTCGAAGAAGCCATGCAGTCGGCTCGGAGATCTGTCAGCGATGTCGAGGTCCGCCGCTACGAGGCCTTTGCACAGAGCATGAAGAACTCCGGCGGCAGCAACTTCTTCCGTTTCCCAGATGCCAACGAAGCTGCAGAGGGAGCTGCCAATGGCAATGGATTCGGTAACGCTGGAGAGGATGACAGTCTTTATGACTAGGCGGTTGGAAGTGGATGCTGCGGAAGATCGATGGATGCGGTCAACTTGATTTCCTTACTTTGTTCTAGATGATGCATCATCGGTGTTCGCGGCCGCGAATCATGCCATAGCTTGATGATACCGAAGGGTGGCCTGGAAGACATGATCCAGACTGGGCGAGGTAGCTAGCATTTGTATTTTATGCAGCAGATCAGATCAACTCATAGATTTCAGATGCCGGCCTTTGCCCTCGATCACTGAGCCATGTCTATTTTGCCTGGCAGCCAATGCCACAGCAGATTAATATTACTAAGCAACCTCTTGGCAAAAGCAACGACATCCCATCCCAGAGTCCTCAAATCAACGATCTTTGCTCTACCAGCCCATATTCTCCATCAGTATATAGCTTGCACAGAAGTAAAGTAAAACTCGAACCCATCTCCTCTCCGACTAGTTGTTCTACACATTTCTTAAGGTAAAGAACGGGTCAACGTTTTGATCACTTCAGCCGATAATCCCCTTCCATGATTATTCCTCTTAGCTTCGTCTACCATGCTTGTGTCTTCCGCATCGGTGTGTAATACTGCTTGCGTTGGAGGGAAGAGGGAAAAATCTGTGTTCTGTTTTGACAAGCTGCTTGGTTGGCGATGGGATAATGGTCAGGGATGGGGAAGATAGGAGGGGTGGTGGGGTGGAGTGGAGTGCTTGAAAAGGAATCCAGTGCGATGTAAGTTCTGCGTATGCTTTTGCAAGCTGCGCGGTTGGCGATACGGTATCTGGAATTGGTGGATGTGGATTGAGATGGTCGAGGGGTGGACTGGGGTGCTTCAAAAGGAGGCCAGTGCTCATGCGAGTCCGTGTAGTTGGAGGGAAATGTGTGTGTTGGGAATAGTGGTCGTTGAAGAGAAATTTGGAAGTCGAGATGACGGAGAGACATACCGTTGGCAGGGGAGCTTAGGAAAAGAGGAATCAAAAAAGAAAAGATGGTCATGGCCAGGATCGAACACTCGACCTGCGGAGATTAAAGAAAGAGAACAGCCGACTACTAACTAGGAGCCCTGACACACGTCCAGGTTACGATTACAATTAAGTTGGTTGATTAGCGGTTTTATCCGCAACCTCAGCCCGCCCTCAAAACCATCGCCGACTGCTTGATGCTACTACAGTAATCTTTGAAATATATAGTGCATTAAAGCCACGACAAATGCGGCGAAATGAGCTACGATATCCGTTCCGGTACTGTCATAGCAACCTCCTCAAAGAACGAACACCTCCAGATTTGTTTCTGCCATTGCTTTAGTGGTGTAAGTTGCTCAATCTGCATGCATACTGGAGTCTCAGCAGTCCTTTAATCCTTTTCAAATCTAGTCTCATGCTGAAGAAAGAGTGGTGAGAGTTCATATCATCCGCAAGCTCTCCCAAACTACCCCTCTTCTACTCTTCCTCCATCTCCTCATCCTCATCTCCACCCTTACCCCCACCCTCACCACCGATCTCCAGCCCCTCCACCTTCCCCAACTCCGCATCCACCCTCTCCCTCTCCCTCTTCGCCGCCCTCTCCTCCCCGCTCGTCTTCTTCCCCTTCCGCACGATCT
>JAABUJ010007045.1_pt1 | contig 10635 bp, 11 predicted proteins | sample 5559131 | NCBI WGS metagenome assembly JAABUJ01 (sample SAMN10711875, study PRJNA513366) | rock metagenome | isolation source: Antarctica rocks | place: Antarctica: Victoria Land, Mt New Zealand nord | collected 2016-01-07 | reverse complement strand
CGGCTGAAGCAACGAGCGACTTGGGGAGAGAACGATGCGCGGACTGGTGTTCACTGGTGGACGTGAGGTCGAACTCATGCAGTTTCCCGACCCAACTCCCGGTCCGGGCGAGGTCGTGGTCGAGATGAAGGCCTCCGGCATGTGCGGAAGCGACCTGAAATTCTATCGCACGCCCAAGGGCGAGGACCCCGGCATCGGCATCAAGCTCAGCGGCCCTGTCGTCGCCGGTCATGAGCCCTGCGGCGTCGTCGCGGCCGTCGGCTCGGGTGTCGACCCGCGTCAGGCGAAGGTCGGCGACCGCATCATGGTCCACCATGCCCACGGCTGCGATTGCTGCCGGACTTGTCGCTCCGGCTGGCCGCAGATGTGCGACAACGGCCTTGAGGCAATCTACGGGATCACCGCGAACGGCGGCCACGCCCCGTACCTCAAAGCCAGCGCAAGCAATGTCGTCAAACTGCCGGAGTCGCTGTCGTTCAAGACGGGTGCCGCCGTCGCGTGCGGCACTGGCACCGCCTACAGCGCACTGAAGCGCCTGGACGCATCCGGCGACGACACCCTCGTCGTTGTCGGTCAGGGCCCGGTCGGCCTGTCCGCGACGTTGCTCGCCTCCGCCATGGGCCTGCGGGTGATTGCGCTGGACATCGAGGAGCATCGGCTCGCGCGCGCCAAAGAGTTCGGCGCGTGGAAGACCCTGAACCCGTCGCAGGGCGACGTTCTCGCGGAGATCACCGACCTGTGCGACGGCAAGGGTGCGGATCTCGCGATGGACACCTCCGGCTCGGGCGCCGGCCGTCTCACGGCACTTCGCAGCACGCGGGAGTGGGGCCGCATGTGCGTCGTCGGCGAGGGCCACAACATGGACATCGAAGTGAGTGCCGACATGCTGCGCAAGCAGCGCACCATCGTCGGTTCCTGGGTGTTCTCGATGATGGGCCTTGGCGACTGCGCCCGCTTCGTCGCCGACCACAAACTGCCGGTCGCTTCGCTGTTCACCGAGGAGTGGTCGCTGGAGCAGGGCGAAGAGGCCTACAAGCTGTTCGACAAGCAGACGAGCGGCAAGGGCGTCTTCTTGATCTGAACTTTTCGCGGGCGGGGCCACGTTCGAGCGCGGCCCCAAGGGCCAAACATGTTGTCCAGCGCAACGACGCCCGGTCGCTTGCTCGTCGTCGCGGTCTTCGTGATCTCGCGCACCACCAAGCTTCGGATCCCCTGATGTCAAACCTCTATATCGTCGCCCACTTCAAAAGCCGGCCCGAGCACCAGAGCGAAGTCGAGTCTCTGTTGCAGGGCTTCGTCGAGCCGTCCCGCAAGGACGACGGCTGCCTCTGCTACGATCTGCATCGCGACACAGAGGACCATAACAGCTTCGCCATCGTGGACGGCTGGCGCGACCGGGCGGCGGTCGACAACCATGTGGGTGCCGCCCATGTCGCCGCGACGATCGCGAAGCTGGAGCCGCTACTGGCCGAGCCGCCGGTGGTGCGCGTGTATCAGCGCATCAATCCCTGACGGCGGAGAGGAGCACACGATGACCGACCGGCTGCGCGCGACATACATGATCGAGAGCGCCTTCCCGTTGCAGGACGTGGCGGGCGTGATGGCGGGCGAGCAGTCGACCGGCACGTTTCTGAAACTCGCCGCCGAGGACGATCCCGACGTCGCCCGGCAGGCTGCGACGGTCGAGCGCGTCGTCGAAACAGACCGGGTCGCGGGGCCGGCGTTGCCCGGTGCCAAAACCCCTAAAGGTGCGGAGCCGGTGTGGCGTCGCGGCACGGTCAAGCTGTCGTGGCCGCTCGACACTCTCGGCCCGTCGCTGCCGAACCTGATGTCGACGGTGGCCGGCAATCTGTTCGAGCTGAATCAGCTCTCGGCGATCCGCCTTACCGACCTCGACCTTCCGCGCCCCTTCCTCGACGCCTATCCCGGCCCGGCGTTCGGCCCCGGGGGAACGCGACTGCTGGTCGGCGTCGAGCGCTCGCCGCTGATCGGCACCATCATCAAGCCGTCCGTCGGCCTGACCCCCGCCGCCACCGCCGAGCTGGTGCAAACCCTCGCCGACGGCGGCATCGACTTCATCAAGGACGACGAGCTGCAGGCCGACGGGCCATTCTGCCCGTTCGAGCAGCGGGTCGCGGCGGTGATGCGCGTGATCAACGCGGTGGCCGACCGGAGCGGGCGCAAGCCCATGGTCGCGTTCAACCTGACCGGCGAGATCGACGAGATGCGCCGACGTCACGACGTGGTGCTCGCAGCCGGCGGCACGTGCATCATGGTGAGCCTGAACAGCGTCGGCCTCGCGGGCGTCGCCGAACTTCGCCGGCACGCGGCACTGCCGATCCACGCGCACCGCAACGGCTGGGGTCTTTATTACCGCTCGCCCGCCATCGGCATCGATTACCGAGCATACCAGAAGATCTGGCGCGTGCTCGGGGTCGACCACATGCACGTCAACGGGTTGCGCAACAAATTCTCGGAGGACGGCGCGTCCTCGATCGCCTCCGCCCGCGCCTGCCTGACACCGCTCACCGCCGACGAACCGCGTTTGGCGATGCCGGTGTTCTCCAGCGGGCAATGGGCCGGGCAGGCCAAGGAGACCTACGACGCGCTGGGCTCGGCCGACCTCATCTACTGCTGCGGCGGTGGCATCGTCGCACACCCGCAGGGCGTCGCGGCCGGCGTGCAGAGCATCCGCGACGCGTGGGAGGCGGCGCTCGACGGCGAATCCTTGGAAGCGCGCGCCCGCTCCAAACCCGCGCTGGCCTCGGCTCTGGCGTTCTTCGGTTGAGCGATCGTCTCCTCACCTTCTACGGCGACGATTTTACCGGCTCGACCGACGCGCTTGAGGTGCTGGCGTCGGCCGGCATCTCGACCGTGCTGTTCCTGACCACGCCGGACGACACGCATCTCGCCCGCTTCCCCGAGGCGCGGGTGGTCGGCGTGGCCGGCATCAGCCGCAGCCAGGATCCGGCCTGGATGGACGCGAACCTGCCGCCTGTGTTCGAGCGGCTGAAAGCCATCGGGGCACCGCTCTGCCACTACAAGGTGTGCTCCACCTTCGACAGCGCCCCCCATGTCGGCAGCATCGGGCGGGCGGGCGAGCTCGGTCAGGCGGTGTTCGGGGCCAAACCCATCCCGGTGGTCGTCGGCGCGCCGGCGCTCGGCCGCTTCGTGCTGTTCGGCAACCTGTTCGCGACGGCGGCGGGGGTGACCTACCGCATCGATCGCCACCCGGTGATGAGCCGGCACCCGACCACGCCCATGCACGAGGCGGATTTGCGCCTGCATCTGGCGGCGCAGACGAAGCTGCGCTCCGTGCTGGTCGATCACACGGCACTTGACGCCACGCCGGGTGCGATCGCAGAGATGGACGCGGAGCTGGTGGTGTTCGACACCGTCGACGCCGCGACACAGACCGTCGTGGGTCGCCTCCTGTGGGAGAGCGCCGCCCACGAGCCGGGTTTTGTCATTGGGTCGTCGGGCGTCGAGTTCGCTCTAGTGCGCTATTGGCGCGATCTGGGTCTGGTGCCGGCCTCAGCCGACGTGGAGCTGCCCGAGCCGGTGGACCGGATCGTTGTCCTGTCCGGCAGCTGCTCGCCGACCAACGAGACCCAGATCCGCCGCGGGCTGACCGACGGTTTCGCCGATCTGCGGCTCGACCCCGTCGCCCTGGTCGAGAGCGAAGCGGCGATGGAGGCGGCGACCGCGCGCGCCGTGGCACTGCTCGCCGAAGGAAAAAGCCCGATCCTCTACACCGCACTCGGCCCGGACGATCGCGCCACCTTCAGTCCGGAGGGCATGACCGACATCACCTTCAACACGCGGCTCGGCGAGCGGCTCGGCATGGTGTTCAGGGACATCCTGCGCCGCTCCGGAATCCGCCGAGCGGTGGTGGCCGGCGGCGACACGTCCGGCCACGTGACCAACCAGCTCGGCCTTTTCGCCCTCACCTACAGCGCGGCCCTCGTGCGCGGCTGCCCGCTCTGCCGCGCCCACGCCGATCAGCCCGCCTTCGACGGGATCGAGCTGGCGCTCAAGGGCGGGCAGATGGGCGGCGAAGGCTTCTTTTCGCAGGTCCGCGAAGGGACGCTGCGGTGATCAACATCAATCGGGAGATCGGAACATGACCAAGATCGCGCTCATCGGTGCCGGTGGCAAAATGGGTGGCCGCATCACCGACAACCTGCTCAAGACGGATTTCGACGTGGCGCATGTCGAGGTCAGTCCGCAGGGCAAAGCCAACCTCGGCGAACGCGGGCTCACGGCGGTCGAGGCGGCCGACGCGCTCGACGGGGCGGACGTCGTCATCCTCGCCGTCCCCGACAACCGTATCAAGTCGGTGGCGCAAGGCCTCGACGGTCATCTTAAGGCCGGCACGATGGTCGTCGTGCTCGACGCCGCCGCGCCGTTCGCGGGAGACCTGCCGGACCGCAAGGACCTCACCTACTTCGTCACGCACCCCTGCCATCCGCCCGTCTACAACGACGAGGTGGATCTCGAGGCGAAGGCCGACTTCTTCGGCGGCATCGCGGCCAAGCAGCATATCGTCTGCTCGCTGATGCAGGGGCCGGAGGACAGCTACGCGCTCGGCGAGAAGGTGGCCCGCGCGATCTACGCGCCGGTCATGCGCGCGCACCGGGTCACGGTGGAGCAGATGGCGATCCTGGAGCCGGTCTTGTCTGAGACGATCGGGGCGACCTGCGTCACCATCATCCGCGAAGGCATGGACGAGGCGATCCGTCGGGGTGTTCCCGAGCAGGCCGCGCGCGACTTCATCCTCGGCCACTTGAACGTCGAGATCGCCATCGTCTTCAACGAGCTGAAGAACGGCACGTTCTCGGACGGCGCCAAGAAGGCGATCGAGAAGGCCAAGGTCGACCTGTTCCGGCCCGACTGGAAAAAAGTGTTCGAGCCGGCGGCGATCGAACAGTCGATCCACGACATCACCCGGTCCTGAAACCCCTCGCGTAAGGAACCAGCACATGCTGAAGCAGACGATGGTGGGCGGGTCCAAGGGCCGCGTCGTCATCATGGATTCGATCACGAAAGTGACGCCAGACGACAACGGCGCAATCGTGCTGTCGGCATCCCACGGCGGTGCGAGCTCGGGCGAGTTCGCCCTCGAGGTGCCGCTGAAGCTGGTGCTGTTCAACGATGCGGGCGTGGGCAAGAACAAGGCCGGAGTCGCGGCTCTGGACATGCTCTCCAAGCGCGGCGTCGCCGGCGCGACGATCAGCCACGAGAGCGGCATGATCGGCGACGCGAAGGACATGTGGGAATACGGCGTCATCAGCCACGTGAACGATCAGGCCGCCGCATTGGGCCTGGAGGCGGGCCAGGACGTCAAGACGCGGTTGTCCGCGCTGGTCGACTGACGCCGGCTGATAGAACGACGGAGGAAACGATGCGCAACGACGCAACGACGCTATGGCTCGCCGCCGCCCTGTTCGCGGCCGGCACGGCGGGAGCAGCCGCCCAGACCGCCTCGCAGGTGCCCAACAGCGGCCCCAAACCCGACGGGGCGCCGTACAGCGCCGCGATGCCGTGGGGGACGTTCAAGCTCGCCGACCGGATCGCCAACAAGATCCGCAAACACGAGCCGCTCAACGTCGTCTACTCGTACATGGCGTCCGGCCTGCCGCTGTTCTCGCAGCAGCAACTCACCGGCTTCAAGAACGGCTGCGCCGCGTCGACCGGCATCTACCCGATCGACTAGCTCCTCGATCGCGCCGGTCCAACCGGACGCGAACCAGCAGGTCTCGCAGATACAGGCCAAGCTCGCGGTGAACGCGGTCGACTGCATCTCGATTCTTCCCGTGACATCGGATTCCGCCGAGCACGTGGTCAATCAGATGCTGGACAAGGGCATTCCGGTGTTCACCGTCGGCCTGCCGACCCACGGCCACGAGTTCACCAACTTCACCCAGGTTCCGTTGCAGGAAGGGGCCAAGGCGGCTCAGGTCGTGCTCGATTGGTTGAAGTCGTCGGGCAAGGACCTGAAGGTGTTCGCGGTGTCGGGCGGCGACCCCTCGCAGACTTGGGCGCAGGGCCGCATGAAGGGATTTCACGACGCCATCGTGAAGGCGATCCCGGACGCTAAGTTCCTGGCCACCGAGACCAGCCCGATCAACACGTCCTACGCACCCGGCAAGGTCTACGACACATACCGGACGTTCCTGCTTGCCCATCCCGATCTGCAGGTGATCGAGAACGTGGATTTCGGGGCCGAGCACGCCGACCGCGCGATCGGCGACCTGAACCGCACCGGACAGGTGTTCACGATCGGCTGGAACGTCAGCAAGGGCCAGCTCGACGGGATCGAGAAGGGTATCCAGATCGCGCTGCTCGACCAGCGATGGCCGGATCAGGGCGCGTTCGGCGCTGCCGCCTGCGCGCGCTTCGCCTCGGCGGGCGACGTGCTGCCGAACACGCAGACGCTGCAGCCGGTCTTGAAGTCCGATGTGCCGGAAGCGCGCGTGGAACTCGACAAGTTTCTGTCGGACGCGAAATAGGCCGTGTCGGCGGGCGCAGGCGACGTCATGGCGCGCGGACCGTCGCGCAGCCTGGCGGCGCTCGCGCGGGTCGGCGGGCTGCTCGCGGCGATCGTCGTCGTCGGGATCGTGTTCGGGCTGCTCAACCCGGCGGTCCTGTCGATCGACATCGCCATCTCGGTGCTGCGGTCGATGTGCTCGGTCGCGATCCTCGGCCTCGGCCTCACGCTGGTGATCGTGGGCGGCGAGATCGATCTCTCGGTCGGCGCGATGTACGGCCTCGCGTCGAACTCCCTCGCCGTAATCTGGATTCTAGGCGGCGTCCCAATCTACTTCGCCTTGCCGCTAGCGCTCCTGATCGGTGCCGCGGTGGGTCTGCTGAACGGTGCGCTCAGCACCTGGTGCCGCATTCCGTCGTTCATCGTGACGCTCGGAAGCTACAATCTGCTTTACGGCGTGTCGCTGCTGATCACGAGTGCGACCACCTTCAACCCCGCCTATCCGCCGGAAGGCTATCCGGTGCCGCCGGCGCAAATCGCTTTCTTCACCGGCCTGACCCGCCAGATCGGATCGCACCAGATCTCGATCGAGATCGCCTGGATGATCGGGATCGCGGTCGTGGTCGGCTACATCCTGCACGGCTCGCTCTACGGCTTCCGGCTGTTCGCCATCGGCGGCAACGCGACGGCGGCGCGCCTCGCCCGGCTGCCGGTGAACGGGTATAAAGTCCTCGCGTTCGTGGCTTCCGGCGTGCTGGCCTCGATCGCCGGCGTTCTCGATTTCTCCTTCGTGCAGACGACCCAGCCCGACATCGGCCTGTCCCAGACCTTCCCCGTGTTCGCGGCGGTCGTGATCGGCGGCGCGAGTCTGTCGGGCGGCAAGGGCACGATGATCGGCACGATGGGCGGGGCCTTCCTGCTGGCCGAATTGCAAACGGGACTGGCCGTGCTGTCGCCTGGGCCCTACGCGCAACAGATCTTCCTCGGGCTGGTCACGATCGGCGCGGTCGCCCTGGACATCGGCCTGTCGCGCTTCGCCCGGCGGAGCCGGTGACGGGCGGTTCCGTCCCGATCGGCCTGCGCGGCCTGACCAAGCGCTACGGCAACACGCACGCGCTGCGCGGCCTCGACCTCGACCTCGTGCCGGGCGAGGTTTTGGGCGTCGCCGGGCCGAACGGTGCCGGCAAGAGCACGCTGATGAAGCTGCTGGCGGGCGAGGAGAGCGCCGACGGCGGCACCATCGTCGTCGGCGGCCGGCCCTGTTCGGCCGCCGACATCGCCGGCCACGTCGCGGTGGTCCATCAGGAGCCGCAGTTGTTCCCGAACATGACGCTGGCCGAGAACATGATGGTCGGCCGGGAAGGGACGCGGCTGCGGCGCCCCCGCCTTGGACCGCACGAGAACGGTCTGATGACGACCCTCGATCTCGGCGCCCGCGAACACGCGCTGGTGGCGGACTGCTCGCTCGCGACGCAGCAGCGGGTCGAGATCGGGCGCGCGCTGGCTCGGCGGGCGAATGCGTTCCTGTTCGACGAACCCAACTCCGCGCTCGACGCCGAGGAGTCGGTCACGCTGTTCGCCGAAATCCACCGGCTGGCCGACGCCGGCAACATCGTCCTCCTGGTGACGCACCGGCTGGAGGACCTGGTCCGGCACGCCGACCGCGTCGTGGTCGTCCGCGATGGGCGGATCGCCGCCGAGCTGTCGGGGGACGCGCTGACCGAGGAAGCCGTCGCGCACGTCATGGTGCAGGGCCTGGAACCCGATTTCGCGCATCGGGCGCGACCCGCCGCCGACAGTCCCGATACGGCGGCAGGGGACGGTCTCGCCGAGATGTTCGGGCGGCATGGCCTGACCGTCCCGCCCGGCCGGGTCGTCGCGGTGATCGGCGTCGAGGGATCGGGTGCACGCGAATACCTCCGCTCGTTCGCGAGTATGGGCCGGGACATCGCCTACGTTGCACCCTCCCGCGCCGAAAGCCTGTTCGCGAACCTGTCCGTCGGCGACAACGCTCTGGCCCGTCTCGGTGCCCCCGACATCGCGGGACGGACCGGCAATCTGTCGCGGCCGCGCATGCGCCGCATCGTGGTCGACGCGATCCTGCGCTTTCGCGTCAAGACATTGGACGGCGACCAGCCGATCAGGACGCTGTCCGGCGGGAACCAGCAGAAGGTGGCAATCGCCCAGGCGCTCCTGAAACGGCCCAAGCTGGTGCTGCTGGAGGAGCCGACGCGCGGCGTCGACATCGGCAGCAAACGCGAGATCTACACCCTGTTGCGCGACGTCGCCGAAGCCGGCACCGGCGTCATGATGTTCTGCACCGAAATCCTGGAGGCGTTCGAGGTGGCGGATCAGGTGCACGTCTTCCATGCCGGACGGCTCGGCCCACCGATCGAACCGGATGGGTTCGACAGCATCGAGGCATTCGCCTCGGTCGTGGCGCGCGAGACGGGCGAGTCGGGGAGGGAGAAAAATTCGGTATTGCGGCCGTGCAACGAACGCGCGTAGCAGACCGGGCTGGAACGTCTAATTGCAAGCAACCACATCCAGCCTAGACCGACACCGAAAGCAGCAGATTTTGCTATGAGCACGTCAAAACCGATCGCCAAGCGTCGTCTCTACGAGGATGTCGTAGCTCATCTGGAAACCCAAATCCATGAGGGCACGTACGCTCCCGGGGATGAGCTTCCAGCCGAACGCAACCTTATGAAAGAACTAGGGGTCGGGCGCCCGGCGATTCGGGAGGCGCTGTTCGCGCTGCAAACCATGGGGCTGGTCGTCCTGAACTCGGGCGAGCGGGCCCGCGTCATCGAGCCGTCCCACAGCGTGGCGCTCGAGACGATGCGCGGGCCGATCCAGCGCATGATCAACCAGCCGGATGGGCTGAAAAACTTCCAGCGCGCGAGAACCTTCTTCGAGGTCGGTATCGTGCGGGAGGCCGCACTGACCGCCGTGCCGGAGGATCTGCGCAAGCTCGAGGAGGCGCTGGTCGCCAATCGGAACGCCGTTGGTAAGAAGAGCCTGTTCGAGCGGACCGACGTCGACTTCCACTACGCGTTGGCGCAGATCCCGAAGAATCCGGTATTTCTGGCGATCCACGACGCGGTATTCGACTGGCTCTACGAGCAGCGCCGCATCACCCTCAGCGTCGCCAACCAGATCGAGAACGCGTGTCGCGAGCACGAGGAGATTTTCGCCGCCATCCGCGACAGCAACCCCGATCGCGCCGAACGGGCAATGCGAGGTCACCTAGCCCGCGGCCACGAGCTCTACTGGATGTTGATGCAGAGCGGGACGATGCCGCCCGACGTCTAACGGGCTGCCGACAGGCGATTTCACGGGTTGAGGCCGCTTTTGTCGCGGCTCTGCCGGGATCGTTTCACCCGGAGCGGCGAAGGCGTCGTCGATTCCACCCCTGAGGCGACGCGTGAGACTTCGCTCGCCTGCCACGCCCTGACGTATGATGACCCGCCCTCGCAATGGTGGGACGGAACGGCACTGGGCCGTCCTGCAGAGCGTCCAGCCGTCACCACCGCGCCCACCAGCGCCAAGCTGGACGAGATACGCAGGCCCGCCAGGAAGAACGGCAATGCGCCGGGAATACGAAGCTGCCGCAATGTCCCCAGCTGCCCGGCTTTGTCCATGCGAAAATAGGCCGCCAGCCCGGGATCGACGCTGCGCAGGCCAATGGTGGTGTTGGAGACGGCTGGGAAGATGGCGATCACCGTCGCGCACAGGATTAGCAAGACGGTGGTATTTTCAACCAGAACGATAATGAGCAGCGCGACGGCCGCGATGGGCGTCGATGGGCGTCACCTGCGGAAGCGATGGCATATGGCAGCAGGCTTAGCTCCAGCATCTGGCTTTGCACGGACAGGAACGAAATTAGCGTGCCAACGGCGACCGACGCTGCAAACGCCAGCAGCGTCACCTGCAGCATGCTTCATAATGCGTGCAGCAGCACCGGCCAGCCGTCCGCAAATGATTCAGCGGCCCACGCCGAAGCCATGGGGAGGCGGCCTCGATCCCTGCTGCGGTGGTGCGTGCGCCGCGAGGTCTTGGCGTCGATGGCGACGATCTCGGGAGCGGTGATGGAGGCCGGGGCCGGCTTGCGCGGGCCTTCGACCCCGGCGGAGGAACATTGT
>JAABUJ010007044.1_pt1 | contig 10635 bp, 7 predicted proteins | sample 5559131 | NCBI WGS metagenome assembly JAABUJ01 (sample SAMN10711875, study PRJNA513366) | rock metagenome | isolation source: Antarctica rocks | place: Antarctica: Victoria Land, Mt New Zealand nord | collected 2016-01-07 | reverse complement strand
AAACTCTGTCATTAACAGAAAGAACACTTAATCATCTTGTTTTTTACAATAATAACAATATAGATAATGTTTTAGAATTTAATTTTATCTTTTAATTTAATCATCAGTTTATAAATAAAAGACAGTGCTTAATCTTTACTTTATTTAAAGTTAATAATAAAATTTAAATCAATATACACTTATAAAAATTGACTTTCAATTTAAGACAATATCTCTGAGTTTTTCATAATGACATATGATCTATTCAATATATATGTTAGTTAACTTGATCACAGTGAGTTTTTTAGTGACAGAAATATATTAAATTATCTTTGTAAGACAATTCACAATTATTAATATGAAGTTATAAATATTAGTTTCTTATCTGCTAGACAGCAAGTCAGTAATTATGTTTATTGTTATTTTCTTTTATGATTAAGTAGATAATAACAATAACTGTAATTTATTATATAAGTAAAGTCTTAATACTTAAATTCTTAGATATACAGCACACAAAGTGACATATTCTTAAATGTTATTTGTCATATTAACTCTATTAAGAAGTGATGTTTTAGCTGCTTCTATAAAGCAAAGTAGAACTAGTATCAAAGATTAAATAAAGACTTTACTTATATTAATTGCAGTCAACATTCTTTTTACTTCTTCTGTAACTCTCTTGATCAAGATGTACTCATAAATAATATAATTTAGAGATTTCATTAAATAACATAATATAGTATAAATATCTATTTTCTTTCAATAAATTATGAACTCAAATTAGCAAGAAGCTTCTCAGAGAAAGTGTATACTTTTAGTGTGATAATAATTAAGTATGTTGACCTTTAAGATTCATAAAAGATTTGTAATAAATCTAACTTTAACAGAATCAGCATACTGATGACAGCTATGTATGCTAATTATTAAGATTTATAGTTAATTTAACTTTAGCAGTATTACTGATTATTGAGATTCATAATAAATTTGACTTTAGCAAAATCAGTATTTTGTGATAGTTGAGTACATTTAACTTAGAAGATTCATAAAGAATTAATTTTAATAAAAATTAGTATTTACAGTTACTTAAAGAGTACTGTTCTTTAGCAGCTTAATATGAGTCATTAAGATAAATAAGCATTACTGTCTTACAAAATAAAAGATATAAAAGCTTTTTATTTATTTTATTTATATTGTTTTCAATGCATACATTGTTATTTTACTTTATGCACTTCTTATACTATGTATCAACTATCATCATCATGAACTTCAACAACTTCTTTATAAAGCAACAATTCATCTTAATTTTTACTTATAAGAACTGCAATCAATAATTTATTCTCATAAAAAGATAATTAATAAAAGAAGATCTATAAAATGTTGTTGAAGTTTTAGCAATTAATATGTTAATTAATAAATTCTTAAACTCATTTTTTCTCAACAGTCTTGACTTTAGAAGTTAGAAAATTGATATAAAGATTTTATATTAATTTATTATCTATATAAATATAGATAATCAAGAATATCTGATGAATAAAATTAATGTAAAGAATGTTTGAGATATATTAAAGTTTAAATATAAAAAAAAGCTGCAGATAACTGAAAAACAATATTTAACAGAGTTTGTTGAATATAGAATGTCAGAGAATGTATTTATTAAAGAAGTATAAATTTATTTAAGTAAACTTAGTAAAAAGATCACTGCAATTTAATCTGACATAACTGAGTTGTTTAAATTAAAATAATGATTTTAAATACTGCTTTAAATATTATCAGTTAAATATGTTATGATCTGCAATGTCATTAACACTCAGAATAATTTAGATATTAAGAGAAATTTATAAAAGCTTTAAAAAAAGAGATATAATTTAAGACTAATGAGACTGTTATTGTTTTGTGAATAAATAAACAGAAAGAAGATTAATATTTAATGAATTAAAATTGTAGTTCATTAAATTATTGTATAATTAATATTAAATAACATTATTGTAGATCATTCAGCTTAAACAGTGATCATTTTTTTTATTGCTTTATTAAGTGCTTTCTTTGCAACAACTTTTACTTCATTAAAGATTGTAAATTTCTTTCTGATATTAAGTAAAATACTTAAAAGAAGATAAGCAGATTAATTGCAGTTAAGCTGTATAGATTAACTGTAGTTAAGTTGTATTAAAAGTCAGTTTATAAAGAAAAAGAAAAGAGATACAGAGCTTTTAATGCAGAAGTTAATGACAGTAATGATGATGACTTCTTTTTTAAATCTAAAAAGAAAAAAAAAGTTAATAATAAAATCACTGCTCTGTTTAAGAAGACTGTCAGTAAAATATTTAAATTTAAATGAATTATAGACTTTAAATTTTTTTTATACATAACTGATTAACTTTAACTCTTCAGTGATTTTCTTATATGAATAAGATGTCAACAAATTAAAGTTAAAAGAAAACATTTATACTCTTATTATTATGAAGTAATCATTATATAAGTTAAGTCAAAAAATTCTGTAAGACTGAGTTCAACACTTTACATATTTAAACTTAAGATTAATCTTCTATTAAGAAAGTAAATGTACAAAATGAAACTGCATAAAAGCTTTAATCAATACTGTCTTTAAATGTGTGATAAGCATAACAAAACTATAATAGAAGCATTAAAGTGAGATGAAGTCTATATAATTAAATATATTGCAAAAAGTCTTAATGAATTTACTTTAATATTTATAGTGCACACATTACATTTAAAGATCATCTTCTTTATTACTGCTTCAGATGCAAGTCTGTATATTTAGACTTATAAGCATGATCTTATGACTGACTTCTTAAATGTTGATATTGTATTATTGAATAAAAAGATCAAGACTTACAGACTTTAATATTAATGATTTGCTCATCTTGATTTCATGAAGTTATATAATCTTTATAAGATGACAACTCTTGAAAAGTCAATTCTCATTATTGAGAATAATAAAAATATATGTAAGATTTATACTCTGATTAAGTTCATCAATAAGTAAAATTATACTGTAAGTAAAAGAAAGATTAACATTTTTATTTTTATCTTTATTGATATATATAGCTCATTATTTTTGTCATTTAATGAATATCAATACTTTCTGAAGATAGTAAATAATCATTTCTAAAAGATGTAAACAATATTGTTAAAGCAATATAATGAGATCTCATAGACACTGTAAGAATGACAGTTAAAGATTAAATTTCAGATTAATGCAAAGATTCTTATTATATAAAGTGACAATGAAATGAAGTTAAAGTTCACTTTAAATAACTGATGCAAGTCTCTTAACATTACATTGCAATACATAATGCTTTACATGTCAATTCAGAATGAGATTGCTAAAAGAGTCATTTAAATCACTGAGAACTCAATATACATCATAATTAAAGAAATATAACTGTCAATAAAGTTCTAAGTGTAGACAGCACAGACAGATGTTTATCTTTGCAATTAAATAGCAATTAATTTCTTAATTAATGATAAGTAAACAATTTTTAAGAAAGCTTTCATTGATGTAAAGTCATTTATCAATTACATTTATGTATAAGAATGTAAGTACTACAACTACATTGATCTTAAGTTACTATCTGAAGACAGATGTGACAAATTTATGAATTAAAAACAAATAAAAGTCTTTATTAAAAGAAATAAATACTTATATTATACTATATCATCTAGTAAAATCTCTAAATCATGTTGTCTATGAGCACATCTTGATTGAGAGAGTTGCAGAAGAAGTAAAAAGAATGTTGATTGTAGTTAACATAAATAAAGTCTTTACTTAATCTTTAACATTAATTCTATCTTGCTTTATAAAAGCAGCTAGAATATCATTTCTCAACACTTTTACTTAATGAGACTGCATCTATTAACTCTCACTGACAGCAAACATTAAATGACTAAATGTATCATTAAAAGTTCAACAAATCATTTAAGAGTTTAACTAATCATTAATAGTGAATTTTATAAATTCAATAAATTACTTAAAGATCTGTCTAAACAGAGACTTAATAAACTCATTAATAATTATTTTTTAACTGAATATAAAGTCTATCTGAATCTGATTGTGCTTATACAGATTGCAGATGTTGTGATAAAAGATATTAATGTATTTTAATTACTTATATATATATGCATTTTTAATCAAAATTAAGATAACTTGATTGTCTTCTTTGAGCTAAATAAATAAAGATACTTAATGAGCTTCATTCTCTTAAATACTTACACAGTGTAAATTAACTTTAAGATATTTGCTTTTACTTATGTCTCTTAATATCTGTTCAAGTCAGATCTCAGTCTTTGTACACATTGACATAGTTATGTATTTGATCTCAGTGATTAAAATAATAATAAACTTCTATTTTTAACTTATTTACAACATTAATTCATCTTTAAGCATATAGACACACTTTAAAATTGATTTTCAATTCTACTTATTTAAAGCATAGTTAAAGTCAGAGTATTCAAGCATTACTTAACTCTCATTAAAGCTGTATATGATGTTAAGATTAATAATTAATCTTATATATTACAGTAATCTCTTAAATATATGTTCATAATGCTTTGCAGAATCACTGAGATATTGACTTAATTGATTTAGTATGAAGACAATATTTAATTAAATATAAATTACTATATACATTAAGCTTTCAATTATCTGTTAATACTGTCTTTAATCTATTCTTTAATCAGTTAAGCTAACAAGATAAAGAGCATTATATTCATTAAATGAAATGCTGATGACTCTGTGCTTATTAAATTATATATGAAGATTCTTTAATATCTTATTTATATAATGAGTCTGATTCAGATGCAGAGTTCTCATTTTGCAGTTATGTATAACTTAAATATTAAGAATTTTCTGTGTCTCTCTCAAGTTCTTAACTTTAAACATGTTCATAAGAGCTTACTTAAATCAAAGAATGTATAATAAGTTTATTGAAGTCATAATAATATTATTTACATAAAGAAGCAGCATAATTCTTTTAATGCTGTGAAGAAAAAGACAGAAATCAGTCTTGCTTTAATGAAAACTTAATTTAAGCAATTTAATGACACATTATTCATATCAGTTCTGTGCAGCTTACTTAAGATCATAAAGACTGTGCAGTATGTGCAGAACACAATTAAATGTAACATTGACTTTAAAAGAAAGTGTTATATAGATTGTTTTCTTCAGAAAGAATTTCATGAAGATGTTATTAATATTTATTTAATGACACTTTAGATTCTTGAGTGCAATGATAGTTAGAAAGATTCACAGAATGTTAAACTTAACAATAAAAATAAAAATGTTTTTATAATTAACATTATATATTTATGAGAAGTCTCTTGTCATAAGTCTTGTCTTAAGCTTATTTAAGAATTCATTTATGTTTAACTTAAATTTAAAGACTCATTTACTGATTATAATGTTGACTCTTCTTAATGACACAATCTTTTCTTATATTTCATTTGTTGTCAAGACTGTCAGCTTCACATAAATAATGTTCTTTCACATTTCTTCTCAAATTGAGTCTCTCACTGCTTCAATATAGATAATAAACATCAAAATGTCAGATCTAATTACAGAGTCTTCTTTATCTGCAGAGAATGTCATAAGTGTTAGTATAACTCTTAATATTTTAATTAAGAACTCATTTACATCTTAATTGTTATTATCATTATCTCTCTTTCATTTTAAGATCTCAACACACAGAAAGGTTCTGACTTCTTTAAATGTCATTATTTTAATTTAATTAATGTTAATCTTCTTATTTAACAACTCATCTAGATTGACTGCAGTCAACTTGATCTCATGTTGTTTATTTTAAGATTTATTAATCTTAATTATAATTAAATTAAACTGCATCTTACTGTTCTAAGTCATAAGTGCCTGATCTAAAGCTGTGATCTTCACAATGATTAACTTCTTTTATGAACATTTAATAGATTTTTTATTCAGAAAAACATTTAATGTTTATCATTACAGTTTAAAATTAACAGTATTTTTCTTTTTACTTTTAGCAAACTTTACAACATAATTCTTAATGATGCACTTAAGATCTAAAGCTTAAAGCTGATACTGCTTTGTAATTTTCTCAATGTAATTCATAAAGACTCTTACTCATTCTTAATTTATAAATTTGTTGCATCTGTCTTTAGATAATAACTTAAGATTAATGTAGCTGTAGCACTTACATTCTTATATATAAATGTAATTGATAAATAACTTCACACTGATGAAAGCTTTCTTAAAAGTCATTTACTTATTATTAATTAAGAAATCAATTGCTGTCTAATTGTGAAGATAAACATCTGTCTGTGCTGTCTACACTTAAAACTTTATTGATAGTTGTGTTTCTTTAATCATGATGCACACTAAGTTCTCAGTAATTCAGATAATTCTTTTGACAATATCATTCTGAATTAACATGTAGAGCACTGTGTATTGCAGTATAATGTTAAGAGATTTGCATTAGTTGTTTAGAGTGAACTTTAACTTCATTTTATTGTTATTTTATACAGTAAGAATCTTTACATCAGTTTAAAGTTCAATCTTTAATTGTTATTTTTACAGTGTCTATAAGATCTCATCATGTTGCTTCAGCAGTATTGTTCATATCTTTTAAAAATAATTATCTACTATTTTCAGAAAGTACTGATATCTGCTAAATAACAAGAATAATAAGTTATATATATCAATAAAGATAAAAACAAGAATGTTAGTCTTTCTTTTGCTTACAGTGTAATCTTATTTATTGATGAACTTGATTAAAGCATAAATCTTATATATATTTTTATTATTCTCAATGATGAGAATTGACTTTTCAAGAATTGTCATCTTGTAAAGATTACACAACTTCATAAAATTAAGATAAACAAATTATCAATATTAAAGTCTGTAAGTCTTAATCTTTCTATTTAATGATGCAGTGTTAATATCTAAGAAGTTAGTCATAAGATTATGCTCATAAATCTAAATATATAAACTTACATTTAAAGCAATAGCAGAGAAGACAGTCTCTAAATGTAATATATATACTGTAAATATTAAAGCAAATTCACTAAGACTCTTTGCAATATACTTAATTATATAAACTTTATCTTGCTTTAATGCTTCTATTATAGTCTTATTGTGCTTATTATACATTTAAAGACAGTGTTAATTAAAGCTTTTATGCAGTTTCATTTTATACATTTACTTTCTTAACAGAAGATTGATCTCAAGTTTAAATACATAAAGTGTTGAACTTAATCTTACAGAATTTCTCAATTCAATTTATATAATGATTACTTCACAATAATAAGAGTATAAATGTTCTTTCTTAACTTTAATTCATCAATATCTTATTTATATAAGAAGATCATTGAAGAATTAAAGTTAATTAATTATGTATAAGAAGAATTTAAAGTCTGTAATTCATTTAAATTTAAATATTTTACTGACAGTCTTCTTAAATAGAGCAGCAATTTCATTATTAACTTTCTTTTTCTTTTTAGATTTAAAAAAAAAATCATCATCATTACTGTCATTAACTTCTGCATTAAAAGCTCTGTATCTCTTTTCTTTTTCTTTATAGACTGACTTTTAATACAATTTAACTACAGTCAATCTATACAGCTTAACTGCAATTAATTTGCTTGTTTTTTTTTAAGTATTTTGCTTAACATCAGAAAGAAATTTACAATCTTTAATGAAGTGAGAGTCATTATAAAGAAAGCATTTAATAAAGCAACAAAAAAAATGATTACTGTCTAAGCTAAATGATCTGTAATAATGTTGCTTAATATTAATTATGCAGTAATTTAATAAATTATAATTCTAATTCATTAAACATTAATCTTCTTTCTGTTTATCTGCTCACAAGACAATGACAGTCTCATTAATTTTAAATTATATCTCTTTTTTTTAAAACTTTTATAAATCTTTCTTGATGTTTAAATTGTTCTAAGTATCAATGACATTATAAATCACAACATATTTAACTGATAGCACTTAAAGCAATATTTAAAATTGTCATTCTGATTTAAACAACTCAGTCATGTCAGACTGAGTTGCAGCAATCTTTTTATTAAGTTTGCTTAAATAAATCTATACTTCTTTAATAAACACATTCTCTGACATTCTGTACTCAACAAACTTTATTAATTATTATTTTCTGATCATCTACAGTTTCTTTTTGTACTTAAACTTTAATATATCTCAAACATTCTTTATGTTAATTTTGTTCATCAGATATTCTTAATCATTTATATTTATGCAGATAATAAATCAATATAAAGTCTTTACATCAGTTTTCTGACTTTTAAAGTTAAAACTATTAAGAAAAAATAAATTTAAGAATCTGCTGATCAACATATTAACTGCTAAGACTTTAACAACATTTTATAAATCTTCTTTCATTAATTATCTTCTTATAAGAATGAATCATTGATTGCAGTTCTTGTAAGTGAGAATTGAGATGAATTATTGCTTTATAAAGAAGTTGTTGAAGTTCATGATGATGATAGTTGACATATAGTATAAGAAGTGAATAAAGTAAAATAACAATGTATACATTGAAGATAATATAAATAAAATAAATAAAAAGCTTTTATATCTCTTATTTTGTGAAACAGTAGTGCTTATTCATCTCAATGACTTATATTAAGCTATCAAAGAACAGTACTCTCTGAGCAATTAAAAATGCTAATTTTTGCTGAGACTGATTCTCTATAAATCTTTTAAGTTAAATATACTCAGCTATTACAGAACAGTGCTCTCTGAGCAACTATAAATGTTAATTTTTATTGAAATTAATTCTCTATAAATCTTCTGAGTTAAACATACTCAGCTGTTACAGAATGCTAATTTTGCTAAAGTTAAATTTATTACAAATCTCAATAGTTAATGATACTGCTAAAGTTAGATTGATTGTGAACCTTAATAATTGATATATACAGCTATCATCAGTGTGCTGATTCTGCTAAAGTCAAATTTATTATAAATCTTTTATAAATCTTAAAAGTCAGCATACTCAGCTATCATCACACTAAAAGTATACACTTTCTCTAAAAAGCTTCTTACTAATCTGAGCTCATAATCTATTGAAAGAAATGAATACTTGTGCTATATTATGTCATTTAGTGAAATCTCTAAATCATGTTATTTATGAGCATATCTTGATTGAGAAAGTTGCAGAAGAAGTAGAAAGAATGTTAACTACAGTCAATATAAATAAAGTCTTCACTCAGTCTCTGACACTAGTTCTACTTCACTTCATAGAAGTAGCTAGAACATTGCTTCTCAATAGTCTTTATGAATTACATTGAGAAAATTACAAAACAGTATTAGCTTTAAGCTTCAGATCTTAAGTACATCATTAAGAATTATGTTGTGAAGTTTATTGAAAGTAAAAAAAGAGATATTGTTAATCTTAAACTGCAATGATAGTCATTAAATGTTCTTTTAAATAAAAAATTCATTAAATGTTTATGAAAGAAGTTAATCATTGTGAAGATTACAGCTTCAGATCAGACATTTATAACTTAAAATAGTAAGATATAGTTTGACTTAATTACAATTAAGATTGATAAGTCTCAAAATAAACAACATGAGATTAAGTTGACTGCAGTCAATCTAGATAAGTTGTTAAATGAGAAGATCAACACTGATTAAATTAAGATAGTGACACTTAAAGAAGTTAGAATCTTTCTATGCATTGAGATCTTAAAATAAAAGAGAGATAATGATGATGATGATTAAGATATAAATGAGTTTTTAATTAAAATATTAAGAATTATGCTGACACTTATAATATTCTTTACAGATAAAAAAGACTTTATAATCAGATCTGACATTTTAACATCTGTTATCTATGCTGAAGCAGTGAGAGACTTAATCTGAGAAGAAATGTGAAAAAATGTCATTTATACAGAGCTGACAGTCTTGACAATAAATGAAATATGAGAAGAGACTGTGTCATTAAGAAAAGTCAACATTGTAATTAATAAATGAATCTTTAAATTTAAGCTGAACATCAATGAATTCTTAAACAAGCTTAAGGTAAGACTTGTGACAAAAGACTTTTCATAAATATATAATGTTAATTATAAAAACATCTTTATTCTTATTATTAAGTTTAACACTCTGCAAATCTTTCTGAATATCATTACACTCAAGAATTTAGAATATCATCAAATAAATGTCAATAATATTTTTACAAAATTCTTTTTAAAGAAAACAATCTATATAGCACTTTCTTTTGAAGTCAATATTGCATTTAATCATATTCTACACATACTGCACAGTCTTTATAATCTTAAGTAAGTCATACAGAACTGACATAAATAATGTGTTACTGAACTATTTAAATTAAATTTTCATTAAAGTAAAACTGATCTCTGTCTTCTTCTTTACAGCATTAAAAGAATTATGCTGCTTCTTTATATAAACAATATTGTTGTAACTTCAGTAAATCTGTTATATATTCTTTGATTTAAGCAAGCTCTTGCAGACATATTTAAAGTTAAGAATTTAAGAAAGATACAGAAAATTCTTAACATTTAAATTATATATAATTGCAAAATGAGAACTCTGCATCTGAATCAGACTCATTATATAAATAAGATATTAAAGAATCTTTATATGCAATTTAATAAGCATAGAGTCATCAGCATTTCATTTAA
>JAABUJ010007043.1_pt1 | contig 10636 bp, 7 predicted proteins | sample 5559131 | NCBI WGS metagenome assembly JAABUJ01 (sample SAMN10711875, study PRJNA513366) | rock metagenome | isolation source: Antarctica rocks | place: Antarctica: Victoria Land, Mt New Zealand nord | collected 2016-01-07 | reverse complement strand
ACTGATGAGGCCGTCTTGGAGCAAGCCCGCGACCGCCTCACGCACGGGCGTCGGGCTGACGCCGAACCGCTCGGCCAGGCGCTCAACCACGATGCGCTCGCCCCGGGTGAGTGCCCCATTGGCGATGTCCTCACACAGCGCCGTGCGGACCTGGCTGGTCATACTTGGCTGGCGGCGGATCCGTTGCTCAAGACTCATCAGAGACAGCCGACTCTCTCATTTTCGATAGCCGATATAACATCGGCAATATACCTATCAAGGAACCGATCTTCAAGTGCTCGTATCGCCGCAAACGTTCGTGCTCGAACAGGCATCAATCATCACGCTCGCTCGGTCGTGCTCAACCTCCATCGTCGTTCCGAACGGCGCAGAGAGCGCCGCGAAGCGCGTGAGAATCTCCCGTGCTTCCTCGCCTTCCGCCAATTGTGGTCGCCCCCGGCGATGCACTGGCTGGCCGTGACCGAGCGTGATTGGCATGATTTCCAGTCGCGCGAACTTGCCTTCCTCAATCGAGCAGTTGGGCATGACCGTTTGCCAGTACCGCTTATCTGCCGGAAATCCTGCGGTGCCGTTCTTGCTGCGACTACTGAACACCTCACTCGGTGTCTTGTCGGGATCAACGCGGAAGCGCTCGTAGGAATCCGCCGGCAGTGTGCGGACGAGATCGTTCTGGGCGACGAAGTTCCCCAGGCTGTAGAAGATCGGCTTGCCCCGGTACATTTCCATGCCACGCAGGAGGTGTGGGCCATGCATGACGACCATGTCCGCTCCCTCATCGAGCATCCGGCGGGCGAAGATGGGGGTAAATTCCGGCGGTTCCTCCTTCGTCGCGCCCTGATCGTGCATGTGGAGACTCAGTAGCACGACGTCCGCCCGCGCCCGCGCCTCATGCACCCATGTCGTGATCGCCGCGACATCCTTCTCATTCGCGCTCGTGCGGATGGCGGGCGCGTCCGCCATCCGGAATTTCTGATCGAGAAAGGGGAAGATGTCCGGATCGTCCGGTGGGAAGGCGAAGCCGAGGTGGATCAGCTCCTGCCGCCGTTGCTCCACGCCGAGCGCGTCCGCGATCTCCCGCACATGTTCCCTCTGCTCCCGCGTCACCTCGTAAATCGTCTCGACGCGAAGCGGATTGATCCCCGGTCTCCCCTGCATATCCGGACGCTGATCGGCGGCGAGATGCCCCTTAGCGAAGCTGGAGACGCAGGAGAGCAACGCCACCACGCCGCCCGCGCTCTCGAAGTAGGTTGGCATCCGCGCCGCAGTGAGCGTCCGTCCGATCCCGGCGAACGCCACTCTGCGCTGCTCCAGTGCCTCGAGCGTCGCCAGCAGGCCCGCGATGCTGTAGTCGAGCGAGTGATTCGTCGCGCAGGCGAAGAGATCGAATCCCACTGCCACGAGATCGTCAATCACGGCGGACGGCGCGGCCATATGCGTGCCGCCGCATTCCACCGCCGGATCGCCACGGAAGTCGTTCGGGAGGGACTCGATGTTCGTGAAGGCGACGTCCGCATCGCGGATGAGTGCGCGGAGTCTCTGCGTCGTGTCGTTCTGGCGAATAAACGCATGCCGAGTGATCATGCTGTCGCCGGTAAGCACGAGCCGCAGTGTCGTCTGTTCGTTCACGTTCCCCTCCCCTGACTGAACACGCGATGAATCGAATCGTTCCTACCGCTCCCGCGAGCGTGGATCAAGCGCGTCGCGCAAGCCATCGCCGAGGAGTGTGAGCGTGAGCACCGTCAGAAAGAGCGCGATTCCCGGGAAGACCGAGAGCCACCACGCGCGGGTGATCAGCCGCTGACCATCCTGGAGCATGTTTCCCCACGTTGGCGTCTCCGGTGGCACGCCCGCGCCGAGGAAGGAGAGCGAAGCCTCCGCAAGCACGGCGTAGGCCATCGTGAAGGTGCATTGCACAATGATCGGCGAGAGCGCATTCACGAAGATGTATCGCCGGAGGATGTACACGTCGGGGAGGCCGATGGCGCGGGCCGACTCGATATACGGCAACGCGGAAATGCTGAGCGCCAGCCCGCGTACGAGGCGCGCGAGGTGGGGAATGAACACGATCGAGAGTGCGATGATCACATTGATCGTCTTCGGGCCGAGGCTCGCCATGATCGCGATGGCCAAGAGGATGCTCGGGAAGGCCATCAGGCCATCCATGACGCGCATTACTGGCGTATCGAGCCGGGGATAATAGCCGGCAACAAGGCCGATCACGGAGCCGAAGAAGGCGGCGAGGAGCATCACGGTCACGCCGACGAGGAGCGAGACACGCGCGCCGTAGAGCGCGCGCGTCAGCACGTCCCGCCCGAGATCATCTGTGCCGAACCAGTGCGCGGCGGACGGCCCCTTCAGGCGGTGGATGGGGTCAACAAGGTACGCGCTATAGGGTGAAATTATCGGCGCGGCGAGGGCGAGGGCGACAACGATCAGGAGAAAGATCGCGCTCGCCAGCGTGCCCTTATCGGTAACAAGCACGCGCACCCAATACCAGCGCGAGGACGGCGCGATGCCGGTGAGAAAAAAGCCGCGGCGGGCGGCGGGCGCGATGAGCGTCGTTGCTGTATTGATATCATGTGTTGCCATAGCGCAGCCTCGGGTCTATGTAGACGTAGAGCACATCCACGAGGAGATTGACGAGCACATAGACGGCGGCAGTGATCATCACTGCTCCTTGAATGACCGGCAAATCCCGCCGCAAGACACTCTGGACAACGAGCTGCCCCATGCCGGGGAGCGTGAAGACCGTTTCGGTGATGACCGCGCCGCCGAGGAGCGCGCCGAGCGAGGTGCCGATCACCGTGATTGCCGGGATGAGGGTGTTCCGCAGCGCGTGCCAGAGGATGACGCGGCGCTGTGTCAGGCCCTTCGCAAACGCGGTGCGAATATAGTCCTCGCGCAGCACGTCGAGCATCGAGGAACGGACGAGCCGGGCGAGGAGGGCTGCCTGCGCGAAGCCGAGCGAGAAGGACGGGAGGATCATGCTCTTGAAGTGCGCCCCCGGATTCTGATTGATCGGTACGTACCCTCCCGATGGGAGCCAGTGGAGCACAACCGCGAAGAGGAGGATCAACAGGATGCCGAGGTAGAAACCCGGCATCGCCGCGCCGCTTACCGAGAGCATCATCAATCCGCGGTCGAGAGGCGAGTTATGGCGCATCGCCGCCACGACGCCTGCCGGGATGCCGATGATGATCGAGACAAGCAGCGCATAGAGGGTGAGCAGTCCCGTCGGCTGGGCGCGTTGGAGTACGGCCTGCGTGACCGGGATATTGAGGAAGATGGACTTCCCGAAATCGAGGTGCGCCGCGCCGCCGAACCAGCGAATGAACTGGAGATAAATCGGGTCATCAAGCCCGAGTTGCTTATGCAGTTGCGCCACCTGGTCGGCGCTCGCTTCCGAGCCGAGCATCACGGCCGCCGGATCGCCGGGCGTCAGATGCACGAGCGTGAAAACGACGATCCCGACGATGACCAGGACCGGTAGTATCAGTAAGAGCCGTCGGAAGATGTATGCAGTCATCCATCGCTCCTCAATGGCGGGGATGTCCCATTACCCCGAGTCGCCGTTATGACTTCAGCCATGTGTTCCAGAGGATCGGACCGAGTTGGGTCTGCAATGAGAACCCTTGCAGTTTCTTCGCGCGCACGCTGATGGACTTCGTGTCACCCAGTTTGATCATCGGCACCTCTTTGTAGAAGTTCTCCTGCAGTTTCTCCCACGTCTGGAACCGTGTGTTGACGTCCGCGTCATGCCGCAACTGCGACAGGAGGTCCTGACTCTCCGCGCTGCACCACCAGCCGGGGAAACTACAGAGCTGCATGATCGCCACTTGCGTCGGATCGGGCCGGAAACTGATCCCGGTGGTGAAAACATCCCAGAGATCGGGCTTGCTGCGCCGGTCCACCAGCGTCGCCCAGTCGCTCACCTGCAGGTCAATCTTGAAGCCGGCCCCCTCCAGCTGCTGCTTGCCGACGATCGCGTTGTTGTATTGCTGCTGGTACTGCTTCGTCGTCATGAAGCGAAGGGGCGTGCCGTCGTACTTTGCCTCCTTCAGGAGTTGTTTCGCGGTATCTGGGGCATTCCGGTTATACAGCTCCTTGCCGGCCTCGGTGTACCACGCCGTCTCCTTGGGCATGATGCTCGGGCCGAGGCGGTAGAAGCCCTCGCCCCAGCCTGCTTGCAGGATCGGCCCGTGATTCAGTGCCGCCTGGAATGCCTGGCGGATCGTGCTATTTCCCATCAACGGGGATTTCCAGTTGAGCACGAAGGTATCCCACCCACCGGGCGGCAAGATGTCTACCGCGATGTTCGCGTCGCCCTTCAGCGTGTCATATTGATCGCTGGTTACACTCTCCAGGTATTGGTAGTTGCCCGAGCGGATGCCCGCAATGCGCGCCGCTTCATCGCCGACGGGGGTGAAGGTCATTTCGTCCACGTACTGATACTTGTGACCGCCATAGCCGCGTGGCTCGCCGGGGAGCGCGGCATAGTTCGGGAAGCGGGCGAGCCGGATGAAGCGGTCCGGTTGGCGTTCGACGAACGTGTACGGTCCCGTGCCAATGAAATCCTTAATCTGTCCCGATCCCGCCGCGTCCACGACGGACTTGGGATAGATCGCGGGACCCTGATAGAAGAACGAGAGTGAACTCTCGAAGGTGCCGTATGGCTCCTTCATGTGAAACTCGATCGTCGAGTCGTCTACCTCTTTGATCGTGTCCGTCGCCGTGAGCAGACCCTTGCCAAGGTCCTGTTTCGTCGCCCAGCGCTTGATCGAGGCAACGACATCGGCGGACTTCATCTCCTGCCCGTTATGGAAGGGGACGCCCTTGCGGAGATGGAGCGTGTGCGTCAACTTGTCGGCGCTGATGTCGTGCGATTCCGCAAGCATCGGGATGACCTGGAATGTCTCATCGAAGGTAAAGAGCGGCTCGTAGATGTTCCAGGTAATGAGGCCGACGATCGTTGCGGTCGTCCAGTGGAGGTCAAGCGTCGGTGGCTCGCCGATGATCGCCACCTTGAGCGTCCCGCCCTTGACACCGCTCGCCGTATTTGCGGTAGGGGCGGCGCCACTCGTGGTGGCGCCGGCGCTCGCGGTACTGCCGTTGGTGCTGCTGGGGGCTTGCGTTGCCGCGTTCCCGCCGCACGCGGCCAAGAGCGCCGCGACGGTTGGCGCGGCAAGCCCGAGCGCTGTCGCACGTCGGAGGACATCCCGACGGCTCATTCGGCCCCGCATGATGGCGCGATACAATTCGTCTACCGCTCGCTGCTCGTCCATGTCGTGCTCCTCCTCACTCCTGGCATTCAGGGTTCACGCAACGGTTCCTCGGCTGTGCGTCATATGCGCTCATTTGAGCCATGTGTTCCAGAGGATTGGGCCGAGCTGCGTTTGCGACGACAAGCCCTGGAGCCGCTTCGACCGAACAAATGCCTGTAGGCCGTCACCGACCTTGATCATCGGTACTTGTTCGTAGAAGTTCTGCTGAACCTTTTCCCAGATCCCGTATCGGGTCTTGAAATCCGATGCGGATCGCAGTTGGTTGACGAGCGCGGTGGTATCGTCCACACACCACCAGCCAGCGAAATGGCATACGTCCAGAATGGCCAGTTGCGTCGGATCGGGCCTGAAGGTGATCCCCGTCGTCGTGACATCCCACTTGTCCGGCTGCTGCTGTTGACTGAGGACCGTCGCCCAGTCGAAGATTTTCAGATCAATGGTGAACCCAACGGCTTCAAGTTGCTGCTTTGCGACGACCGACCGATTGTAGTGGTCCAGGTACTGTTTGGTGCAGGTAAAACGGACCGCGGCACCATCATAGTTTGCTTCCTTGAGCAGCCGTTTGGCCGCTTCCGGGTCGTGACGGTTGTACAGTTCCTTGCCAGCATCAGTATACCAGACGGTCTCCTTGAACATGATACTTGGGTCGAGGCGATAAAAGCCCTTCCCGTATCCTGCCTCGCAGATCGGTCCGTAATCGAGGGCGGCCTGGAAAGCCTGCCGCATCCTGGTATTGGCCATCACCCCCTGTTTCATGTTGAGGAGAAAAACCCCCCAACCAAGCGGCGGTAGCACTTCGGCGACCACATTGGGACTACCTTTCAGGGTCTCGTATTGATCGGTGCTGATGCTCTCGGGATAATCGTAGGCCCCCGACTGCAAACCGGCGATGCGGGCTGCCTCGTCCGGGACCGGGATGAAATCGATGCGATCCAGATACGCATCCTTATGACCACCATAGCCGTTTGGCTGACCGGGGAGTGCGGCGTAATCCTTGAAGCGTTCGAGCCGGATGAGTCGGTCGGGCTGATGTTCGACGAACTTGTAGGGGCCGGTCGAAATGAACTCCTTGAGCGGGTTCTGCCCCGCCGCGTCAATGACCGACTTCGGGTAGATCGCGCAACCCTGGTTGATCAGCCCTAGCGCCTCCGCGAACACGCCGAATGGTTTCTTCATTTTGAATTCGATCGTGTAGTCGTCGGCGTTTTTGATCGTCTCGGTCGCGTCCAACAGGCTCTTTCCCAGCCCGCTCATGCCCGCCCAGCGCTGAATCGAGGCGATCACATCGGCGGCTTTCATCTCCGCGCCGTTATGAAACGGGACGCCCTTGCGAAGTTTGAGGGTGTTGGTCAATCCGTCGCTGCTCGCCTCGTGGGATTCGGCCAGCATCGGGATGAGCTTGAAATTCGCATCCCAGGCGAAGAGCGGCTCGTACATATTCCAGCCAATGAGCGCAACGATGGTCCCCGTGGTCTGGTGGATATCGAGCGTCGGCGGTTCGCCGATGATGGCGATCTTCAGTGTGCCGCCCCGGGTCCCCTGGCTCGCTGCTGGCGATGCAGCGCCCGCAGCAGTGGCCGCTGTCGCACCACCACTGTTGCTTGTCGTCGCGGTCGGTGTGGAGGCGCTGCCACCACAGGCGGCGACGAGCGCAGCGATTGTCGGAGCACTAAGACCGAGCGCGACAGCGCGTTTTACAACCTCCCGGCGACTCAATCGTCCCTGGGATGCCTCATGAAAGAGATCAGAAAACTCTCGTTCCTTCTCCATGCCGTGATTCCTCCTTTGGTCGTGCGAGCCGCAGTGAACAGACGATCAGACTGCATCGAGCACGGGCAGGTCGGGCTGGAGCACATCGAAATGCTTCACTCCCGCAGCGGTATTGAACGCCACCACGCGCTCTTCGCCGCGCAAGAACCCGCACGCCAGCAGTTTCTCCGCCGCAACGTAGGTCGCGGCGGACTCGAGTGAGACGAACAATCCCTCCATGCGCCCGACCGCGCGCATCGTCGCCAGCATCTCTTCATCGCTCACGGCGACGGCCGTCCCGCCACTCTCGCGGATGATCCGGAGGATCAAATAGTCGCCGATGGTCACGGGCGCGCGCAGGCCGGAAACGACCGTACGCACGTCCGTCCATGCCGGCGCATGGCTCTGCCCCGCCGCGAAGGCCCGGACAATCGGCGCGCACCCCTCCGCCTGCACGGAGACGATCTTCGGGCGCGCGGCGCCGATCAGCCCCATCGTCTCCATCTCGTCGAACGCCTGCCACATCCCGATGATGCCGGTGCCGCCGCCGGTGGGATAGAGGATGACGTCGGGCACCGACCAGCCGAGTTGTTCGACGATCTCATAGGCCATCGTCTTCTTGCCCTCGATCCGATAGGGTTCGCGCAGGGTCGAGATGTCGAACCAGCCCTGTGCGCTACTTCGCTCGCGGGCGACGCGACCAGCGTCGTCGAGATGACCGTTGACCAGTGCTGCGTGAGCACCGTAGGCGGCGCACTCCGCCCGCACCATCGCCGGCGCATCCCGGGCCATGAAGACGTACGCCTCCAGGCCGCCGCGCGCCGCGTAGGCCGCGAGGGCCGCGCCCGCGTTGCCGGTCGAAGGGATCGACACGGCGTCCACACCGAGTTCCTTCGCGCGCGAGACCGCCACCGAAAGCCCGCGGGCTTTGAACGAGCAGGTCGGGTTGCGTCCCTCATCCTTGGCGAGCAAGCCCGGCAAGCCGATGCTCCCGCCATACCGGTGCAGCGGCAGCAGCGGCGTTCCACCCTCATCGAGGGTGATGACGTTGGCGGGGTCACGAATCGGCAGCACATCGTGGTAGCGCCAGAGTGTGAAGGGCCGCTCGCGCAACGCCGCGCGCGTCATCGCCGCCGCTGCGCCCGCAAGATCGTAGCGCGCCGCCAGCACCTTGCCGCAACGGGGACACAGATTATGCAACTCGTCGGCGGAGAATGTCTCGCCACAGTTGGTGCAGGCGAGGTGTGTGAGGAAACTGTACATGGTTGCCATCCTTCCCCTTGGGAGCTGCTGCATCACACGGTCAACCCGCCACGGATTACTCTTACGCCGCTCCCGGCCCACGCAGAAAGCGGCCGGGCATCGCATTGGTATGGATTCCCCCGGCGAGCACGCGCGTGCCGTTGACCCAGACATCGCGCACGCCGACCGAGAGTCGGTGTGGCTCGGTGAACGTCGCCCGATCCCCAATGATCTCCGGGTCGAAGACGACCACATCCCCGAAGTGCCCGACGCGCAGGAGGCCGCGGTCCCGCAGCCCCAGCCGGTCGGCCACCGCCGCGCTCATCTTGCGGATCGCGTCTTCGAGCGGGATGATCTTTTCCTCGCGGACGTATTTGCCGAGCACCCGTGGATAGGTGCCGTAGGCGCGCGGGTGTGTCAGCCCCTGTGCGGTCGCGGGGTCGAGCGCCGGTGCATCCGTACTGATCTTGATCCACGGCTGCTTCAACTGCTCGATGAGGTTCTCCTCCGCCATCGCGAAGTAAATAGTCGAGATACGCTCCCCCTCACTGAGGACGAGGTCCATCACGGTATCCACCCACTCCTCGCCCCGCGCGGCGGCGATCTCGGTCAGACGCATCCCGGCGTACTGCGCATTCTCCGGCTGGCAAAAGCCGATCGGCATGACGCGCTCCGGGCCCATCTGTCCGGCGAAGTCTTCCCAGTCGCCGCTCGGATTGAGCACCTCGGCGCGGATTTTCGCGCGCATGTCAGGATCGCGCAGATTGTCGAATAACTTCCCTTCCGCCGATGCCCACGGCGGTAGGCAACTCGTCAACCCCGTGCCGGAGGCGATGTAGGAGTACATGTCCGCCGTGATGTCCAGCCCCTCGGCGCGCGCCCGGTCGATCCGCTCGATCACCCGCGCCATCTTGTGCCAGTTGCGTGTGCCGATTGCCTTCAGGTGATAGATCTCGACCGCGCAGCCACCCCGCGCCCCGATCGTGATCGCTTCCTCCAGGCCCTCCAGCAGACGATCAGCCTGCGAGCGGATATGCGTGATGTAAACGCCGTTGTATCGCCCGATCACCTTCGCGATCTCGGTCAGTTCTGCCCTCCCCGCGAATGCCCCCGGCGGGTAGATCAACGCCGTCGCTACCCCGAACGCACCGTCCTCCATCGCCTCCGCCGTCACCTGGCACATCGCCGCCAGTTCGTCCGCGTTCGGTTCGTCCAACTCCTGCGCCTTGCCATACTCCCGCACGGTTGCGCCACCGAGGAACGAGCCAACATTGACCGAGACACCACGCCCCTCCAACTCCTCCAGCCAGTGGCGGAAACGGGTCCATCCCCGCGCGCGCTCCTCCCACTCCACCGCACCGGGGAAGAAGGCTGTGCGGAAGGGCGATTCGATCCGCCCGCCGAAGGGCGCCGGTGTCCATCCTTCGCCCATGATCTCGGTCGTCACGCCCTGTGTGATCTTGGAGAGGGCGCGGGTATCGCTGAAGAAGGGGATGATGGAATGGCTCTGGATGTCGATGAAGCCGGGGGAAACGACCATACCGCGCGCGTCGACGACCTCCCGCGCCACCGACGGATCGAGGCGGCCGGCGGGCGCGACCGCGACGATCCGCTCGCCCTGGATCGCCACATCGCCAGAGAACCAGGGATTGCCCGTACCGTCCACGACCGTACCGCCAACAATCAGCACGTCACAGGGGACGGGGCGGGGTGTGGGTGCGCGTGTATGATTGGTATCGTCCATGTTCGGTATCTCCTCTCGTTTCCCCGATTCCGTTCCGATCTAATCGGTGAGGCGCGGATCGAGCGCGTCGCGCAGCGCGTTGCCCACGATCGTCAGGGACAAGACGGTGATCCAGATGCACAGGCCGGGGATGAAGATCAGCCCCTTCGATTGGTAGACCCCCTCTCAATGCTCGGCGCGCTGGCTGTCACTGCGCGTTTTCCTGGGCAGCGGGCACCCGTTGGATGATGCGGCTTCCGGAGGTCACCGCATACGCTTCTCCCGTGGGGCGCATCAGGAACCGGCTGTATGCCTCGCCGTTCTTCTGCCTCATCACAAAGGCGTGTTCGCCAACGGGGCGGGCGACGAACTCTTTCTCCGCCATGCCAAAGACGAGGTCGCCATCCCGGACCGTGACACGAATCGGCCCGCCTTCGCCGGAGCGATAGTCACCCGTATAGCGCGTCAACTGCTCCGATGGGCATGCATAGTCGCCGTACGTCGCCGCAGGCGCATCAGCAGGCAGGCCAAGCGTGGAATTGAGCGCGGCGAGCAGGATCGGCGCGACGGGAACACCCTGAAGATTGGCCAGCACGACGCCCGTGAATCCAACGTCGCGCGCGATACTGACATGTGCCGA
>JAABUJ010007042.1_pt1 | contig 10636 bp, 15 predicted proteins | sample 5559131 | NCBI WGS metagenome assembly JAABUJ01 (sample SAMN10711875, study PRJNA513366) | rock metagenome | isolation source: Antarctica rocks | place: Antarctica: Victoria Land, Mt New Zealand nord | collected 2016-01-07 | reverse complement strand
CACGCGGCAGCGGGCGAGGTGCGACAGCGTCCGTGGCCCGCGTAGCCTGTGTGCTTGTGGCGATTCAGAGTGAGCGTTTGGCACACACCCATGATTTCGGGCGTGTCACGCACGGTTTTTCGGCCAAAACGCCCGAACTGGGGTATCCATCTAACTCAGGCAGCGCCCCAACGAGTTCGCGTAGGGGCCGCCCTGGGGCCGCCGTAGGGAAGAGGGCCAGAGAACGCATCTGACGGTCGGATAGCCGCTCCTGGAGCCGCTCGTGGCTTCTCGCTTGACCAGAAATCGCGCGGCCGAACGGGGCCAACCTGAGTTAGATAGATACCCCCCTACGCCCGAAATCCGCGTGCCAGGATCCGCGCGGGTGGCGTCCTACCTCGTATCAATCACGCCGCTGCTTGCGCCCGTGCTCCGCACGCACGAGGTTGCCTTGCCGATCACGACGCCGATCGATCCGCCCGTCCCGCAGACCGACGAGGCGATGCTGAGGTACTGGGAGGATCTGCAGGCGGGCTACCACGAGGCGCTAGTGCGCTCGAAGCTGACCCGCACGATCGTTAACAACCGCGCCGCTAGAGACGACCTGCTCGCCCAGCTACTCGCGCCGCCAACGCACACGATTACCGGGGTGCCGCTACACGTACCCGACGCGTCGGTGACGTGGCCGTCTCGGTTCTCGCAACGAACGCAACGGAATCTCTCCAAGCCCATGCGGATGCTGACCGCAGCTATCCGTCACGACCTGGCTGGCGCCGACCTGGGAGCGATGAGCCGGTTCCTCGGGCGCAAGGATCACGGGTGGTATGGCGCGAACGGTGAATGGCACGACGACGGCGGGACCTGCGCCGGCACAGTCGCGGACCTCGCTGCCGCCCGTCGATGCCTCCATCTGCTCGGCGCGTGGCCGTACGCGCACGCGGAGAAGGGGTCGCTGCCTCGGGGCTGGCACCGAGGGGCTACCTTCAATCGGCCGCTGGCCGATTGGTATCACCGGGCCGATGCTCACGCTGCGACCTACCTCAACGTGTCCCGCCGGTTTGCAGCAGCCAGCTTGTAGCGCGGGGGGGCCCGCCCCCTGGAAAGTGCGAACATGCGGAACACCGGAACAACCAGCGGCCAAGCCACAGGGGGACCAACCTCCTCCCCAAGCCGAAGGCCAGGCCCGCGCCGAAGCCCGCAGCGTCCCCCCGGTCGCCACGAAGTAGGCCCCGAAGCTGAGCCTGCCAGGATGCCTTGGGAGTTGGCCGCCGCGGCGCCGACCCGCGCCAACCTTTGAGCGACCCGATAGGAGGCCCTGATGCGACGACCCCGCTGGCGGAAGATGACGTGGGTGCTGATCGTGTGGTCCCTGATCATCCTCGCCTGGGCCATCGGTGGCGCCGCGGGCAACAACTGCGCACAGAAGACCTACCAGGGTGCCTGTGAAGCCGGGACCGGGATCGGGGTGGCGATCATCCTGTTCATCGGCCTCTTTGGGTTCGCGTTCTTCTCGCTGATTTGGTTCATGACCCGCCCACGTGGGCGCGAGTGCCCGGCGTGCGGGGAGCACGTCAAGCGGGGGCGGACGGTCTGCCAGTCCTGCGGCCACGACTTCGCCGCCCGAGCTGCCGCAGCAAGTCCCTGATGGCTGGACGGTCCAAGTGCTCGGCGCGGTCGTATCTGACCGGGGTCGTCATCGCAGCAGTGCTCGGATCGATGCCGGCCGCAGCGTCGGGGCACCCGTTAGCCCGTGACGCCCGGATAGCTGCTGTGCGAACCTTCGGCCAGTTCGTGCAGCTCCCCTACGGCGCCCGTGTGCGTTTCGTCGTGCGCTACCTCACGACGCACTCAGACCGGTGCTACGGCGGCCGTCCGACGCCGCTACGGGTCGCGAAGAACATTGCCCCAGCGATTGCCGGGTTCCCCCCCGGGGCCGACGCCTCGGACGGCTCCTACATCGGCGTGCAGGTGCCCGTCGGACGCGCCATCAAGCACCTTGAGGCGAACATCGGCTGCTGAAGGTCCACGAATAGAACGACGAAAGCCCCCGCCCTCTGCCAAGAGCACCACGCCGCGGATTGGCATGTGCTCCCGGGCGGGGGACCGTTGAAGCGGATGCTCAACGGGTCTCGTCAACGTGGCGTCCGAGGAGGAGCCTGCGCTCAAGACGCTCGAGCATCTCCATCGAGCCGTCTATGCGCCAGATGATCGTAAAGGCAGCGCTCGACGGCCATGCGAGCGCCAACGTCGAGGTCACCGACGATCTCGTCAAGGTCTGGGCCTCGGAGTAGCGCGTTACCCAGTCGGGAACGTTCCGCCCGGCCACCGCGAGACCGGGTTAGCGACGAGGCCGGGCCTACGTCGCTCGCGTCCACGCTCGGAAGGTGGGCAGCCGAGGGCGCAGCGCGCGGCCATGCGCCGCTAAGCCATACTGGGCGACCCCGATGACGCTCCTCGTCGCTCTCAACGGTACGGACGGTCTGGCTCTCGCAGCCGACAGCCGGGGCACCTTCGGCGATCCGCGCGGGGTCACTGCACAGAACGACTCGCAGCAGAAGGCCCACATCTTGGCGCCTCATGTAGGCGCGCTCCAGGCGGGATCGGGTGAGGTCGGGTCCCTGCTCGTTCAGGAAGTTACGCGCGACCTCCAGGACCGGCACGTCGACGGGGTGACTGAGGTCATGAACGTGCTCAGGGAGACGACGCGCCAGCGGTACCAGGAATGGTTTCCGTCTGTACCGCCGATGCAAGCCCCCCAGATGGTTATGAGCGGGGCTGCGCCGGCACGCCCGGACCTTGCGTACGTGGTCGCCGGCTTCGAGCTATCCCAGGACGGCGGGGGCGTAGATCCGAAGGTCTACCAGCTCCAGGCCGGGACGGATTTTTCGCCGATGCTTCACAACTACGGGTTTGCCGTCGCGGGCGTTGCGCAATACGCTCTGTACTTGCTGAACCGGCTTTACGAGCCGGATCGCAGCGTCCAAGAACTGACGGCGCTCGCCGTCTATGTGATTACGGAGACCGCAAGTCAGGATGGAAAGGTCGGTGGTCCGGTAAAGGTGATCACCGTGGCGCCCGATAAAGGCTGTGTGGCGCTGGATGAGGAGCAGGTACAGCGGATCGTCGTCGGTAATGACGAGCGCTCGAGGTCGCTGCGCGACAGCTTCTACGAGAAGGGGGAATCGTGACTGAGCCGCGGGTCGTCAACGGCCCAACAGCCGACGATGCCACTGGCGGCGTGATCTACCAGGTCACGCTCGCGCAGGGGCTCGTCCTGACCAACCCCGCCGCCTTCGGCGCGGTGATCGACGACGGGTTGGACACGCCGGGACCCGTCATCTCCGAGGCCGGGCAAGTACTCGCGCCTGAAGGAGCAGGCCGGTTGCGCCCCTGAAGGCCCAGGGTCGATGCCTGCCCCCCGGCCAAGCCGGGACTCGCCACGACCACCAGCGGTCGCTTGGGCGAGCGCAGGGTGCATCGCCGTCGGCGCCCATGTCTCGCAGCCCCGCGTCGGGAGATAGTCGTCGGGGATGCTCGAACCCGTCATCCGGTACCGCGTCCTCCTCGGAGCCCACAGCCTCGCGCAGGTTGCCTTGATCGTCGTTCTGGCGGTCGAGCACGCCCACGATCCGCCGACGCACCACCACCCGGTGAGCCCGCTCGGCGCCCAGGTCCACGCACCCGCAGCGGCGACGCTCGCGGCGTTCTCGCCCGAGCGCTTCACGCCCCCGCCATTGGGCAGTGGAGCCCTCCCACTGCCCAAACCCCCCTGAATCGGCCCGAAATCGGGCTTCCGACCCGGGACCAGCGAAGGGCCGAAACCCCGAAACCCCAGCGTTAGCAGGCGATTCCTGACGTGGGAGCTGTCGGCCGGGCATGATTCGGGTCGGTGAGGTCCCGAGTTCAAATCTCGGCGCCCCGATTGGGCGAAGCCCCCGCAAAGTTGCGGGGGTTTCTCCGTTCGCGGGAGGGTTGCTGGCGGTCAGAAGCGTCGAATCGCCGCCAGTGCCCATGTGTTGCGCGCTGAGACTGGCGGTGTCGGCGGCAGCGTAAGCGGCTGGGCGTCAAATTGCGGGCTTGACCGCTTCGAGTGGCGGGCCCGGGGGTTGAGCGGAGGGATGGGGCATTCGAATGAAGGGAGTTGTTGTGGCTGAAGCCTTGAATCGCATGAACGAGTCGATCGACCATCAGCATGCGAAGGAGTCGGCGTCGACGCGCCGGCAGATGATCGGAGCGTCGGGAGCAACGCTGGGCGGGCTGGGCCTTCTTGGTCTGCCGGGGATTGCGGCGGCCACGGCGCGCCCGGCGGCTGCCGGGACGAATGATCCGCAGACGATCCTCAACGTCGCGGCGACCGCGGAGGTCCTGGCGACGATCGTCAACACCGTTGGCTATCAGAAGGTCGCGTTCAAGGACACGCCGGGCATTCCCGGGACGGCCAAGGTGACCAAGATCAACATCGCGGCGGCGGCCAAGGAGGAGCTCCTCCACTTCGATGTGCTCCAGCGGCTCGGCGGCCGTCCGGTGACGAAGACGATCTTCGTGCCTGACGCTGTCTTTGCCAGCATGGATGGTCCCCAGGGCCTGCTCAATACGGTGATCGTCGGCGATCAGATCTTCATCAATGCGTATCTGATCGCTACCACCGCGTTCGGGCTGGCCGGCAACGGCAAGCTCGCCCGCGCCGCCGCAGAGTTCATGGGCGCCGAGGCGGTACACCGTGCCGTGGCGCGCCAGTCCCTCGGGCTGCTGGGCAATGACCGAGTGTTCATGAAGTTCGACCAGACGGAGTCGGCTCCCGGGCCACTTCCGGGTCTGGGCGGGTTCCGCAACGTCCTCGGCGCGGTCACCGAGCTCGAGAGCGTCGGGTTCGGCTTCGGCAAGGCCGGGACCTTCAAGGGCAAGGCAGTCCAGGGCCAGTTCTACGACTTCGACGTCGTCCGCTCCCAGACCACCGCGGTGCCCGACCCGGGGATCGACACCCCGCTGCCCGACACGTCCACCTATGGGCGGCCGCCGGTCGTGCGCAAGCACAAGGCCAAGCCCAAGCGCAAGGTCCGGCGCTAGACCCCGACCCCGCTCTGAGGCCCGGGCCGCCACGGGGGGCGCGCCCGGGCCGGATGGGCAGGTCCAAACCGCACCTTGGACCAGCCTAAGTTGCGAATCTGGGTGGCTCACGACCCTCGGCTGATCTCCAACCCGGCTCCGGCCATGATCGACACCTTGGGGGCGGGTGAGGTCCCGTATTAGGGGAACGACATACTTGACTCACCAGACCGCATAGGCTAGGGTAGGCTGCTCTCGCGGGCCGCCGCTCAAGCGCGACTGGGCGGTTGGCGATAGTCCTAAATGCAGCGTCTGGGCTATGGCTTCGGAACCTCCACAGAGCATCCAGTTGCAGTTGGCATGGGTCGGCTATGACGAGACGCCGATCGTCTACGCCAACCAGTTCCTCATCCAGTTTCAGCCGGAGGGCAGCTTCGTGATCGGCATTGGCCAAGCCACGCCCCCTGCGCTTGTCGGCACGCCGGAGCAAATCGCGGCGCAGCTCGCGGAACTCGAGTTCGTGCCGGTCAGGCCCTTGGCGCGCGTGGCGATCACCGAGGCCAAGATTCGTGAGCTCATCCAGGCGCTGTCGGCCAATCTCCAAAACTTCGAGCACCACGCACAGTCTCTAGACCCGCGAGGGGGTGGTTCATCATGACAACTTTCGCTGTAGATTCTACGGAACAGCCCGTCCGCAACGTGTCGTTGTTGCCGGGCGCGACTCACTCAGCGTTGGCCTTCGGCAGTGGGCGGACGGTCCCGCTCACGATCCCGGCCAGCCAGGAGTACTACTGGCAGCACGCGTGGCAGCAGGGCGAACGCGAGACGCTGGCGGCACTTGCCGAGGGGAACAGTGTCCTGTTCGACAGCGATGATCCGGAGGACATCGTCCGTTGGCTCCACGCGGCGGAGGACAATGACGCCGATCCGGACTGAGCCGCGCTTCAAGCGTGACTACAAGAAGAAGCCAGTCGAGATGCGGGAGAGAATTGACAGAGCTGTCCTCCAGTTACGCAGGGACCCCCACTACCCGGGCTTAGGAACGCACCGAATTCAAGGTTGCCCGGGCGTGTGGGGGGCGGAACTTGACCGTGCCAACAGGCTCACGTTCCACTGGGATGGAGATACGATCGTGCTACGCAACCACTGCAACCACGACATCCTGAAGCGCCGAGCGTGACACTGAGAACGAATACCGACGAGTCTTCCGCTGACCGGTTCAGGGAGAACCTTGAAGGCCTCAAGGCGCCAACCCAAGACCAGTTCGATGAGTTCACGCGGCTGACGAAGAAGCTGCTCCAGGTCTCCAAGGCCGATCTAAACGATCAGCGTGGAAAGCCTGCTTAGGCGTGCCCGGTCAACTCGGCGTAGGTGGGACGCCGGGCGCTAGCCATGCCGAGCACCGCGGCGAACCGGCCAAAGTCCGTCAGATCGCGCAGGTTGTAGGTGAACACTCGCTCGTCTAGGTAGCGGAACAGGTGGAACGGCTCTACGCTGACGTAGGTGCCGTGGAGGCCCCGCTTGAGCAGGCTCCAGAAGTTCTCGACGCCGTTGGTATGAACCTGGCCCTCGACGTAGCGCTCGGCGTGATCGACCGTCTCATGGGCGAAGTCACGGGACAGCCCTGAGTAGGACTCAAGCGCGTCGGTATAGACGGCGGCTCCGGGCTTGACGTGCTCGGCGACGTGCGCTTGGAGGGTGGTCTTCTTGCGGTCGGGGGTTACGGCCCGCGCATGATGCCGTCGCGCTGGCGAATGCCGACGACGACTGTCTTGTCCTTGCCGCCGGTCCCGGTGATCTTGCGCTCGCGCACGTCCTTGTGCATGTTGCTCGCCTTGCCGCCGATGAACGTCTCGTCTACTTCCACGGCGCCGTCGAGCTTGTCGAAGGTCCCGGTCTGCATGGCGACCCGGATGCGGTGCAGCATGAACCACGCCGACTTCTGAGTGGTCCCGAGCGACCGCGCGAGTTCGTGGGAGCTGACGCCGTTCTTGGAGTTCGCGATGAGCCAGATCGCTGGGAGCCACTTGTCGAGCCCCAGCGCTGAGTCCTCAAAGATCGTGCCGAGCTTCACCGAGTACTGCTTCGTGCAGCCCTTGCACTTCCAGAGGCGGCGGGTGCTCAGGTAGGAGTAGTCCATGACGCCGCAGCGGGGGCAGACCGGACCGCTGGGCCAGCGCAGCTTGGCGACGAACTCGGTGCAGATGTCGAGGTCTGAGAAGTACCGGATCGCTTCAAGGAGGTTCGACGGCTGCGTCTGCTCGGGCCCATTAGGTGAGCCTACTACGTCAGACACGGTGAGTCAAGTATGTCATCCCCTCTATTAGCCCCGGCCGTGCCAACGAGGAGCAGCGCCAGTCCGGCGACGAGCGCCACGACACCCAAAGCGGAGGCAGGGAAGGCGCGGCGACGCCGCTTGCCGAGAAAGACCAGGTGAACCGCCGTGCCGCAAGCGCGCGGGCTCCGGCCATACCAGCGGTAGAGGGCTCGTGCGCTCGGAGCCCACACGTTCGCGGAGGCTATTCTCGCTCCCCGACAAGGGCCCCGCTTGATCGTCCTCTACGCAGCCACGCTCTTTCTCAGCGCCGGGCTGGTCTTCCTCGTCGAGCCGATGATGGGCAGGGTTCTGCTCCCCGTGCTCGGCGGAGCGCCGGCGGTGTGGATCACCACGCAGCTGTTCTTTCAGGTGGCGCTGCTCGGGGGCTACGCCTACGGGCACCTCGTCGGCGCTCGTCTGACCCCGCGACGACAGACGGGGTTGCATCTGGGCCTGCTCGCGCTTGGCCTCGTGGTCCTGCCCATCGGCGTCCATCCCGGAGGGTCGGAGACGATCGCTCACCCGGTGGCCTGGATCCTGGGCCTGCTGGCGGTCACCGTGGGACTGCCGTTCGCGTTGATCTCGGCCAGCGGCCCTCTCCTCGGGCGCTGGATCGCCGGCACGCCTCACCGCGCGGCGGCGGATCCATACTTCCTCTACGCGGCCAGCAACGTCGGGAGCCTGGTGGGCCTGCTCGCCTATCCGACTGTGCTCGAGCCCCTGCTCACCCTGCGCATGCAGGCTCAGGTGTGGGCGTGGGGCTACCGGGCGCTGCTCGTGTTCGTCGCGGGCTGTGCCGTGCTGGTGTGGCGCTCGCCATCCGGGCCCCTGCGCTCGAGCGAGCGGACGGCTGACCGCCCCGGGAACGCGCCCGCGGACCGCGACCGACGTCCCGGCGAAGCGACGGCCGGCGCATGGCCGGGGCCGCTGACCTGGGCGCGGCGGGCCCGCTGGCTGGCGCTGGCCCTGGTCCCCTCGAGCTTCATGATGGGCACCACGACCTTTGTCACCCGCGACCTCGCCCCCGTGCCGCTGTTGTGGGTCATTCCCCTGGGGCTGTACCTCGCCTCGCTGGTCATCGCCTTCGCTCCGGGCGTCGACGGTGCCCGCCTGGTGGGCGTGACTCGCCTCGTGCTCCCGGGCCTGGTCATCGCGTTGGTGTACACGATGACCATCGGCTCCCAGCGGCCGCTGTGGTTCCTGCTGGCCTTGCATGCAGTCGCGCTGATGGTGGCGGCGCTCATGTGCCACGGGGCGCTGGCCGCCGACCGTCCGGCCGCTGTGCACCTGACCGAGTTCTATCTATGGGTCGCGCTGGGCGGGGCACTGGGAGGCGTGTTCAACGCGCTGCTGGCGCCGGAGGTGTTCAAGTCGCTCGTCGAGTACCCCGTGGCGATCGTTGCCGCCTGCCTCCTGCGCCCACCGGGTCGCCGACCCCGGCCCGGTCTGCTCGACATGCTCGGTGCCGATCCCCGCCTGGGCCGCGTGATCGACGTGACCCTTCCGGCAGCGTTCGGCCTGGCCCTGGCTGCCGTACTGGGCGCAACGCAGGCAAGTGGCGCCGCCGACGTGACCCGACGGAGCCTGGTCATCGGCTTCGCGGCCGGGCTGAGCGTCAACTTCGCCCGCCGTCCGCTGCGCTTCGCCCTGGCCGTCGCCGTCATCTTCCTGGCCGGCTCGGTGGGTGGAGGGGTGGGCACCCTCGTGCGCGAGCGGACCTTCTTCGGCATCTACCAGGTTCGTGCTGACCGCGCCGGCTACCACGAGCTCTACGACGGGTCGACGCTTCATGGCGTCGAGCGGATGGACGCCGCCGGGCCCCCGGCTCCGCTGAGCTACTACAACCGTCCCGGACCGGTGGGGCAGGTGTTTGCCGCGCTGCCGGACCCCGCCCTTGCCGCCCGGACGGCGGTCATCGGCCTGGGAACAGGTGCGATGGCGTGCTACAGCCGACCCGGCCAGCAGTGGACCTTCTATGAGATTGATCCGGCGATCGTGCGCATTGCGCGGGACCCGCGCCTGTTCACCTATCTGCGCGACTGTCCCGGCCGCTTCGCCGTGATCGTCGGCGATGCCCGACGCTCGCTGGCCTCGGGGGCGGCCACCCCTTACGGGGTCATCGCCCTGGACGCGTTTTCCTCCGACGCGATTCCCGTTCACCTGCTGACCCGCCAGGCCCTCGGGCTCTACCTCCAGCGGTTGGCGCCCCACGGCGTGCTGCTCTTTCACATCTCCAACCGTTACCTCGATCTTCGCCCGGAGCTGGGTGGCCTGGCAGCCGGCGGAGGGCTGATCTGCCGCGTCGAGCACAACCGTGTCAGCCCGGCTCAGGTCGAGGAGCGCTACGACGAGTCCACCTGGGCGGTGATGGCGCGCCAGCCGGCCGACCTCGGGCGCATCGTGCGCGACCCGCGCTGGCGCGTCTGTCCTGGACGAGCCCGGCAGGCATGGTCGGATGACCGCTCGAGCCTGCTCGGGCTGCTGAAGTGGGGCTGACGCTGCGCCAACCGCAGACGCCAGGGCTGGTCCCATCGATGGTGTTCGGCCAGCCGTGAGCTCGTGATCAGCGTGGGTCGGTGCGGTACGCCGCAGCGCGGTGGCGGATCGCCGCGACGCGGACGGCCTTGTCGTCGTCGGTGAGCTGATAGACAATCCGGTAGGAGCCGACGTGCAACGAGCGAAGTCCGCGCAGTCTGCCGCGCAGGGGGTGTCCGGCGTGCGGGTCGTGTTCGAGCAGTCCCAGGGCCCCTTCGACGGCGTCGATGAGCTGCCAGTCGAGTCGGAGCAGCTCAGCTCGAGCGCGACGTGCGAGGACGACCACGGGTCATGTCGCGCGTCGTCGCTCGCTGAGCTCGCGGCGTAAGTCCTCGAGCGCGACGGTTTCGTCTCGAGCCAGCTCGGCGAGGCCGGCTTCGAGCGCCGTGAGCGCGTCGGGGTCGGAGACGACCTCGGCGGTCTCCTCGAGCGCCTCGTACTCGTCGATCGGCACGAGAGCGGCCGCGGGCCTGCCGTTCCGCGTGACGACGATGTGATCCCGTCGATCGGCGACGGCGCTCAGCAGCTGGCCGAGGTTGTTGCGAAAGTCGCGCACGGGAACCGTCTTTGCCATGGCGGCAGTGTACTTGATGGCGTACACACCACCCGATTGCGACGACCTGCGCGGACCCCGCGCGCGTGGCGCTCAGTCGCCGGGCCTGCTCGCGCCGGAGTCAGAGACCGACGTGGCGGGCGCGGGACTGACGGCGTTAGGCAGCGTCGGGGCCGAAGAGCCGCTCTGGATCGCTGACTGCTCAG
>JAABUJ010007041.1_pt1 | contig 10639 bp, 10 predicted proteins | sample 5559131 | NCBI WGS metagenome assembly JAABUJ01 (sample SAMN10711875, study PRJNA513366) | rock metagenome | isolation source: Antarctica rocks | place: Antarctica: Victoria Land, Mt New Zealand nord | collected 2016-01-07 | reverse complement strand
ACGATCCTGGAACTCGCGAAGGCACGTCCGTTCGATAAGATGCGGTTGATGGTCGGCAAAGCGGCCGTGCGGCTCGGGCTGCGCTAAGTGACGGCTGACGCGTGCCGGTGCAATAATGCGGCGTGGCGTGTGGCGAAGTGGGACCCAGTACGCGATAAGCGCGTAGCGTGCGGTAACCCCATCTGCGCTCATCTGAAGCTCGTCGCATCGTTTCATAGCCCGTCCCGTCCAGTATGATGGCCAGTGCGAATGGCGTCAGCGATCAGGAAGGGGATGACGGGCATGCTCTGGGCGGTACTGACGCATCTGGCGGGGTTCCTTGTCGACCTCGTCGTCGGCGCGCGGCGCAGTGAGGACGCGAAGGACCTGGAGATTGCGCTGCTGCGGCACCAACTCCGGCTGCTGCTCCGGCGGGCGGGGCGACCGCCGCGCCTGTCGCCGTGGGAGAAGCTGACCATCGCGGTCTTGGCCGCGAAGCTGGGGCGCGTGGTCGCGGGCTCACGGGGTTATCTGTCCCGCGCCGTGCTGCTGGTCCGGCCGGAGACGGTCCTGCAATGGCATCGCGAGCTGGTGCGCCGGCAATGGACCTATCGTCGGCGCGCAGCGGGCGGACGGCCGCCGCTGGCCGCCGCGGTGGAGACGCTGCTCCTGCGCCTGGCCGCGGAGAATCCGCGCTGGGGCGACGGGCGGCTCCAGGGAGAGTTGGCCAAGCTCGGCCACGCCCTCGGGCGCTCGACGGTCCGCGATATCCTCAAGCGCCGCCACGTCCCGCCGGCGCCGCTGCGTGGCCAGCGGGCCAGCACCTGGCGGCAGTTCCTCGCGCAGCACCGCGATGCCGTGCTGGCCTGCGACTTCTTCACCGTCGAGACGCTGTTCCTCAAGACGATTCATATCCTGTTCTTCATTGAGATCGGTACACGCCGGGTGCATCTCGCGGGCTGTACTGCCCACCCAACCGCCGCCTGGGTGACGCAGCAGGCGCGCAACTTCTGCTGGACGCTGCCGGAGGCGGGCCCGTCGCCCCGGTTCCTCATCCACGATCGCGACGCGAAGTTCCCGCCGGCCTTCGACACGGTGTTCGCCGCCGAGGGGATCGAGATCGTGCGCACGCCGTACCGCGCGCCAAATGCCAACGCCTACGCGGAACGGTGGGTCCGCTCGGCACGTGCGGAGTGTCTCGATCACCTGCTCATCGCCAGCGAGGTGCACCTGCGGCGGGTGCTGACCGAATACGTCGCCTTCTACAACCGTGCCCGCCCGCACCAGGGCCTCGAGCAGCGCTGCCCGGTCGCGCTCCCCGCGCCCGGGCGGGCCGGGCCGGTGCGCCGCCGCGACCAGCTCGGCGGGCTGCTCCACGACTACTTCCGGGAGGCGGCCTAAGCACCGCGCTCAGGTGGATGGAGTTCCCGCACGGTACGGGCTCGTGGATGTCGTGTTCCGCCTGCTCCAACCAGCCTCAGCGCTCCCGGCGTCGCCGGAGGCCGTGCGCGCTGCCTGAGTGGATGACGCGCGAACCGCATATGTTCATCCGTGCGGCCACGGGTGTAGTCGTGGGGTAACGACCTGCCCTTGACGCGTTGTGTCGTAACCAATCCACGTGGCGAGCGGTCAAAGATTCGCGCGCCATGCTCCTTTTCACGCTGGCGCGACCAGCCACGCTGACCAGCGTGGCTGGTCGCGCCAGCCCCCTGCGGGGCCGCAGCCCCGCAGGGACATCCACACGAACGGGGGAAGGCTCACGGATTGGTTCACAGGGGATCTTGACACGGAAGGCTCATTGACAAGGTCCTTGCCGGCCACGGTGCAAATATGTGTCCGACATCATGCGGCGAGGTGTGCGCCAAGCTCCTGAAGGCGCGCGGCGTGTCGGCGGGCGCGATCAGCCGCGGCGAACAAGCGGGGCGAACTGGGCATGGTATGCGCGGAGCTGCTCGGCGAGGCGGCTGGCCAGGAGTACGAGCAGCGCCCGGTCGGTCGGCGTGCAGCGCGGGCGCGTGACGCTGCGCCGGAGGATGAGGAGCTGCTGGCGCAGGAGAGCGTTCTTGGCGATGAGGGCGTGCCGACCGCGCACGAGGTCGGCGAGCGCGCCCACCGCGACGGTCGCTTCGGCGGGTTTCGTCGCGGTGGCCAGGCGCTGCCGGAGCGTGCGAACCAGGGCTTGTCCGCGCTGGGCACACTGGCGGAACAGGCGAGTCAGCATCAGGGAGCGCCTCACCGCAGAGCGGTAGCGAAGCCACCGCACAGGCCGGTGGCGCGCTGACAGCGTGTAGCGCGGCCGCTCGTCACGTCAAACTGGCGCTGGACTCGAACGGATAGCCTAAGCGGCCAACACAGTCGCTGGGGGCCTTGCTGGTCACGGGGCTGTTCCCCCGGCTGGCGGTGCTGGCGGCGTGGGTGCCGTTCAATCTGGCGGTGCCGTTCCTGGGGGCGGCGGACGTGCTGGGGCACCTGCCGATCTACGGGATCCTGCTGACGATCCTCCTCTGCGGCAATGGGGGTGGGTTCGCCGCGACGCTGCGCCGCGAGACGGAGCCGCGCGTCGGCGCGCCCGCCCCACAGCCGCTGCCGCCGCTCGTCCGCCCGCGCGAACTCGTCCCGGGGCGGGGTGTGGGGGATCAGCGCCGGGCGGGACGAGCACCGGCCTCTCCGTCAGTCTGGACGAGCTGGCCGTGGGCCTCGCGCTGGGCGTGCTCCATGTCCCGCTCGGCCCGGCCGCTGGCGTATATCGCGCTGCAAGCCTGCGCGCTCACCTTCATCGGGCTCGCCCTGGGCACGCGCCTCGGCGCGCGGCTCGGGGAGAGAGCGGAACTCATCGCCGGCATGGTCCTGGCCCTGTTAGGGCTGGCCCTGACTGTCAGTGAGGCCAGTGGTCACCACTTCCTGTGAGCGCCGCCCCCGGTCGCTCAGCCCCCGGTATGACGCATGCTCGCGATACCCCGCCGTGGCCCTCCACGCTTCGAGGGCCACGGTGGATCAGCGCGGGGCGATCATGCGCCGTCAACCCTATGCAGGCCGCGCAGGATGGGTCAGGAGCGCCGAGAGTGCCCGAGGAGGCACGAAGCGATGCCCCAGGCATGTGGGGGTGCTGAGGCGCGAAGCGTGGTATGCCGCTTGTGTCGTGGAGGGCACCAGACCTCGCCATATGATGCGGTACACGCCGAAAAAGGCGAGGTTTTCTGCTACGGCAATGATCCACCTGCGGAAAGCATGGTATGGCGAGGTGTGCCGCCGAACGCCCCACACGGCGATGCGCGAGGGATGCGCCCACCGGTTGGGAGGACCGGTGGGCACGGAGGCAGAGGGACGAGGGGGCATCGGTGAGGGAAGGGGGCGACGGCACGATCGCCAACGTTCGGCCATCGCCTCTAGCATACGTTGGCGATGCCCCCCGCACCATCCCCCATTCGGCTGATGTCAAAGACTGCCAAACCCCACCAGTAGGCGACATATCGCTTCTATTGATAGCAATAACCAGTGTTTGTTCGTGGCGCTGTCGATGGTCGTCACGTTGTGCCATCCGGATCATACGGTACCGGCGAGACGGAGTACGGCGTCGAGGTTGCGCCGATAGTACGCGCGCCTCTGCACATACACCGTGGGAAAGCGGTCGATGAGTTGGAGTGTGTCGGCCGCGACCGGGCTGATCCAGCGCAACGCCTCGATCGCCTCGGCGTGTTGCTGGGCAATATTCGTCACCGCCGGTTGCCACCCAAGGGGCGGCTGTCGCCAATCCCAGACATGCTCGTAGTGGAAAACACGGTTTCGCAGGATGCGAATGCGCTCGAAACGATGGAAGAGCGGTTCCCGTGAGCGATAGCGCGTCGGCACATGGGGGAAGACGGCGGCGAGAATGCCAGGATTATTAGCGGTCGGAGCGGCCGGCCAGAAAGGCGTGATAAAGGGCCGGTTCATCAGACCGGTCCAGAAGCCGAACATCAACTCCGCCACGAGCTGGCCGGGCGTTGCCGGTGGTAAGACGGCACCGCGCGGATGCTTGCGGCGCTCGTGCTTTGACCAATGCTCCCGCGCTGCCGCGACCTGATCCCGCTGGATTGTGCGTTTCGGGCCGTTCATGAACGGGGGATCGAACCAGTAGGGGGTGCCGAGCAACGCGCTCGCAGCGTTGTGCATACTGTTCCGGAGTGCCACCTCGATGACCTGGAGCGTCGGGTAGAGGGCTTCGCAGAGCGCGATGTTCCACAAGTAATTCGCGGCGGTTTCCACGTCGTCGCCCCCCGCAGGGCGATAGGACATGAGGCGCTCCCACGAGAACGCTCGTTGGAGGTGCGCGATGTAGCGGGCCTCCATAACTCCCCCAACCGTGACACCGTAGCACCGCAACACCCTTGACATCATGCAGTATACTTAAACTGTAATTCCCCGGAGTTCTTCCCCCGGCCTTGGCCGGTGTAGACTCCGGGGTTTTGATCGCGCGTGCCCGCGCAAGCCCAGAGGGATATGTCTCCTTCACAGCGGGCTGTCGCCGATGGCGGGGGTCGGCAGGGTCGCAGCGAGGGCACCGACCTGCCGCCAGCGGCCGACGCGCGCGAACAGGCGGGAGCCGATCTGGCGGTCCAGTTCGCGCGAGATCTACCGCCCGATCATCGCCAGTCGCCTGTAGAACTCCCGCTGCGCCGGGTCGGGCAGGCGCATCCAGGGCTGTGCCAAAGTCAGGTTATGTTCAGCGTTGGGCGTGCGTGGAGGCATCGCAGCGTCACCACCGCTCCCGCTTGTCGCGCTGTGGCGACAGGCCCAGAGACCGTAGCCAAGCGCCTAGCGCCCTCCGGCGACTTTGGCACAGCCCTGGGCGCATCAGGGCACGGTAGTGCGTCCAGCCCAAATGTGCATGCAGTGCGTTCGCAATCGGGTACGTCAGGGAGAACTGCCGCCCCAGTTGCGTCAGCGTCCGCTCGCCGTAGGCCGCGCGCGGCACCACCCTGCTCCTCGCGCACGATCCGCTCGCCCACCACCCAGTAGGTCGCGACCAGTTCCTGGTTGGCCGCCGCAGCGCCCCCCCACCCACCCGATCAACCGCAGTCCCTCCCCGCGTCGATTGCTGTGCCGCTAGTCCCCAGAGATACGCGTCTGGGGCGGGCGTTCCCCTGCACGGACCAGCGCGGCCAGCGCCGCGCCGGGGTCGCGCGCCAGCGCCCAGGTCCCCCCGTGGTCGAGCCAGTCCGCCAGCAGGTGCGGGTTCTCCCGCGCGAGCTGCCGCGCCAGCCGCCAGTTGACGTTGCGGCTCGTCGCGGCGTTCGCGACCGCTGCGGCGAAGTCTCGCTCGGTGCCGACCCGCGATACCGCGGCGGCGCCCGAAGCGGCGGCATCCGCCGCCGCTTCGGGCGCCGGCACCGGGGACACGTCCTCGACAGCGCCTGGCGCGTCCGCCCCGGCCAGCCCAAGCGCGTTCTGCAACACCCCGAAGAAGTAGGCCATCTTCGGCTTGACCGGCAGCCCGCCCGCCCCCTTGTCGACCCGCTCGGCGCGGATCGACCCGGTGTGTTGCTGGGTGAGCCGACGGGCATCGTACATCAGGGTACGGAACTCCTCTGGCGGTAGACCCGCGCGACGGTAGAGGTTGACCGCGCGCGTCAGCGTGGCACCGGCCGGTGCCCGGTCGTTCAGCTCGCGACGCAGATCCTCGATGAACCCGGCCAGTTCGAGCCGGACTGCGGCAAGCTCGGCTGCCTCATTTGCCTGCCCCCTCCTCTGCTGTTGCGCGTCTTGTGTTACCGGTGCATCGGGGGTGGACTCCGCTTTCGATGTGGGTTTTCGTCCCCGTGTGTCCCCCTTTCTTTTTGATGGGGATGCCAATCGAATATTCGAAAGATCTTCTCTATTTTCTTCTGTATTTCCTTCTCTATTATTGGCTAAAGAAAGCTTAACATCTGATGATCGGGTTAAGTTGTCGTCTGATGTTAAGCTTTCTTTACTTCTCGTGTCGCGGAGTGCCGAAATAAAGTTTTCTTTACTTCTGACGTAAAGCCGGTCGAGATGGAAATGCTCGTGGTATGCGCCCTCGTCCTCGACCCAGCGACCGAGCACAAAAATGTTCTGGCGACCGGTGCGGCGGCTCTCGATCACCGCCCGCCGCACCAGCGCCTGGATGTCGTTGCTGATCGACACCAGGGAGAGCTTAAGGAGTTCGGCGATCTGCTCCCGTTCGAGCGAGCAGGCGAGCGCGCCGTCGGCGTAGAGGACGTGCAATCCCATGTAATGGGGCTCGCGCGAGCGCCAGACGTGCCGCCGCATCACCAGGTAGGTGGAGAACTCCGGGGACCGGGTGAACGACAGGAAATCCGGGTTGTCCAGATCGGCGAAGTCCAAGAGGATGAACTGCCGGTTGAAGTTCTCAGACCCCATCGTTGCCCCTCATCGCTACGCCCCCGCCGCCACCAAGCGGCGGAGATCATTCCCCCGCGAGCAGGGCCAGATCCGCGCGCAACGCTTCCAGGATCGCGCGTCGCGACGCCCGCCCTGTCCGATCCTGCACCAGCCGCACGACGGCTAGCGTTCCCAGGTCAACCAAGTCATCATCCGCAGCTGCGGTCGGTGCCGCTTGTGCCGTCAGCCGATTTCGGTCCGAAATCTCCTCCGAGGGTGTGGGCGCGCCTCCCGCCATCGGTGAGCCCGACGCGCGACCGGATGCTCGCCGAGGTGTCAGCCGATGATCAACCACCCCCGGCCGTCGCACGTCGAGATTTCGGTCCGAAATTGGTAGCTCCTCCCCGGCCGACACGGGCCGGGACGCCACCGGCGTCCCGGGTGCCGCGACCGTCGGCCGGGGGCGGGGCGTGAGCGCATCGCGGGTCGTCCCCTGGCTCTCCTCGCCGGCCCGCACGCGCTCCAGGTGCGCCAGGACGGTCCCCTCGTCCGGCGCGCGGGCGAGCAGGTCGTAGGCGTGGTCGAGGCTGATCTCGCCCCGCTCCACCGCCGCCGCCAGCGCCGGCGCGGCGAGGACGCGCTTGCGCTTGGAGAGCCAGGTCGGGCTCTTGCCGAGCGCGCGGGCGGCGGCCTCCTGGCTGCCCAGCTCGTCGATCAGCACGCCGATCATGTCCATCTCCTCGCGCGGGGAGAGCTCGACGCGCTGCACGTTCTCGACGCAGGAGGCGATGAATGCCTGGGCGTCCTCCAGGCGGCGGACGATGACCTCGATCTCGTCGCGACCGAGGAGGCGGTGCGCGGCGACACGGCGGGAGCCGAGCACGACCATGTAGCGATCGGGGTCGTCGGGGTGGCGCCGCACCACCGGGGCCTGCAACAGGCCATGCTCGGCGATGCTCGCGGCCAGCTCGCGCGCGGATTCCTCGTCCACGCGCCTGCGCGGGTTGCGCGGGTTGTCGTCGATCAGGTCGAGCCGGACCATCTGGCGGCTGTTGTCGAGGAGGCGATCGGCCGCGCCCGACTCGCGCGGCACGGCCGCGAGGGTGAGGCGGCGGTTGGAGGCCTTGCCGAAGTGCATGCTCATGCCGCCAGCACCTCCCGCAGCATCTGCTCGTGCAGCCGCCGCCCGCGATCCAGCCACTCGGCGGGGACGGGCAGGCCGAGTTGCTCCCCGATCAGCGCGGCCGCGTAGCGGTAGTGCTGCCCGACAGCGGTATTGCGGTAGGCCAGGGCCACCGGGACGTGCGACTGCGACTCCTTGCCGGCGTGCTCGGTGTAGGGGATCGGCGGGAGGCAGGTGACGCCGTACTCCTGCGCCATCTCGACGAGCGAGCCGAGCGCCGCCGGACGCAGCCCGCGCGCGTTGTAGGCCATCGGTAGGAAGCCGACGACCCGCAGGTCGGGCACCCCCTCGCGCAGATCCTCCACCAGGCCCAGGGAGCGCACCACGCCGTAGATCGGTTGCGGCAGGGTGAGGGCGGTCGCGAGGACGTGCGTCGACGCGGCGAGCGCCCCGGTCACCGAGATATCCAGGTCGGGTTTGGTGTCGAGCAGCAGCACGTCGAAGTGTCGGCGCAGCGGGGCCAGGACCTTGCCGAGGTAGCGCTCCCGATCGATCGCCAGCCGCTCCATCCGCTCGATGCCGTCCGCGAGTCGCGCACCGGATGGCACGAGCGCGCAGTTGGGCATCCCCGGCACGGGCCACGGCTCGGGGCTCCCGCCGGCGAGCCAGTCGCCGCCCTCCTGGCGGCGCTCCTCCGGGTAGCCGCAGGCCTCGGTGAGGTTGAAGGCCGTGTCCAGATCGACCAGGCAGACACGCAGGCCCCAGGTCCCCCAGACGCCGGCGATGTTGTGCACCGATGACGTCTTCCCCGCACCGCCCTTGCGATTGACGACCGCGAGGACCGGGGCCACCCGCGCTGCAGCCCCCCCGACCCTACCGTCGCCCGGTGCTCCCCTCGCTCCCATCGCTCCCCCTCTCGTCACCGCTAAACCCGCTATGTACGTACGGGAATACTATAGATGACCATCACCGAAAGGTAAAGTGCTTTCTTTCGGTTCCGAAACTTATCTCTCCAGGGAGGGGGTGATATTTCGGACCGAGATTTCCGTCGCGTCGGGGCATACCCCCAGATCGTATCGGGTAGGACATGTCACCTGGTGGCAGGCCGCTCATCGTCTACCGTGCTGTCGGCCTCGCTCCCGCTACGGGCAAACGCCGCCGCGCACTCGTCGTAGGCCGCGTAGCATGCCCCTACCCGGCCCACCAGCACCGACCGCGCGTAGGCGGGGAATCGCTCGCGCAGCCGGCGCTCCAGCTCGCGCCGCTCCCGAGCGTAGCCGTCGCCGGTTGCCCTGTCGCGTTTCTCGGGCGTACGGAGGATGATCACCGGTCCGGTCCCCTTATACGGGGCGCGGAAGAGCGCCTCCCGGAAGAGCATGGGGAGGGGCGTCGGGCTCCCGACCACGACGTGCCAGGCCGCCTGGTCCTCCGCCGTGGCTCCCACGGCGACCAGGGTCGCCGCGCGCTCCCGTCGGCGGCACTCGTCATCGGCCGCGTGGGCGGCGTGGCTATCGGTGCGCTGCCGTACCTCCTCGGTGGCCTGCCGCTCCCGTTCGGTTGTCGGTACGAAATCTGGCGGTGGTGCCCAGTCCCCCTCGATCCGCCGCCGCCGCCGCCCGGGCGTCAGCCGCGGGTCGGCGGGGTCCGCCGCGCGCTCGTGGTCGTGGTATTCGACCTGCCGCGCCACCGCCGCCGGTGTGTGGTCCGCGACCAGCCGCCGTGCCACCCCCGCCGTGACCCCTCGTCCCGTCAATACATGGACCAACTCCGAGGGATGAACAACAACATCGTCGTCGCGTCGCTGCGCCCTCGCGGTCGCGGTCGCAGGCGCCGCGTGTTGTTGTTGCGTAGTCTCTGTGGTGATCTCTGTCGGTAGTCTCTGGTTAGAGGGGGTTAAAGTGATCCCTTGCAAGGGGTTAATCTGCTCTCTTCGCATGGGATCATCTTGATCCCCTCCAATGTCGCGATCGCGCCCTTCCAAGGGGTTAAATTGCTCCCTTGGGGAATCCTCGGGCGTGGCCCCGAGCGCGGCGTCGAGCGCCAGCAGGCGGGGGAAGTCGATGGTGTACCACTTGGTCCGGTCGGTCGGGGCGCGGTTGTAGCGCTGCGAGGCCAGCAGCAGCCCGCGCTCCTCCAGCTCGCGGAAGGTCTTCCTGATCGTGGCGAGCGACCAGAAGGGGAACTGCGCCTGCCACTGGGGGTAGGTGTTGTAGACCCAGCGCCGGCCGTCGCGGACCTTCGGGCGGCGCTTGTCGCCGAGCCAGTAGCGCACCTGCTGGAGGACGATCGCCGCGTTGAGGCCGATCGCCGCTGCCAGCCGCGGCGGCACCAGCAGGGGCTCCTCGTCGATCAGCAGCGGCGTCGTCGGCAGCGCCGGGAGGGCGCGCGGCGGTGCCGGGACGGGCGGGGCGGCGAGCGGGGTTTTCGCGGTGTCCATCGGGCATCCTCCTCCCGTTGACGGGGGGCGGGTCGCCCGGTACAATGCAACAGCAAAGCAGCGGGGCGGTCATCCGCTCCGTGAAGAGTCTGAGCAACTGACCGGGGTTATGGTTAGCAGCCTCCCCGGCCTTGTTGCGTCCTCTTTTATAACATGTATGGACGAACAAGCCAAGACTATATTAACTAACAGTTGTTTTTTGTCGCCATCATTGCTCTATCAGTAATCTTTAGTTGAAATAGTAACAAGCCCTCGTGCCACTGCAAGCACCGCAAGCTCATCCCAAACCCTGCGCTCGTGAGCTAAGAAGTCCGGACCCGTGTATCCGGCTAAGGCGCGGAGTTGTGAGGCTAAAAGACGATACCGCTGGCGGTCGCCGGTTCGAAAGGATTGCTGGATCGGCTTAGCCTCTGTGGGTGATAGTTGCCATGCCACTGGTAAATTCCGGCGGAGAGCAAATATTCGTAACGCTTCCCACAAACGTTTCTCGCGCTCGGGGAAGAATTGGTCGAGACTCCAACTGAGGATACGTGCGTGGGCCGCAAGTAACTGATATGTCTCGCGGGTTCCGACGAGATCCTGGTCTCCCGACACAATCGGTGATATCGGGGGTTGCGCCACCCGGCGGCGGCGCCGCGGTGTTGTGGGCCTGCCGCTCACCCCCTGCTCCTCCCTCATACCCGGTCGGGTACATCGCGCGCTCAGCGCGGCGACGCCTCGCGGCCTCCGTCGAGGGGAATCATACAAATTTATCTCGT
>JAABUJ010007039.1_pt1 | contig 10640 bp, 9 predicted proteins | sample 5559131 | NCBI WGS metagenome assembly JAABUJ01 (sample SAMN10711875, study PRJNA513366) | rock metagenome | isolation source: Antarctica rocks | place: Antarctica: Victoria Land, Mt New Zealand nord | collected 2016-01-07 | reverse complement strand
GGCGGACGTAGATCAGGGCCGCCGTGGGAAGCGAAGCCAAGCATTCCTCGGAGGGTGGTGGCGGCATCGTCATGGTAAAAACACTACCATCCCCGAAACGGTAGCGGAAGGCCGTGAACGGTTACAAAACTTTAGTAGCAAATTTAAAATCAACTCGCTCGAAATTTAAAGCCAATACAAGAACGGTTGGTGTGATTATGAACATTAATATACATTTGACAATAATGATAAATATGGATCTAATATTCATCTGAACGCTCAATTTTTTTAAGGATATTAATAGGGACATCCAACTTTTCGGGATGCGATCATCAAGAACCCAGTTCCGACGACCCGGGTTCTTGACTGTCCCAGTCGAGCATACCCCGATTCACCTTTCCATAGGTTGGGATGTGGCCGGCGTCCGGCTCCTGTTGGACGACTCCTCGGCGATCTTACCGAGCATGATCTGCTCGAAGCCCTTCAAGTCGGTCCAGAAGGTCCCCGGGCCGGCGTAGAAGACGCCCAGCCGCATCTCCTTGGGCAGTCCCTCGGCAAAGACGTAGCGGTTGTAGGCGTCGGGGCCGCCGAGGGACTGGACGTACTGGCGGTAACGCTCGGCCTCGGCCTGGTTGGAGAGGCCGATGGTCTGCGCGGAGGCCTCGCCGATCGTCTTGGTGATCTGGGCCTGGATGATCGCGGTCTTGGCGTCGATCCCGGCCCGGAGCCGCTCGGTGGTGGCCTCGATCTCCTTGGCCTTCTTCTCGCCCTCGGCGGTGACCTGGGCGATCATCTTCTCGGTCTCGGCCCGGGTCCGGTCCTGCTCCTGGACCACCTTGGCCTTGGCCTCGGAGAGGTCCGCCTGGGCCTTGGCGGTGAGCTGCTCCTGCTCGCGGGTCTTGGTCAGCTCCTCGGCGATCCGGGCTTTCTGGATCGGCTCGCGGACCTGGTTCGGGACGTAGATGTGCCGGGTCAGGCCGAACAGGAGGGTGAGCTTCTTCTGCGCGAGGACCGACTCCAGCTCCTCCGAGGTGTCGGTCTGGAACTCCTCGCGGGTGTCGCCGACCAGGAGGTCGACGGCGCCCCGCTTGGAGCCGTGGAGCCGGCAGATCGAGCCGATCTGAGGCAGGATCACCTTCTGCTCGACGTCCTTGAGCGTGCCGAACTGGCGGACCACGTCGGGCGCCTGGTCGGGCAGGATCCCCCAGATCGCGGTATAATCCAGGTGGATCGCAAAGCCGTCATTGGAGGGGAACTCGATTCCCGTGCCGGGGAGGTAGTCCGGGTCCTTGCCCGTGGTCGCGCCCAGGCGGCTGCTCGTGTTCGCGGAGCTGGACTCGTCGCGGGTCTTCACCATCTGGGTCGTTTCGTTGAAGCCGACGCTGATGATGTCGACCTGCTTCTCCTCGGGGTTGAGGAAGTAGATCCCCGGCTGGAGGACTTCGTCCTGGATTCCCTGGTCCTCCCGGGTGATCGGGTTGCCGGTCTTGTTGGTCACCACGCCGACATAGCCGGGCGGGATAAGGGTCGGGTCGCCGTCCCGCCTCATTGACTTCGGTCGGGTCCCGACGCAGGCATCGACGTCCACCAGCTTGACGTCATACGCATACTTGTTGAGCCGGTAGCGGCCCGGGGTGAGGACCTTCCTCCAGACGCCCCGGTCCCCCTCGTTGTCGACCAGGTACGAGCCGTCGACCCGGCCCTTGCCCATCTTGGCGGTGACCACGCCAATCTTGCCGGGCTTGACGATCACGTCGGGGACCAGCTCACTCTCGAACTCCAGCGGGGAATAGTAGTGGCGGCCGGGCCCAGGCATCGCCTCCAGGATTCCCACCTGTTTGGGCCTGCCCGAGGTGTCGAGCGTGACCAGGGTCCCATCGGGCGCCTGGGCCACCGACCCCAGCGCGAACGGGAACGGCCCCTTGTAGCGGAGCAAAAGGCTCTGGCCGGGCGGGACCTCGATCCGGCAGGCCATCCAGTTCCAGATCCCGAAGTAGCCCAAGGCGACCATGCCGACCGCGAGGGCCGCCAGCCTGGCCGGCCGGATCCATGTCGAGTCGTTCACGGCTTGGCCTCCGCGGAAGCGAACGGGGGTGAAGGGATCTCGGCGGCCGGGGCCCGGCCGGCGGTCGAGGGGTGGTCGGCGGCCTTGCGGGCCGAGGGCTTGACGAACTGGCCGAACAGCTCCATTAGAGGGCCGTCGGAGTTGGTCAGGATCGACCGGAAGCCGGGGGCGAGCTTGCCGACCAGGATGTTCTGCGCCAGGGCCGCGCCGTCGCCCTCGAAGGCGGAGACCCGGGCGGCGAGCCCGGCCAGCTCGGCCTTGTTGTTGAACCGGATCACGTCGGCGTCGGCCTGGGCCTTGGCGACGATCGCCGACGCCTTGTCCTTGGCGGCTTCAAGCTGGGTCTGGGTGACCTTGAGCTTCTGCTCGGCCAGGGTGACGGCGACCGAATTGTCCTGCTCGGCCTTGGTGGTCTGGACGATCACCTTGGCATCGGCCTGGACGACGTGCTGCTTCTGGTCGGCCAGGAGGATCTCGATCCCGAGCTTGGCCTCGGAGAGTTGCTGATTCTTCTCCTGGATGAACTGGGCGAGCTTCTGCTTGGCGACCTCGCGGTCGCGGACCGGGGCGGCGATGTCCTGAGGCGGCTCGACCCGGGTGATGGCCACGGCGAGGATCTCGACGCCCTGCTTCTTGCAGTTGTCGGTCAGGCTCCGGACGAGGTTCCGCTGGAAGACCTCGCGGTCGACGCCGCTGATGAACTGGCCACCGCTGAGCTTCGACCCGCCGGTCCGACAGAGCGACCGGCTCTCGGGGGTGATGATCTTGGCGATGATCTCCTCGTCGATGGCGTCGCCGTTGTCGTCCTCGTTGTACTTGACGAAGACCTCGGAGGCGCGCTCGGGGATCACCCGGAACTCGACGGCACCGTCCAGGACGACAGGGAAGCCGTCGGAGGAGAGGAAGTCCATCGCCGAGCCTTCGCCGAGATTGAACCGCTTGGAGCGGCAGTCGACCAGGCTGACGCGGGTCTGGTAGGGGTTCAAATAATAGGTCCCGGGGTCGAGCGTCTTCGATTGGACCCCGCGTTCCCCGTCGCCGACCAGAAAGTTGTTGGGGTCCTTCGCCTTCCGTCCCGAGAGCAGGGTCACGACGCCCCGGAAGCCGGCGGGGACGGTGACCGGTTCGTGAAGCTCGAAGACCTCGGCATACGGGTTATAAGGATAGCGGCCCGGCAACTCGACCTTGCGGAGGATTCCCTTCTGTCCCGGCTCGGCCAGGATGGCGCCGGCGGGGAGGTCTTCGCCGTCGAGTGCGACCCGGACCCCGATCTTGCCATTGGGAATCAGGAACTGGTCGGTGATCTCCCAGGCCCAGTAGAACGGGTTGTAGAAGTAACGGCCCTCGGTCAGGACGCCGCCGAAAGGGCCTTCGGTCTGCACGCCCTTGTAGTAATTCCGGCCGTCCTTGCGTGGCGGCGCCAGCTCTTGATCGCGGCTGAGGTCAAGCCCGGACCGGCGGATCAAGACGGCCTGCTTGCCGGTCCCGACCTCGACCTTGCAGGCGTTGTACGCGGCCAGCCCGAGCAGTGGGATCCCCAGCAGGGTCGCCCCGGCAAGCTTCGGGAAGATCGACCGACGGGGCGGATTCAGCGCTCCCCCGTCTCTCAACGACAACCGGCTCATGAGTGTTCGGCTCCTCGGTCGGGGCTTCGTCGCGACCGGGTGGATGGCCCGATCCCGCCCGACTCGATCGGTTATTCGCGGGTCGAATCGGGATATTTTAACATGCACCCGGTCGCCGGGGCGAACCGGTGGGACATTATCCGGCGACGACGCCGGTCGCGGGGGTCGTGCCGCCGACCGAAGTCCGGGCCGTGAGCGCGCGAAAACGCCCCGGTCGGGGCCGGGGCGTCGATGGATCGGTCTCATCGTATGTTCCCCGCCGAATCGCGGAGGAGGCGGCCACGTGCGGGCGGTCGCTTATTTCTTGCGGTGGCGGATCCGACTCCGCATCCGGCGCTTCTTGCGACCCACCTTGCGGCGGCCTTTTCCACGGCGGCGACTGGCCATACGGTCTCCTGGGCTGGCGAAGGGGTTGACGGTCCACCCGATCCCCGAGTTGGCCCCGCCGCGTCACGGCGCAACCGGGGATGGCCGGACTTCGCCGGCCACTCGGGAAAGCTCCGAGTTTACCCGGACTTCACCAAGCCCTCAAGGGGAGCAACGGCCCGGTCGGTCGATTCTCCGGATCGGCCCCTCAAACGTCGCTGGACCGCCAGGGCGGGGGGGCCTGCTGGAGCTTCGCGACCATGTCCTGAACGTCGAGCGGCTTGAGAAAGACCCAGTCGATCCCCAGGCGATCGGATTCGTCGGGCTCGACATCCCAACCCGTGATCAGGGCGATCCGGGGCTTGGGGACGAGCCGGCGGGCGACCTGGACGATCTCCCGGCCGTCGAGGTCGGGCAACCGGACGTCGGTCAGGAGGTAGTCGAACCCGATCTCCTTTTCGAGCTTCTCGAAGGCGGACGTGCCGTCGATCACGGCGGTCACGTCGAACCCCATCGCCTCCAGGAGGCGAGCCAGCGACTTCCGGCCGATATCGTGGTCATCGACCAGCAGGACGCGGGGTCGGCGGGCTTCGGAACCGGCCGCGACGGCCTCGGGAATGGGAAGGCTCATGGAAGGGCCCCTCGGTCCGGGGCGGTTCAAGGTCGCGCGGACGACGCCGTCCACTCGATGGAGGAGAGTCGGGCCAGCGCCAGCAGCAGGGCTTGCGTCCCCTTGCGGCCGTCACCCTGCGCCTCGACGGCCCGATAGAGTTGTTCGGCCAGGGCCAAGCCAGGCAGCGACAGCTTCATCCGACGCGACTCGGCCAGCGCGATCCCCATGTCCTTGAGAAAATGCTCGACATAGAAGCCGGGATCGAAGTTGCCGGCGATCATCCGGGGCCCCAGGTTGTTCAGGCTCCACGAACCCGCGGCGCCGCTCCCGATGCTCCGGAGGACCGTGGCGAGATCCAGTCCGGCCTTGGAGCCGTAGAGCAGCGCCTCGCAGACCCCGATCATCCCGCTGGCGATCAAAACCTGGTTGACCATCTTGGTGTGCTGGCCCGAGCCGGCCGGTCCCTGGTGGACGATCGTCTGGCCCATCACCTCGAACAGGGGCCGGATCGATTCAACAACCTCCGGCTCGCCGCCAATCATGATCGAAAGCCGAGCCTCGCGGGCTCCAATGTCGCCACCGGAAACCGGGGCATCGACGGCATGGATTCCCTTGGCCCGGGCCACGTGGTCGATCTCGACCGCCAGCGCCGGCTCGCTCGTGGTCATGTCGACCAGGATGGTTCCCTCACGACTGCCTTCCAGCGTCCCGCCGGGGCCGAGGGTCACCGACCGGACGTCCGCGGGATAGCCCACAATGGAGAAGACGACGTCCGAGGTCTCGGCCACCTCGCGTGGCGAGGTCGCCGCGCGGGCTCCGCGTTCGACCAAGCCCGCCAGCTTCTCGACGCTCCGATTATAGACCGTGGTCGCATAACCCGCGGCGATCACGTGGCCGCACATCGACGTGCCCATGACACCGGTGCCGATCCACCCGACCTTCGTGGATCCAGGAGAAATCTGTTGTGCCATCCTCTGACTCCAACCCAGGGAAGTAGCACCGCTTCCCAGTTGCAGATCCCATGCCTCATCTCCATTAACACGGCGAGCATTTCGAGAATCCGCGTCTGCGGCGAGGGTCCCGGATGGTGTGATCACGAAATGTCTCGATCGATGCGCGGCGAAACTCGCGGTTCGGCGGGGTTCGGACGATTTGGCGGAAATCTCGTGGCTTGAATCGCCGGGGCCGGTACCATGGGGTGTCGTCGCGGGGCACCTCCCCGGTATCGCGGGTCGGCCGGCCGGGGCGTGAGTGCCCTCGGGCCCGGCCGAAGTCGCCGTTGTCTCCTGGAGCCTCGATCATGCAGAACCTCAAGCCGAGTTTGGCCTTGACCGCCCTCGGTGTCATCGGAATCGCCCTCTGGGCCGGGGCCAAGGTCGACGCCACCGGCAACCAGATGGCCGAGTCCGCCACGCGGTTCCTGACGGCGCTCGACGAAACCCAGAAGACGCAGGCGACTTTCGGGTTCGACGATCCCGAACGCCTCAACTGGCACTTCATCCCTCGCCCACGCAAGGGCCTGCCCATCAAGGCCATGACTCCGGCGCAACGGGCGCTGGCCTTTGGCCTGGTCCAGACCGGCCTGGGCGGCTCGGGCTACCTCAAGGCGACCACGATCATGAGCCTGGAGGCGATCCTCAAGGATCTGGAACAGGGCAAGGGGCCGGTCCGCGACCCGGAACTCTACTTCCTCAGCATCTTCGGAACCCCCTCGGAAGCGGGCAAATGGGGCTGGCGGGTCGAGGGGCACCACCTCTCGCTCAATTTCACGCTGGACAAGGGCGCGATCGTCTCGGCGACGCCCGCCTTCTTCGGCTCGAATCCCGGCGAGGTCCGCTCGGGCCCGCGCCAGGGGCTCCGGACCCTCGCCGACCTCGAAGACCGCGCTCTCCGGCTCCTCCAGGCCCTGACCGTTGACCAGAAGAAGGCGGCCGTGACCGCCGAGAAGGCCCCCAGCGACATCCGGGCCGCCAACACCCCCCAGCCACCCTCCGATGCCGCCGATGGGATTGCCTACGGCCAGCTCGACGGAGCCCAGAAGCCGATGCTCCAGGCCCTCGTCGAAGCCTACGCCGCCGACATGACGCCCGAGGTCGCTGCCGCCTGGCTCGACGAGATCAAGAAGGCCGGCCCCGAGAACGTCCGCTTCTCCTGGACCGGGGCACCCGACCGGAACTCCGGCCACGCCTACAAGGTCCAGGGCCCGACCTTCCTGATCGAGTTCAACAATACCCAGGGCAACGCCAACCACATCCACGCCATCTGGCGAAACATGCTGGGCGACTTCGCCGTCCCGCTGGCCAGGTGATCCGGATTCGGGTCGAACGACCCGTCGCGCGAGGGAGAGCGAAACCGGGTCGATCTCGGCGAATCGCCCGGTGCGGCTGGCCATGTGGTGCCCGGCGCGTTAAGCTTCGCGGATCGACGGATGACTCGCAGGGATGGGACGGGTAAGGATGACCGGGTCATGGACATTTCGCTGATCGGATCCTCGAAGCAGGTCGACCCGTTCGGCGAGCTGAAAATCTTCGCCGGCCGGGCCAGCCGGACCCTCGCCCAGGCGATCTGCTCGCACCTGGGCGTCGAAGTCGCCCGCTCGGAGACCAAGATCTTCAGCGAGGGGAACGTCTTTGTCCGGGTTCTGGAGAACGTCCGGGGCCGCGACGTCTTCGTGATCCAGGGGACCGAGCACCCGGTCAACGACAACTTCATGGAACTCCTGTTCTGGATCGACGCCCTGAAGCGCGCCAGCGCCTCGCAGGTGACGGCGGTCATCCCCTACTTTTCCTATGCCAAGGGCGACAAGAAGGACGAGCCCCGCGTGTCGATCCGCGCCCGGGTCTGCGCCGACACCATCGAGGTGACCGGGGCCGACCGGGTCCTGATGATGGACCTCCACAGCCCGCAGATCCAGGGGTTCTTCAAGATCCCGGTCGACCACCTGATGGCCATGCCGGTCCTGGTGGATTACTACCGGAAGAAGCAGATCCCCGACCTCGTCATCGCCTCGCCCGATGTCGGCTTCAGCAAGAACGCCGCCAAGTTCGCCCAGGCGATGCGGGCCGGCTCGCCGGTGATCGGCAATAAGGTCCGCCTCGACCACGACGAGAATGCGGCCGTGCTCGACATCATCGGCAACGTCGAGGGGAAGAACGTCCTGCTCGTCGACGACTTCACGATCTCGGGCGGAACCTTGATCGAAATGGCCAAAGCCTGCAAGGACCACGGCGCCCGCGACATCTACGCCTGCGTCTCGCACGGCCTCTTGACCAAGGGATCGGCCGAGCGGATCGCCGCCAGCCCGATCAAGGAACTGGTCCTGACCGACACCGTCGGCTACCGGGCCGAGCCCCTCCCGCCCAATTGCCACGTCGTCAGCGTCGCCGCCCTGTTCGCCGAGGCGATCCTCTCGATCCACCGCCGCGAGAGCGTCAGCCGACTCTTCGCCGTCTGACCGGCCCCCTCCAGGCCCGAAATCGATCCTCTCTCACAAAAAACACGGCTAATTCGACCTGGAAACTTCGGAAGATGATGGGGCGAGAGGGATGTCCGCGCCCCGCCCGATTCGGTTTCCCCCGCGACCGAGCCGTCTCCACCGGGCATCGGCGTCGAAACCGAGCTTGATGAGAAACATGATCAGCTACGGCGCGAGGATCGGCACCGGATCCGTGAGGAACTCGTCGCCTTCAACCCGGGCCAATTCGATCAAGGCCGTCATCCCCAAGGCCAAGACCACGACCAGGCCCATCAGCGAGCGGAACCGGAACCGGGGAGTTCTCACCATTTCACTCCCGAAACGCCTGGATCAGGGCCGACAGATGTTCGAGGGCAGACCCGGGGCGTTGGGTTCGATTTTCACCGACGTGCCGGGCAGCCGGCAAGGTGGCTTCGACTTTCCGGGCGGGGTCGAAGCGTTCCCGAAATTGGCTTCGTCTTGGAAAGTCGATCTGACCTTGCCCCGTCGAGCCCCCCCGGGGCATAATCAGTGAACAAAACAACAGAAGACTCGATCGAGGAAGGGGGCCGGGTTTGATCACGCTGATCCGAGGGGTGCTCCGGTCGGTGGGAGAGGAGGAGCTGACGCTGGGGGTCGAGCCGGTCGAGGTCGAGGTGGCGATCCCGGAGTCGGCCCGCCGGCAGTTGCAGACCCAGGTCGGCGAGATGGTCGGCCTGCATACCCTCTTCTACATCGAGGGGAACACGATGGGCGGGCGGATGACGCCCCGGCTGGTCGGGTTTCTTTCGGCGATCGACCGCGAGTTCTTCGAGATCTTCTGCTCGGTCGACGGCGTGGGCGTCCGGAAGGCGCTCCGGGCGATGGTCCGGCCGATCCGCGAGCTGGCCCGGACGATCCAGGACCAGGACGTCAAGTCGCTGGCCACTTATCCCGGGATCGGCGAGGCGATGGCCGAGCGGATCGTCGCCAAGCTCCGGCGGAAGGTCGGCAAGTTCGCCTTGATCGTGAGCACCGGGCCGGGCGCCGAGGGGACCAAGGCCGAGGCCAACGGCGTCCCCGACAACGCCGAGCCCGACGTGATTCGCGATACTTATGCGGCTCTGATGTCGGTCGGCCACACCGAGACCCAGGCCCGATCGGCGATCGACCGGGCCCTGACCGGCAAGAAGAAATTCAAGAGCGTGGCCGACATGATCGACGCGATCTATCTCCAGCAGAAGCCAGAGGATTGATCCGAGCCGGCCGGCCGGAGATCACCGAGGGAGGCCCAGTCCGATGCGCGAGGCGATCATCAAGGGCGGCGATCCGGGCGAGGGGCCGGACGACCGGAGGCCGAAGGAGCAGCCCCGGCCGGTCGATTCGGTCGACGAGAAGCTCAGGCCACAGCAACTGTCCGAGGTGATCGGCCAGCGGGCCGTCGCCGAGCGGCTGGGGATCGCCCTGGCGGCCTCGAAGAAGCGAGGCGAGCCGCTCCCGCACATCCTCTTCGACGGCCCGCCCGGCCTGGGCAAGACCACCTTCGCGACCGTCCTGCACAACGAGCTGGGCGTCGAGCTGAACATGACCAGCGGCCCGGCCCTGGACAAAAAGATGGACGTGATGCCCTATCTGACCAACGCGGTCGAGGGCTCGATCCTGTTCATCGACGAGATCCACCGCCTCCCCAAGACGGTCGAGGAGTTCATCTACCCGGTGATGGAGGACTTCCGGGTCGACGTCGTCCTGGGCGAGGGGATGTCGGCCCGGACGATCAACCTCCCGCTCAAGAAGTTCACCATCATCGGCGCCACGACCCGGAGCGGGATGCTCTCCGGGCCGCTCCGCGACCGCTTCCACATGCATGAGCACCTGGAATTCTACGACATCGAGGATCTGGCCCGGATCGTCGCGGTGAACGCCTCAAAGCTCAAGACCACCATTACCCCCGATGCCGCCTGGGAGCTGGCCCGTCGGAGTCGGGGGACCCCCCGGCTGGCCAACGCCCGGCTCCGATGGGTCCGGGATTTCGCGACCGCCCGGGCCGACGGCCAGATCGATTTAACCATCGCCCGGGACGCCCTGGCCATGCAGGACATCGACGTCGAGGGGTTGGACAAACAGGACCGCCGCTACCTGGAAACCCTGATCGAGGTCTTCCGGGGCGGGCCCACCGGCGCCGAGGCTCTGGCCGCGACCATGAGCGTGCCCGTGGACACGCTTGAAGACGAGGTCGAGCATTACCTGCTCCGCCGCCGCTTCATCATCCGGACCCCCCGGGGACGCAAGGCTACCCACCTCGCCTATCGCCACCTCGGCCTGCCCGAGCCGGAGCCCGAGCCGGAGATCAACCTGATCGACCAGCGTCGCCTGTTCGATTGACCGGGATCGCGGCCGATCGCCGCAAGGATCATCAATCCGCCGATCAAAATTTCGGTCGTGTCCTACGCGGACTTGACGGCGGGGAATCTCAACCACTCGGCGAGCGACCAGACGTGATCGGTCAACCCTGCCGCCATCGCCGGAGTCCTTCGCTGCCAGGTCTGGTCCACGGACCGG
>JAABUJ010007033.1_pt1 | contig 10648 bp, 8 predicted proteins | sample 5559131 | NCBI WGS metagenome assembly JAABUJ01 (sample SAMN10711875, study PRJNA513366) | rock metagenome | isolation source: Antarctica rocks | place: Antarctica: Victoria Land, Mt New Zealand nord | collected 2016-01-07 | reverse complement strand
CATCTAACGGATGCTCCTTTGCGCGGCTGAATCTGACTCTCGACAAGCCACATTCTCCCAGCTCAGAGGGGCATTCGTCCGTTACGACTCGCTCCCGCAACCAATTACGTCGATGGATCCAGGCTGAGTGAACTTCATGCCACGCCGCTAAGCCCGGATCCACCGCGCAGACTGGTGTGAGTTGCGGGTCGTAGAGCCGGAATGCCCCTGTGGTGCTGGAGAATCGGTCTTGTCGAGGTACCGATTTCAGCGCGCACGAAGGGCATCCGGTAGATGCGAGTGTGTCATGGCTTCACTGCTCAGTTCGATGATCCGAACCTGGTGTCGTGCGCGGGTCTGGCGCCGGTGCTGCAGCTGGCCGAGCGGGCGGGGCTGGGGTCCCTGGTCGGCGAGCACGTCCACTTGGCGAAGCCCGGTGGTGTCAACGCGCACCTGAAGGAGGGCTCTGCGTCCAGGACGTCGACGAGACCGTCGATCGTGGCCAGCCGCTGCTGCAGGTGCCCGCGCGCATTCCGCAGGGAGTAGAACGCGGCGATCGTGGGTGCGGCGTTGAGCATGCCGGGTGCGAGGAGATCCCCGTCGTTCAACTCGTTCGGCGTGCTCCCGGCGTTGAACTTGTCGTAGGCCGGGTAAGCATACGGCTTCCGGTCCTTGCGGTTCTTGGCCGCGTCGAAGTAGTCAGTCAGCCAATTCCGCGCCTGGTCGGAGGTGACCTCGCGGGCTCCGACCGTGATGAGGGGCATGGGGGGACGCTAGTTCGGACGCCCGTCAGTCCGAGGGAAATTCCGAGGTCTCGTGCTACCTCGGGACCGGTTCACGCCGCACGGCTGTGTCGGCGAGCTGGGCGAGGGCATACCAGTGACGGGGATGCGGGGCCATCAGTCCCCGCCGGATCCGGGAGCACGACGAGTTGGCCAGCCCCGTCGCTTGCTGCATATCGGTGAGAGACACCTCGCGTAGTGCGGGGAGGACGACCTCGCGGAGCTGCTGCTCGGTTACCGGGCACGTTGCTCCGCTGCTCGCCCACGCGGCTTCTGCGGCTTTCGCGACGAGCAGACTGTCCCGACGCTTGGACCGTGCGGTGGCGGTTTGGGTGGGGTCCCGGCCTTTAGCGATCGCGGCGGCCCGGGCTGCATGGCTGGCCTCAGTCCGCATTTGAGCGTGGGCGTTGCGGGTGACCGGCCAGCACGCGGTGCACAGCTGACGGCGCCGGTCGTAGAGCTGGGTGCCACACGTTTGGCACGTCGGCAACACCGCAGTGGTCCCCGGTGGGCGCCGGGTCGTGCTCCGGCTGCCGGGCGTTTGGGCTGCGGTGTAGTTGCCGCGGCTCAAAGGGGTGCGCAGCCGAACCGGGCCAGGGCTGCTGTGCGCCAACGCGTGTGCGATGCCCTCAGCCAACGTGGCGACGGCCACCGCGAAGGCGGGCAACGCTTCGGCCACGAGATGCGTCAACGGCGGCAATAGGCGGCAGCTGCCTTGGGGTGTTTCATGGAAATCGTCGGTGGTGAAGGACCGGGCGGTGAGGAGCTGCAGCACATGCTGTTCGGCGACGGGCCGTAGCGGTTCGAGCAGGTCGAGGGCGAGGCTGTCCCGGTTCTTCTTGTCGGTATGGACCACGCCGAGACCGGGGTCGAGCCCCAGGGCCTGCAGCGCGAGACGGCATTCGGATTCCGCGAGGGTGTAGGTGTAGTTCAGCAGGGCGTTGATGGGGTCGGCCGCCATCCGCGGGGAGCTGCCGCCCTGTTTGAGGGGGCTGGTGCGGGCGCTGAAGTGTGCCCAGTGCTCGGGGACCCGGTCGCGGTGGCGTTCGGCGAAGCGGCAGTTGGCGTGGGCGGCCCAGGCGGCGAAGTAAATGTTGCTCGCTTGGGCTTCCACACCCCGCAGCCCCGGCAGATCTTGGGTGTGCCCAAGTTGCTCAGCTAGCCGACGAGTTTGGGTTGCGGCCGAACCTGCGTCGAGGGACTCGGCCACGGCAGTCTGCCCGTGGAGTTTCGCGGTGAGCAGGGCACGGGCAATGTCCACACCGACCGGGTTGGTGGCGGCGGCGGCTTGTGCGCGCCGCAACCGGGGATCATCGAACTGTGCCCCACCGGCGGTCAGCAGCAGCCTGCCGTCGGTGTCGAGTTGGGTCAGGACGATTCCCGTGTCGGTGCACCACCGGATGGCTTCCAAAGACAGGTGCCCGGTGTGCCCGAGGATGACGATGCGCCGAATGGTGCGTTGCGCGCGGGGGAGTCGGCGTTCCCGGCGATGCTGGCCGAGTCCGTCACGCAATACGAGGTGGCCGCGGGAGACGGTGATGGACAATCCGAAGCCGTCCAAAATGAGGACATTTTCGTTCGCACTATCTCGTGAGTAGGCGACGCATTCGGTGGTTTCCATGCCAATCCTCATGTCGCGGTTGTCCCTTAAATATAGTCGAATGAGGCATCACCTGACAATGCGGGCAACAAAGAAATCTATGGTATCCCGATAAGCTCTGCTTGAATGAGCGTAATAGCGAGAATCCCCATCACACTACCGAGGTAGTCAACGCTTTCGGCGTGGTGGAATAGAGGAGCAACAGCGGTCGCTGTCGCCGCGTCATGCAGATGTTGTGTTGCCGTTGCCTCTGTGTCTGCGACCATGTTTCGGGTATGGATGAGCATTTCGAGAGTGAGCAAGTCCACCCGGCTGCGCAGCAACGTCACATTGAGTAGCTGTAGTTGTCGGTCCAGCGCATCAGCGTTGACCGGCGGCGCACCCGTGATCTGTGTGATTGCGTCAGCGGCAATTTGATCTACGGATCCATCGGCGAACAGGACGCTGGCGGCGGCGGCGATGAAGGTCCCGAAAGCCGAGGCCTGTCGCGCTCCGTGGACGTTGTTTCGCGCTATGTAGGAAGGCCCAATCGATGTGCGGGGTGCACGACGGATCATGTTCTGCGCGATTTTGTCCGCAGCGTCTTCTCGGATGGGCTCCACCGCCAGCTCGGACTCAATGCGGTCGACGATGTTCTTGTAGGAGGTGATGATTCGATCGAAGGGAACGTCTACGCCTCCCCAGAACAGGACTGCCGCGGCGTAGTCGAGTGGCACCCGCATGGTCGTGACGACGGTGGCAACGGCGGCGGCGTGATCGACCGTGCCCGTGGGGTAATGCGTACTCCGCCGCCCTGTGCCACGCCCGGCAGCAACACGGATCGGCGACGGGAGCAGCCCGGCTTGGCGCCACCGTTTCAGTTGAGTGGCGGTGACCGTCACACCCCGCTCGCCCAAGGCCGCCCGTAGTTCGCTATCGGCCTGCGTGCCCTTCTGCGCCTCGGTCACCGCGGCGACGTTACAGCGGCTCGTCTGCACGACCACTTCCCGTGCGGGCCGAGGAGGACTGTCGGCGGTGCGCGGCCAAGAAGGTCGTCGCGAAACCTATTAGACAAGGACCACGCACATGAGCACATCATTCGGTCGGGGACCCATCCGGGTTCTCACCACCGAGGGCCTGCAGTTCGTAGCCAACCTCAGCGACGATGAGGCGTCGGCGGTGGGCAGGCATTGGAACGTGATCCGCCGCTACCTGGAAACCGGTGCCGTCGATGAGGTGTGGCGGATGGAAGGCACCGTCGTTGCTGGCATGAGGTTGGAAACCAACCTCGCCGAGATCGAGTACCACGCGATCCGCGGCGATATGCAGTTCGAGTCCATGTATGGGGAGGTGCAGTGATGACTGGTGTGTGTGTGACGTGCGGGTTGACCGCGGACCTGGAAGCCCACCACATCGCGGGGCGACACAACCACCGCACGCTCACGGTGGCGGTATGCCCGGACTGCCACCACATCCTGTCGGTTTGGCAGCGCGCCAGCGGAGTCGAACTCGAAGAGGCCACCCCACTGGCCGCGTTGGACGCCACCCGCGCCTTGGTGGTGGGGGTGGCTGATTTGCTGCGGTTGTTCGCGCAGCGCCACGCTGAGGCCACGATCATGTCGGCCCGGTTGGCGACGCATACCGCCCGCGCCATGTCGAAAATTTTGGATGGCTTCGGGGCGCCGGATCGGCCCGGGCGGTGGGTCCCTGACCCCACGGTGCCACCGACTGAAGCCCTGCCCGTCGGTTGGATTGCCAGCGCACAGGGTGCGCAGGTGCGGGAGATGGCGTTCTTGTTGCGGGAGGTGGCCGCGATCCTCGGCGAGCCGTCCGCGCTATTCACTGCCCTGAACGAGGACCCCGAACAGTTGTGCGCCGCGTTCGACATCGGGTCACCGGAGTTGGCCGAGCTGGGTGCTCAGCTGGTTGATCATGTGGCCAGCTGCCAACAGATGGTTTTGCGGTTGCTCACCGTGGAAAGCGCCAACGGGCTCGATCCGCAACTCGTCGACGACGTGGGGGCGTGGTACCTGACCGCCTATGGGCAGTTGGAGCGCATGTTCGCCCTCGCCATGGAGATCAAGGTGGACGGGTCATGATCGACTTGGACTGTTTTCGTCAGGTGGCGGTGCGCGCGTGGGCCGTCCGCACCAGCACGAAGAGAAGGAAGGCAAAAAAGCGGCAACCGGCCGTGCCGCCGATCAACCACGTGCTGGTGATCGACACCGAAACCACCGTGGATAGTGCGCAAGCCCTGTTGTTCGGGGTATTCCGGTACTGCCGGGTCGATGGCACCACGGTGACCACGGTGGCGGAGGGGCTCATCTTCGGCGATGACCTGCCTGAGCGAGACCCCGACGGGTACGCGGCTTCGCAGCGTTACGCCGCGACCCACAAGGCCGACGTGGACCTCACCTATGTGGCGGTGGAACCGAGCTGGAAATTGGAGTTGCTCAGTCGCACACAGTTCGTCAGGGAGTGGTTGTGGCACGTGGGGTATCCGCACAACAACCGCCGCGACCCGGCCACCATTGTCATGTTCAACGCACCCTTCGACCTGTCCCGCCTCGCGGTCGATGCCGCAGAGGCCCGGGGCGACATGTTCGGTGGGTTCTCCTTCACCCTGTGGCTGGACGCCGACGGCAACCCCCAGCCGTGGCGACCCCGGATGGCGATCAAATCCTTGGACTCAAAACGGGCCATCAAGAAGTTCCGGAAACTGGAACGCGGCGCCCACGATCACGCCGGGCACCTGCTGGACCTGCGCACGTTGGTGTTCGCCCTCACCGGGGCCAGCCACAGCCTGGACTCCGCCTGTCGGGCGTTTGACGTGCCGGGCAAGGCCAGCCCGCCCGTGTTCGGGGTGGTGGATGAGGAGGCGATCGACTACTGCCGCCAAGATGTTGCTGCGACCACCGGGCTCCTGCAAGCACTGCTGGCCGACCACGCCCGGCACCCGGTGAACTTACAGACGACGCTGGCGTATTCACCGGCGTCGGTGGCAAAGGCCTACCTGCGGGCCATGGGGGTGACACCCCGTCTCACCGCGCAACCCGACTTCGCCCCGGAGGTGCTGGGGTATGCGATGTCCGCGTTCTATGGGGGCCGCGCCGAGGTCCATATTCGGCACACCCCGATCCCGGTGGCGGTGGTCGACTTCACCAGCATGTACCCCACCGTCGACGCGTTGCTCGGGTTATGGGACCACGTCACCGCCGCAAGCATCGACACCGTCGACGCCACCGACGAAGTCACCGATCTGCTCGGTTCAATCACCCTCGATGACTGTTTCGACCCTGCCCTGTGGCGGGAGCTGGTGGTGATCGCCGAAGTGGTCCCGGACGGGGACATGCTGCCGGTGCGGGCGGACTACCGGGAAGAGGACTGGAGCATCGGCGTCAACCCGCTGCACTCCGAACAACCCCTCTGGTACACCCTGCCGGATCTGATCGCCGCCACCCTGCTCACCGGCCGGTGCCCGACCATCACCCGGGCGCTGCGGTTCGTCCCGGTCGGCCGCCAACCCGACCTGCAGCCGGTGCGGCTGCGCGGAGACGTCCTGGTTGACCCGGCCAGTGAGGACTTCTTCCGCGCTGTCGTGCAAGCTCGCCAACACGCCAAAGACGCCGGTGACCAGGAACTCGCCGGTTCCCTGAAAGTTCTGGCCAACTCGGGGAGCTATGGCATCTACGCCGAAATGATCCGCCACGAACTGCCCGCCGGAACCCCCGAGAAGGTCACCGTCCACGGCCCCACCGGACAACCCTTCCAGACGAAAGTCAGTGCACCGGAAGAACCGGGCGAGTTCTGTTTTCCGCCGATCGCCGCGGTCATCACCGGCGCCGCCCGGCTCATGCTCGCCCTGGCGGAACGCGCCGTCACCGACGCCGGTGGCACATGGGTGTTCTGCGACACCGACTCCCTGGCCATCGCCGCCACCCCAACCGGGGCCCTGGTGCAGTGTGGGGGTGGGAACCATCAACTCCTCGACGGCTCCCCGGCGGTCCGGGCGCTGAGCTACGCCCAGGTCGACGCCATCCGCGACCGGTTCACCGCGCTCAACCCCTACGACCCCACCGTGGTACCCGAGGTGCTCAAGTTGGAACAGACGGGGACCTGTTACGCCATCTCCGCCAAGCGCTACGTCATTTACCAGGACAATCCCGATGGCACTCGCACCATCGTCAAGCGGTCGCTGCACGGTCTGGGCCGCTACCTCGACCCTATTAACCCCGCCGAGAACCGCCGCGACAAGGATGGCAATCCCCGGTGGATCGACGACACCTGGAACTGGATCCTTACCGCTCACGATGATCCCGACGCGCCGCTGCCCGAGTGGGCGGATCGCCCGGCGCTGAGCCGAGTCACCGTCAGCTCACCCCCACTGCTACGACCCTTCGCTCGGTGGAACACAAAACGCTTCTGGGCCGACCAGATCAAACCGTTCAACTTCCTGCTCGTCGCCACCCTCGACGCCTTCGGCCACCCGCCCGGGGTCGACCCTGCCCGGTTCCTGCTCATCGCCCCCTACGACAACAATGCTGAACGCTGGACCGAACTGGACTGGCGCAACCGGTACGACTCCGACGGGCCCAGCTACACGATCACCACCGACAGGAATGCATCTCCGGACCCGCTCCTCGCTGGGGTGCAGAGCTACGCCGACGTCCTGCACCACTACCGCATGCACCCCGAACACAAGTTCAACGGCTCCGACGGCCAACACTGCAGGCGAGACACCGCCGGTGTTCTGCACCGCCGACCCGTCACCCTCACCGGCTCAGCACGACTCATCGGAAAAGAAGCCAACAACCTCGACGACGTCCAAAACGGGCTCATCACCAACCTCGGTGACGTCCTCAACGAATACAACAATCCCGACGACGACACGTTTCACCGACTCGTCATGCACGTACTCGACCGGTACAGCGGACGACAACTCGCCGCCATCGCGGGCACCGACAGGCGCACCATCGACCGGATCCGCGAGGGCCATGCCCCCGTTCCGCGCTCCGAGCGCAACTTTGTTTGCTAGCTTCTGAACTCGCAGAATCGGACCTGACGAACCTACGAGGATTACTTGCAAGACGGACGTCCGCGGAGGAAGTGTTAGCCGCCTGGCGCGCGTCTATCGGTGAAGCGCGGTCCGCCGACCTTTAAAATACGCGATGAGAGACTATGGTCTTCATCAAGGTGCCTCACAGAAAGATGGATCAGAATGGAATCTGGGGATCTGTTAGCGCTGCTGGGCGATCTGGAAGCTCTACCAATCACGCTATCAGGCGGAATCCGATTCAAGCAGCTAGTCCTACTTCTTGTGGACGAATATGCGAAGGGTAATGGCAGGCGCGAGTCTGTAGCCGCACCCGAAGGGCAATATTCAGCGTATTCCGACGCAATTTTTCCTGATGGTCTAGGTCAAGACAGCTTCGCGCCTGCAGTGGACGACCACCGTGCACCCCTACCTGTAAAAATTGTGTTCTTCCCGGCCCAAGGAAGGGGCGACGAAAGTCGTGAAATCGCCGCAATCGCCCAACGATCTCACTTCGAGGGTAAGCGCCAACAAGCAAGCTCAGTACTGTTGGTTCACAACCTCTCTGACCAAGAAGTCTTTGAATACATTGGTAAAGTCTTGCAAAGCTCCGGGCCGCCTCCGCGAATGGAGGTGTGGAACAAAACAAGCCTAAGTGACCTGCTCGCAGTCCATCACCTCCAGCTGGGCCCGGATCCGTTCAGCCTTCTCTTGAAGCGACTGAATCGTCTGCTGATCCGAACGGACGCCTGGCAAAGCCACTCTAAACTAGTCTTACAGAGTTTGAGAGACGACGTGGCCCAGTTAGGCGTATCAATATTCGTGGGGGCCGGAGCGTCGATAGGAACTGGACTTCCAGGTTGGAATGAATTGATTGCGCAACTCTACCGGCGAGCGTTCGTCAATCTCTTGGGCGACTCCTCACCTGCAGAACTCGCAAGGTTGGTCGAACGAATTAGTTTCCAAACTCAGTCGCCTGTGCAAAGTGCGAGGTATCTGCAGGCGGCACTGAATGAAACGAACGACACGTATGCGGGTGTTGTTTCCGACGCGCTCTACCAATCCTCACCGCTTGCCCGATCGCCGCTACTGACGGCTATTGCGGATCTGTGTGAGATTATAAATGATGAAGGTCAACGGATCGTGAAATCTGTAGTAACCCTTAATTTCGATGATCTACTGGAGGAAGAACTGTCGGACCGTTCCGTCGACCATCGCTCGATCTACTCCTCCCCATCCGCAAGCGCCGTGCTGCAGATAAATCATGTTCATGGATTTCTTCCGAGAAGTGGCCTAGCGAACCAAGAGGCCGAGGACGCCTCGATGGTATTTAGTGAAAGTGCGTACCACAGATTATATAGCGACCCTTACCACTGGACAAACCTTATTCAACTATCTGCGCTTCGAGAAACACCTTGTTTGATGGTTGGTCTATCGATGACGGATCCAAACTTGCGGCGCCTTCTCGATATTGCAGCTCGGGGTCAAACTGCACCGACGCATTACGCCTTCTTAAAGCGTGATTCCTTACAAATATTTCGCGAAATGGGGAGCTGCGACGAGTCTGAGATCGACCTAGGTCTTGCGACTCGACTACTGGACGCCCACCACGCCGTCCAAGAAGCCGTACTGGAACGCCTCGGTGTACGAATTATCTGGTTTGAAACTTTTGACGAGATTCCCCTCGCTGTTGAATCACTACGGTCTAGCAACACACCGACCTAACGATCGGTTCGCTGCAATTTGCGTTGGAGGCCCTTCAATGAATCAACTATGCATAGATCGCGATCGGAAGGACTCGAAAGGACGGACCGTTCAATTTTGCTGTGAAATTCGTGTTTAGTATCGGGCCGCTAAAGCTCTGAACCACCGACTTCGCCTGCGCGTCGAGGTCGAACTTTTCTAAATGGCTTCGAGGTAATCTGCGTTGACGCGACTGAGAACCTTATTTCGACCAAGCGCGGGTGTGTCGTGTTCGACGCCTGACACGACCTTCCCAAGGACTTTGAAGTCCCCATCCAAGATGCGGTCGTGATCCGCGGTAGAAAACCAGTTGTTATCGCAAATAGTGATCGCCGTGATGTCGTCTGGTTCAACACCAACTACTCCGTAAAACTCGCGTGTTCCATCACTACGGAAATCAGTCCTCGTAGCAGCAGCGACAGCACGCGCCATCTCACCTCTTGAGGCGGCTTCTAGCTCGAACTTCTTCCATTCGGCATCGACCTTGCTCGCGTTAGCTAGGTTCTTCACCGCTTTCGCGGCCTTACGACGTTGTAAAAAAGCCGTAAGTGCGCCCACCAGCTCAGGTGTAGCGATGTCCAGCAGGGCATTTACTTCATTAGCGCGAAAAGTGGACTGAAAGTCCACAATATCCCCTGATGCAAGATTTGCGCAGTCAACCGCTGAGGTTATTGATTGGACGCGCGACTGGGCGTGTAATGTTTTCCGAACAAGTTGTAAGTAGTAGGCCTGAGAGTAAACAAAACGACGCTTGCTGCCGCTATTTACCCCAGTTTCCTCCCTCTCCGAATTTCCGAGCTTACCTTCCATGGATCCTTCCAGATAGATGCGACACCTACTCTTCCGCTAATGTTTGGTGCAACGCTTTTGTCAAGATCCCCACTCTGAACAAGCTTTGATGACTGCTCAACTTCCATAAACTCGAGCAAGCCCTCGCTGTACAACTCCTGCAGAATCCCGGCTACGTAATCTGGGTTTTGGTATATGACAACAGAGGGATTCGGCCCTTGCGGGCTACTAAAGGGGTCCATCAGGGTATTCTATCAAGCGCCGCCGTGGGTTTCTGGAGGCTTCTTCGGTCCAAGTTCGAGGCCCTGCCGCCACCGAAAGCGTCCGAATCGCTGTTGCGTTCTCGGGGTCCCTGCTGCCAGCCGGACGTGGCGGTTAACCCCCCTAGCCGCACCCGGCCATGCGACCAGGGGTGGGGCAGTTCGGCCCCCTCTATTCCCAACAGGTCAACCCGGCCAGGGGGGTGGGGCGCTTCGGCCCCCTCTACCCCCGCCCGAACGGTCAGGTCGGCCGGGGTGGGGCGTTTGAGACCCCTCTATCCCTTATCCCACCACCCGGTCCGGTCGCATGCGCAGCGCCTGGCGCACGAGTTGGCGCACCGTCACCTCGCCGACCCCTTCGACGTTGGGGGCGCGTGCCACCAGTCGGACCACGTGCGGGTGCTGCGGCTGCAGCTCGGCGGCGTCTTCCACGCACACGATGCGTTCACGCGCGTCGACCTTGGCCAGCAGCGCGGCGAGCAGC
>JAABUJ010007029.1_pt1 | contig 10655 bp, 18 predicted proteins | sample 5559131 | NCBI WGS metagenome assembly JAABUJ01 (sample SAMN10711875, study PRJNA513366) | rock metagenome | isolation source: Antarctica rocks | place: Antarctica: Victoria Land, Mt New Zealand nord | collected 2016-01-07 | reverse complement strand
CCCGTGCTGATGAGGCGCCAGACTGTTCGACGATTGACTCCCAGCGCTTCGGCTACTTCGGTGACGTTCAGGTACTCGGCCATGCCTTGTTCACCTCTCACTCTAATACTACGAGATGATTTTAGGTATTGCAATTTAGTACCAGATATGAGATAATGTATCTGTAGGAAGTCGAGAGCCTACAGACGCCAATCACCACCACAGAGGAGACAGAGACATGGAGATGACCACCGCCACCGTCACCCCGACTAGCGCATGGTGCCGAGCCATGCAGCGCGCGATACGCGAGAATGTCAAGCCAACCAAGCAGACCGACGGCACCTATCGGGTCCGCTCGATCAGTCGCCCCGGCGTGAACCACATCGTGACCGTCGATCAGGCCGGTCGGATCGTGGATTGCTCCGACTGTAAAGGCTGGGCCAATGGTGGCAGGCAGCGACCCTGCAAACATGCCGGCGCCACCGCCTTAGCGATCGTGTACTTGTCCGGCGCCAGTATCATCCCGACTCGGTCCGACCCCTTGCCGGTTCCGTCGCCGAGCCGCTCTTGTGGCCAGATATTCAGAACGGCGCGATGATGGCCACGAACATCACCACCGACATCACCACGATGCCCAGCACGATGCCCAGCACGACCGATACCGTGCCGTGCTGGGAGTGTTCGAAGGCAGTGGAGTATGAGCAGGCAGTACGCACCGCGACCGGCTGGGGCGCCTTAATCTGCGAAGGCTGTGAGGGCTGGGTGGCGTCGCACTTGGGGCCGCTGTCCAGGAGCGATAGATACCGATAATCGGACTAATAATCGGACTAGTCCCGAGCCGGCGGAACTCCGGCGTGAGAGAGGGGCAAAAGTGGGTACTAAGCGAAAGCGTGGGGGATGGACTGCCAAGCGGTTGTTGTATTTGGATCGCGTTCAAGCGGTGATTTCCACGCTGGAGAGCTACTGGCCCCTTACACTTCGACAGATCTACTACCAACTTGTTGCCGCCGGCGTGATCGACAACAGGGTAGCGGCATATCAGAAGCTGTCCGAGGTCTTGACCAAGGCACGACTCGATGGACTAGTCCCATGGGAGACCATGGAGGACCGTGGGAGATCAACCCTACAGTCTGGCGGATGGCGTGACGAAGGTCACTTTATCTTGACCCAGACGAATAGGTACCTAACAGGATACCGGCGCGACTTGTTGCAGTCACAGCCTGTAGCACTCGAACTATGGATTGAAAAAGATGCCTTGTCCCGCATCTGCCACACCATCGCCTTACCGTACTGCGTGCCGGTGATCGTCGCGCGTGGCTTCACTTCTGTGTCGTACGTCAACGAGTGCCGAAAGCGAGTGAACGCGGCCCTAGCACGCGGTAAGCACGAAGTACGTATCCTGTACTTCGGAGACTTCGACCCATCCGGCTACGAGATGCTGCCGGCCATGCTGGAGACGCTTCAAGAGGAGATGCACCTAGGATCGGCTGTGTCCGGTCGACACTACGCACTCACGCCCCAACAAGCACGAACCTACGATCTGCCACACAATCCCGATGCGCTGAAGGAAACGGATTCACGTGCAGAAAAGTTTGTGGCCCAATATGGAACCGTCGCCTACGAACTGGACGCGCTACCGCCGGCAACGCTGGGAACACTGGTGGAGACGGCAATACTCGAAAATCTGGACAAGTCACTTTTTGAGTCCGAGAGGGAATGCGAGATCGAAGACGTGGAGCACCTTGAAGAGCTCCACGACGATGTGCACGCCTTCATCCGTGACCGGCTCGCAAACGACACACAAAGGGAAGGCCGATGACCGAGAGATACCGTTAATCGACCAGTCCCGGGCCGGCGGGCTATCCGGCGTGAGAGAGGATTCACATGAAAGCGACCAGAACAGAGAAGACCCCGGTGACGATGCATCCCGACGACGCCCGACTGGTGACGGTCCCGGCTGGGCTGCTGGGTGAATTGATCCGTGAGGCAATCGTCAGCCCTAGCGCGCTGATTATCCCGGGGATTGTCGGACGCGCTTTCTGGGGTGACCCCGACGACACCGGCATAGAGCTTGTCGATGACAGTGGCCACCACCGTCTCGGCTTCGTCGCCTGGGCGGACCTGGCGGAGATTGTCGACACCGTCCGCGCTACCAGGTGCAATGCCGTGGGGCACGCATCCCACAAGTACCACCGCGTGCACGGCGCGTATCCGGTGCAACCATAGGCAGGCTGGCAGATGAGCGCCTCCCATCCCAAAGAGAGTTTGACGACCAGGTGGAGCGGTTCGAGCAGTGGGCGGAGGACCAGAGGCAGCGAAACACCCAAGACCAGGCCGAAGACCACACCATCGAGAACACAGGGGAGGGGCTGAAGCATGACCACTGAGGACACCGGCTATCACGGCTGGGCGAATTACGAGAGCTGGGCGACGTTCAGATGGCTTACCGCCGATCCGGAGACCTGCCAGGCGCTGGATGCGATTGTGCAGGCTCCCAGAGCGGGAAGAGGAATACGCGCCGAAGAGGTGAAGGAGCTGGTGATGACCGTCTACGACTTCCCGACCACCGGACTGCTGGCCGATCTGCTCACGGCCGCCCTGGATCGAGTGAACTGGGAGGAGATTGTGGCGAGTCACCGGGAGGACTAGATGGAGCCGCCCTTGCAAGAAGGAGCGACGATGATTGAATCGGCAATAGTGAAATTTTCTTCCAAGCGGAGAAGTAACCTGCTGAAATTACAGGGAGATGACACCCCCTGTTTTATCTGCGGAAAAGCTGTACGAACACAACGCTATTGGGCGCGATTCAGCGACGGCGGATTGGCTATTGCCAGCGACGAATACGCCGACCGCCCCGAAAATATCGGTGGAGATATGGGATGCTACCCAGTCGGACCCGAGTGCTACCGCAGGCTGCCTGACGAGGTCAAAATGCTGGTGAAGAGATTCGAAGATGATTGAGACGCCGTCCTACGACCTGCGCCTCAGGCTCGTCCGCAATGTCCCAAGCAGTGGCAGCTACCCGCAGCTATCCCGTGCGCCAGAATTGCCACCGGAAGCGCGTTGATTGCTGGGGAGTGACTGGCGGCTCCACCGGATTAGGGACCGGCGCAGACAGCAGTTTTATGGTCTTCTCTGCCTCTTGATAGCGTCCCTGCCAGAACCCAACCTGGCCGGCTAACTCTTCATTACGAAGGCGTAACGCTCGGAGGTCGTCAAGCAGTGGATCCAGTGCGGAACCGGTTCCGCCAGAGTACCGCGAATCGGCACCGGTTCCGGAAGGTACCGCCGATCGGAACCGGGAAGGACCGGAACCAGGGCCGGATGGTTCCGGTAAGTAGACCAGCCACCGCGTCCCATCCTTGATGGCTTCCAGTGTGCCCGCGGTAATTCGCTTGCGTACTGCCCGCTCGGAGATACCGAGGGCCTGGGCCGCGGCCGGCACCGTGCGTGGTACTCGTTCCGGTCCCGGTTCCGCTGGTACCGCAGTCTCTCCTGTGCTCTCCATCGATTCTCACCCCGTCGATAGTGGTGCAAAAAGGTAGCACTACGCCGGGCACAGAGAGGAACCGGTCGACGATAACCGGCCCTCTCTGTGGTGCATCTATCGCGCTTGTTCAGCCTGGCGTGCCTCAGTCAAGAGCCGACGTAGGAGCCACGATAGGCCGCCCGGCTGCCTCTTGCCCCACTCAACCAAATCGGGTGGAAGTAGCACAGTGGTCTTCGCCGTTGGCGGTCCAGCGATTGGTCCCCGCTTCCGTGGCGTGTTTCGATGGCCTGGGACTGACTCGCCGTCCGGAACGGGGCGCGGTGTTGCATTGAGCATGGCATGTCCTTCCATGGAACTGAACTCAGAGGAGAAAAAGAGTCCCACGCCTAGCCGTGCCACGCCATGCCATGCAGTTTGCCCAAAGTTGTATCCCGTGGGCCGGTGCGTTCCGCGCTCGCCATATCGCCATGGCTAAGCGGCCTACCCCGTTTGTTGATGTGACCCCGTAGTCTAGCTCTTCTCACGCGCGAGGGGAGAATCATAATGCGCATTATGCGGGGGTCAGGCGTATGGTCAGCGGCCCACGCGCGAGGGGAGAATCAGACCACCATATGTCGTCGAAACTCGTTGATTGGATACCCATTCTCTCACGCGCGAGACAGCGTAGTAGGCGCAACTGCAAAGAATTGAGGTTACGTCGACCTGCCCGGAATGGCGCCACCACGGGCAGCAAACAGCCGGAGGTGCCGTAGAGGGCATTCTGCGGAATTAGCCCGGAAAAAGTAGGGCAAAACCGATGCTCTACGGGCACGGGGCAGGTCGAGTTAGGCTCTAGCTCACCGCTTCCGCCGGTGGTCTACTCGTGTCGCTACGGTGAGGCGACGAAACAGATAGCAGCCGAGCTGCTCCATATTCCATATAAGCAACAGGTGGACTTGCAGCACAGGCGAGAGTTGCAGAACTCACTTGCCTTCCTCGATGACATTGCTTAGAATACAGGAAGGCAAGTGACCAGCATTCACAAATGCATTGACGCGACGCTAGGAGATACGCTGATGGCGCTGGATGGCTTCGAAGTATTTACCCAGCGGTGGACACCTAATGAGGCTCGACCGTTTATCACGATCCAAAAACGCGGCACCTTAGGGCTCAACAAATCGGCAGTGGATGCAATAGGGAAGCCGGACGCGGTCGAGCTGCTTTTCAATCCACAAAAACGAGTAATGGCTATCCGGCCGGCAGCTCCCGGCGCCCCCCATGCCTACCTACTACGGAAACAGGGCGCTTCCGATTCGTATTTAATCTCGATGCTGGCCTTCGCCGCTCACTGGCGCATCCCACTTGGACAGGCGCGGCGCTATGAGGGCACAACTGAGGACGGCGCGCTGCTCATCGAGCTCAGTCAAGAGGCTGTCGAACTCGTGCCACGCGCGGAAAAAAAGCGGAGTTAGCAAGTGCATGAGCCACCCATCTCCACGCCTACCTATTGGCCGCCGCATTGAGGCTTACCGCAAAACGGCTGGTATCAATCGTCAGGAACTGGCCGCAATGATTGCCGTGTCACCGCATCGGTTAGGCAACATTGAATGTGGGCGTTCATCCGCTTACGGGTACGAGCTGGCCCAACTGGCGACCGTGCTTAACGTGGCCTTAGTCGAACTGATGGATCCGCCTATGGCGTGAAAAAGCCGCGGTGCGACCCGCGGCTTCTTCCCTTCCTGGGCCCGCATAAATACGAATGCGGAAGGGCTCTCTAACGCCCCTCAGTATCGTAGATATTACCGATTCACGCAAATATTGCGCATTTACGCAAACAGTACGCGTGATCCGGTACCAGCGGGCGCAGGTTCACTCCCATCGACATCTGACAGGAGTAACCCAGTGCTTTACATAATTATACCCCAACTCCGACCAGCAGCGGATGGCCAACTATGGTCCTAGCCGCCGCTCCCCAAGCCCACCAGACGCCACCGCCGCACATGGTGCCATACAGCGACCATCTACGCGTATGTCAGGAACGGGACCAGCTCCGCGCGCGCGTTCAGGAACTAAGCGAGAAGCTCAACACCTACCAGGCGTGGGAGGAGCGCCGGCGACACTATGACCGGATTCCCAACACGGCACTGAGCGCAAAAGGCGCTCGGCTCGCGGTCGTCCTGGATACGAAAAAAATAGCGTGGCACGCTGAGGGCAAAACCGGGCCACAACAAATCAGTGTGGAGGCAATCGGCGCCGCTATCGGATTCGGAAACAATGCGGCACGCGCCGCCCTTGACGAGCTAGAAAAAGTAGGTCATAGCAGAATCACTTACGGCGAACCGTTCCCCATGAAAACCGGGAAACTGGACAAACATGGGAACGAGCTGAGCGTCACGATTGCGCCCCTGCTGGTTGAAGTAGTCGCACCCGACCCCAGCGCGCTGAATCTGTCGGGCGTTCGCAACCATGGGGGGTTACGCTGCTGCCAGTGCAACAAGGATGTCGGTACCCACACGACCGAACGGCGCGAGCGGCAGGTAGTGCGGCGACACGTGGTTATCACGGAAACGCGGTGCAACGGATGCAACACGGCGCTTGCGACTACCACCAAACGAAGCGAAGACGATGAAATCGTCAGTCGCACGCTCGAGGAGAAAATTGGCGTGCAGACGCCAAATCGTCCCCAGGTTCAATTTGAATCTGGGGACGATTTAGAAGCGGACACCGACACGACAGACGAGCCATTCCCCGGTACTCAATTTGGAACTAGGGATGAATCAGGAGGGGCCACGGCAGACAATCCGCTCCCCGAAAACCAACTTGGCAACTATAAACCACCTCTCCCTCTATCTATGGAGGTTCAGGCATTGCACATGGCCGGCGAGGGCCATGCCGTGTTCCCCATTTGCACGCCGGTACCAACTGGCGGCTGCCAACAGCACGGGCGGGATTGTGGCGAGGCCGGGAAACGGCCATTGATACGCGACAACCTGGGCAGGGCGACAACCGACCCGGCGAGTATTGCGAAATGGTGGCACCGTTGGCCCACGGCTAATATCGGGATTGCGTGTCAGGCATCCGGACTGGTGGTTGTGGACCCGGATGCACATGGGATGGAGGCCTGGCGCCGGCTAGTCGACGAACATCCCGACCTCTCGGCTACACGAACCGTGCAGACAGGCGGCGACGGCCTGCATGTCTATTACCGAGCCGGTGATATGCCGGTGCGAAATTCAGCTAGTCGGATCGCGCCGGGTATCGATGTGCGCGGCGACGGTGGGTATGTGGTGGCACCGGGCAGTCTGCACGCATCCGGTAAACGCTATCTGGCCGATGCCGTGCCGATTGCACCGTTTCCGTCCATTCTGCGCGAGATGGTGACGCGCAACAGGGCACCGCTACGGACGGCGCCATTGCCGGCAAAGCAGCCGACCGGGAAATTTCACGTCACTGGGGATTTGATACCAGAGGATCGACGCAACACCGAATTGTTCGCCGTCGCCAGCGCCTTTCGTGGCCGCGGTGCCGATGGAGAAAAACTCGAGAGCCTGCTGCTCACTGTGAACGCGAACCGCTGCAGGCCGCCATTGACGGATGACGAAGTGCTGAAAATGGCCCGAAGCGTCAACGCCCGCTACCCCCGTGGTTTACGTGGTGGCTCCCATGGTTGATGTTGTTCTTACCGAGTCGAATCTTCTGGAAGTGAGTGGACTACCGCTCCGGCTGGCTGAAACGGTTCGCCGGCATCTTACGGTTGCGAACCCTGTGTACCGCGATGCCAAACAGTTTGGCCGCTCCACGCGGAACCTGTCTCCGACCATTGAGTACTTCGAAGAGGTCGATGGTGCGCTGCTGGTTCCGCGTGGGGTGACCGCTTTCCTGCTGCAGCTCTGCCAGCGCCATGACATCGCCGTGCAGGTGGTCGACCGGACGCACCGCGGCGACCAGGTCGACATGAACCTACAGGTTACGCTGTCGCCGGCGCAGTGTGCCGCGGTGGCCGCGGTGGGTTGTCACCCCAAAGGCCAACTGGTAGCGCCACCAGGCAGCGGCAAGACCGTGATGGGCCTGGCGATTGTGGCCGGCCGGCGGCAGCCTACCCTCTGGCTCACGCACACGGCTGAACTGGCCAAGCAGACCTGGGAACGGGCCTGTGAAGTGCTGGGTCTTCGTGCGGCTGATATAGGCATGTTCGGTGGTGGCACGAAAAGTATCGGGGAAGTGCTGACCATCGGCATGGTGCAGACGCTGGCCAGGGATATCCCTGGCGAGTTGCTGCAGCACGTGGGTCATATCGTGGTTGACGAATGTCACCATACGCCAGCTCGCCAAATGTCCACCGTCGTCGCTGCCTTCCCCGCTCACTACCTGCTGGGGCTGTCTGCCACGCCCTACCGCCGGGATGGCCTGGGCGCGGTGATTGGCTTCTACCTGGGACCGCCCACTGGGACTATGCGCGTCAAAGATTTGGCGGACCGGTTGGTTCGTCCCTGCATTCAGCGGCGCAATACCGATGTCACGGTTCATGCCGATAGCTTTACTTCGCTGGTGACCACGCTAGTCAACCACTAGGGACGAAATCAGCGCATCGTGCGGGACGTGGCCGAGGCGGCCCAGCGTGGCCGGAAAATACTGGTGCTGACCGACCGAGTTGACCATGCCGAGGAATTGACCCGGCAGCTGCAACGGGCCGCCGTGGCGGTCGATATCCTGCACGGGCAGCGCACGGTGAATGAACGCGCCATGGTGCGAGCCGACATGATTGGGGGCAGGCTCGAGGTGGTGGTTGCCACGACTCAGTTGGTGGGCGAGGGCTGGGACTGCCCAGTGCTGGATACGCTTTTTCTGACCACCCCCTTGAGCTACCATGGCCGGCTGACTCAGTACGTCGGGCGCATCGCTCGTACTGCTGATGGCAAGCGCGGCGCTCAGGTGATTGACTACACCGACGATAACGCCATGCTCTGGGCGAGCTGGGTCAAGCGGCGCGACGCCTACGATGCAGCCGGCTATGAGCGGACGGTGGCGTGAGGCTTCCCGTCTATGAATCCCGAGAATCCCGATTAACGAGTACGTCAAGATAAGGAGTGAAAATACGATGGATATCTCAACCGACCCGCGCTACATCCACCTCAAACAGCGCGAAAAGCGCGCCATGGAGGACATGACGACCGCCTTACAGGGTTCCCAGCAGCGAGACGCTTTACCTCGTTTGGCGGCACAGATTCAGGGCCTGGCCGCCAACCGTGATGCCCTGGCCGGCAAGCTCGAATCAATCAGCCATGCACGCTCTGATGACGGTCAACGGGAAGGGCTGCAGCGGGGCATAGACCAGGCCGACCAGCAGCTCGAGCGCTATCAGGCCCAGCATGAGCGGATCGTCAGGGATGTCAACCACGCCGTCGTGTTGCAAAACCAGGCCGCCGACGAACTCAATACCGTTGCCGCTGAGATCGCTACGTTGAGCACGACGGCATGATGCCGCTGTACACCACATGGCATCATGACCACCTCTGAGGTATTGCCCAAAGGGACCGCTCGGGTCTCTGATGAAGTGCAGGCCGAAATCGTGCGCCTTGCTATTCGTCAAGTCTCACATGCCGAGATAGCCCGTCGGCTGAACGTTCACCGCCAGACCGTCAAGCGGGTATTGACTCGCACGCGTGCTGCCATGTCAATCAGCCATAACTTTGATATCGAACGCGCCGAAGCGGTTGAAGTCTACCGTCAGATACAGGCCGAGGCCTGGCGAGCGGTGGAGCAGGGGAAGCTTGGAGCGCTGGCCGAAGTGCGCATGTCCCAGCAGCGGATTGATGTTTTGTTGGGTCTACCGCTCAATGGTCCCGAGGACCCGCAGTCCCAACTTCAGCGCTTTAAATCGGAGGTCCTGGCCGCAATCCATGCCGAGGCGCCGGATGTGGGGCCACGAATAGCACAACGATTGATAGCCGTAAATCGGCAGGAGCAGTGATGGATCGAGACCTGGAGTTACGCAAACTTGCGGCAGACCTGCAGCAACGGGAACGGCGTTTCAGCGATGAAGACCGCGCGACGTGGGATGCTGCCCTTACTGCGGTGATGGCCTATGTGCCCGCTGGCCACCAGCTGCATGATCTGGATTTGTCGATGGTGCCGACGGAGATCCTCCGCGAGGCCGTCCGGGTAGGAAAACTTCTGCTTGCGGAGTCGGAGGAGCCATGGGCCTAAACCAGGGGGGGGCAGCGGCCACCGCGGCTTAGGCGTGGTCCTGGCAGCGTGGAAACTCAATGGCATAGGCGTTTGACTCGCGCAGAGCACGGGCGAGCACGGGGCGCAGCTCCTCTAATCGGTCACTGGCACGGCTCGATCCGCCTAGGTGGGGCGCAGTGACCGTAATGCGTTGGGCGACCACAGAGGCCGCTTTCCAGGCCGTTTCAGCCTGTCTCAGAGCCGCATCAAGCGGTAGCAGTGTGGCTTGAAACTCCGCCCAGAGCTGACCTGCCCGGGCGGAGGTGACATTGCGTTGTAATTGGTTCAGCTCGCCCTGCTCTTGCCCGTAGTGCTGGGCCAGTGGCCCACGGGCAGCCTGGCGGTCCTGGGCGAGGCGTTCAGTGTCTCGGATAGTCGCTTGTACCTCGGACACCTTCCGGTTGTATGCCGCTGAATCGGATGGAGCAGATAACAAGCTGTAGAGCTTTTGCTGCAAGTCTTCGACCTGACCGGGTGCCGCGGCTAACTGGCGGTCTAGCTCTTGGAGGCGTGTCTCTGTCTGGCGCATCGCCGCTTCTGCCTGCTGATACTCGGCTTCGACTAGGTGGACGTGCTCGGCTGGGTCAATGGTGGGCTCGATTGCAGTTGTCATGATGCTTTCCTTTCGATATCGCGTGTGGTAGGTTCGTCAACGTTGGATACTCCGACTGAGCGGGACTGCATACTGGAGACGCCTTCCGGTTTGATTGGCGTCGACCGGTAGGCTCTCGACAGGCGCGGCCTCATTCCGGGGCCGCGCCCTTCTTTGTGTACGACGCGAGATGCTCGACGTCCGCTTTCTGAATCAGCTTTGCACGCCGGTCGATTGGGTTGGTGATTGCCTTGAGCTGCCCCGTGCTGATGAGGCGCCAGACTGTTCGACGATTGACTCCCAGCGCTTCGGCTACTTCGGTGACGTTCAGGTACTCGGCCATGCCTTGTTCACCTCTCACTCTAATACTACGAGATGATTTTAGGT
>JAABUJ010007028.1_pt1 | contig 10656 bp, 9 predicted proteins | sample 5559131 | NCBI WGS metagenome assembly JAABUJ01 (sample SAMN10711875, study PRJNA513366) | rock metagenome | isolation source: Antarctica rocks | place: Antarctica: Victoria Land, Mt New Zealand nord | collected 2016-01-07 | reverse complement strand
GGCGATAGGTGGGCGCCGGGCCAGACATGGGGAACCGCCGGTCAGCGCGCCACCACGCGGCGCAACAGAAGCGCCTACGCTACCAGCTCCCCGCCCAACCCCACAGGCTATTGCGAAACGGAGCACTTAGCCGGGGGTGGCTACCCTACGGGGTATTTTAACCCCGGTACGGCGCTGGCAACCCCACTGCGCGCGCGTTTGCTCTGGCATGTGCAACGCCCAATCCGCGTAGGCTTTGTGGCGACGTGAGTCGCCTTCAGCCGGGACTTCAGTCCAATGGCTTACTCACGCCTGGGGACGGCCCTCACCCCGGCTCGGCTTCGCTCGCCACCCCTCTCCCGATCCGGGAGAGGGGCTTCGTTGTGTGCGTGGGCGGGTGCTGGATGGGGACCCTCACCCCCGCCTCGCTGCGCTCGGCACCCCCTCTCCTCGGCTGGGGAGAGGGGGAATGAGCCGCTGCGAGGCTCCTGGCTGCTACGTTGGCGGAAGGCGCTGCACGTATTGTGGCACCGCCCCCTCAAATCGTGCCCGCTCTCCCGCGTACTCTGTGCGCCCGGTCCGCTTGCGGGCGCTGCGCCCTCTGTGGCTATCGTCCTTCCCCCGTTCCCTTCTCTCTCGCTCTCTGTGTCTCCTGTTCCGTCCCTCGTCCTATTGTGTGCCGGTCGGGAGGACGTGCATCCGCCCGGCCTGCCCCGCTGTGACGCGCCCGATGACCGCTGCCACCGGGGTCGCCTCGTGTGCCAGCGCCGCCAGGAGGGCGTCGGCGCGGTCGGGAGCTACCGCGATCAGGAGGCCACCCGAGGTCTGGGCGTCGGCCAGGACGAGTTGCTGTGCCTTGCTGAGGGCCGGATCGTAGGTGGTCCAGTCGTTGAGGAATCGCCAGTTGGCGTGTGTGCCACCGGGGGCCAGCCCCTGCTCGGCGTAGGTGAGCGCCGCCGCGATCAGCGGCACCTGATCGAACCAGAGTTCCGCCGCCATCTCGCTCGCCACCAGCACGTTTCGCAGGTGCCCGAGGAGGCCGAAGCCGGTCACATCGGTCGCCGCGTGGACGCCGACTGCGATCATCGCGCGCGCCGCCCCCGCGTTGAGGGTCGTCATCAGGGTGATCGCCTCGCCGATCGCGCTCAGGATATCCTCGTCGCGCTTGGCGGCGGTGGTGATCAGCCCGAGGCCGAGCGGCTTGGTCAGCACCAGCAGATCGCCCGCCTGTGCGCCCGCGTTGCTGATCGCGCGGTCGGGATGGACGCTGCCGGTGACGGCCAGCCCATAGATCGGCTCATCGGTGCGGATTGTGTGGCCGCCGACGATGTCGATTCCCGCCGCCGCCGCCGCCGCCGCGCCGCCGCGGAGGATGTCGCCGAGGACGGAGGCGGGCAGACCCTCCTCCGGGAAGCCAACGAGATTCAGCGCGGTCAGCGGCGTGCCGCCCATCGCGTAGACATCGCTCAGCGCGTTCGTCGCCGCGACCCGCCCGAAGTCATACGGGTCATCGACGATCGGGGTGAAGAAGTCGGTCGTCAGGATCAGCGCCGTCTCGGCGTTGAGGCGATAAATCGCCGCGTCATCGGAGGTCGCGCTGCCGACGAGGACCGCCGGGTCGCGCGGCGCGGGGAGCGCCCCGAGCAAGGGGACCAGGAATCCGGGGGGGTGCTTGGCGGCGCAGCCCGCGCGCGTGGCGAACTGGGTCAGGCGAATCGCCTTCTCGGCATCGAGCGCCATAGCGTCTCCATCCTTTCTATCCACTCTATCCACGCGAGAGTAGCTCTCGCTCTGGTGAGTATCGTCCGTGCTGATCGAACATCGGGCCAGGCGCCAGGGCCGCGCAGCCAGCGCCCGTCAATAGGATAACGCGCCGAGGAGCGAATCTCTTTCCCTACACTGCGGCCAGGAGTTGTTGTGCGCTATCGTGCGTAGATGACGGCTCATCGCTCGTCGTACAATCAAGGCTCGATCGCCGCTAGGGCGATTCTGGTGCCGATTGGTCGATCGTCCATGTGAGGCCATGTCCTTCTGGACCATGTGCGTCACTCACGCCGGGCGCTATTCTGAGCGGGTCGAGGTCGGCACCGGGCAACCGGTTGGGGGCGCGACCGATACCGGGCGACATCTTGACCTGCATCGAATCAATGGCGGTGACGAATGTGGTGGTACCCCACTCGTCACCGCCGTCGCCCGTTTAAGTCGGCTATACTGATGCTGAAAACGCGCCTGAGCGATGTTCGTCCGGTGCCCTCGCCAGTTGCGGTGGCGCTGTTCGACCCGTGAACGTCGGCTTACCCTGGCGCTGGCGGTTGGATGCGGCCCGATCGTGGTCCGACCGCCCATGCGCGCAACCATGTATGCGGAGTCATCGTGGATTCGCTGCGCCGCGATAGTCGTTCGCGTCGCGCCCTGACGCTGCTCCTGATCGTCCTCCTCGAAACGGGGATCGCCACGATCGATGCGCGCACCCCGCAGGACATCCCCGTCTCCCAGCTCTTCTACCTCCCGATCGTCCTCGGTGCCTGGGCGTTCGCCTATACCGGTGGCATCGCCACCGCTGTCGTGTCGCTGGCCCTCTTTTCGCTCGCCAACTACGTCGCCCACGCACCGGACGATCCGGGCTGCTATCTTTTCGCCGCGACCCTGACGCTCGCCCTCTATCTCGGCGTCGGTTTGGGCGTGGCGACCTTTTTCGCGCGTCAGCGCCGCATCACCGCGCTGGGACGGCAATTGGCCGCGCGCGTGTCCGAACTCGATACCCTCTACGCGGTGGCGCACACCCTGGCGACCGAGGAGGCGCTGCTCCCGCCGTCGCCGCGCGCCTCCTGGTCGGGTGGTCCGCGACTTCCGCCGGTGCTGCGCCTGGTCGCGGTCGGCACGAGCAACAAGGAAATCGCGCGGGAACTCGGCACCGACGACCGCACCGCCGCCGTGACGACGGCGCTGCGGCGGGGGCTGATCGAGTTGTGAGAGAGAAGTCCGTAGTCCGTAGTCCGTAGAAGAGGTGGCCGATAGGCGGTGCCCGTCAGCGAACCTCTCTACGGACTACGGACTACGGACTACGGATTTTCTCACGACCCACGACCCACGACTCACGACTCGACGACGTGCTGCCCCGCCGCCAGCTCTCGCGTCGTGCCGTCCGGCAGCGTCACCGTGGCGGTGACGTTCGGGGGGAGGCTGACCTCGACGCGCAGGGCACCGTCGGTGAGGGTCCAGCCGGAGGCGATCGGGCCGCGCATCGAGCGGAGCGTCGCGTGGGCGTGGGTGAGTCCACCGCCCGGCTGCGGCGCGATCAGGACGTGGCGGTAGCCCGGTCGCTCCGGGTCGAGCGCCAGCCCGGCGACCGTGTCGTACATCCAGCGCCCGATCGCGCCGTAGGCGTAGTGGTTGAAACTGTTCATGTTCACGTCGCCGAAGCCCGTGTCCGGCGTCCAGCTATTCCAGCGCTCCCACATCGTCGTCGCGCCGTTCTGGACCGGGAAGAGCCAGCCGGGATAGTCGCGCTGGAGGAAGATGCGGTAGGCGAGGTCCGCGCGCCCGAAGCGGGTCAGCGTGGCGCAGATCAGCGGCGTGCCGAGGAAGCCGGTGGAAAGGTGCCAGTCGCGCTCCGCGAAGAGGCCGAGCAGGCGCTCGAAGGCGGGCTGGCGGAGCGTTTCGGGCAGGAGATCCCAGGCGAGCGCCAGCAGGTAAGCGGTCTGCGTCTGCACGGCGAGTCGCCCGCCCGCCGTGACGTACTCGCGGTTGAAGGCGGCGACCGCCGTCTCGCGGAAGGCCGCGAAGCGCTCCGCGTCCGCGTCGTGGCCGAGGATCGTGGCGATGCGCCCCAGCAGCGCCGCCGACTGCGCGAAGTAGGCCGTGCCGAGGAGATCGCGCGGGGTCGCCCCGATCGTACTCTGCCAGCCGCTATCGAGCGCGAGCCAGTCGGAGAAGCCGGGGAAGTAGTCGCAGCCCTCATAGCAACGGACGCCGCCGCGCGCGCTGCCCGCCTGCCATTCGAGCCAGCGGCGCATGGCGGGGTAGTGGCGCGCGAGGATCCGCGCGTCGCCATACGCCTGATAGATCGCCCAGGGGCAGACGACGCGCGCATCGGACCAGCCGGGGCCGCCGTCCTGCTGCCCGAGCAGGCGCGGCACCACCTCCGGCAGGCGGCCATCCGGCCCCTGGGCGTCGTCGCAATCCTGGGTCCATTTGGTGAAGAAGGCGGCGACATCGAAGTTGAACGCCGCTGTGGACACAAAGACCTGCGCGTCGCCGGTCCAGCCGAGGCGTTCGTCGCGCTGCGGGCAATCGGTCGGGATCTCGAGGAAGTTGCCGCGCTGCCCCCAGGCGATGTTCGACTGGAGCCGATTCACCAGCGGATCGGAGCACGCGAACATCCCCGTCTCCGCCGTATCGGACATCAGCGCCAGGCCGGTCACGGTGGTGCGGTCGAACGGGGCCAGTTCGCCATCCCAGCGCTCGTGATAGCTGATCTCCGCGTAGCGAAAACCGTGGAAGGTGCAGCGCGCCGCCCAGACCTCGCCCGCCGCATCGCCGCGCAGGGTGTAGGCGTCGGTGGCGCGGGCGGAGCGGAGATTCGCGGTGTAGAGGCCCTCGTCCGCCGCCAGCATCTCGCCGTAGCGGATGCGGAGGGTCGCGCCGCGCGGGCCGCGTACCGCGAGGCGGATGATCCCGGCGAAGTTCTGCCCCAGATCGAAGAGGTAGCCGATCCGGCTCCACCCCGCCCCGAAGCGGCGTGGCTCGTCAATCGGGACCAACTCCTGCACGATCCGCACCGGCTCGTTCGGGGCGGCGACGAGCGGCACGGTCGGCCACCCCTGCGTCAGGACCGGGGCGAACGTCGCCTCGTCGCAGCGGGGTTCGGCCCAGCCGGCGATCTCGCGGCGCGCGTCGTACTCCTCGCCCTCGATCAGATCCTGGCGGCGGATCGGCCCCTCACTCCAGCGCCAGCCGTCGTCGGTGACGATGCGCGTGACGCTGCCATCGTCGTGCGTCACCTCCAGTTGCGCCAGCAGGGCGGGGCGCTCGCCGTAGAGGAGCCCGCGCTCCAGGTGCGCCACCCGCCCGCTGTACCAGCCATCGCCGAGCATGACGCCGATCGCGTTCGCACCCTGGCGCAGGTGCGCGCCCACATCGTAGGTCTGGTATTGGAGCCGGACGTGGTAATCGGTCCAACCGGGGCGGAAGAAGTCGTCGCCGACGCGCTGGCCGTTCAGATGCGCCTCGTAGATACCGAGCGCGGTGATGTAGAGGCGGGCGTGCCGGATCGGGCGCGCGAGGTCGAAGGTCTGGCGCAGGAGCGGCGCGGGCGGCAGGGTCTGCCCCGCTTCCGATAGTGGCGTGGCGATCCAGGTGGCCGACCAATCGACGCGGGCGAGCAGCCCGAGTTCGAAGATCGCGGGCGTGGAGGGTGGCCCCGCGACCCCTGCGGCGTCCCAGAGGGTCACATCCCAGTGGGCGCGTGCCCGCGAGCCGAGCGCCGCGCCCGCATAGGCGATCTGCGTCTGCTCGTCCCCCACGATCTGCCCGCTATCCCAGAGGTCCGGCGCGTCCTCGCTGAGTCCTGCGGGCGCGGAAGCCACGCGGATGCGATAGGCCGTCTGGCGCGCGCCGGGGCGGTCGTCCTCGACCCACCAGCCGAAGCGCGGCGTCGTCTCCCCGATCCCGAGCGGGTTGACCAGATACTCCGTGCGTAGCTCGACCGCGCGTGCTGTCATGGCCCCTCCCGTCGCTTTCCCCCCGTTACCCATGCCGCGCACCCTAGCAGAGCGTTTGCGGCGGCACAAGCGCGGCGGGGCGCTGATCGTGTCGGGGTTTTACTCGACCGGCGTGGAGGTCAGGGCGTGTGTCGCGCGAATCGGGGAGGCGAGGAGGAGGAGGGCGCTGGCGAGGAGCGCGAGCGCCCCGAGCAGCAGCGTGGCGCGCAGGCCGATGGCGATGCCGAGGTAGCCACCGAGCGCCGCGCCCAGGAGCTGCATGCCGAACATCGGCAGGCGGCGGGCGGCGGTCGCGCGGGCGAAGAGGCCGGCTGGCGTGATCGCCTGCCGCAGGCTCATCTGATTAACGCTCCAGATCGCCCCGCCAGCACTGGCGACGAACGTGCCGACGCCGAGCACGATCAGCGTCCCCTCGTGCGGCGCGAGCGGGGCCATGAGCGCGCCCACCCCCCAGAGCAGATTCCCGATGATGATCGCCGGACCGATCCCGAGGTGCCGACTCGCGCGCCCCGCGCAGGCCGCGCCGACGATCCCGCCCGCCCCGCCGCACGTACCGAGGACGCCGATGAAGAGCGGGGTGAGGTGCAATTCATTGAGGAGGAAGAGGAAGCTGACGGTGCTCTGCATCGCCGTGCCGAAGGTGCCGACGCTCACCGCGATGGTGAGGGCGCGCAGCGCAGGCGTCCTGACCAGTTCGCGCAGGCCCTCGGCGATCTCGCGCCCGACGATCGCGCGGGTGAGGCGTGCGCTGTCCGCTGTTTCGGCGACGCGGAGGCGGCGGAGCGTGAAGGCCGAGACGAGATACGAGAGCGCATCGGCGAGGACCGCGCGGGGTGCGCCGACGAGTTGGACGACCCCGCTGGCCGCGCTCGGCATGGCGATCGCCAGCACCGCGTCGGTCGTCGCCAGCCGACTATTCGCGGCGACTAATTGGCGCGGTGGTACGATCCGGGGCAGGAGCGAGACGGCGGCGAGGCTGGAGCAGGCGGTCAGGGTGCTCACGGCGAAGACAACGACCCAGAGCTGCGGGAAACTGACGACGCCGAGGAGCGTCGCGAGCGGGATCGTGGCGAGCAGGACCGCGCGCCCGAGATCGGCTCCGACGAGGATCGGTTGGCGGCGCGCACGATCGATCCAGACCCCGGCGAAGAGCCCGAAGAGGAGGTGGGGCACGAAATCGGCACCGCGCAGGAGGGCCATCTGCGCCGGTCCGGCACCGAGCACGAGGATGGCGGTCAGGGGCAGCGCGTAGCCGGTGATCGCGCTGCCGGCGTTGGAGACGACCTGGGCGAACCAGAGCCGTAGAAAAGCGCCGTTGCGCCAGAGATTCGCGGATGGTTCGGTGACGCGCTGTTGCTCACGCATGGTCCCTCCGTCGGGTCGGGATCGGATACGCGGCATGGTGGTCCGGGCGAGGATCGTCGGATCCGCCGTGCGGGGTCACGGTTGCTAACGTATTATACGCTCGTGCCGGGGTCCGTGGCGGCTGTTATACTTTTGGCGGTCGCCCATCGTGGGCGCTACCCCGGACGAGACGCGCCGTACCCGGTCTGCTAAGACGACGCATCACCCAGGAGGCGTGCGCCATGTTCGAGCAGATCGTCCAGATCATCGGGGCGTTGTTCGTCCTCGCCGGTTTCGCCGGTACCCAGTTCGGGCGACTGAGCCCGCACAGCTACCCTTATCTCTTCGCCAACCTGATCGGTTCCGGCATCCTGGCCGCCCTGGCCCTGATCGAGCGCCAGTGGGGCTTCGTGTTGCTCGAAGGGGTCTGGGCGCTCGTCTCCCTCTGGGGGGTGATCGCGCGCCTGCGCGGTCGGGCGGTCGCGGTCGCGCACTGACGCCGCGAGGCACCCGCCGCCTTGGGTATGGGATCATGCCTCCGATGTCCGCCGCACGAGGAACAACAAAGAGGGCGAGCGCCGTGCTGATGCGGCGCTCGCCCCATGCATTACTGGCTCGCTTCGCCCACCCGCCTCACTCCGCCTACTCCCTCAGTAGTCGCCGTCGAGTTCGTGCGAGCGGCGCTTGCGGTCGCGTCGTTTCCCCTCGCCTTTGCGGCGGCGAGGCGCTGGCTCGTCGTCGCGCGTGGCGGCGGCGCGGCGCTCCGGTTGCGGGGCGGCGAGTCGCGTTGGGCGCGGGCGCTCAGTCGGGGCTGGTGCGACCGCCTGCGGCCACGGGAAGCCCCGCGCCGGGGGCTGTATCTCGCGCGGCTCCCGATCCCAGATCACCTCTACCGGTATCCACTGTCGTTCGTCGTGCATCGCCCTTGCTCCCTGACTCGTCATACCACGTCAGCGTTAAGGATACACGACGCCTAAACCCTTACTCGCGCGGCTAGGGCACTATTTCTTGTCGAGGCGAGACGATCGTACTTCGACGCTGGCGACCTATACCCTATCCGTTTTGCCAGAATGGTGTCGCATACTTCTCTTGTCGGGAAAGATCGACCAGGGCGACCCGTGCTCGGGACGAGCGATGCGTCCACCGGCGGGCATCCTACTTGACGTAACCTTGGTGCGTGACGCATACTTTAGGATGCTACATCACTAATGGCAGGCGCGGTTGTACCTGGCGATCGATCCCCGGCCGGGGTCGGTATTCTTCGGCACTCCCCACGACTGGTCCGGGAGGCATTAATGAGGGGGAGATGGCGATCGCGGTACATCGGGGCCACGTTGCCGCATGGCAGGGTGGCCGACAACTGCTGCGCGAGTGGCTCGTGCTGGAGCTCATCGGGCATCTTGGGCTGATCGCCTTGCGCCAACTCGCGGGGCGCCCGTGGAGCTGGTCGGGCGGTGGCCCGTTCGCCTATCTCGACATCAGTAATGCGATGCTGGTCGGCGACTTCCTCTGGGTCGTGGCCGTCGTCTGCGCCAGCGCGACCCGTGGGGCGTTGCTCGGCGAGTGGGGACGGGCGCTCCGTCCGCTGCGCCCGTTCGGCGTCTGGGCCTGGCTCCCCTGGCTCATCCCAGGCTGTCTCCTCGGCTGGTTCGCCCTGATCCACGGCGATCGCGGCGCGGCCTACATCCTCGCTCTGCCCGCCGGGCCGATTTTCGAGGGGTATCACCTCCTCTTCTTCGGCTACGTCGTCGCGCGGATGGCTGCGCTCCTCCTCCAGTTGGCGCTGGCGGCACGGCTGATCGTCCATCGCATCAGGCGCGCACGAGCGACCGACGGGCCGTGGCCCTATCTCCCCCTCGGCGTCACGGTGATCGCCACGGTTGTCGTCCTCTGCGCGACCGTCTATCTGCACATCTACACGCAGGGCGGCTCCTTCCAGGCGCAGTGGCACTGGCGACCGCGTGCTTAACCGACGAAGCGCGGGGCAAGGTGACCATACACGCCGCCCCGCCCCGCGCTTTGCTGCGCCCTATGCCTCGGTCTTGTCGCCGATCTGCCAGTGCGCCAGATCTTCGACGTAGGTGAGGATCGCCGAGTGATCGAGCTCCTCGCGGCCGCCCGCGCGCAGGGAGCCGACGATCTGATCGACCAACGCGGTCGCGGGGAGCGGCACGCCATACGCCTTGGCCGTCTCCAGCGCGATCCCGAGATCCTTGTGGTGGAGCCGCAGCCGGAAGCCCGGCGTGAAGTTGTGGTCGATCATCGTCGCGCCGCGCAGCTCCATCACGCGCGTCGCGGCGAGGCCACCGTTCAGCACCTCGATGATCTTCGTCGGCTCGACCCCGGCCTTGGCCCCCAGCACCAACGCCTCGCTGATCGCTTCGTAGGCGAGCGCGACGACGATCTGGTTGCAGCACTTCACCGTCTGTCCCGCGCCGGTCGGGCCGACGTGGACGATCGTCTTGCCCATCGCCGCGAAGATCGGCCCGGCCTCCGCGAAGTCCGCCGCGTCCCCGCCGACCATGATCGAGAGGGTCCCGGCGATCGCGCCCTTGTCGCCGCCGCTCACCGGGGCGTCGAGCATCCGCGCACCGCGCTCTTTGGCCTCCGCCGCCAGTTCCTTGGCGACGAGCGGCGAGATCGTGCTCATGTCGATCAGCAGCTGTCCGGCGCGCGTGCCCGCCAGGACACCGTTCTCGCCGCGCAGCACCGCCGCCACGTCGGGGGAATCGGGCAGCATCGTGATCACCACGTCGGCGCGCGCGGCGACCGCGCGTGCGGAATCCGCCGCCGTGGCCCCCGCGCCGACCATTTCGTCGATCGCGCCCTGGCTGCGGTTGAAGACGATCAGTTCGTACCCGGCCTTCATCAGATTGCGCCCCATCGGGCGTCCCATGATCCCGAGGCCGATCAGCCCGATCGTCGGAAGCGACGCTACGCTCATCCCACCCTCCTCGCGCCGTGGCGCATTTTCGCGGGCTGGCACTTGCGGCCCGCCCTCCATTCGCCGATTATACCGTGGTACAAGGGTCCACACGGGGCGGCCTCGCTTGGCCGCGCCTCTGATGGCTGTCGGCGCGGTGCGAGAGGGGTGGCGATGGCGCAGATCGATATCCGCGAGGGTGGGGCGATCCCGGAGAAGCAGTTGCGCGAGTTGTTCACGGCGCTCGGCTGGGACGAACTGAGCGGCCTGCTCCCCGATCTCCTCCTCAATTCGACCTTCGTCGTCTCGGCGTGGGATGGCGCGCGCCTCGTCGGGCTGGCGCGGGTCGTCTCCGATGGGGTCTATGTCTCCACCTTGCAGCAGGTGGGGGTCCACCACGACTACCAGCGCCTCGGCCTCGGCTCGGACCTGGTCCGCCGCTGCGTGGAGCGCTTCAAGAATACCCACTTCATCCTGACCACCGACGACCCGACCAACGCGACCTTCTACGCACGCTTCGGCTTCCAGTCCGCGCCCAACGCCATGTTCCGCTCGCGCGATTAGGGTTCGTCAGAGAATAACGTCGCCAGGTAGGCCGAGTGGTGTATCCTGTCCGGCATGAAGAAGCAGGGCGCGATCGAGGAACGCTACGCCCGCGTCGCGGGCACGCTGGACGAGCGGAGCCGC
>JAABUJ010007027.1_pt1 | contig 10656 bp, 10 predicted proteins | sample 5559131 | NCBI WGS metagenome assembly JAABUJ01 (sample SAMN10711875, study PRJNA513366) | rock metagenome | isolation source: Antarctica rocks | place: Antarctica: Victoria Land, Mt New Zealand nord | collected 2016-01-07 | reverse complement strand
TTGCTGCACGAGGCGAACCGCTTCGACTTTGAACTCCGGCGGATAGAAGGGAATCGTGCGTGCCATCGGGACACCTCCTTGGGTTCTCCCCAATCTTCGGGTGTCCACCAAACCGGGTCAACTCCACATGACTGGTTTGTGTAACGCTTTCCTCCGGCTGTCGCTTCTCATTTTTTGACCAATTTCCGCTTGTTTCGCGTTTTCGCGCATCCACAGACAAGTTCGTACGTTTTGTAAAGTGCGGGAGAGACGTACAACGCGGATATGCGTACCCCGTAGCCTCTTAGGGACAAGTGAATTGGGTGCGGAGACCAGGGGATTAGCGCGGAGGACGGGGATGCAGGAGTGGGTAGAGCGGTACCTTGTGGCGCTCGGTGCGGAACAGCACTGTTCGCCGCATACGGTGATGGCATATCGGAATGACCTCATGCAACTCGCTACCCATCTCACGCACGACGGCGTGATGGTATGGCGTGGTGTGTTGCCCGAGCAGGTGACGGACTATCTTCAGTCGCTGCGCGAGCGGCAGTACGCGAGCAGCACGATCGCACGGAAGACGGCGGCAGCGAAGTCGTTTTTCACCTATCTGAAGCAGGCGGGCGGGATCGAGGCTGATGTCTCGCTCCATCTCTTCGCGCCGCATGTGGATCGCTACATCCCGCATGCGATCAGCACCGATGAGGTGGCACGCCTCCTCGCCGCACCGACACGCATCAAGACGCCGGAGAGCCTGCGGGACGCGGCGATGCTCCAATTCCTCTACGCGACGGGGATGCGCGTCTCGGAGTTAGTCGCGCTCGACCAGAGCGATCTCGATCTCGCGAAGGGCTGTATCTGCTGCGAGGGGCGCGGGGCGCGGCATCGTCTCGTCTCGCTCACGCCGACGGCGCACGACGCGTTGCATCGCTACCTCGTGACCAGTCGGCCGATTATCGCCCGCGTGCACGGCGCGGATCAGGAAGCGCTCTTCCTCAATCATCGCGGCCAGCGGCTGACGCGCCAGGGATTCTGGCTGATCCTCAAGGGATACGCGCAGACCGCCTCGGTGCGCAATGTCACGCCGCACACCCTTCGCCATACCTTCGCCGCGCATGCCCTGACGATGGGCCACCACCTGCGCGAGGTGCAGACGATGCTCGGCCATGTGAGCATTTCCACCACGCAGGTCTATCAACGGATGCGGCCTGTGCCCGCCGTGCAGGCCCCCCCCGGCGCGCACTACCCAGTCAGTGTGGTAAAAATGCTGGGTGGTGGACCGGCGGTGGCTCCGCCCCCACTGGTGACAGCAGGTGGGGCCGCCGCGATGATACCCGCCGGTGGCGAGGTTGCGGAGGCAGTGGCACACGAGGATTAGTCGCCCACCGCGACGAAAACCGCGATCGCGATTATGCCGCCCCGGCGCCCGCCGCTGGGGCGGCATCTTTCAGGACTGAGGGAACCTAACCCCCCGGCCCCCTTCCCGCGAGGAAGGGGGAGGGAGCCACCGAGAGATCGGGGTGGCATGGGGAAGGCATTAAATTCTCAAAGATTCACCCCCTCCTCGCGGGAGGGGGTCGGAGGGTAGATATGCATACCGGTACGCGACTGGAATCCATGGAACCAATTGTCTCGCTTGCCAAGCGGCGGGGGATCATCTTCCAGGGGAGCGACATTTACGGCGGCTTCGGCAATTCGTGGGACTACGGGCCGCTCGGCGTCCTGATCGAGAACAATGTCAAGGCGGCGTGGTGGAAGGCAATGGTGCAGATGCGCGACGATATGGTCGGGCTCGATGCCGCGATCCTGATGTCGCCGCAGGTCTGGGAAGCGTCCGGCCACATCGGCCACTTCACGGACCCGCTCGTGGATTGCACGACCTGTAAACTGCGCTACCGCGCCGACCACGCGGAGCAGACGCCGTGCGGCAACCCCGAATGGCGCAGAGATGGCCTGACAGCAGCGACCTGCCCCGGCGTGAAGACTGCGGCACGGCAATTCAACATGATGTTCAAGACATTCGTTGGCCCGCTGGAGGAGAGCGCCGCAGTCGCGTACCTGCGGCCCGAGACGGCGCAGGGCATCTTTGTCAACTTCCCGAATGTGCTGGGGACGAGCCGCAAGAAGTTGCCCTGCGGCATCGCGCAGATCGGCAAGAGTTTTCGCAATGAGATCACGCCCGGCAACTTCATCTTTCGCACGCGCGAGTTCGAGCAGATGGAGATGGAGTTTTTTGTCACGCCCGGCACCGAACGCGAATGGCACCAGTATTGGGGCGACCAACGTATCAACTGGTTCAAGAACCTCGGTGTCCGCGACGCGAATATCCGCATCCGCGACCTGCCCCCGGAGGACCTCGCGCACTATTCACGGGGGACGAAGGAGATCGAGTACCTCTGGCCGGGTGGCCTTGGTTGGGCGGAGTTGGAGGGCGTTGCCAGTCGCGGAGATTACGACCTGACGCGCCATCAGGAGGCGAGCGGGCGCGACATGACCTTCTTCGATGAGGAGAAGAAAGAGCGCTATCTGCCGTATGTCATCGAACCGGCGGTCGGCGTCGGGCGAGCAGTGCTCGTCTTTCTCCTCGATGCCTACGATGAAGAGCAGACGATGGATGTGAATGGCAAGGCGGAGACCCGCGTCGTCCTGCGTCTCCATCCCGCCATCGCACCAATCAAGGTGGCTGTGTTGCCACTCTCGAAGAAGGAACCGCTCGGCGAACTGGCGCGCGAGGTTGCAGCCTCGCTCCGCCCGCATCTGATGATCCAGTACGACGACACACAGGCCATTGGGCGGCGCTACCGGCGACAGGACGAGATCGGCACGCCCTTGTGCGTGACGGTGGACTTCGACACTGTTGAGGATCGCGCCGTCACCATCCGCGAGCGCGACAGCATGACGCAGGAGCGCGTGCCCATCGCTGAGTTACTGCCCCGGCTGTGCGAAAAACTCAATCTATGACGATCTCTGCGCAAAGCCGAACGGGAACCTCGATGCGCGATCGTCCGTCGAGGTGATGGAGATCTTCCATTAACTGAAAACTCAACTCGGCATCACGATTCTCTTTGTTACGCACGAGCCGGATATCATGGCATACACGCGCCGGGTCTTGTACTTTTTCACGTTAGACACGTCGTGATATGACCCCACTTTGACCGTAGCAGTACAAGGAAACAGGGTCGCGGGAAACACGACATCTGTATCATGAAAGAATATTACGCATCCGGGATGGCTATCTCGGCGCGGACGAACCGATCCTCGCGCCGCGTTCCGCTGCCGTTACGCCTGCCCGTCCCCGCGTAGGGAGGTTTTTTGAACGGATAGAGCCAAGTCAGTGCCCAGGTATCCGTGATACGTACCGGGCGGCATGTCGCATCCGTTCTCCTCGATTTACATCTCTCGACTCTGCCGTGACGCATGCGATACAATCGTAGTATGACGAAGCGAAGCTTCCTTATTGGCGCCCGCCTATTCTTCGGCTTGCTCGCGCTGATCGCCATCGGCAGACAACTTGCTGTTCACATTCACTCTGGGTATAGAATCGTCAACTTTTTCAGCTACTTCACCAACCTATCAAACATTTTCGCCGCTGCCGTTTTGCTTCTTGGTGCGTTCTCCCTCATCCAACGTCGTGATCCAACCGTCAGTGATGACATCATTCGAGGTAGTTCGATTGTCTGTATGGCCCTCGTCGGCATCGTCTTCTCTGTCTTACTCCGGGATCAGGACTTGGGATCGCTGATACCCTGGGTCAACATCGTTCTCCACTATGTTATGCCGGTGGTTGTCGTGCTCGACTGGCTCTACCAGCCGCCGAAAGCGAAACTGGCGCTCAAGCAGGTAGCGTATTGGCTCCTTTTCCCATCCCTCTATGTCGCCTACTCGATTATCCGTGGCGCAATCGTCGGTTGGTATGCCTATCCCTTCTTTGACCCAGCCAGGTCGGGTGGCTCCGGTGGTGTTGCGCTGTACTGTATTGCCATTCTTGCGCTGTTTTCTTTCTTCTGCTGGCTCTTCATGACACTGGGGAACAGGTTCGAACGACATGTTTCGTAAACTCGCCACACATGGCCGAATGAGCCAGACACACCGAAAGGGGTGAGGAACAAACCTCACCCCCGGCCCCTCTCCTTTGCTTCCGAGTAAAGGGCTCGGAATGCCTGTGTCGCACTGCCAAAATCCTTATCTTGATGCCTATGGGGCGGTTCAAACATCACCCTACGGAATACCGGCAGAGCCGGGTGCTACGACATGTCTATCGCGAAAGAGTGTTATAGCCATTCCTTCAATTGCGTTGGGGCGACATTGCCACCGCTGACGATGATCGCGACCTTTTCGCCGGGGCGGAGGTCGAGTTTGCCGAGCAGGACGGCCGCCGTCGCCGCCGCGCCGGCCGGTTCGGCGACCAGTTTGCACCGCTCGATCAGGAAGCGCATTCCCTCCTTGATCTCGTCGTCCGTCAGCACGACGACGTTCTCTACGTATCGTCGCACCTGAGCGAGCGGCAGTTCGCCGACAAAGGGGGGCGCGAGGCCATCCGCAATCGTCTCTACGTGGTCGAGGTGGACGACTGCGCCCGCTGCGAGACTGCGGGTCATCGCATCCGCGCCAGTTGGTTCGACGCCGATCACGCGGGCCGATGGCTTCGCCTCACCGATGGCGGTCGCGATGCCGCCGATCAGCCCGCCACCGCCGATGCCGACGACGACCGTGTCCACATCGGGCACGTCTTCGAGGATTTCCAGCCCGATGGTACCCGTCCCCGCCAGCGTGCGATCCGAGCCGAAGGGATGAATGAAGGTCAGGTTCCGTTCCTCACGGAGCCGGAACATCTCCGCGAATGCTTCCGTGGAAGTCGGGCCATGAAGGATGACTTCCGCGCCGTAGCCGCGCGTCGCCGCGACCTTGATCGGGTTGGCCGACTCCGCCATCACGACCGTCGCCCGGACGCCTGCCGCCTGCGCCGCCCACGCCACTGCCGCTGCGTGGTTCCCCGCCGAGACGGTGATCACGCCGCGCGCCTTCTCGTCGTCCGAGAGTTGGACGATGTTGTTGTACGCGCCGCGCGCCTTGAAGGAGCCGGTTTTCTGGAAGTTCTCCGCCTTCAGATAGATTGCTACACCCAGCCGTCCCCCCAATGTTCGCGAGGTGAACAGCGGCGTGCGGTGGATCGCACCCGCGATACGCGCGCGCGTGCGTTCGATCTCCTGCAATGTTGGTGCGTCCATTGTGCTCCCCTTCCGCGCGGTCGTTCCACCGGAGCGTAGTATACCGTGCGTGGAATGGAATAGGCGGGCGCGGTGTTGCAAAGAACGCGACACACAGATTGGTTGACATCGGGCCTGCAACGGGAAACATTGGATCATAATGCTTCCCGTATGCATGCCTGCCGCCCATCGTGATGCCGCTTCGCGAACCAGGATGTTCGCGGCGAAAACTGGCGGACCATGTTGTCCGCCAGGCAGCGGAGAGGATTGCATCGTATGACACCGACAACGAACGGCGTCTGGCAACCGGCCCACACGGATCGAGGCGCGGCGGACGTCACCCCGCCGACGGATCGTTCCCTGACAATACTCGGCATGCGCGGTGTCGGTTGAGCGATCCGACTCAACCGCGCGACATCACCATCGCCCTCGCCATCGGTGGCAACCTCGGTGATCGGGCCGCGAACCTGCGCGATGCCATGCGGCTGCTGGTTGCGGGCGGCGTGCGGGTGGATGCCGTCTCGTCGCTCTACGAGACGCCACCCTGGGGCTACACGGATCAGCCATCCTTCCTCAACGGCGCGCTCCGGGGCCGCACAAACCTTGCACCGCATGACCTCCTCGCCCTCGTCAAGCGGATCGAGCACGAACTCGGACGCGAGCCATCGTTCCGCAACGCCCCGCGCCCGGTGGACATTGACATCGCCCTCTACGGCGATTGCGTCATCAACGAACCGGGCCTCCATGTGCCGCATCCCGGCCTGCCCGAACGCGCCTTCGTCCTTGTCCCGCTCGCCGAAATCGCCGGGGCCTGGAAACACCCAACGCTCGGCAAAACAATCGCCGAACTGCGTGCCGCCCTCGGCCCCGCCGACGAGATTAAGCCCTGCCTCGCTCCTGCTCGGTGGGCATATATGCCTGGAGAGACGGAACAAGCCCCACCTTCAATTGGTGATGAATCAAAACCAGCAATGATGATCGGTCTATCCGCCGATTCATCTCTTCATCCGTGCTATCACGCTCGCGTTCTTTCTCTCCATCGCAGTCGGGAATACTGGACAGAAATCCGCCGACTCGGTGTGCGCAGCCGTGGGGGGGATGCTTTTTTTGCTCATCTCGGCTTCGTCGCGGTGCAGGTTGACGGCGTAGAACAGGAAACCGCGCGGCATGTGGAAGCGCTGAATAACGACGAGACGGTTGTGGCTACCGCTCCTTCAGAGCGAACAGCACTTCTCATCACAGGAACGCCAGTCGGAATCGCGAATCTCGCACGGAGTCTCGGAGCGAATCCTGATGCGAATGTGCAGGCAGTTAGTACCGCACTTCGCCTCGCGATTCAGCGGCACGAAAACTCACCCACGACCGCCACCGTCGGCACGCACACGTTCGACTGGGCAAACCGCGTCGTCGTGATGGGCGTTCTCAACGTGACGCCAGATTCGTTCTCCGATGCGGGGAAATACTTCACGTTGGATGGTGCCCTCCGCCGCGCCTACGAAATGGCCGAGCAAGGCGCGACGATGATCGAGGTCGGCGGTCAGTCCGCCCGGCCCGGCGCAGTCATTTCCGTGGACGAAGAACTCTGCCGCATCGTGCCGCTCCTCGAACGGTTGCGGGACGAGATCAGCCTACCGCTCGCCGTGGACACGTTTCGGGTCGGCGTGGCGCGCGGTGCGGTCGCGGCGAGAGCGGTCTACATCAATGACATTAGCGGCGGGGGCGACGAACACGATGGCATGGCCCACCTCGCGGCGGAGACGGGCGCCCTGCTCGGCATCATGCATCTCCGGGGCAAGCCGAAGGAAAAGCAATGGGAAACCGCCTACGAAAGCGTGATGGACGAGGTGACGGGCTTCCTGCACGAGCGGATCAGGCGCGCTGTTGGGGTCGGTGTGGCGCGAGAAAAGATCGTCATTGACCCCGGCCTCGGCTTCGGCAAGGAAGCGCCGCACGATCTGGAAGTGATGCACCGCTTTGCGGAGTTGCGCTCCTTCGGCCTGCCAATTCTACTCGCCACGAGCCGCAAGAACTACCTCTCTGACACGATGGGCCGCACCGCGCACGACCTCCTGCCCGAGACGGCGGCGGCGGTGACGTATGGCATTGCGCAGGGCGCGAACATCATCCGCGTCCACGATGTCGCCTTCATGGCCCGCATCGCCCACCTGATGCCGCATATCCTCCACCATTCCACGTAGCGGACGCAGGCTGGAGATACGCGCTGCCGGGGATTATTGCCGGATCGCGGTCGCGGGGAGGAACGCCGCCCAGACGAACCAGAACTCGTCGCCATGGATGATCGGTGTCAGTTGTTTGCCCGCCATCGCCCCGCTCACCGCTTTACCCGTCAGGGTCCAGTCGCTGCCCGTCTCATTGTCGCGGAAGACTGCCGCGCCCGGTTCCGGCCTGGCGTCCGCGATGGGCGCGAAGGTCAGTGTGTGTCCATCGAGCGTGGCATCATAGACAGCGGTCGCGCCGATGTCGCGTGAGTCCACGATCTGGTCCTTATCGAGCGCGGAGACGGTGCCGCCTTTCCAGACGACGACAATCGTCCTGCCACCGATGGTGTCATTGACAACACGCTTCGCGTTCAGACTGGAATAGGGATACGCGACGTACTGGCCGCTCACGCGCACGGTCACGACGCGCTCCATCGGCGGGAGGCGCGTGTCCACCGTCCCGTCGAAGAGGAAGGGGCTTTGGTTGGCGTCATCGTACCCGGCATAGGGGTTCGTACCGTACGCGCGTCGCTTGCCGGTATCCCGCGAGAGGACCGCGCTCCCCGCCGGATACGATGCCTTGAACTCACCGTAGGAGATAATCAATGCCGGGAGCCGTGTCAGTTCCCGGCCCGCGAGATCGCCGACGATCGCCTCCCCGGTCACCTGTTGCCAGAGCGTCTCGGTCTGCCGATCCCACATCACGAGGTTGCTGTCCCGCAGCAACCCGCTCGTGCCGAAGTCGTATATCCTGCCATCCAGCGTGCAGTCGTAGGCGATGGCGGTATTGCAGAGTGGGCAGAAGGTGATCGTCACCGGCATGCCGCCGACGACATCATTGACGATCTCGTGCCAGACGAGGATTTGCAGCGGATATGCCCGCGCCTCACTGCCCTGCGCGAAGGCGATCACCGGCTCATTGTCCTTCACCCATGCGTCCGCCTCGGACAGTGGGATGAACTTCGGGTGGTCAATTGGCGGGATGCCATCGCGCGGGGGGCCACCGGAGCGGATCTCTTTCAGGTCCACGGTACGGCGTTGGTAGTTTGTTTTCCATGCATTGCCCGCCCAGCCCGGCGGCGTCACGGGGGATTCCGTCACGACCGGGTTCGTGGAGCGCGTCGCGGCGGCTTCCGGCCCCGCAGCAGGCGTACTGGTCGGGACACGCGGCACAGGCGGCGTGGCAACGGCTCCGCCACACGCCGTGAGGAAGACGAGCGCCACGAGCGGGATGATGCGGAAGCGTGGTGACATGGCATTTACTCCCTCTCGCCTCTACGGAAATGTCCACGACCGCGCCCGAACGCGCCAGCATCGTACGACGGAATCACCGGCGTAGAGGGAACCCCATACGCCGGTGATCAGGGAAGTGAGGCGCGGCCTTCCGCAGGAAGGGTTTTACATTGCGCCTTCACCGACGGCGGGCGGGACGGTGCGTTCACGGCGCATCACCGCAACCAGATAGAGGCCGAGCACCGCCCCATAGAAAATCGTGTGGTAGACGAACTGCTCCCCCTTCGGCGCCATTTTGAACCACGGACGGCTGATTGCGCTGGGGAGGGCGAAGAAGTTGATCAGCCAGAGGAGGAACCCGTAGACCGCGGCGGCGACCACGATCAGCACCGGCGAAACCCGGAGCATCGGAAGATAGGCGATGATCAGCGCGAAGATCACCCCGTAGATGATGGAGAGCGCCATGTGGGAAATCACCCCGACGGGGACGGCGGTCGCCCACGCAATCTTCGGCGGCTCCTTCCCGATCGGGATCGAGGCAAATGCTTTCAGCGGCATGAAGAAGGGACTGCCGTCAATGACGCTCCCGCCGATCATCTCCGCGATCGCAAAGATGATGCCAGCGATAATCCCCCCAATGACACCATGTTTGACCGCCCAGACCGGTGTCTCCTGCGCCGTTCGCATCTGGGCATCGCCATCCCGCGCGTTCCCCATGTATGCCATGATCGTGCCCTCCGTTCGACAGAAAGAGATTCGTACATCACATCGTGCATGCAATGTGCCAGCAGGTCTGTAAGGAATATTACCGTTCGCCGCACGCATCGCCATGCGATGCGTGGCTTTCGCGCGCTGCCGCATGCAGCGCGTCCGGCTGGAGAAGGGTGATTCGCTTGCGACCCGTCTGGAGGAGGCCGTCATCGCGGAGGGTGTTGAGCGTCGCGCTAATCGTTTCGCGGTACGTGCCGAGCAGTTCCGCAAAATGCTGATGCGTCAGGCCGGTAGATGACTGGGCGACCCCGCCAATCCCGCTCCGTTGCCAGTTGCAGGAGAAGCGTGACAAGCCGCTCGCGCAGGCCGCGAAAAGCCATCTCCTCGAGGCGCGTTTCGGCGGCATCCAACCGCCTGCTCAGCACTTCGACGATCCTCAGCGCGATACTTGGGTAGCGCGTCAGCAGGTCGTTCACATCGCGGCGGCTCATCACACAGATCAGGCACGCGCTACGCGCCTCGGCCTGTGCGTGTTGCAGCCGCTGGCCGAGGAAGGGCATCTCGCCGAAGATCGTCCCATCGCGCACCGTCGTCGTAATCAGCCGCTTGCCATCCTCGGTCGTCCGCGAGATGGCGACCTCACCCTTTTTGAGGATGAAGAGCACTTCCGCCGGGTCATCGGCGCGGTAGAAGACGCGGCCCGGCTCACAGGTGATCATCACCGTCGTCGTCTCGATCTCGTGCATCGCGTCGGCGGTGAGATCGCGGAAGATATCCACCTTTTGGAGATATGGGAGTTTCTGCGACTCCTCAGCGACCGGCACTCTCCTCACCATCGAGAGCCTCCCGTTGTAACGCCTGCCGGACACGCGCGTCGAGGTCTTCAAGATAGGGGTTACCGAGCGAGACAACGGCATCATTGAGCAGATAGGTCGGAACGCTGAAGACCGCAGGCGGGCGCATCGCGGGGGTCTGATCGAGGTTGACCAGTCGGACAATCAGGTCGCGATAACGATCACCAATCACGGCAGCGATGCGTGCGGTTTCGGCACAGGTCGGGCAGTGTGTCATCGTATAGATCGTCAATGTGGCCGTCACTCCGCGCTCCTTGATACAGGAATTATCGCACGCCGCGCAAAATATCATACACCGCATCGCGTACCACCATGTGTAAGCGTGATTACCAGGGCTTATTCATTGTCGGAGAGAAGAGGAGGGTTCATCCGGTAGGATAGGGATGTCGAAGCCACTATCCACAGGAGGAACCCATGCCACCTATCGTACCACCGCTGGCCGAGGTCTTCGCGATG
>JAABUJ010007026.1_pt1 | contig 10656 bp, 12 predicted proteins | sample 5559131 | NCBI WGS metagenome assembly JAABUJ01 (sample SAMN10711875, study PRJNA513366) | rock metagenome | isolation source: Antarctica rocks | place: Antarctica: Victoria Land, Mt New Zealand nord | collected 2016-01-07 | reverse complement strand
CTGCCGCCATGGACGCGTTGGCGCAGTACGCATGGCCAGGCAATGTGCGCGAGTTGATGCATGTGCTGGAGCGAGGCGCGATCCTGTCTGCCGACCGGCCTGAGATCGGTTTGGACGAGATCAGGCTGAGAACGAGGCGCAGAGGGTAATCGCTCAGCGGCTCTCTCCCACAAGGTTTCTATACGCTGCATCCCTGGCCGTCTTCTCTGATGAACGAGAAGACGGCCGTTTTATTTGTCTACACAACTGTCAGTCTTAGAACTTGCTTATCTGGCGCCTCGGGCTTGCCTTCCGCAATGTGCCCCGAACCGGGGCGCACGCCCGCGCTGGAGTGATGCAGCACGGAGTGCCATTGGAGGCTTCTCATTCGCCAACTTTGCGTTTGGCTGTCGAGATGCACTGACTCTCTGCGAGAGGTACAAAGCGATGAACGTGAGCACAGGCGTAGCCGATGCGATTGGGCGCTATCTGGACCTAAATACCGCGCAGATGAAGCTAACCGCCGCGAACATGGCGAACATCGATACGCCCGGCTACAAGTCGCAGGGCTTCGACTTCGAAGAGGCGTTCACGTCATCGCTCAGCGATGGAGCATCACCGCAGGCCGGCGCCGTTACGGGCCTGGTGGCGCGTCCGGACGGCAACAACGTTTCCCTCGATCGGGAAAGCCTGCAGATGGCAAAGGCACAACTCCAATTCCGAACCGGGATTGAGTTGCTCAGGCACGAATACACGCGCGTTTTGGATGCAATCCATGCGGAGGCGAAGTGATGAATCTTTTCGGTGTCATGGATGTGAGCGGATCGGCGCTAAAAGCCGAACGAGTGCGAGCAGAGGTTGTGGCCGCAAACATGGCCAACTCCGAAACAACGCGTACAGCGGACGGCGGACCGTATCGCCGGCATCACGTCATCTTTTCGGCGAACGATGGCACCGCGACGTTTGGACAGATGCTGTTGGGCGGTGCAGGCGCGGAGAGTGCGTTTGCGGCAAGCGCAGGCATGAGCTCTATAGGCTTTCCTTTCGGACAGGATGCAGGTGCTTCAAGCTCAGCCCCTGGAGGAGTTTCCATCGGCGGTGTGATTGAAGACCAGAGCGACCCGTTGATGCGATTCGACCCCGGCCACCCGGATGCGAACGCGCAAGGATTCGTTGCGTACCCGGACATCAATCCGCTGACCGAGATGGTGGATCTGATGGGCGCAACCCGCAGCTACGGGATGAATGCTTCGGCAATCCAGGCGGAAAAAGGAATGCTGTCCGCATCGCTGGAGATTCTGAAGTAACCCATCGCGCAGCAGGATTCTGGCAAATTCCTCGTAGGACCCTAAGGAGCAGCAATGATCGGCATAGAAAAAATTGGGAACGCAGCCGCTCACGTCAGCCAGGCAGTAAGCGGTCCAGCCACGAAACCAGCCGCGCCGTTCAGTGGCATGCTGCACTCTCTGGTTGAGCAGACAGCCGCGCTTGACCGGCAGGCAGCTACGGCGGTGACCGGCCTGATGAGCGGCCAGGGCGTCGAAGTGCACGAAGCGATGATTGCGACGCAGAAAGCGGATATGGCCTTTGAGCTTGCGCTGCAGGTAAGGAATAAGGCTGTAGGCGCGTACCAGCAGATGATGTCGATGCAGTTCTGAAGCTTCGCCCCCGTAACCGTTTAAATCAGCACGCAACCGTACATGACACAGGAGTTCGATGGCAGACGAGGAACAACCCGGAACCGGCCAGCGAGCGATGGTACTGGTGAGCAAGGCGAGGGAACATTACGCCGCGCTGCCGGCCAGACGCAGGAGCAGGCTGCTGTCGGGCGCGGTCGCAATCGTTGCGTTTGCCCTGGCTTTGTTCTGGTACATGGGCCGGCCTGACTGGCAGATTCTCTTCTCGGGACTAGAAGGACGCGACGTGCAGCAGGTCTCGCAGGAATTGGCCGCAGCGGGTATCAGCTTCCAGACGTCTGCCGATGGTGCAGGTGTCGAGGTTCCCGCCGATCAGCTCGACAAAGCGCGGATGGAAGTGGTGGCCAAGGGCATGCCCCAGAGCGGACGTCTCGGTTTCGAGCTGTTCGACAAGCCCAACTGGGTCGGCAGTGAATTCGATGAGCGCGTGAACTATCAGCGCGCGATGGAAGGCGAGCTGGAGCATACGATTTCGACCCTGGGCGTGGTGCGTTCCGCACGCGTCCACCTCGTTCTGCCTCAGCAGAGTCTGTTCTCAAGCGAGACCAAGAATGCCAAAGCATCTGTTGTTCTGGAGTTGAAACGGTCCAATCTGACGCGCGAACAGATTGACTCCATCCGCAACCTGGTAGCAGGCGCGGTGGAAGATCTCTCGCCCGACCACGTGACGCTGGTCGACGCCAATGGCCGCGTCAACCTGGAGCCCCATGGCGACCGTCCGGAAGATGGGGACGAGGAGCATGCGCTGGAGACCCGCCTGGTCGCGCTGCTCGAACCGCTTGCCGGTCCAGGCAATGTGCGCGCGACGGTGAACGTAAGCTACGACTTGAGTTCAGAGGACCGCACGGATGAGGTCTACGATCCCACGCAGGCTGTTCCGCTGACGATGCAGAAGCGCGAACAGAACGTGAACGGGACGCAAAAAGCACAAGGCGTGCCGGGGACCGCCAGCAACACTCCCGCGGCTGCGGCCGTTGGAGCGGTTCAGGGAAGCAGCGCGGCAGCCGCGCCGGGTACGCCTCCCCTGCTGCAGGCCAAGGCCGCAGAGCCGGTCTTCCCTGTATCCGGTGTCGGCAGCGAATCTAAGGAAGAGAGCGCCACCTATGCCATCACGCACCACACCATCCACACCGAGCAAGGTCCCGGAAAGATACGCCGCATCAGCGCGGCGATCGTGGTGAACGACCGCGCAACTACGGAGGGCACAGACAAGTTGCAAAAGACTGTGTGGAAGCCGCGCACCGCGGATGAGATGCATCGCCTGGAGGGTCTGGCCGCTGCCAGCCTCGGCTTGGATGAGGCGCGCGGCGATAAGGTCGTTCTTGAGAACGTAACCTTCAGTTCGAACCAGGTGGAAGCTCATCCGGCCGGTATCTCGAACGTTGTGGAAGAAGCAAAGACGCTTGTCGCGATGCAGCCCGGACTCCTGCGCTGGTCCACGCTCGGTCTGCTGGGGTTCGCACTGATCCTTCTGGTGCTGCGCCCGGTCGCAGGTCAGGTCGTCGTAACGCTCAAGGATCCTGCTCTGCTGTCCGCAAGCGGTTCTGGCAATCTCGAGATGGGTGCCGGTCTGCGCGACGCTGCTATGGCCGGACCGCAGCAGTCTCCAGCACTGGTGGAGCCGGGGCCTTCAGCCGCCGAACAGCAGCGCAGGAATAAATTGAAGGCGAGCCAGGCCGTGTTTGATAAGGTGGCCGAACATATTCGGAGAGAGCCGATCGACAGCACGCGTTTGCTTGAAGCGTGGATCGGATCCGAGGGAGGCGAGGCATGAGTTCCAGCCCTTACATGTTGACCGAGTCCGGCTTCTCGGTAGCCGAAATGCCTGGCCTGCGTAAAGCTGCCTTGCTCATGCTGGGGCTCGGCGAAGATCTGGCACGGACACTGTTTCAGAGCTTGAGCGAAACCGACGTCCAGCGTGTGACCGAAGAGATCACGCGGCTTGGCGAGGTGCCCGCGAGCTTGCTGACGCAGGTGATGACCGAGTTTTTTGGCTTGCTTGAAACCCAGCAGTACATGATCCGCGGTGGCCCGGAACACGCTGCTCGCCTGCTGACAGAAGCTTTTGGTGCGCAACGTGCGGAAGAGCTGCTGGCGCAGGTTCGCAAGGTGCGCGAGCGGACAACTGGCGACATGGCCATTCTGCAGAAGATGGAACCTCAGCAGCTCAGCAAATTTTTAGCGAACGAGCATCCGCAGACCGTCGCTCTGGTGCTGGCCCATCTCGATCCAAAGCGCGGCTCGGTGGTTCTGATGCATCTGCAGCCTTCGATGCGCGTCGATGCGATCCGCAGGTTGGCAGAGATGCGCCAGTTCTCACCCGAGATGGCTCAAAAAGTCGCTCTAGTGCTGCACCGCCGCATGGACTCTCTAGGCTCGAATGGACGCAAAAGCTACGCTGGATACAAGGCGGTGGCCGATCTGCTCAACCGCCTCGATCAGGATGCCAGCAAGGGAATTTTGGATCAAATTGAGGAGCAGGAGCCCAAGGTTGCCATTGGCATTCGCACGCTCATGTTTACGTTTGAGGATTTGCTGACGGTAACTCAGCCAAGCATACGGGAGCTGATCGCTGCGGCCGACAAGAAGACTCTCGCCCTTGCAATGAAGGGAAGCAGCGAAAATATCAAAGCCCACCTGCTGAAGGCGATGAGCACACGTTCGACTGAGATGCTGAAGGATGACATGGATGCGCTCGGTCCGGTTCGCAGCCGCGATGTCAGTGCAGCGCAACAGGATCTGCTCAATCTGGCGAGCCGCCTGGAGAGCGAAGGCAAGATGGTGCTGCGCGTGGAGGCGGACGATGAACTCTCTATTTGAGCACGTCTCTGCGCCGGAGATGTGGCCCGGCGGCATGGTCAAGGATCTGATTACGCGTGGCAACCAGAATGTCTCCGCACTGAGCTTTGTCGCGGTTGAACGGTGGGAGCCAGACGTCGAATCGGGCAATGAACAGGGCGAGCCAGAGCCGCTGTCTGAAGAGGACGACACCAAGGCGCAACAGATTGCCGTGATGATCGACGCTGCACGGGAGGACGCTGCCGAGCAAACCCGTGTGAAAATGCAGGCAGAGTGGGATGTGCAGCAGGAGCGCGAGCGCGCACGCGCAGAACGTCTTACGGTGGAGTTCGCACGTGATCGCCGCCGCTACTTCGCGGCTGCTGAAGTTCAGATTGTGCGCCTGGCGCTTGCCATCGCGTCCAGAGTTCTGGCACGCGAGGTGCAGACCAGCGAGCTGCCTTTAGCGGAAGTTGTTAAAGCGGCCCTGGCGAAGGTTCAGGACGGAAGTGAGACTACGTTGCGTGTGCGCCCTGACCAGACAGACCAGTGGCGTCTCCTGTTTGAGCATGAGCCGCGGGTCAAGGTTACAGAAGACAGAATGCTTGAGCCCGATGGCTGCGTGCTCGAGACCCGGATCGGTCAGGTGGACCTCAGCGTCGCCGCACAGATGCAGGAGATTGAGCGCGGCTTCGACGATCTGATCACGCGCACAGGCGATTAGTTCACCAGCAGAACACAGCGAGGACGTTGATGGGCGTTGTCAGTGAAGGTCTAGGATCGGCGGGTCTGCAACCGTACTTTGCGCTGCTCGAAAAGCGCGCCTCATGGCGCTGGACTGGACGCGTGGTGCAAGCCAACGAACAGACGGTAGAAAGCGAAGGTCCGCTGTGCTCCGTCGGCGAAAGCTGCGAGGTGATGGACAGCCGGGGCCAACGGCATCGCGGCGAGGTGATCGGCTTCCGCGATTCACATGTGCTGACGATGACTTTGTCAGCAACGCGCGGAATTCAGTACGGCGATCGCGTGCAGGCATCAGGCAGTGTTCCATCGCTGGCAGTGGGCGAACAGATGCAGGGCCGTCTGCTCGACGCGCTGGGCCAGCCGCTCGATGGCTTGCCGCTGCCGCGCGTTCGCTCCATGTGGCCGCTCGATGGAGCTGCACCGACCCCCATGTCGCGTAAATCGATTCTCGAACCTCTGCAGACAGGCGTTCGGGTTGTGGATGGTCTGTTGACCGTTGGACGCGGACAACGTGTTGGTATCTTTGGCGGCAGCGGCGTCGGCAAAAGCACCCTGATTGGAATGATGACGCGCAATACCGCGGCAGACATTACCGTGGTGGGGCTTGTGGGTGAGCGCGGACGTGAAGTGCGTGAATTTGTGGAAGATTCGCTGGGTGAAGAAGGGCGTAAGCGTTCGGTTGTTCTGGTCTCGACCAGCGACGAGAGCCCGCTGCTTAGGATGCGGGCTGCGCTCGCAGCAACCGCAGTGGCGGAGTACTTCGCCGCGCGCGGCAAACATGTGCTGCTGGTGCTTGATTCGCTGACCCGCTATGCGATGGCAGCACGGGAAGTCGGTCTTGCGGCTGGAGAACCGCCGGCCAGCAAAGGCTATACCCCCAGTGTCTTCACGCGTCTCGCCAAACTGGTTGAGCGCGCCGGTAACTTCGAGTGTGGCAGCGTAACGGCTTTTTACACCGTGCTGATGGAGGGCGATGACCAGCAGGATCCCATCGTGGACGCCGTGCGGTCGTTCGTCGACGGGCATATTGTGCTGTCGCGGGATCTGGCGGCGGCAGGTCAGTATCCACCGGTGGCGGTGCTGGATTCGCTGAGCCGATTGATGCCGGCTGTGACGACGCGCGAACACCGTGAGCAGGCCGCCCGCGCCCGTCGGCTTCTTGCGACGTTTGCACGCAGCGAGGATCTTATCCGCATCGGCGCGTACAAGCCTGGATCGGATATAGAACTGGATCGGGCGATCGCAGTCATGCCCTTGCTGCGCTCCTTCATGGAGCAGCAGAGCGGCGAGCTCGTCAGGCTGAATGACTCGATCTCCATGCTGCGAGAAATGGCGCTCTGAGTGGAATCCAGATGAAGCGGATAGAACGATTGGAACGGCTGGGTCAACTCTTCCGGCGCGTGGAGCAGATGCGTGAACTGGAGTTGCATACCGCTTCACATGCGGTTTCTGAGATCGTGAATTTGCAAGCGGAGGAAGCCGCCGCCAGCGAGGCGGAGGTGACCACGGGGCGCACGGCGTTGGCTGCCGGAGATCCGCAGGAGTGGATGCTTGCCGAGGCCGGCCGCGAGTTGATCGGTCTGCGTATGTCCCGACACAGCGACACACGCGTGCGCCGCGAAGAGGAACGTTCCGCGGCACATGCGCGTTTTTCGCAACAGCGTCTGGAGCGGGAGCAGATGGAACGCTTGATTGAAGCTCAGCGGCGAACCACGGAAACGGTCGAGAGTCGCCGTCTACAGGCAAGCACGGACGACCGCTTCCTTTCGCGTCGCGAATGGCTCCGTGTTCACGGGCAACGTCCATGCCGGTGAACGAAACAGTTCTTATGCTGTGCCCGAAGATGAACGTCTGCTAATCCGAATGTTCTTCTCTTTGGCCAGCAAGGTGCATGCTATTGCGTAGGAGGAGAGCACATGGTTTCCCTTACCAGTCCAGCCCGTGCAAGGTCTCTACAGGAGACTGTCGCGCCCGCAGCCATCGCCTCGACTACGCGCGAGACTGCACAGGGCACTCCCTTCGAGGGAACTCTGATTGAAAGTCTTCACACCGGCGCGCAGCCGCACGCCGACCCGAGTGGAAGCTCTCCTGTAAAAGGCGAGGGCGTGGGTAGAGTTCAACCAGCCGGAAAGAACATTGAGGTGCTTCAAGCTGAAGCGCAGCCGCTGGTCGAAAATGCGACAGTGCTGCAACAGGCGCACGGGCAGGCGGAGATGCACATTGTTTCTGAAGAAACGGGGCATGCGCCGCAACCGGATCCGGGGACAAGCAAACAAAGGTTGGGAGTAGACAACGAGAGCGACACCAAAGCCGATGCCGAGAGTGCTTACCGCAAACCGATAAGGTCAAAGATTCGGGCGAGCAGCAACGCGCGCAAAAGATAGCTGTGGCTACTCAGCCTTGCGCACCGCATTCGGGTCGCGTTTCAACTCTCCAGCGTGACGGATCCAGCATGCGGTCTTCCGTAACTTCCACTCCAGTGGAGCAGTCCCATGATTCACAAATCCTGGCGGTGAAGGGCACTTCGCTCGAGGTAGGCACAACGAGCGAAGTGCACTACCGGGTGCCTGTAGGCGCGCGGATGGACAAGTCTGGCCCCGTCACCGTAGCAGACGTCGTACCCTCTGCGATATCGTCAGAGAACCCTACGCCGCATCTTGCGGCGATGTCTGACGCGAGTGGAAGCGCACCTCCAGAAGGCCAATACGTTTGTAGAGTGCAACCAGCTGTAAAGGACGGTGAGGTGCATCAGGCTGAAGCGCAGCCGCTGGTCGAAAATACAGCAGTGCTGCAACAGGCGCCCAGGCCGACCAACGTGCACCGTGTTTCTCCAAAACATGGGCACACGTCTCAATCGAATATAGGGATCAGCAAAACAAAGATCCCAGAAAGCCATAAGACAGACGTCAAAGCCGATGCCAAGATTGGGCCTGACAAAGAAATTTCCGCAGGTTCGAACGAGGGCAGATGCGTGGTCGATATTCCAGGCAATCTGATTCCGTCAATCCCGCCAGCCGGGCAGGTCAGTTCGCCTCCTCCGGTGCACGACGAACTGGCGATCCGCACGAAAGCGAGTTCGCCCAGCCCCAAACAACCCGCGACAGTACGGACACAAGGTGAGCCCACCGGCGTACCCGGCAAGCTGATCAATGTCTCTGGCGCGGTGCTACAAACCGATGCAGTCAAAGATTCGGGCGAGCATCACGCCGCGCCAACGACCGACCACGGTTCGCAGGAAACAACTGTGCATAGTCAGCTTTCCGCAGCGCCTGCGGGCCGCTTGTCCAACCTCCAGCCCGCAGCATTCAGCATGCGGTCTCCGGCAAGTTTAACTCCAGACGAGCAGCCCGGTGATTCACGCACTCTTGCTGCGACGGCAACTTCGCTCGAAGTGGGAATCTCGAGTGGCACGCACGGTTGGCTGCGTATACGTGCCGAGCTGGACCAGTCCGGCACCGTCACTGCAGCAGTCGTCGCATCCTCGGCTGCATCGGCGGAGAACCTGACTAAACATCTCCCGGCAATGTCTGAGTATCTTGCGCAGGAGACGACGAAGATTGGAAGCATCGTTGTTCACGCTTCTTCCCATTCCGGTGCTGCAGCGGATTCTTCACACAGTTCGGCTGCATGGTCCGGATTGCCGAATTCCGCTGCGGGGCAGCGCGATTCTCGCCAGTCGGACAGCGAAAAAGGTTTCTCTGCGGATTCGGAGAGGCGTGCCAAAGCAGAAAGGAACACCGAAGACACGCCATTCGATCTACAACCGATTCGGGCTGCCTGGCCGGGCCTTACGCCAAGTCTGCCCCCACGCCAGCTTGGGACCGGAACGCATTGGGTTAGCGTCCGGGTCTGACCACAAAGCGAATAGGCAACAGCAGAAGTGATCCATTCGATCCACCAAGAGGAGGCTGCAATGAACATCGAATCCACCAACCTGAAGTCGGCCGCAAGCACCGTCGCACAAAGCCTGATGAAGGTCCGCACCTATAGTTCGCCCGCTACGAAGACGCCTGGAGGTGCAGCGACAACGACGCCAAATGGATCATCCATCTCTTCGAACGACTTTCTCAAACTGCTGGTAACGGAGATGAAAATCAGGATCCGACCCAACCCACTGACCCTAACGCTTACATCCAGCAACTTGTGGGTGTGAACAGTCTGCAACAGTTGATCGCCATCAACCAGGAGCTGCACGCGCCAGCGTCGTCTGCTCCTGCAACTCCGGTGCAGCCGACCGCTGTCACGTCTGCGAATTCACTCTAACGTTTCACATAACTGGAAGCAGGCCGGCGTATCTGTGAGCGGCCATTGAGGATGCTATGCCAAACTTTTCTATTGCACTCACCGGACTTCAGGCAGATACCGTTGCCCTGAACACAATCGGCAACAACCTGGCGAATCTAAACACGACTGCTTTCAAGAAGCAGAGTACGACCTTTGAGGATCTTTTCTATCAGAATATCGGGACGTCTGGATCGCTGGAAACACTGCAGACCGGCGTGGGCACACGGGTGTCTGGTACGTCGAGCAGCTTCGCGCAAGGCAGCATGACCACAACCCAGAACTCCACCGACATGGCGCTGAGCGGCAACGGCTTTTTCATAGTCAACCGCGGCAATACGCAATCCCTGACGCGCGCCGGCAACTTCCAACTGGATTCCTCCGGCCATCTAATCACCTCTTCAGGCGAAAGCGTGATGGGCTACGGCGCTGTCAAGGGACAGGTGAATATCAATGGCGGACTTCAGGCTCTGCAACTGCCGGTGGCCGGCAGTCAGTCGGCGCAGCAGACCAATAACGTTGTTATCACCGCCAGCCTGAACTCAAGCGCGGCCGTGGGAGCGCAGTTCACTTCGCCGGTCACGCTCTATGACTCCCTGGGTCAGAGCCACGGGGCCACGGTGAGCTATGTCAAAACGGGTACCGCGACGTGGAACTACTCGGTTGCGCTGCCGCCGGGTGACGCAACCGGAACACCCGTCAATTCAAGCGGAACCCTAACGTTTGACTCAGGGGGAAAGCTGGTTTCGCCGACGGCGAACGTCACGGGCATCTCTTTCCCGGGTATGGCAGATGGTGCCGTCGCCCTGACCTTCAATATGAATCTGTACGATGCGGCGGGACAGCCTCTGATCACGCAGGTTGCGGGCAGTTCGAACACCTCCGCAGTCAGCCAGGACGGGTATGCCTCAGGCGTTTACCAGGGGTTTTCGGTCGATGGTGCAGGAGTTGTTTCCGCCTCGTTCAGCAATGGTCAGACTTCGAAAGTTGGTCAGGTGGCGGTTGCAACGGTCGCAAATCCAGGCGGCCTGTTGCGGACAGGCGCGAACGGCTAGAGCTAATTAGCTATTGATGTAACGCGGAGAACGGCAGTCTGAACCAGGCGGCTGCATCTTGCGGTCGTATGGTTGGGATAAGTTGTTCGATGGCGTGGTCGAGGGCCTCTTTGCTTCTTGCT
>JAABUJ010007025.1_pt1 | contig 10657 bp, 9 predicted proteins | sample 5559131 | NCBI WGS metagenome assembly JAABUJ01 (sample SAMN10711875, study PRJNA513366) | rock metagenome | isolation source: Antarctica rocks | place: Antarctica: Victoria Land, Mt New Zealand nord | collected 2016-01-07 | reverse complement strand
GGCCAGGTCGAGCCGCCGCTCGACGTCCGACTCGGCCAGGCCCGTTGCTGCCGCCACCTCGTCGACGGCGGCGTTGTCAGCCTCAAGTCTCATGTCCTCCGGGCGACGGATGCTTGGCGTTGAGAAAGGCCGACCAGTCATAGAGGGACGCACACTGCTCGCCCACGGCGGTCCGCAGCCGGTGAAGGGCACCAAGGGCCTGGAAGTCGGCCCACGCCTTGACGCGTTCGACCGCCTCGATGATCTCGAGCTCTTCCGCGATCCAGTCCGAGGGAAGGTCACGCACCGCCTGCCCGGCGATCGACGCCGACGTCACGGCCCACTGGGCGTCAGAGATCTCGTGGCCCACAACCTCATGCTCAGTTGTCCCGGCCACGGGGCCGTCAAGGCGGCGACGGGACTCCGGAACCGCGATCCGCAGAACCGCAGCAGCCACGGCCCTGGGCACGTAGGAGTCGCCCGACTCGACGAGCCTGGCGAGGGCCTCCAGGCCCTGCCCGGGTGTCTCTGCGTCCGGGGACGACCCATCCGGCTCGACCGGACCACCCGGCACCGGGGAGCGAGTGCAGGTGACCGCGGCCTGCGGTGCGTCGCCCATGAGCCCACCTCTCATCCGACTATCCCTCGAACGTTTGTTCGAGTATATGCGATGGGTCGCACAACTGCAAGCGGTCATCCACCGGCTCTTCGGCGACACTTTTCAGAAGGCTCTCCGGGGAAGGCTCTCCGTGAAGACACGTCGGCCCGGTTCCGACCGAGATCGGTGCCGGGCCCGAGGAGAAGACAGGTCAGGCGTTCCAGACCCTCGAGATCCAGGCCTCGACGTCGGCCGAGCTGCGCGGCATCGCCGCGGAGAGGTTCTCGTGGCCGTCCGCGGTGACGAGGACGTCGTCCTCGATGCGAACCCCGTTGCCGCGAAACGCTTCCGGCACCAGCTCGTCGTCCGCCTTGAAGTACAGGCCCGGCTCTACGGTGAGGACCATCCCCCGGACGAGCTCTGCGTCCATGTACTGCGCCCGGGTGGCCAGCGCGCAGTCGTGGACGTCGATGCCGAGGTGGTGGCTCGTGCCGTGGACCATCCATCGGCGGTGGTACTGCCCGTGCTCCTTGTCGAGGGTCGCCTCGACGTCGACGCCCCCGGGGAGCAGCCCCCACTCGTGCAGGTGCTCGGCGATGACCCGGATCGCGGCCTCGTGGACGTCGGAGAACCTGTTGCCCGGCTTCACCGCCGCGAGAGCCGCCTCCTGCGCGGCATACACGGCGTCGTAGATGGCGCGTTGTGCCTCGGTGAAGGTGCCGTCGACGGGCAGCGTGCGGGTGATGTCGGCGGTGAAGAGGGAGTCGACCTCGACGCCGGCGTCGAGGAGGAGCAGCTCACCCTGCGAGACCTCGCCGGTGTTCCGGATCCAGTGCAGCGTGGTCGCGTGCTCGCCGCTCGCGCAGATCGAGTCGTAGCCGACGCCGTTGCCCTGGTGGCGGGCGTGCAGGCCGAAGACGCCCTCGACCCAGCGCTCGCCACGGCCGTTCGCGACCGCGTCGCGCAGCTGGGCGATGACCTCCTCGAAACCCTTGTGGGTCGCAGCGACGGCGGCCCGCATCTGCTCGATCTCCCACTCGTCCTTGACCAGGCGCAGGGTGGAGAGGAAGGCGGCGAGCTCGTCGTCGAGCTCGACTGCCCGCGTGCTCTCCTCGGCCTGCTCGGATGCGCTGCCGCGGGCGGTGTCGACCTGCTCGGCGACGTCGCGGTCGGCGTCGCGGACGACCCGGATCGCCACCTGCCCGGCGTCCTTGCCCACGGCGTCCACGAACTCGTCGATGTGGCGGGCACTGAGGCCGAGCTCCGCCTCGACGTCCTCGAGCCTCGGTCGGGCGCCGACCCAGAACTCGCCGTAGCGGGCATCACCGAAGAACTCCTCGGAGTCGCGGCTGCCCCGCGGCCGGAAGTAGAGGAACGCGTCGTGACCGCCGTCGGTCGGCTCGAGGACGAGCACCGCGTCCGGCTCCCGGTCGCTGCCGAAACCGGTGAGGTGGGCGAAGGCGCTGTGCGGCCGGAAGACGTAGTCGCAGTCGTTGCTGCGCACCTTGAGCCCACTCGCCGGGATCACCAGCCGCTCACCCGGGAACCGGGCGCTGACCTGGTCCCGCCGCCGCGCGGCATACTCGGCGACCTCGGCCCGCTCGGGCGTGCCGCTTGGTCGCGGAGCCCAGCCGGAGCGGACGAACTGACGGAACTCCTCAGTGGTCGGACGGGCCCGGTTCTCGCTCTTCTTCTGTGCTTCGCTCACCTGCTCATCGTGCCACGAGCGCGCCGGCCCGTATGCCGGGTGGTCGGGCCCGCGACCACGCCGCCGGCCGTCGGGGCGGGCGTCGGGACAGGTCGTGGGGGCCGGCGTCGGGGACAGGTCGTGGGGGCCGCCGCGGGGCCGGCGTCGGGACAGGTCGTGGGGAACAGGTCGTGGCGGCCAGGTCGACGAGCCGGCTCGCTCTCAGCCGGCACATGTCATCCGTTGATGTCCGGTGCCTCGAGGCGCGCCTCGTCGGCCGACCGGTCGTCGGGCATCGTCTGCGAGACCCGCTCGGCCTCGACGCGCTGGAGATAGTGCTCCACTTCGTTGTCGATCGTCGCGGCGTCCCAGCCGAGAACGGGTGCGACCAGCTCGGCCGCCGGGCGGGAGGCTCCGACCGCGCGGTCCCACGACTCGATCGACAACCGGGTGCGCCGGGCCAGGATGTCGTCCAGGTGGAGCGCACCCTCGTGCGAGGCGGCATACACGATCTCCGCCTTGAGGTAGTCCTCGCCACCGGGGAGCGGCTCCTTGAGCTCGGGCCGCTCGCGGATCAGGTCGAGGACCTCGCTCGTGAGCACGCCGTGGCGCAGGAGCATCTTCTCGACGCGCTCGACGTGCAGGCCGGCCTCCCTGGCCATCGCGGCCCGACGGTTCCAGACCGCCTGGTATCCAACGGCGCCCACCATGGGGATGTCTTGGGTCGTCGACTCCGGCACCGAGCCGCCGAGCGCCCGCGCAGCCTCGTCGATGGCGTCCCTGGCCATCACCCGGTAGGTCGTGTACTTGCCGCCGGCCACGACGACGAGGCCCGGCGCCGGGTGGGCGACCACGTGCTCGCGCGAGAGCTTGGACGTCTCCTCGCTCTCGCCGGCCAGCAGCGGCCGCAGCCCGGCATACACCCCCTCGACGTCGGCCTGGGTGAGGCCCGTCGTGAGGAACCGGTTGACGTGGTCGAGGAGGTAGTCGATGTCGGCCGAGGTCGCGGCGGGGTGGGCCTTGTCGAGGCTCCAGTCGGTGTCCGTGGTGCCGATGATCCAGTGCCGCCCCCACGGGACGACGAAGAGGACCGACTTCTCGGTGCGCAGGATGATCCCGGTGGTGGAGTGGATGCGGTCACGCGGGACGACGAGGTGGATGCCCTTGGACGCGCGCACGTGGTACTGCCCGCGCTCGCCGATCATCGCCTGCGTCTCGTCGGTCCACACGCCGGTCGCGTTGACGACCTGCCGGGCGTGGATGTCGAGCTCGCGACCCGTGACCTTGTCCACGGCCCGGACGCCGGTCACTCGCTCGCCCTGACGGAGGAAGCCCACGGCGGCGACCCGTGTGGCGACGTGGGCTCCGTAGCTGGACGCCGTGCGGGCCAGCTCCATGGTGTGCCGGGCGTCGTCGACCTTGGCGTCGTAGTAGTGGACGGCTCCGGTGAGGGAGGACTTCTTCAGCGCCGGCGCGATCTTCAGGGCGCCGCGGCGGGTGAGGTGCTTGTGCCACGGCAGCCCCGCCGACATGCCGGCTGTGCGCGCCATCGTGTCGTAGAGGGTCAGCCCGGCCTCGACGTAGGGCCGCTCCCAGACCGCGTGGGTCAGGGGGTAGAGGAACGGCACGGGCCGCACGAGGTGGGGCGCGAGCCGGGTCATGAGCAGGCCGCGCTCCTGGAGCGCCTCGTGGACGAGCCGGAAGTCGAGCATCTCGAGATAGCGCAGCCCCCCGTGGATCAGCTTGCTCGACCTGCTCGAGGTGCCCGACGCGAAGTCCCGCGCCTCGATCAGCCCCGTTGTCAGCCCGCGGGTCACCGCGTCGAGGGCGCTGCCGGTGCCGACGACGCCGCCGCCGATGACGAGGATGTCGAGCTCCCCGTGGTCCCGGCTGGCGGCGAGGTGCTCGATCGCGGCGGCGCGGGACGAAGGAGAGAGGGGCAGAGGGTTCATGCGCTTCCGTTCACGTTGTGCCGCAAGGCGTTCGCCGACGCGGGAGTCAGTCGATGTCCGTCCAGTCGAGGGTGCGCTGTACGGCCTTCTGCCACCCGGCATACCCCTTGGTGCGCTGCTCGTCGCTCCACTGTGGTGACCAGCGCCTGTCCTCCAGCCAGTTCTCCCGGAGCTCGTCGGTGCTGCTCCAGAAGCCGGTGGCCAGACCAGCAGCGTATGCCGCGCCGAGGGCGGTCGTCTCGGCGACCACCGGGCGGCTCACCTCCACGCCGAGGACGTCCGCCTGGATCTGCATGCATAGGTTGTTGGCCGTCACCCCGCCGTCGACCTTGAGGACGCCCAGGTCGAGCGGGGTGGCGCCGGCCCGAAGGTCGGACTCCATGGCGTCCGCGACGTCCTTGCTCTGGTAGCAGATCGCCTCGAGGGTGGCCCGGGCCAGGTGCGCGTTGGTGTTGAAGCGGGAGAGGCCGACGATGGCGCCGCGCGCGTCCGCCCGCCAGTAGGGGGCGAAGAGGCCCGAGAAGGCCGGGACGAAGTACATCCCGCCGCTGTCGTCGACCTGGCTCGCGAGGCGCTCGATCTCCGAGGCGCCGCTGATGATCCCGAGCTGGTCGCGCAGCCACTGGACGGCCGACCCGGTGACGGCGATGGAGCCCTCGAGGGCGTAGACGGGCCGGGCGTCGCCGAGCTGGTAGGCCACCGTTGTCAGCAGGCCGGAGGACGACCGCACCATCTCGTGACCGGTGTTGAGCAGCATGAAGTTGCCCGTGCCGTAGGTGTTCTTCGCCTCCCCGGGAGCGAAGCAGACCTGGCCGACCGTCGCCGCCTGCTGGTCGCCGAGGTCGCCGGCGATGGCGATCTCACCCTGCCACGGGCCGTGGGCGTAGGTGTGCCCGTAGAGGTTCGGGTCGCTGGAGGGCCGGATCGCCGGCAGCATCTCGCGCGGGATGTCGAAGAACCCGAGCAGCTCCTCGTCCCAGTCGAGCGTCTCAAGGTCCATGAGCATGGTGCGGCTCGCGTTGGTGACGTCGGTGATGTGCTGACCGCCGCGCGGGCCTCCGGTGAGGTGCCAGATGAGCCACGTGTCCGTCGTGCCGAAGATCGCGTGGCCGGCGCGGGCCGCCTCGCGCACCCCGTCGACGTTCTCGAGGACCCACTGGATCTTGCCGGCCGAGAAGTACGTCGCCGGCGGCAGCCCCGCCCGGTGCCGGATGACGTCGCCGCGCCCGTCCCGGTCCAGGGCGGCGGCGATGCGGTCGGTGCGGGTGTCCTGCCAGACGATGGCGTTGTGGTAGGGACGGCCGGTGCGGCTGTCCCAGACGACCGTCGTCTCGCGCTGGTTCGTGATACCGAGGCTGTCGAGGTCGCCGGCCGCCAGCCCGTGCCTGGCCAGGGCGGAGCCGATGACGGTCTGGGTGCGCTCCCAGATCTCGAGCGGGTCGTGCTCGACCCAGCCCGAGCGGGGGAGGATCTGCTGGTGCTCGAGCTGGTGCCGGGCGACCTCGCGGCCCGCATGGTCGAAGACCATGAACCGCGTGCTCGTGGTCCCCTGGTCGACCGCACCGACGAAATCAGCCATGTCGTCAGGCTTTCACATCGGTGCCCGGCTCTGCGTTGGTCCCGCTCGTCGCGTCACTCAGCGCACCTTCGGTGACCCAGCAGAGGGTATGCCGTGTGCTGGGTCACGCAACGTGCGCTGAGTGGGTGCGAGCCGGCTTCTCAGACCGTGTGCTGGGTCGCGCAGTCTCTGTTGACTGGGCGCGAGCCGGCTTCTCAGGCGGCCCGCCGGGCGCGTGCGATGGCTCGAAAGACCTCCTGGAGCACGTACTCCGGCCGGTCGAGGTCTGCCCAGATGATGCGCACCACCTCGTAGCCGAGCGCCCGCAGACGGTCCTCGCGCCGCTTCTCCTCGACGAGGGCGGTTCCCGTGTCGTACTTGACGAGCCCGTCGAACTCCAGCACCACCTTGGTGCCGTCGACGAGGAAGTCCACCCGCCAGGTGAGCGGCCCGTCAGCGATCGACACCTGCGGCGTGACGCCGATGCCGAGCTGCCCCATGAGGTGACGCAGCCGGGTCTCGCCGGGCGACTCGGTGCGGCCGTCGATGTCGGCCATTATGTGGCGTACCGCAGCGATGTTCGGGTGACGCTTGAACCGGCCCAGCGCAGCGCCCAGCGCTACCGGTGTGGTCAGGGCGCGATGCACTGCAGCGTCGGCGGCGATCAGGCTGTCCACCGGTCCGTTCACCAACCCGGTCTGGACGATGGCCGTGGCGAGCGTGACGGTTCTGCCCGCGTTCGGGTGGATGATGGCCCCCGCCCGGTGGCGGGAGTGGTCGTCGGCCATCCGGCAGAGGTGGACCACCTCGAGGTCGGCGCGCCAGAGGGGCAGCCCGTAGCAGTGCAAGGAGCGAGTGGTGGCTCGGGCAGACCCGGCCGGCGAACGCTCGGACGAACGCCTGCGTGAGGAGCACGTGGCGTGAGCGTGGATCGGTGCTCGGCGGCACGGCATACCAGCCGCGGAAGAGTCGCTCGCACTCTCCCGCCGCCGTCCGTCGCCGCAGCTCTCCGGCGTCGATGCCGTGCCGCCGCGCGGTACCGACATCGACGACGCCGTCCCGCGCGATCATCCTCAGGGTCGACATGCGAGCATCCTCGCCGATGTCGATGCGGTGGCGGGTAGGTCCTGTGGAAAACGCCGAGCCAGCGCGCCGACTCAGCGCATCTTCGTTGACCCAGCAGAGGGTATGCCGTGTGCTGAGTGACCCAAGTTGCGCTGAGTGAGAGTCGGCTTCGCGGGCGGGCCCCTGTCGCACCGTCTCTGCTGGGTCGGCGCGGAACGGTTGCCGGTCGGGCCGGCGCCCGTGCCACAGTGGGGCCCGTGTCCGGACCCGACCTGCCGCCGCCGCCGCGCCACTCCCGCGAGGGTCGGGTCGCCGGCTCGGCACTACGCAACCGGACCAGCCGGGCCGTGCGTCCGACGGGCCCGCCGACCGTCGGCATTCCCGTATGGACCGGTCCGGACGGCGTCAGCCACGACACCGCCCTGGCAGTGATCGACCTCGCCGTGCGGGCCGGCATCGCCCTGCTCTCGACGGGGGCCGGCGCGGCGGACGTCGTGGGCACCGTCCTACGACTGACCGCCGCCTACGGTCTGCGCTCGGTCCACGTCGACGTGACGTTCAGCGCGGTGAGCGTCTCCTACCACCGCGGTCCGAGCGCCGAGCCGGTCACCGTGCTGCGCGTCGTGCGGACCCGGGTCCAGGACTTCACCCGCCTCGAGCGTCTTCGGGCCCTCGTCGTCGAGCTGGCGGCCGACCCGCTCGACGTGGAGGAGGCCCGAGTCCGTTTCGACGCGGTCATCGGCGCCCCCCATCCCTACCGTCGCTGGTTCGTCACGGTGGCCCTCGGTGTGCTGGCCGCAGGCGCGGCCACCCTGTTCGACGCCGGCTGGCTGGTCATCGTCCTGAGCTTCCTCGCGTCGGCGCTGGTCGCCGTCGTCCAGCACCGCCTCGGCCGCATCGGGATCGCGCCGTTCTTCACCCAGGCCGTCGGCTCCGCGATCCCGACCGTCGTCGCCATCCTCGTCTCGCTCGTCCAGCGGGAGTCCGGGCTGCTCGAGGGGGTCCTTCCCTCACTCGTCGTCGCGTCCGGGATCGTCGTGCTCCTGTCCGGCCTCTCGGTCGTCGGTGCCGCCCAAGACGCCATCGAGGGCTATTACGTCACCGCCGGGGCCCGTGCCTTCGAGGTCCTCGTCCTCACCCTCGGCATCGTCGTCGGCATCACCGTCGTGCTGAGCCTGTCCCACCGGCTCGGTGTGATCATGACGATCAGCACCGACTCGCCCACCAACGCGAGCGCCGCCGTGCAGGTCCTCGCGTCCGCGGTCATCGCGGGTGCGTTCGCCGTCTCCTCGTATGCCGGCGGGCTCAGTGCCGCGGTGGCCGCCCTGGCGGGCGGATCCGGCTGGGGCATCTTGCTGCTGATGACCGGCCTCAACGCGGGACGGCCGACTGCCAGCGCCGTGGCGGCGTTGCTCGCCGGCTTCACGACCCAGCTCGTCGCCCGGCGGCTGCACGTCCCGGCACTCGCCGTGACGACCGCCAGCATCGTCCCGCTCCTGCCCGGGCGGGCGGTCTACCAGGGCATCTTCGAGGTCGTGTCCGACTCCTCCGGGCCCGGCCTCTACCAAGGGTTCGGCACGTTGCTCGGCGCAGCCGGGGTGGGAATGGGCCTGGCGGCCGGTGTCTCGCTCGGCACCTACCTGGCCCGACTCCTGCAGGACCACCGATCCGGCCGACGGCGGCGGCGCGCTCCCGGCGCCCAGGGCGCCAGCACCTGATGACCACGACACCTCCGGGCAGGTGGTGACCAGCGGCGCGACCGGCCCGGCACCGTGACCCGCCCGGCCCGGCCACCCGCTCAGCGGGGCGCGGCCGGCAGGGTCCGCTTGTGGGCGGTGCGAATAAACCAGCCCTCGATCCTGGCCCGGGCCTCCTCCGAGACGTCCCGGCCCTCGAGGTAGTCGTCGATGTCGTCATAGGTCACGCCGAGGGCCACCTCGTCCGACAGGAGCGGCCGGCCGTCCTCGAGGTCTGCCGTGGCGATCTTGCCGACGATGCCGGCCGGGGCGCCGAGGTGCTCGGCCACCGCCCGCACCCGTCGCTTGGTCAGGCCGGTCAGCGGGACGAGGTCGCAGGCGCCGTCGCCGTGCTTCGTGAAGAACCCGGTGACGGCCTCGGCGGCGTGGTCGGTGCCGACCACGAGCATCCCCCTCGCGCCCGCCACGGCATACTGCGCGATCATCCGTTGCCGTGCCTTGATGTTGCCCCTGAGCACGTCGGCGAGCAGCTCGTCGGTGGCGACGGCGCCCGCTTCCGAGAGCGCGGCGCCCATCCCGTCGGTCGCCGCCGCGACGTTCACGGTGAGCACCTCGTCGGCGCGGATGAACCCCAGGGCCCGCTGCGCGTCGTCCTCGTCCTGCTGCACGCCGTAGGGCAGCCGCATCGCCACGAAGGTCGCGTCAGCGCCCTCGGCCCTGACCCGTTCCACCGCGAGCTGGCACAACCGGCCCGCCGTGGAGGAGTCGACGCCACCGCTGATCCCCAGCACGTAGCCCCGCGCGCCCGAGGCCCTGAGGTAGCCGACGAGAAAGCCCACCCGGCGTTCGGCCTCCGTCGCGGCAGCGAAGTCGGCCGGGACCCCGAGCTGCTCGATGATCCGTTGCTGCAGCGTCGGGTCAGCCATGGGCACCAGCCAACCACACGGCATACGTGAGCAAGCGCACGCGTGCCGAGCCTGCCGGTATGCCGGGTGGTCCGGCAGGATGCGCAGGGAGCCACCCGCGCCGGGACGAAGGAGGGGCCATGCAGTTCGGTCGCAGCTATGAGGAGTTCGAGGTCGGGGCGCTCTACAAGCACTGGCCCGGCAAGACCGTCACCGAGTACGACGACCACCTGTTCTGCCTGTTGACCATGAACCACCACCCCTTGCACCTCGACCGCTTCTACGCCGAGGGCTCGACGCAGTTCGGCCAGAACGTCGTCGTCGGCAACTACGTGTACTCGATCCTGATCGGGATGTCGGTGCCGGACGTGTCGGGCCAGGCCATCGCGAACCTCGAGATCGAGTCTCTGCGGCACGTCGCGCCGACCTTCCACGGCGACACGATCTACGGCCAGACCGAGGTCCTCGGCAAGCGTGAGTCCGCGAGCAAGGACGACCGGGGCGTCGTCCACGTTGAGACCAAGGGCTACAAGCAGGACGGCACCCTCGTCTGCGTCTTCCGGCGCAAGGTCATGGTGCCGAAGCAGAGCTACCTCGACGCGCGGGGCGGTCAGCAGCCCGGTCGGCCCGAGCTCGTCGAGCCCGCCGCCGACACCTGATCCGGCACATCGGACCCGCCGTTCTCTATGCTGCGCCCATGACCGGGGGACGCTCCACCACGGACGAGGTCGGCAGGAACGCGGCCGAGCGACTGACCTTCTTCTCCGACGCCGTCGTCGCGATCGCGATGACCCTGCTCGCCATCGACCTGCCCGTCCCGGAGGGAGCCACCCGGGCCGAGATCGGCACGTCGATCGGGCACGGGTGGCCGGAGTACCTCGCCTTCCTCATCAGCTTCCTCGTCATCTCCGTGCACTGGGGCGGACACCACCGGCTCTTCCGCTACCTCGTCGACGCGCCACCGCGGCTGGTCGGCTGGAGCACCCTCTGGCTCTTCACCATCGTCGTCACCCCCTTCGCCGCCCGCGTCCTCACGGGCAACAGCTCGGATGAGGACCACGGCAGCTTCCCCATCCGGTTCGGCCTGTATGGGCTCCTCGCTGTTCGGAGTGGCTTACGGCGATTGTGACGTCTCTGTCGTTACGGTCCTGGGGTCATGATCGGGCATAGCGAAGGGCCGTGGTGTGGACAAGCTCGAGGTGTTTGCGGCCGGGTT
>JAABUJ010007022.1_pt1 | contig 10659 bp, 9 predicted proteins | sample 5559131 | NCBI WGS metagenome assembly JAABUJ01 (sample SAMN10711875, study PRJNA513366) | rock metagenome | isolation source: Antarctica rocks | place: Antarctica: Victoria Land, Mt New Zealand nord | collected 2016-01-07 | reverse complement strand
TTTTGATATTCTCATCATTGATCCCGGGCTGAGAGGATGACCACTGATTCCGAAGTAAAATGTCGGTCTCACATGGGGTACCATGTTCTTCCGCTAGAATAGCCGTTCATAGGTTAGGGAGTCGAGTTGCCGCATAGCGGGCTACCGACCTTGCAAATGCAAGTAGCGACACCTGAGGAGGGCCGTAACGACATCGTTTCGACAAGCTCATCGAGCTCTGTGGCTGGGCGCTCGTCGCGAGAAACCTCAACAGGACGGCAAGATCCAACTCCAACGAGACTCAATCCTACTAGCTCCTTCATATATAGTATATAAGTAAAGATGTTGACCGTAGACGTTGTATTAGCAGAAATGTCGAGGGTGTACATAATTTCACCTTATTTGACTGTTGTGTCAAGGGAAACCGGGTTTGAGATTCCGAAAGTTTGATCCTCGAGTCCTGAAATGCTTTGACCCCTGGTACTCATCATGCACCTCTCAAGCCACCGCGCAAATCGTTCATCAACACTCCCATGGATCTTGGCCTTCTTGACACCTCTGACGCCAGCGAAGCAGTGAAGCGCACCATGGCCCCCAGCCTCAAAGCTCGACCGGAAAACCTCGACTTCGAGAATATCTGTGCCGTCAAACGTGGCTTCGACCTGACTTGGAAGATAGAAGGCATCTATATCGGCGCGAACCCTGATGTGAAACCGACGTACCATTTCAATGCAATTGAAGGATATCAGCTGATCCGGATCGACTGCGAACACGGCACCTTTGAGCAGCATGTGATGGGCTTGGAACACGTTCTCCCCATAGAGGATTGTCCGGCCTTCGTTGTAGGTCAACCTGCAGGCCTGGAGGATGTTCGGTTGAAGCTTCAGAGTGACAGGTCTTGGAGGTTTGAGTGCACCAAAGCGGTAGATAACGATTGGAGTCTTATGGGTCAGTAGGAGACGTAAGATGACATTACGTATTTCGCCAGGAAGTGAGAGGAAAGATAAGTTAGTGGTCTCGTCCGTAGGATTCATAGATGTGAAAGACATGTCAATGATGCGATAGCGATCACAAAGAAAATAATCAAGCTGATCGTGGGCAAATCTGAGCAAGATCTCTCCAACATTGAGCATAGCAAAAGCTCATTAGATTTCCCATCACATCCACTCTTGACCATAAGAATCCAAGTCAGGTAGAAGCGATGATGAAAATACTATTGTTGTGGGCTGGTGAAGTCCGAGGATCAAACCGATAACCCAAGCCGGGAGGTCCTCGATTGAAGAATCTTACGGACAGTCGTCGTCGACATATTCCAAGCCCCCTGTCTTCGACTACATATGGGATCTGAACTTCGACAGAATGGGTCAGATGCAGAAAAGCGTGATATCATGATGCTATTGTGTTTCAGAGGTCTGCAAATGAGATTGAACGATCTCGTAAATGCGTAAAACCATTTGCGCATAGGTCAATATGGCTGGTGATAGAGAACATGTGGGCACAAAAGTCCAAGCATAAGTTCAAAGAGACATGTGACTTGTGTCATGAATCACTGGAGTCGTTTCCACTCCCACTGGCTGGTGACAGATCTCTGAGCAAGCAGGAACGATAGCATATATAAGCTGGAAGTACGATCACGACAGCAGAGACAAGAGTCATCGACAAAGTTCTTTACAACGGAACGCGCTAAATCAGACTCGCCAGCCAATTGCCGTTGAGATGAGGTTATGCAGCAATTGGTCGTGCTCTTTTGAGAAGTGGCCCTGAGCCCTTAAAGATACCAGAGAAAGTGGCATTGGACAAACGGCTACCTTTCGATATGAAAAGCCAGCCCACTATGCAGCAAAGAGAACATAGAACTTCTCAAAGAGGGTTTTTTCAATCTTTGCACTCCACTAAGGACAGCAAGTCATGGTGAAAGTACATGCTTATGTAAGAGATGCGAAGCTTCGCTCGCTGGACAGGCTAATTTTATCTTTAGAATAATTGAAGCCGTGTTAGGCTCTATCAGAGTATACTATAAAGATCTGGAGCGAAGATGTTGGAGATATGGAGGTGGATGGTGGATAAGACTCCTTAAGTAGGTCCTCCCGCTGCCAAGTCTCAATGAAGTCCACGATGAATTCTGACAACCCTTAACAGACAGATGAAGATCGACTTCACGGGTGAGTTCCCTCATCCTAACAGTCTGCTTATCGGGCGTATATGGTCTGAATTCTGCTGTGAAGCCTTGTATTGAACAGGACAAAGAGATATGCCCAGTTTAAAATTTGATGACAGGGGAATGGGGTTAATCTTGCAAGATGAGCCCCTTCATTCATATCAGATGTGCTCTCGGGCCAGTGCGTCATAAGTGTCTGGATGAATGTAAATGCTATCGGCCCGCAACTAACAATCACTGCTAGATATCAGAAGTCCACCCTCTCAAGCAATCTTCTTCATATAAGCAACCTCTACCTCCCGTAATTGAAGACATCATGAGCTGGAACAACGATGACCCTGGCCAAGGCAATACGCAGCGAGCTCTCCTGCTACGAGAGTCGCGCTTTCATCAAGAGCAGGCCGACTATTTTCAAGTAAGACTTGAGGAGCTTCAAGGGGTGATCGAGGGCCTAAAGGCCGAATATCGAGCTCTGCAAGATACTGTTGTAGACTTGGAGATCAGGAACAGCCAGCTCATGCAAGAGGTAAGTTATTGTCCCCCTAGTAACAAGGCATTTTTCTGAATAACTGTCATCAATAGCTCGATGGATTACAGGCAACGAACACCAACCTTAATCAGACCGCCCTGGGACACCAAGGAGTAAATGGAGTTCTACACACGCCACAGCAGCGTCGGGTGATGATCTTGCGTTCGGTAAGTAAAAGCCTCCACTGTTAGCTCTCGATATGCTAAGTGCTCTGCACCTGAAGCATCGAGACTTGGAGCAGGAGATCAGGGAACATCGCGCCCGGATAAGCACCATCCAGAACGATATTAGGTGGCTGAAGGCACAGCAAACCCAGTCACGGCGATACGTAAGTGTTCATTGCGACTCGCACATCCGCAGATCAGAAGATTCTGAATGCATGTTAGATGAACCAGCACCAGCTCCAATTCGACGCTATTATGCATCGACTGGCCCCTCCACCAGGTGAACTATGGTTACTGAGCCAGCCCTTAGTCCTTGGAGCACTCGGCCCCGAAGCATCCGGCTCTCAAGAAAACGGGGCCAATGGGGCTAATTGAGGTCGGTTTGGGGACCACGAAGCAAGTGGGAAGAGAAGATCTTGGAAGCTCTCCGAACCGTTGCAGAGTGAAAGACAACGTGTCGCAGGATCGCATGGAACCGTTCGTATAGTTAATTGAAATCACCTTCATAGCAAGATCATGCGCTTATACTCGATGCTACCCATAGCCATGGACCCGGGCGTGTATGTTCCCTGCTGACGCTCTCCTCTTCATCGAGATACTCTCTACCTCGGTCTTAGCCCAGCCTCTTTACGAGTAGGTAGTGGTTCGTCGCGATATAGTTGTCTTTCCCAAATCGATTGTCTATAGTCCGCCAAGTGAGGTAGTCGCAGCGTAATATTTTCTTTTCATTGGTCCATATGCTTTGAACGCTGAAACGCTTCAAAACCGATCGAAATTGAATTGGGTCGAGACCTCCCACCTCTGCCCTCCGCCGACATATCCGCCGCCTAATCTATTCTTAACAAGACTCGTAACTCTTTCTCCTAAACTCAAAAGCCCGTCTTCTGTGCCCCGGACCCGGAGTTGGAGGTTCGCCATACAAAGTCCGTAATGTACTTGCCAAAATTTGGCTTCCTCGATAGCTGTCACCGATGGGTCGGACTCGATATCTCGGATAACTTTGGATACACCAGTACCATTGTACGACATCAAGAGCATGAAGCCTAAGGTTTTCACAAGCCGGAAGCCGAGAATGCACATCGAGATAGCGATGGTACCAGAAAGGGCGCGATCAATCCAAAGGTAGATTTTGATAGAAAGTAACGGCAGAAGTAGTAGCAGAAGGGAACAGGATATTGTAAGGAAATGAGAAGGGTTGCCGAGAATTGAGGGAAGGTTTTCGATGTATGCGAAACGCATGGCCTTTCCAATGCGGGCATGATTGCCAAGGAGGAATGCCGAGATGACGGTAGAGAGAATAGCCGTCAGAGCCGCGGCATCAACTTCGCCGAGTGAAACACGTTCATGGGGATGGGCGTAATGTGGCTCATGGCCGCCCATACCTTCAAGAACGTGCTGCAGGTTGTGGGATATCAGATCCATCCCCATGAAAAGCAAGAGCACCGACATGGCGAAGCCAGCGAGTACCTCTGCCCGTTCCAAGCCGAAAGGGTGCCGTATTGAAGATCGTTTCCAGACCTCGAAATTGCCGAGGATGTCGACCACAACGCATAGCATCGCGCCCAGGGAGTCGAAGAGTATAAGGTGGGAGAGCGCGGTCATGGCTAACGAGCCTTCTGAATACCAGAGCGTAATGGCTGCCACCGCCATGTGAAATATACTCCATCCCATTCGCACTCGCTGATTGGGAGTCATACTACGGGTGCATTCTTTGAGCGTTGGAACGGGGAGCGAGTTGGGAAGAGCAAGAGGTGCTCTTGGAGCAGGCTCTAGGAAAATCTGGTGGGAGACACTGCTGTGCTTATATTTGTGACCTCGTCTTTGGCCGACGCTCTGCAATAATGTCAGCACTCATTGCACATTGATATGTGTCAAAGAATAGACTCACGGATTTAGCAACTGGAGAAGTCGACAACGATGTAGGCTGGAACTTGAATACGCCCTTTGCGTTCTCGGTCATGACGCTTCCTCCACTCCCCGCACTGTCCAACGACATTGGACTGTACTGAGACGACGTATTCGTGTCGGTAGGACTCAGTGGGTTGGAGGAGGCCGATGGCGGTGGGAAAGCAGGGGCAGCCCCATATTTCCCAATCGGAAAGTTTTCATCCATGGGAGACAAAGAATTGGGGTCGAAGGCCAACTTGGCTGGGGAATTCAGGAATCCATCGAGGTTCATTCCACTGCCCTCGTGCAGCTCGTCCTCAGGGGGTGGAGTAGGGGTTCGAGGCGGCGCCGGGATTGGCAGATTAGACGCCATGGCTCTCTGTTGTGAGAAGCGCTTGCGAAGCTATATGCTCCAGAGGTGAATAAGATCCCCTCATCAACAACGTCCTACAGAGTCAGGCATCATTGTAAATTTAGATTCATACAAGCACCATCACTGCCTCGCGCATATTCCTTCGTGGCTGAAGCTGATGCTTTTGGCTTTTGGCCGATCTACCGAGACGAAGCTAGCCTATTCCGGCAACACATCTTCGACCTGGGCTCGAATTCTCGGACGATGCTTCAATTACTCGCTTGAGATCTGTGACTTGATTGTCACGTCGCGGCTTGCAATCCCAGCTCAATGGTGATGATTTCCATGAAGCTGTCATCGCTTGCTTGAGTTGATGGGCCATAGGCTTCCCGCCATGAAACACATCTGAGCAGAGCCATGATGGAGGCTCGAAAGAATATCTGCTTGGACTTGCCATCCTCGATGCACAGACGATAAAAATAGTGAATACTAACGGCATAATGGAGAACGGATATAGCAGTGGGAATAGCGCGTCCAGTGCAGACCTCAAACATGGTTCCGAAGAGCCTTCCAAGCCGGCTAGCGGAAAAGCAGGAGGGGCAATGGCAGCTATCATACAGCAAGCCAAGACTCGGAAACGAAAGGGCTCGTTACGAAAGACCGCTCTTCTGGGTACCGGCAAAGTCACAACACCTGTGATACACAATACTCCACCATCTCCTGCATCCCCTGTTCGATCCAGCCGTGCTCCGTACGAGAGCTCCTCTCCCACGAGCAGCAGTGAGAATCTCACATTCAAACTTACCCCTCGAGTTCCTGTGCCGGGTTCGCAGTCGACTACAGACGATGATGATCCTCTGATGCTGCCTTCGCAGTCGCCCATAGCCCAATCGCCTGGAACTTCATTCTCCAAGAACTCGACGCCTACGGATGCTTATTTTCCTCCAATATCCCCACGCCATCTCCGTCCACCTCTTAGTAGACCCTCGAAGTCCACCTCGCGCTCGCCGCTAGCCTCATTACCACCTTCCTTCCCTCTCCCGACACCGTCCGAGCATTCCTATGCCGAGACCGCCTACTGGGGCTGGTTCATCCTTTTCGTAACATGGATTGTCTTTGTGGTGGGTATGGGCTCGTGCTTCGAAGTCTGGAGCTGGGCGTGGGACGTTGGAGAGACACCGTATGCGCCGCCGGAACTCGAGGATGACCCGACTTTACCTATTGTGGGATACTACCCCTGCCTAATCATCCTGACGGGTGTCATGGCTTGGGTTTGGGTTGTAGTAGCATGGGTAGGCATGAAATATTTCAAACATGCGAAGATGGGTGGCGATGAAGGCTAGAGCTTCGTGGAAACTGTTTCACGGTAGGAACAAGATACATCGCCCTTAGCGTAGAGTTGAGGCTTTTCCTTGTTAAAACTCTTAGGCCCGTCATACGTGCTCGAATCAAGCACAGTCAGCATATTGCAATCGCATCATCACTTATTAATTCTTTCCGGTACTGTGCTTCCATGGCATGCATCGAGGGCACAATCCATCTGATTACGAAAGAGTTCTCTACAGGCGTTATCTTCATCAAAAATATGTACACCATGGTTGCAGTTTAGGAACTGTCGTCATTTTGCAGATATATTGCTGAAGCTAACCCTGTCTACTTGAAGTATGGTCTCTTGGATTTGCGGACTTTCAACGCGCCGCATGCGTACGTTCGCCGAACAAAGCCGCTACATTGGGTTTTCGGGGGTGCTCACACACGATTCTGTGAAAGATCCCCAACATATATCGGGTCAATCTCTGTATTCATCTACGCCGCATTGACCTATGCAAGATAAATCGCGCCAGTAAAACTCACGAGGGATCCTCGCCACTCGAATGAGCCTTGGGAAACAGCTGAACCCGTTTTGGCCACTGAACAAAGAGTCACCGCGCCTTCAGGCCTCTACTACAAACATGACTTGGTCTTGCTGCATGTGCAGCACCCAAAACTCAAATGCGGTCGTCTGGTGTTGTGGGTGCAAGCATTATACCATAAATTGCAGGGACTGCTTCACATACGCTCGTGGTGGTCTTAAGACCCTGGAAGGACCTCCTGGACCAGGCTCGAGCAGGATACATGAAAGAAAGACGTGGAGAGGGCGAGATTAGGCATCATAATGATTTTTCGTCAAGATTTTGTAGATAGATCTATCATTTTTGTGATCTATCCTTGGAGACCGCGGACCTGGCATTTATTATTCTTCATAATAGAGACGATCGATCTTCCTCGCCTCCAAATCAGCTGTTTTGGATTCCGGATCACTGATATCTGGTAAGCTCAGCTATACCACCAAGATCGGGAGTAGCGCAGACATTGACATTCGGTACAAGCAGGGCTCACAGTTCAGAACTAGATTCCCATTTTTGGTAGCCATTACCTATACGCTGGACTGCTGAGATCATTGCAACGCATAAGGTTCCTCCTAAGAATGGCACAGTCTCGAAATGTCACGCTGGGCACATCCATCCTGCAGTCCTTCCATATTTGTCACTTCAACTGGAGCGGAGTGCAGAATCGTCCGAAGGCTTTGCCCCGAGCATGTTCCTTTGCGAAAACGTAAACGCACGTCAAGACTGGTCGCAGTGATGTACGACCATGATGCCCATCATCTCCAGTATGAATGTACTTTTCATCCTTGCTTACAACAGCATCACGCGGAACACCCACTCTTTGTAGTGCGCCGCCTTCCGCATCGGGATCTCTCTTTATGTTCCGTCATTAAGGGTTGTTTCCAGCGGCTCTCTGGATTCGTGCAACACAGGTGTTTGGGAATTAAGGGGTCATACGGGCATCCTTCGCCAAACGCTGAAGGACGTGAGATGGCTGAATTTTGAGGTATGTAGGCCAGGTTACGTAGCCCTCAGCGTCATCCGAACACGGCATCGGTGGCGTAAGAGGCTCTTTGTGCCGCCTTTTGATGGTCAGCAAGTGTGAAATAAACGCTGGATACTTGGACCTTACAAATGGTGCCACCAGGAAAGGAGGATAGTCTTGTTTGTCCAAGCACAACCCACATGTTGACAATTTAAGAGTTAGCCTCGCACTTTTGCGTGGTATCTACCCAGATGATCTGTTGTCTGTCTTCCTGTGGGTCATGACTTGTGGCAGACCATACACATGAGCATGTCACTATGGTGTTGCGCTATGTCGTTTGATAAAAGCTGTCCAGCTTGGATGCGACTTCGCAGCGGCGTCTCTAGGTCAGGTTGAGCAGGTTCCTCATCTCCTGCTAATTACAAATGCTATATATGCAGTATTATACCAATTCGTTGGTATCACGGTCGTGGGATCCGGAAAAGTGCTGAAGCCTGCGCTATATCAACAGTCCGATATACTCCTGCGTCTTCGACCTGAGGGAGAGCCCGCCATCGTTGAACTCATCACACTCACACAGAATCTTCTGTATCTGCGGAAGAAGAACTCACTCACAGACTCATATATCTGATCCGACATTGATCATTGATCCGACCCTCAGTTCTGCGTGCTATACTCTACTAATTGACAATTTTTCCACGCTGGTCAAACTATGGTCGTGGAAATATGATTGAGCGCTTGGGCCCTTGGGTGGTAGCTCGTTAATTTCCCAAACCACGTGAGAATCCAGCGCTGTTCCGGCCTTGCGGGACACAGCGCCTGGAGAATACACGCAAGCGTCAACATTGATGCTCGATTGATAGCCGACACTATACCTGCAAATTCAGCTAGGCCGCCAACAGTCCTGATTACCGACAGTGTCTCGGGTGCGTTTAATTGGACTCGAAGAACGTGATCTGGCTGCTCTCTTGGTAAAGCGCCAGCAGCTGATGGTGTTAGGGTGGACGGATGGCTACCTCACTATCGTCTAAATATCAGCCTTGGCCTCCTTTTCGAACTCATCCAAGAATCTTTGAGCCTCGACCTCATGATCCGCAGCCGTAGTACCGAAAGAAGCAGTGGCAAGGTTGGCATGAGTTCATGTTTCTTGCGCATGTCTGTGCTACTTCCTTTATTCTTCTGACAGTCACTCCATGGTTACCTACGCGAGCATTCCCAATCAGATCTTCCAGCTCCCTACCATACTTCCAAATCTCACTTCCAGCTTGTATCTTCGAGCGAGCAGCTCAACAAGAGCGATTCGTGGCTTGGCTCAGATACTGTGAGGGCTAAGGCGAGATGAGATGCTTTTGTAGTGCCTGCTTCTTGAGCTGACAAACTGATCCCAACGAAGCGGGCATGGAGCACCTCTTAACAACCTCCCCTTGCTGTGAGATTCCCTCGTTGAGAGAAATTTCCACGCAGTGCAGGTGCCAACAATTATGCTGAAAATTGTAGCCAGTGCACGAATAATCATGGGGGTGTAATTAGAATAAGCCATGTCCTTATAGCGCCCTTCCTCCGCTGTCTGAGAGTGCTTCTACTTCGGGTATATTCTGCTTTGTACCATATTGATCTGCCGGATGCTTCAGAAAGGGGGTGGAAATGGAATACTGACGGGATGTGGCTGAGGGGTGAGCGGAACTGAGAAGGATCGTATTGGGGTCAAGGAAGTAGCGACCACCCTTTTCGTGAGACTGGAGTCCCAGCCCCAGAATCAGGGTGGGCGACGCCTGATCGAGTATAATGGTGAGGAAAGAGAGTCGCGCTCCACAGTCATTCGAGGAACACAGATCGTCTTTCTTGGTCCGATGGGGAGCCATTGCCAGGTTCGCCATATTGCTCAGTGTGCGGGAGATGTCGGACTTTTTGAGCCGGTCGAGCATCTTGTAGCTGACGCTGAGAGTGGTCTTCCTATTGCAACGACCCTTGTAGCGACGGTAGGTCGTGCAGACGGGGCACCAGTAGACAGTCAGGATCGTGAAGGAGACCTGCCGAAGTTGGGCATATCCCAACTCAACGCAATCCAAGATGTTGAGAAACCCAGCCTGCTCGGCGTATACCTTATTCCCGAGCATTGCCTTGATGTCGTTCCGCATTCTCGACGTCAGTAATCGAATAATAGCTAACATCTGGTCCGAGTTCTCTTTGCCCAGTTCCGAGTTAGGACGGCGAGTAGCAACTCCGGCACGGGCTGCAGCTGGAAGAGGAATTCGATCTACCTCCGTGTGATGGGCCTGAGCACGCGCGCCAACTGTACCATGGTGTGGACCGCGCAGTCGAGGGTATCCCATTTGGGTCCCTTCTCCATGCCTCTTTCTCGCGTCCCAATACTGGGATACCGCTAAAGGCAAACAACGCTATAAATTGAGAGAAACAAAAACCAGTATGTCCTCGGGGAGATTGCCTATACGATCAAGCTCTCGCATCAGTAGAAGGCCCAGCCGGTTTCGATAAAGCCATTGCTGTTGTCGAAGAACCAACAAAACTATGGACGAGGTGTTGTAGAGAAGTGTATAAATGCTTGACCGAGAAAGCATTGTACAAAAAGTTGTATCAACTTGCCAACCTATCAGTCCTGCCGGTAACCTCTGCTTTCAGCTAAGCCTTCACCTTGTGCATCGCGGTGAGACCCCCATTGAACAAACTACAAGCGCATGCACCTTTCATGGCTAGATGACTAGGTTCTATCGAAGCA
>JAABUJ010007019.1_pt1 | contig 10660 bp, 13 predicted proteins | sample 5559131 | NCBI WGS metagenome assembly JAABUJ01 (sample SAMN10711875, study PRJNA513366) | rock metagenome | isolation source: Antarctica rocks | place: Antarctica: Victoria Land, Mt New Zealand nord | collected 2016-01-07 | reverse complement strand
AAAATATATATTCATAATAATTCTGTCTATTCAGATTTATAGAAATAAGTGATTAGTTGTGATTTTAACATCAAAACACTGAATTTGAGTGTGATTTTCAAAAAAAAGTTGCAAAAAGTTCTGAGCAAACTGAGGAGCCAACATTCTAGGAATAGCTGTATGGGATGTCTTTACTTCGCTTACCAACGTACAGGATCTGGATCTAGCCTCGCTCCACTACAACTTCCTTGAACCATTCGTACGGCAAAACCCTCCACGACTGTTCTCCTCCGCCGTTAGAGTTCGACTCCTTGGCTGGATGCATCGTGGGCTAGTCACATCGATCCTCTACTCAGTCGACCCATCCAAACTCGCGCATTTGGCCCTGGACAACCTCCAGGCCGAGGGCCAGTATCCTGATGGATCACCAATGATGTTCGAAGATGGTGAGAACGTGCGGGATCATACTGAAACCGTCAACCCAGATGGCAGTCACGGTTTTGTGTTCCCGGGGCCGATGCGAAATATACTGAAACCGCTTGAGGGGTGTTTTACGGCGCTGAAATACCTACTATTGCGGAAGACTGGCCAACAAGAGATCGACCACATGCTTAGTCCCGTGCCAGGGTGGTCACCAGAAATTGACGACGCCGTGTATAGCGAATGGGCGTCTTTTCTGTCGTCGGTGAAACCCACACTCGAGGTATTCATTTTCGAGCATACTAGGGCCCCAAAATGGGGCGGGACTGGGAGATGCGGGCGTTCGAGATGGCGATCACGTCAGAGGGTTCGCCCAATGGACGAGAGATTTAGGCGACTTTTTCTCTCTGTTCTCCTTGCAGGGAGTTGGCCTCGCTTGCAAAGACTGGAGATCAGAGGTGTGGGACGCTGGGAGGGTGTCCGTACTCTAGACGAAGAAACAAGGGTTCAACTCAGAGAGGCGGTGGGGTCGCGCGTCGTGCTAGTCCTGGAGGAGGAGGAATCAAGACCTGGTAAAAAATTCAATGGTTTTGATTGTTGAGAGCGGTATAGGGCTCAGGTTGATTTGGTACTCTCTGACCATGCGCACAGTCTCACCGTTCTGATATCAGCCACTAGCGAGGGAGGCCAGATTACTCTGCGCTGTTCCATTGATCATCTGCTTCCGAAAACACCACAACCGTGCCCCTTCCATAAGAATCCGCGTCGCTCAGTCCCACTCATCCATATCTCACCAAGTCCTTTGAGAAAAACCTATAGACTGTTGAACTTGGATCACTCAAAACTGGATAGGATTAGGCTTTGGCGGTTTCCAAAAGTTTAGGCTCGTCGGGTCTTTTGAGGTGCCCCCTTGCGGCCATACATCACCACAGGTGTTGCCGGCTGTGGAAGTTGGACATAACTCGTTCCAGTGGTGATATTTGGCATACCAGGCAAAATTGTCAGCATTGCCGCTCGCGGAAAGCCATGCAGCCCTGCGGTTCTTTCCGGTGGCTGAAGTCGTCCCCGATCCAGCGCATTTGGCAGACTTTTCGTACCCGTAATTCTCCAATTTACCACCCTTAATATCCCCAGCCCATGCGAGATGGGACCATTCATGAATCATAACGAGTTCTATGGAGCGTCGTCAGCATAACATCAACCAACTCAATAATCTGAGGGTCAACCACATAGCATCGCTGTTGTATGACCTACCTCGGCTCCGAACTTTGTCTAAGTTGCAGTTTCGCCCCAGATCTTGCTCGAGGACCTGAGTCGACGGGAATTTCATATCATCGAAGAATGGCGGGCAGAGGACGGTGCTAGCAGAGTTGTGAAACGCATATTTCTCTTCCATGCTCCATTTCCTATCAATATTCGTGGTCTGCGCGTGTGCGCCACCACTGCTATGCGTCAGATTGAGGCGGACACAAAAGTTCTCGGTGAGTACTAACACGCAAATATCGTAACCATCACTATCTTTTGCGTGCGGATCGCAAATGAATCGAAGAAAAGCTCCCTTTCGTTTAGACCCAGGATCACTGCGCGAGGATTCCATGCCGGATATCATACTCTGGTTGATCTTTCGGACATCTTCGATATGGTTATCTTGGGCAAAGAACATCTGGGTGTAACTAATTGATCATGTCTCAGTGTTAGCCCGTTTGATAGAGATATCGGAATAGGTCAATTCTTACGCAGGATCAAGTTCGGCAATCAATTTCTGGTTCTCGGTGTTCACAACAGCAGTCGGCCTTTTCGGCAACCCATCTGCCAGTGCTTTAAGCTTTGCATCAGCGTCCTTGACGAGTTTGATGGCCATGTTGTAAGCATCTGTTATTTTTTGCCTCTCCGTGCTATCTATGCAAGATTCATCCCAATCGTATAATCTGTCCGCAGGGCCTTCTACTTTACCAGGTCGTAGCGTGAGATAGTATGACTGTGTGATACTGTCTCCATCGGCCGCAAGTGTATCTGACAACGAGCTTCCACTATCTATACTAGCTCTTTGTACGATGGTTCTTCCGTCGACATGGGCCTTCCTGCTGTCGCGTGGTTGTCTAGGGTTGGTAACCACTGCTGTTTGACAGAGCAATACAAAGAGCTCGAGAAGAAGAAGAGCTGCAATATTCATGCTTGTGTCTGGATCTTTGGATCTAGTGAACGAAGTTTGAGGGTCGACAGGAGATGAACGAACAGCATTAGCATATTTATATCACCTGAAGTCTTGTTGGAAGTAATGCCACATATGCCCAACAACATGGCGAGGTCACTGAAAATGTCCGCTCGCACTCTCATGATGCACACGAGCGGCAAAAGCATTGTCAGGTTGCTGTTTGCCGGCGAAGCCTCACGGCTGATGAAAGTAGATATGATGAAACACAGGGGTTTGAACGTCCACGCATTGCGAAAAGAGACTGATATCAGATTGCAACATCGTGTGACTGTAGAAGGATGTTGTGGGTGGCACAGTTGGAATACAGCTGGAGGACAAGTCGTGTGCAATGACAAGCCCATGAAAAGGAGTTGCCTGTTCAGCAGAGAATAGATAGATCAGGTGCGAGGTTTCCATCAATGTTGGCCCTCTCAAGCTTTGTGGCTGAGATATCGCAAGGCACTCCATCATTGTCCATATGGTAGCAGATACTCGTAGACAAGGATCAATGCAATGATCTATCTTAGATCTGGAATCTGAGTCTTGGTATCATGTCCCGCAGCTGTTGTAGGTGTGATCCACGAGTTGGCTTGTGTCGTTAAAATATTGGAGTTGGAAACTCGACTAGAACGAATATACCTGATAACCTCCGCCCCACTGCCAAGAAATGTTGGTTCTATTCTGGGAGCACTTTACAGAACTGTGGCAGCGGGATGCTTCATAGCGCGCTTAGTTTTCGCTCATCAGTTCCCATTCAGAGCGCTACAGTAAGTACCATGAAGCCAAGCAGCTGGGACAGGTTTGTTGGCCTTGGCCCCCTCTTTCTGTTCTCTCTGGTCGTTGCCTAATACTACGCCGTCCAACAACCTGAACTGGGGAGAAGGTTGTCACATCTTCAGCTCAATATCATGAAGCCCGGTTTAGGTGTTAACGCCCCCATTATCAACTCTGGGCGTTCCTTGCGTCTACGCCGCCCAACAGCTTGCAATAGAGAAAAGATGTAGAGTCAACTTGACATCATGAAGACAGGCAGTGATACAGGCTGCTATTTCAGAGCTATCCCTTCTGTCTGTTTGTTGCTAGCATATACGTCGTCAAACAGCATAAAGTGAAAAGACAATGTTTCACATAGGGAGTACTCCAGACCGTCCTCAGCACAGAGTTGGTATGTGGCAGATAGGATTGATTAATGAAGGAGTTTTGATTGAAGTCTGGCATATATGCTGTTCAACAGTGTGAAGTGGAGACACTGTGTCTCAAGGAGCCAGTTATTTAGAGCGTCCTCAGCATGGGAGGCACAGAGTTGACATCAGGCAGATGGGGGCCAGTTGAAAGAAGAGTCATTTTCTCAGGTCCTTTGAACTGATAACTGGAGGAAAGAGGCATGTACAGTGTTGAATGATATAAAGATCCATCATTGAACAGAGCTTTAATTCTCATCTTTCTCTATTATCATTCTATGTCAAACTGTTATATCTTTTGTCATCAGCATGCAGTTGAAGTTGAGCTCATATCTGACTATTCATCACATCATCGTCTATGCATCCCTAAGCAGGACCATCAAGGGCAATGATGTGCCTGCTGAAGGCTCTGCCGTTCTGCATGCAATTGCCTCATCGAATGCAGGACAAATCAGGGTGAACCCTCCAAGGGCCGAGCCTACTACAGTGGTCGCTATTAACAACGGTCACACCATAACCGGTAAGTGCGGTCACAAAATTCTTTCAAGAAAGTATCTTCTAATAACTTATAGCCATTTTTACACCAACAACTCTCTCTGGATTGGCCTCTATCAACAAAGGAACGACCGTCACAACCACCGACAACACTGGCGCCACTGTCCTCGTTGCCGTCGCTGCTGGTGCCGTCGTAGGTGCCGGTGGTCCAGCGGGTGCGTGGTTATGGAAACCTGCGCCTGGGGCACCTGGCCCACCTCTAGCCCCACCCGAAGTGACTACTCCTCCTTCCCAATCCGAAGCTGAACACAAATCCAGCTCTAGTACATCGAAAAGCAGCTCGTCTTCAACTGAGAAGGTCCTAAGCTGCCCGCTTCCTACAATCAAAGCTGGCGCAGTCCGCCAGGCACCCCTCGACCCAAGCTGGGACGGCCACATTCCAGCACACTTCACCACCTCGAGCGCGGCACCAGCCTGCACGAGCCAAGGTGCCGACAAGAAGTTGCTTTCCGGTACTGATCCAGCCCTTGTCACAGAGCTGGCCGCCAGGTTTTGTCAGCTGGGCCAATCAAAAGATGTCAAAAAAAGTCTACAGGGTAAAGATCTGCCGGACTCAAGCACGTACAAAAACCGATACCCAGAGGTAACAGTCGACTTTGAGTTTAAGAAATCCGGTCAGTCGTGCCCGTTGAGTTGCATCGACAGTTATAAGAAGATAACAACCACCTGTAAGCCTGTCCTTGGTATGATTGGTGTGTACAGCGATACTGAGACTCTCTCTCTAGGCCAGTACAACTCACATGTGATGTACGGAAACGGAGCTTTTCAACAAGGATGCGGCAACTATAGACTGAGCATCGCCGCGGAACCAAAGACCGAGCTTTCATGCACTGGGCAACCGCGGGCCGGGAATGATCACGATTTTGTCACCAGGTATGAGGCTTTGAGAGAGGCAGCCGAATTCTGCAAAGCCAACGCGAAGAAAGAAATCAAACCGCGAAAAAGGAACCTGGATAACCCCGAAAGACACCCGAAGCAATTTTCTTCACCATCGAATGGTCCGAGGGGTGCTCCGGCAGCGGTGCGAGCTATGTTGTTGACGAGACCCTTTGCAACAAATATCTCAGCCGGCTAACGGACAATTGCGACACTAAAACCGAGGAATATAAACACGGTGGCAAAGTCACCGACGTGAACAACTGCGGCGTCTTCAGAATGGCACCTAAGAACTCAGAGATCCCACAGTGCTGGCCCGCCAACAAGGACATCTCTCCCGGCGCCCACATTCCGATCAAACGCACCATCGCCCTTGATGCCATCAACAGGTTCTGCGACCGCTCTGGGAAAGATTCTACTACGATTGATCCCTCAATCACACATACTGGATTCGTTCAGGATTCTTGTACGGTAAAGGGAATGGCATCCTGTAGATCAAGCTACAATACCGATGGCACAGCCAATAACAACGGGCCGCTCAACATCCGTTTTGACGTATCCTTCTGGGGTAACGATCAGCCGCAGGTTTCTTACAAGAAAGCGCAGAAGTATGAAATCAAGGGCGACTTATGTAAGAAGCAGTTGGGGAAAATTGTCGATCAATACTGTAAGTGACATTTCCATATCTCAAACTTCCTTATGCCTATCCTCGGCCGCGAGTTTTGCTGACAGTCTGTAGGTGATACCAATTCCCAAGACCAAAAAAATCTGGGCTATCTTTTTGAGAACGGCGACAATGGCTGTGTCAGGTGGAATATGTGGGCAACGGAAAAGGACAGAAAGCCATCTGTCAAGAGGGCTCCAAGGATCCGCAATGTCTTGGTAGCATGACGTGGCGAGCGTCATTTTCTGGCATCGATGTTCCATTCCTGGGCTTTAGCTAGTTTTAATAATAGCCAACTTTTATCAACATGATATCTTGACAGGACGCAGGTCGGATGGTCTAACAGGAAGGTCCTTTGGTCTTGAGGGTCACTTTAATCAGATTACTCAATTACAGGCATCTGACAAGTGAGAAAAAACGTGAGCTTAGTAGTTCAGTAAGTCTCTATCCATGGTATATTAAATGAAACATATCTAGTGGCTAGGGTTAGTGGGTGAGGGCTCGGATTATGAGGTTAGGGTTAGGGTGTTAGGGTCAAATTAGAGATATGAATCTATTTGGAATTGATTTCGTATACATTAGGATTACATACATTGAACCTCGTTTTTATCTCGAGGGGTTTTGGAACAGCAGATGGTCTTTTGAATATCTCTGTCAAGACCAACGGACCTTCCTGTGAGACCATCTAACGTATGTGCTCCATCTCTAGATGAAATCGAAGGTATCGCCAGCCTTCTCTTTCAACATGCCAACAACCCGTGCAGTGCCCACTATCCGTTGAAGCTTCATCAGATCCCACCTGCAAAACACTGATCGTACCGTAGCTTCACTACTGGTGATCTTCCCTTCCCCTACACTCGCCGCAATATATCCCCCAGCTATGTCCCGATAGAAGATCGGATTGTCGGGCAGTCCGTACATGAGAACCCTCTTGACTCCTCGAATATGATACCGACGGAAATGGTGCGCTCGTTCGGTGTACAACAGCACGGCGTGTCTGCCAGAAAAGAAGTGGCTTCGGGCACGTGCGACCTCTCTGACGGATGTGTACTCGGATATGGAACCGAAGGACATGTGCTGAGTTGCGGACGAATCGGAGAAGTAATTCCGTACCCGGACGAAATCAAGGTAGGAAGGGATGAAGATCAATATGCCCTGCCCGCCTGCACCCGGTGATTTGATATGGCGAGTAAGGGAGGGCACGATGGTTGTTGTGAAGTATTTGAATCGGGTATCTGGGTCGGTGAGCGGTGAAGGTGATTGATAACGTGAAAATGTCTGCTTGACATCAACCCCGAGGTCGCTTATGACCCCATCATCCCTTGGCAGGAACTTCATCTTGCCAGCCACATTGTTCATGTGTTTAGTGAACAATTGGTTGGTCTCTGGTGTCTTGAAAGCGCTGAATATTATAGTCTGCCGAAGGAATCTAGAATGGCCGTCAAGGTACCAGTTCCGGACTCGACTGAAGTCGCATCCTCTAGCTTCCTTTGGCTGCAAGTTGAGATGTTGGAAGATGTACTCGACATGCTCCCAATTTTGCATGAGCAGAGCATCGGCGTGATCGACAACCACAATTTCGATTGAACTCAGGAAATCATAGTCTTCCTTCTTGGTGCTGTGTCTAAATAAGTCTACTAACGTCGATCGTAGCGAATGAACAACTTACCCTTCTGCACCTATAGCCATCCGCATACCCAGAGGGCTTGCAAAGATAATATCAGAACTGTAGAACTGCGCAAACAGTCTGAAGGTCTTCCTTGTAATCTTCAGACCAACCCGAAACATGTCATCATCGTTACCGCCGAAGAGCTCCTGGAAGTCTTCAGACTTGTCATCCGAAAACTTTTCATCCATTCTAGAAAAGCTCTCTTGAAATCTCCTCTTGTTTTCTTGTTGCTCTGGTTCGATTAAAGCCGTGATTGTATCGACGAATCTGGCGCATGCCTGCCTCGTTGGGAGCAGCATTAGGACCTTTGGCCGAGTAAACCCTTGATCACGAAGCTCGATATCTCCATCTTCTGATAGTTTGCTTAGCCGCGCATTATTCTTGACAACTCCATCCCGGGTTTTGAGTATATGGTTCAGTACATGCAGGCAAGTAAGCCGTCGCAGGCTTTCCGCATTATCAACAGACCTAGCAGGAAACAGTATATCACGATATCCTTTGAACATTTCCGAAGCCAATAGAGACTCGGTATGATTGAATGGAGTGAAGATCTTGCTTGCTGGTTCCGAAAGCCTTTTCTTGAGCTGCGATATGTAAGCTATCGCTCCGAACTCCTAACACAAATTACGTACTTTGAGATCCTGCGGTCCGGAGATGGCTTCTCTTCCTGTTAACAAATCTGGCCTCCAATCAAGCGGGGTGGCCATCTTAGGCGGTTGCCACTTGTTTTCAGACATCATCTGTAGGTTGCGTGAGAGCTCGTTCTCATCCGGGTGGGCGAAGTGTAAATCGAAGGGATCAGATGCTTCAACCGTCAGTATCCTAGAAATACACAAGATAGAAAAACCGTACCATCTTCCACCCCCTCGTCCTCCAACTCTTCGTCCGATCCTTCCGCCTTAGCGCTATGCTCTTCCTCAGGCTCATCAACGGCATCTATGGCTTCTTTGACGTCCGAGTTCCCAACCACGTCAGATGCTGGGCCTTCCTCAATTTCGAGGTTCGTGGAGTTTTCCCGCTCCACTCGACGCCTTTTGCGTACTGGTGGACCTAATTCTGACGCTGGCTTTAGTGATTGTAGGAGGACGTTGTACGGCCTTGAAGTAACCGCGTTGGCGGCCTCCTCCTCGCTAGAAGTGTCCCCGTCAGAGTCTTCATTATCCTTCTCTTCCCCTCCTTCACTCGCCCTCGATTCTTCTGTGCCACTGGCTGAGTTTAGCAGTTTTTCCAGATTTGCTAGATTAATCAGAGGTAAGTTACCTGTCCGCAGTCTGCTCGACTCGGGTGCTGTAGAATGTCGACGACTTCCGCGGTCCAGTAATAGCGCCTTCTCTTCCTCTACCGCGACCGCGACCTCGCTGGCCTCCCCTAGTCCGAAATCCTGCTCTTCCTCTCGAAAGCGGTGCCATTCTCTGATTTGTAGGATAGCCTCTTCAGAAAGTCTGCGATGTTGCAGATCTAATCTTATCGACTAGCGCCACCCACACAGATCTTACCACCAAATACGCAGATTAAACAGTGTGACCACAGTGGGGTGATAATTTCGGATTATATACTCGAGAGAGTGGTCTAGGGCTCTAATTTCACCTGCAGACTATCTGAGTAGCCAATATGGCAGAGACCGATTCGTTCCTCCACCTTGCGAGGCCCTTAGGGCCTGCAGCTGTCGGCGCACAACCCACCACCGCCCCTCTCAACGTTATCATACAACCACAGGTACCGTCCCCTTTGAAACCCTAGTCCTACCGGGTGCGCTTCTGATCCAGTGAGAATAGGCTATATTCTCAATACTAGACCACTCACTCCGCCGTAACGCCGATCAAGAGCGCGTAATCGGCACCCTCCTAGGCGTCCGCAGCGAAGATGGCGCCGAAATCGAGATCCGCAATTGCTTTGCCGTCGGGCACACGGAGACACAGGAACAGGTCGAGGTCGACATGGAATATCAAAAGCAAATGCTGGCGCTGCATCTGAAAGCCAACCCCAAGGAAGTCCTGGTAGGGTGGTATGCGACCTCATCCGAGCTCAACACTTTCTCTGCGCTTATTCAAAATTTCTACGGAGGGCAAGGAGACGGGACGTGGCCGTATCCAGCGGTACACTTGACAGTGTCGACGGTGCCAGGGAAAGATATCGGCGCGAGGACCTACATCTCAGCGCCAGTCGGAGTTACAGCAGAAAGGGCGGCAGACAGTGCGGCTTTCATTCCCGTGCCTCACGAGATCCGATACGGAGAGGCGGAGAAGAGCGGCCTTGAGCTGATATCTGGCGCGAAGGATAGGGAGGATAGGACGGCGGGGGTTGTCACGGACATTGAGGCTCTGGAGAGGGCACTGGTAGAGGTTCTAGACTTACTGGACCGGGTCGCGAAATACGTCGAGTCCGTCATTGAGGAGGAATCACCACCATCTAGCGCATTGGGCCAGTTCTTACTAAATGCTCTGGCTCTGGCTCCGAAAGTAGATCCCGCGGACATTGAAAGAGACTTGTGAGCATCCGTACCAGCTTACTCGTGTCGTGTTCTAATACTGATCTCTGCAGCAACAACCACATCCAAGACGTTCTCCTCGTATCATACCTGGCCAACACCATCCGCACTCAGATCGACCTATCAAATCGATTAGCAACGGCAGCATTGACGATGGGCGCGGCGGACGGCTTAGGCGGCGGTCAGACACAAGGCGCTGGCGCAGACTCCGGGCAAAGAGGTGGTGGAGGCCAACGGGGCGGCAAGGGACGTGGCGGTCAGCAACGGAGTAGTGAAGAGACTCGAGCGTAGTGTTATTGTTTCAGGCTTTCAATCTGTGATTGCATGGTAAAGCTACCGGGTAGAAATGCACGGCGTTCAGGCTGCGCTGTGGCATTAGGCGGCATCTAAAAACAGAGACAATACCAAGTAAGCTTGCAACTTGATCCCAGAACGCAAAGCACGAAGTCTCTAAAGTCCCAACGCAAAATACGCCCTGCCGTTCGTCCATGCCCGTCCGATACGCCACTCTGAAGCTCCTGGAACCAACGCCGCCGCCGTCGCCATCGCCAGCGCTATGCCTTGCCCGCAACCAGCTCCAGCTCTCCTCCCATCACCGACCCCCCAACCAGGCCACCAACCCATCACCCACCCC